>ENA-OWNT01003394-OWNT01003394.1-seawater-metagenome-genome-assembly--contig:-NODE-3394-length-15084-cov-3.700740_pt1 | contig 15084 bp, 11 predicted proteins | sample MGYA00238136_ERZ651165 | MGnify/ENA primary metagenome ERZ651165 (study PRJEB26861, sample SAMN08777766) | seawater metagenome | isolation source: coastal seawater | place: USA: Florida | collected...
AACGAACAACGAACAACGAACAACGAACAACGAACAACGAACAACGAACAACGAACAACGAACAACGAACAACGAACTGCGGCGGTGCCCCCGCGGCGCTGCTGCCGTTTGCTCGTTCACTCGCGCACTCACAGCCACTGACTTTCAGTCGGACTACGACGAACTTTTGACATTACAGTATTATTTGCGCTTCCGCGGTCAATCAATCAGCCGATGCTATGCTATGCTACAGGTCAGGAGTTGAATGCGCGGGAAAGTATGCATGCCGACAATCGGTCTTTTGGAACCAAGGAGGCAGGTAGTGCATGTTGTTGTGGTGCCGACATACACACACGATGTATGCATGTGTGGATGGTGGTTTGTGAATGTGCAACGAACAACGAATGTGGTTGACGTCGATCGCGGCGACGACTAAGTTCGTTGAACATTGCGGAATGCACGCATGTGTGCATGGCAACGCGAGCCATCGTCTGGTGCACGCGGAGAAGTAGCTAGCGTATGCATAGCCCATTGACTTGACTTATGTGCTGATCTGTGATGCAACGACGGTGATTGAAGTGTGGTGATAAAACCGAGAACCAGAACAACCATATCGACACCGTCGAACACAGAGTAACACTAAGGTGGTTATTAAAAAAATGAAAGGTATCACAACCAACTCCATACCACCGCGAACACTTTCTCACAACATCTGTTCGCGCTATTTGCATGGCAAGAGACGCCACTTGTTTCAACGGAACCAGGTTGACGCCCAATATCCGCTGCTGACTTCGGAGCTCAGGCATCCGGACGATCCCACAGCTGTTCCGTAATCACCCCGCGCGAACCAACAGTGGGTGGCACCTAGCAGCAGCGGCGGGACGCAGAGACAAAACGAAGCGTGAGGGCAATGCAAACAGTGAAAGGTGACGAGCAAGTACCGTCACGCGACAGGAACAGTCATCCATAGACATACCAGTGGTGTCGACAGCCCATCCTAGCACGGTATCCGAACGCGTCGAAGAAGTGTATGTTGACTTGCAGCAGCCCTCGATGTACGAGTCGCTGTCCTCGATGTCGTCGTACGAGAGAACGCACGGCGGCACATGCGAGTAGGTGTACGAGTTTGTAGTGCCGTAGTCGTATCCGTAGAATTCACGAACTTCAGTAAACATATCCTTTGACGAAGAAATTGTTCCAAATCCAGATGCCGCGGTCTCCATCGTTGATCGGTCGCCGTAAACTTTCATTGCGCACGACTCTGCATTGGAGCTCCAAGAGCATGCCACGAACTCACGCACTTGGTCGAACACGTCCAAGGATCCTTTGTACATGCCCGAAGAAAGAGGTTCATACGCCTCCGAATAATCAAACGTCGACGGAAAGTCCTCCCAGAATTCGCTGCGCACCGAGGTAGACGCATCGACAGTAATCAGGCGCGTCCAGCCCCCACCGTCTCGATCCATGTCACAGTATGCCTTGAACGGGTTCATCGTCAAGTCCGGCTGTATGGTGTACGTCCCGCTATCAGAAGAGAAATCGGCTTCCAAGATTTCCAAGCAGGTGCGGGGGTATGAGACGCCCAAAACACCATCTGAGTCCAAGTCGTGGCAAGACGTGCAGTTGATGAGCTCCAGCACGAGATCTTTCAAGTACGACAGGGACACGCCTTCAACCAGCAGGTCGCCTTCAATTTCCAGGTCTCCATTGACGGTTAACGACGTGGTCAAGTATGCTTGCGGAGGGCGGGACGCACTGGTGCCTCCGACTCGCAGAAGCTTGACGTCTGCTTTCTCCCCGAGCGCTATGTACGACTTGTTGCTTGTGACCACGAACCCATCGTAGCCGGGCATCGAGCCGGCCGGCGCGGTCACCGTTTCATCGTCGACGATGGATGGGTCTTCACACCGAAACGCAGCTCCAGAGGAGCAAGGAGAATTGGACTCAAGCGCAGCGAGCCTGTCGCTGTGCGCGGTCACATTGGCGTCGAGCGGGCTGGATCCATCCCACGTCACGGAGCCATCCACGTGCAGCTTGGGGGCCATGACACGCAATCCTTCGTCGTCGCGGTACACAGCGCGTCCTTTACCGAACATCACAGCCGACTGGTTGGTGTTGATGGACACACCACTGTAGCCCTGCAGCGGTCCGTCACTTGCACCGGCCGAGGACAGGACACGGTTGCTGGACACGGATGCGTCGGCGTCCACGCGAGCGGTGGTCGGTTTGCCTTCGACGATGCCGAGCGGGGTGAGCCGTCGCCACAAGCGGTCCCACTGCACCAGTGGAACCTCAGGGCAAGCACCCTGGATCAGGTCGCGGCTTGAGTGAACGAGTGTGTCTCCGTCGAACGACTGCTGGACGAAGCACGGTTCAAGTGGACCTTTCAAGTGCCATTGGTCTAGGATGTCGACCAAAGCTTGAGGGTCGGCTGAAGCAACGTCTTCGTGTGTGACATCCTGCGCCGTGCCAGCAGCACTCGTGGATGCCAACACTGCGACTCCGAGGAGAGAAGTGCGCATGCTTGTTGAACTCCTGGGGACCCAGACAATGCCAGTGCTGTCCCACTGACACGCCGATGAGTGCACAGACGCCAGGCCCCGCTGCAAACCCGTGTGCTGCCCTAGCTGGGGTGCGATGAAACCTACAAATACAAAAGAAATGCGCTTACTTTTGAAGTCCCACCGGGCGTGGCAGCCAAAACGGGGTCCCACGACGTTCGGTGTGGAGGGATGGATCACCGACCTCCACAGCACGTATTTCATGCAATGACGTTGTGTCCGGCGAAGCTTTGAAGAACTGTTCCACACCGGCGGGGTGTCATCCAACTCGCGTGGACCATTCCACCGACCACTGAGCCGGCCAGCACACCACGACTCGACTCGAAGTTTGGTTTGCACACAGACTACTCGAAGTACCAACAGCCACTCTCGCTAGTCGTCGAGAAACTAAACCCTCGAACTCCGACGGAGTGCGGGCGTGGCTAATTTCGCAATACGAAGTACAATGCATTCAGCAAGCGGTACTGCTTCTCGAGGATGATGCCTTGCACACACACATATCCGCACATACATCATCATGGCAAAGCCAGCGTCGGGCAACTCGACGACGCCACGACGCCACAATGCACCTCAAAGCACACCGGACAACGAACAACGGACCAAGGGAGGAACGAAGGGAGGGAGGGAGGAAGAAGATGACGCGGTGCTGTGCAGACGGAATCAGAGACAGACTGATGAGACAAGGCAGGCGCCGAGACGCCGGGACACGCCACGCCATGCATGTGCCAAACACGCACGCCACGCCAAACACGCCCGCGGTGAGTGAGTCAGTGAGGGTGAGCCATGCCACGAAACAGTCACAGCGTAACAGCTGACTGACTGACTGACTGACTGACTGACTGAGTGCACGGCAAGCAGCCACCACCACCGCACACTCTCCAGCGAGTAATCCCGTAGCATGGTATGTCACAACAGCGGCACTGCACTAGCGCAATGTACCCTGTTTCAGGGCTTACTTTGTCTGGGGTTTGACGGTTTGTCTCGTTTATAGGTATGTGTCCTCCGGGTGCATTGCATGTTACTGCTGGTATCTACAAACAGGTTTGCACTGTTTCAGACAAACGAATCCCCTACAAAATGCCTTTCCTCTCCCAGGACTTCGCATTGTCCTGGACATCACCGTAACCCTAGTTGTAGATATGTTGTCATAGCAAATGTATCACTGTAACGATGGCTATCTACAGTTAGGGTTACGAAGTTTACGCGGCAAAGACCCACAAAATGCCTCCGCTTGTGGGCCAGCTGCATTTGATGAACAGTAAACCGTACTGGAGTGGTAGTGCAGCGCGGCACTGCGGCGTCCACACCCAGTCCTAGGGCAGTGGAGTGCATGTAGTCGCAGAGTCACTGAGAGTCAGTGTCATTGATTGGTTGATTGATTGATTAATAGTGACTTAATGTGTACCGCAAGTACGATGCATTGTACCCAAAGTGTTTCATGATTCGGCATTGATGTATGGCTGTACCACGCTTGTCGCTTGCAACGCTGTGGAGCCGTGGAAGTGTGAACCAGACAGCGGTTGGTTGGTGGGTTGATATCACGCGCTGTTTGTTTTGTGCTTTTCGTGCGCCTTAAACGCAGTGACATGACAACTCGGAATTAAGTAATGTACAACCAAGCAATGTGTGAAAGTGAAAGTGTGAAAGTGAAAGCGAGCCAATCATCAATCATCAAAGATGACTGTCTGTTAGTCAGTGCGTTCGTTCGTGCAGAGTGCGATCGCAGTTCAGAGAGAGAGAGATCGTCGTTCGTCCGTCAGTTGTTTGTTGGCTTTCGTTCGTTCCTTCGTTCCTTCGTTCGTTTGTTGGTTTCGTTCCTTCGTTCGTTCATTCGTTCGAAGAGCCTTCGAAGTCTTTTTGGTGGCGAAGTTTGGACGAAGCAAACAACGACGAGCGACCGATTCAACAACAGCTGTTCCTCCGAAGTAGGTTTTTCACGTTTCTATGGAGGCGGAGCCGGCGGCGTTGCAGCGTTGCTGGGCGACGAGACGTGGACCAAGCAGCGAGCGCGCGAAGGGTGAAGGGTACATGTCATGTGGTGACGAAAACGGTGACGCGGGTGAGGGAACAGTGACGGAGGCAAGCCAACGGAGAAGGTGCAGCTGAGCGGCACAGAATGGTGTGAGGGGGGCAAACTTTCAGAACCAACTAACAACCAGCTGCAAGCTAACGAACTCAAAACCAGCTGAACGCGCATTTTTCGACCGCCACCGTCCCGGGGTGTGGTCATTCACTGTCGGCGACACGCACTCGTCGAGTGACACGGATCCACGCTGAAAAATCTTGACAAAGCAAAGTGCGACAATTTGCTTCCTGCAGCAAAGGCTGCGGGCCGATGGCACCTGAGTGGAGCGCAGGCACGATTGCAAAGTCGTTCATGTAGAAGCGAAGGGTGTTTTTCGTGTATTCACGCCACGATGGGCAATACCCCTGGGCGCGAAGGCCGCGGCACCATCGATGATGACGACGACTATTTGAGGTCCAACGACCGCCACACCCAAAATCAATCCTCCATCTCACGTTCAACTGCACGGAATCTCCTCGACCAAGAAGGTTTCGGCGGCACTACGTCGCCACAAGGCGTCGACCGCCTCCTTGCCGAGGCTGGACTGGATTTCTCTGGTGATGGGGAAGCCGATACAGAGCAAATACCTCGAAGTGCTGTCTTGAACGAGTTGGACGAGCTACAGGAGCAAATATATTACCTGAAAGGTCGAATAAACAAGATCAGCGCCAAACAGGAGACTACGCATGCAGTCAAGGACGCAATTGCATACCGTTTGCGCGAAATTGGCGAAATTTTGCAACACCGTGACATTGGCCCCAACTCTGTCAGGCCTGCTCAAAAAATGTCGTTACGACGGGAGCGTCGCCAATTGACACGACGACAAGGAGAAACAGAAACAGCCTCGGAAGCTCTTGCCACGCGGATTCAAGCTCACGTTGAGTCACTCGCGGCCAAGCAACTGCGACTGAAGCACATTCATCAGCAAGTGGACTTCGACTTCCGCACTGCACGCGCAATGGTCCAGTGCATGTTCGCACCCGATCCGGTGCCTGCAGGACCGTTCTTGGAGACAGACAGCCTGGCTGCCCTAGACTGGGCTCCTGCGATCGCGGCTCTGCACGAGGTCGCCAGAGAAAAGCGACACTCTGCTGAGGCTGCTGGCCGCCAGCTGATGAGTTTCATTAAAACCGTGTACGCCATTGGGGGCAACCGCATGACCGCCGATGACCTCCTGCCGGTGTTTATTTTCTGTCTCGTGTCCACCAATCCCGGTGAGCTGACAACCCCTTTGCGACTCTTTTCAACCCTGCAAACCACGACTAAAACCCGCAGCTCCGAGCTTGAGTACTATTGCACAAGTCTCGTGCTGGCATTGATTTTCATAGTGCAGCAGCAGCGTGTCGATGTACGTGCTGGATTTGTCCTCATCGTTGTGTGTGTCGCTTGCAGATGCTAAAAATTGTTGTTCTAACGAAGATGTGTGCTTGCTTCACTTCACGTGCGACGTGTTCACTCGCAGATGCGTGACACAAGACTATTTACCCGACTTAGAGCCGCAATGGAAACTCTGACCAGGCGTCGAGAAGCGGCTGAACAAGCGAGTAGGCCGATCGTGCAGCCAGAAACCAACTTCGTCGGCTCTGAAGTTGTAATCGAAGGCAAACCGAAGAGAAGGCTATCTTTGGCGGCTCCAACGTCGACCGCTGGCGCGAGACCTCGGTATGATGTTGTGATATTGATATCGATATCGTCTTGCTGTTGCCATCACCACATTGTGTATGTATTCTCTGCAACAGGCAACGATCCAAAACCACAACTGTGGACGTTCGCAAACAGCCTGTTGCTGACGGCAATCGCCCATGGCTCAATCTCCATGACATGCGCAAAATTTTGCGGCAGCGGCAACGAAGGTCCGCACGACGCGCTTCATTGTCGCTTGCCGCGTTAATAGGGACACCAGCCACGCGCGGCGGTGCCAGTTCCGCGCACTCGGCGCACGCCAAAGTAGTCCACACACAGTCCGAAGATGCGACGCCGTCTCCGGGCATATTCAGCAAGCAACACCATCATGACATCTCGGAAGAGTCCGACGACAGTAGTTCCAGCGATTCTACTCAAGATTCACCTGGATTCATCCAGCGAAAACCGCTCGAGCGGTCGGTATCGATGCTGGCGGACAATTTTTTGAGGCGGCGAAAGTCACTGAGCTTGATTCGACGCCCTTCTGCAGGGGTGCTGACCACGCCTCGTGGTGGCGTCGACACGCGTTCGCCAAGACTACGTCTTAACCTTCCAACAACGACGTCAAAGCGTGGTGAAGATGATGATTTTGACCAAGAACGAGATCAGTCTGACGTGGAAGAAATCGACGATGTCGAGTTGCTGACCGACAGCAGCCAAACTACGCCTGCTCCTCCAGCCGTGCTGGATCCCCCCAACGAATCTCACGTGTAGTCAAGTGTCGCCAACCCACTTTTTTAAATACCATGCTTTCGAAGACCGGATAATGAAGCATATTTTGGATTGTTATAAAAAAAAAATGTATTTCCTTTACATGCACTGAAAGTGCGGGATACGAACAAAGTGTTCGTTTCAAGGCATGTCCTCAACTGGCAAAGCATTGCTACCACCTACACCAACTTGGGCCTGCAATGCACATGAACATTGAACTGGTCAGCAACGAACTCCACACCAACGCGCAATGCAGCCGGCCAGCATGTATGTATGTTGTGACGTGCAAAGCAAATGACAACGGCGAAAAGTCACCTTGTTCGCGAGGCCACTGAGCATGTCAATATAGAATCGTGTCAGCCGCTGCCGTTCTTTCTTCTTGCGAGGCCGAGAGAGGGACGACACTTTCTGCTGCCTCTCAATTGACAAGTTGTTGACCTCCAACCAATCCTCGGAGGGTGCATGACGCTGCAAAAACTTAACCATGTCAACACGCTTCAGTTTGTTCTTTTCGGCCTTTGCAAGACCCCGCGTCAAATGGAAATTGTCATAAAGCTTCATGAGGCGGTCATTGCCACTCTTGCTGCCAGCGGACGACGACGCGCCGCCGCTTCCATCCGCTTTGGCAGCTGCAATGAACCCCCCGGCAGCCTCCGGACTTAAAGCTTTCATGCGGACAAGGAACTCCAACACTCCGTCACGCTCCATCTTCTTTCTCACATCAACCGTTGCCTTCTCGTCCCGGCACAACGTGCAACCTAGACCAAACTCTTCTCCGTTCGGTGGATGCATAACCTAAGAGATCGCGCGACATGTCAACACCCACACTTCGTCCAACAGAAGTGTCATCGGCCGACGTACCTTCAGAGGGCAATCCTCCACTTTCCCGCTAATGTGCGCTGGGCACGTTATGTACTCGACAGCTGTGCTACCATCTTCATACTTTGTGTCAGTGTTCTTGCCACTCGGTTCACGCTTGATATTTGCTCCTGTCTTGTACTTGACTAAAGTCTTCCATACTGCAGGAGCGTGACAGTTTGCACAAAAGTGTGTGTTGCCCCAGCAAGTATACGTGGCCAACGTGCAACAAAATCTGCACTTGAATGCAATCCACTCTTTTCCGTGCTGTGGACACTCCTGGACGTCGACCAGTGAACAACGTGGACAAACAAGGTCGGCATGATCTTCTTCGTCGTCACCCTCTGCAATATTGCATCTGTAGTTGCCACCAAAGTACGGCCGTTGACACTTGAAGCATTTGTAGAACACGTATTCATGCAGCGCAAATGCCAACGGGTCGTTGTAAAAGTCGCCGCCAACATCTTCCACAATGCTGGGGTGTTTTTGCATGCCTTCAGCGCGCAATTGCTGAAGCGCCATTTTTGAAACCTAGTCATACAAACCATTGAGAACTGTTAAACCGTACACGCAAGAATTTTCAGACAGGCATCCGATCAATATGCACCTGTGACTCGAGCTGGAGGGCAGGCCTCATTAGATCTTCCATTGACCAATGCTTAAACTGCTCGTTACACACCGGACATTTAAGGTATTTGAACGAAATGCGGATACCTGGGTATCCCGCGTCAACCTGTGCCCGAACGCAAGCAGCGTGGAACACATGGCCACACTGCAGTTGAATGCAGGGCTGCGCACTCAGCGAGTCGCAGTAACATATCAAGCAATACTCGTCCGCAGTCTTGAGATCGCAATGCAGACAAGGCAAACAGCTGCCAGCGCTGGGTTCTAAACCGGGCACGGCCTCCTCGGCCACCATGCTTTCCATTTTAATCCGTTCCGGATCTTGGTTGTTCAGCGAGCCGTTCTCAAAGATAAAAGTGGGAAACACCGGTTCGGTAATTCCTTCGAAAATGATGCCTTGGAAGAGATTGTTGATGCACAGCGCAAGTGAGCCCTCACGTTGATTCAATATCATTGTTATTCGATCCCCTTTGTGGGCTTTTTCCATCGTTTTTGGCGATAGAATCCCGTTCTGGTACACACTCCCGGTCCTGGCCACATACATCCACACACCAGCATGCACACGGAAGTTTGCGACGCTGCACGGACGCGGTTCCGCCGCCGTCTTCGCTGTCACAACTCCGAAGCAAGCAACCTCCTCCCCTGGGATCGCGTCGTCATAAAGCACGGTCCATTCAGAACGCCCCACGGTGAGGCGGAAATCAACGATGGCCACTTTTGGACCATTGCCAGGCATAGCCGTCAACACGTTCGGTTCGGTGCATGTCAGGAAGTTCGGGTCTGAGGATGCCGTAATGTGAATGGCAAAAATTTCATCCGGCACAACCGTGTGAGTTTGTGCTTTGGTTTCACCTCGAATTCCTCCGCATGGATGCCCACAACTTAACGTTGCAGGACACGCGTCGTCCAACAGGGCGGTGCACTCACTGTTGCGGCAGCAGTGACGAAATGCGTGGATATGCGTGCTCAATGGAGCGGTCGGGGCATCAGCCAACACAAGATCAAGTTCCACGCTCTGTTGCACAGCGAGTCTCTCCGAGCCGGTTAACTTAGGAAGCTCTCCGGCGCTCTCCAGCACTTCAAGAAGAGCGTCCTCGTCGTCGTCATCGCCCTCTTCATCACTGGTGCTAAAACCGAGCATCCGGCCGTCGTCGAGTCCAATCGATTGAGACGATGGCTTGCTCAGGGGGCTGGACCGCTTTGGTCCTGATTCTCTTGAGCCTGCCGCACGGTCCTCCAGATCAATCTTGGGATTCCCACACACTTTGCATGCCAAGAATTCCGAAGGATTCTCGAACGTGCATAATTGGCAGTGCCAAGCTGAGTCCGCGTCGTGCATGCGACCACTTGCACCACTGACTTCCGCTTCCGGAAACGCATCACGCAGTCCAAGCATTCCGCCGTCGAGGGTCAAGTCTGCACCACTGCCGTCCGCAATATTGCAACTTTCTCCACACATGTGGCAAATGTCGACCCCGGCTTCGTTAATATACGTGCACGAAGCACAGCTCCACGGCGTAGTTGGGGCAATTGCGGCTGCTGGCCGCGGGGAGCTGCGAGCCTCTTCACTCAGCAGCTTGCGGCGCAGCGCGGCTTCTTCCGCGGCTTCGGCGGCGGCTTTGGCGGCAGCAGCTTCTGCTTTCGCTTTTGCTTCCTCCTGTGCAGCTTCGCGTTCTGCTTCAGCCACAACTTCCGGGTGATCGATGAGGAACAGAGCAGCCCCTTCGACATTGCCGGAGGATGCCTCCAGTGCTTTGACACAAGCATTCAGATGAAATCCCATGGAAACCAGTTGTTCGGCTTTCGCTAGCACCTCGGGATCAATGGATGGTTTTGACACAGTGCTGACGTGGGCTTCTGCCACTTGTTTCGTCTGCTCCTCTGCCAAGCGTTGCCGTTTCTGTTCGCGTACGGCTCGCCGATCTCGCATCCCCTGTAACTTTTCTTCCCTCGCCCTGTGATACGCACGTGCGTAAAACTCCTCTCTTCTCTGGCGCTGCAACTCTAAGCAGGCGCGGGGGTCTGCATAACATGACAACGTCCCCTCGGATCCCGGCTTTTGGCCGTCACCGTGCTTGCCGTTGGCGTCATCAGCATCCGCGCCACTGGGGGTTTCAACGGACGCCGCCCATTTCCACATGCGAAGACTCCGAGTAAACTCTTGAGACTCAATGTGGTTGCATGCGCAGCGTGGCCACTTGTCCGATTTTCTGAACCCATTGTTGCTGAATATTTTGCGAAATTCAGAATTGAACCGAAATGACACCATGTAAGCGCTATTTTGTGCAAGCTCGAGTATGGCATCTGGCGTGTCCCAGCCATTCTTCGCCAGGGCATCAAGATAGAACATGGCGTTGAGCTTGGTGGGGAAGCCGCGCAAATACTCATAGATGCCACGCAGCTTCGGGCTCGAAGAGGTCGCACAATACTGTGCCGAGAAGGCAGCATTTGCTGCATGCAGGCGTTCGGCAAACAAAAATGACACGCTGTCACCAGCATTGTACAGCGATAGCGCGGCGTGATACACTCGATCACTTGGCAGGTTGCGAAAAGCGATGCCTTGATCCACACCATTGACGTAAAATCGCAGTACTCCATTTGAAGCATCCAGATCCACAGTGACGACAGAACAAGATTCGGCGAAAGGAACGCCGTATGCCTCTGTAGCAGGTGCACCGTGCCCTTTGTTACCATTTTCCTGATAATATCCCCAGCCTTCAGGGCCCTTATTGATGTAGCTGTCGTGCTGAGCAGAGTATTCCGAAGTAACCACTCCCAGTGTTGTTTTCAGACCACTATTGATGCGGAACCACCACCGCACTCGTCCGGACTCCACCGGCGTTTGCAGCACTACGGATCCGAGTTTCCACTCCTTCTCTTGTTTTTCAGCCGTACGAGCTACAATTGACGAGATCGGCACACGCAAGTTAGTCAACGCAAACTACAACCGCGCAGCTGCAACGACACCGTACCACCAAGAGTGACCAGGCTGCCAGAATTGTCGGCATTAAACGTTTCTTCGGGGATGAGCTGCCACACTGGCTTGCGAAAGTGTGATCCTCGAATGTTGGATTCATTTTCGTCAACATCCGCTGCGACGTCAACAACCATTCGATCTGATACGAGCGACCCGCAGCTGTGCAACATTCCATGATTCTGGTTACCGCTTCGATCGAACACAATCACGTTTTGCCACAGAGAATTTCGTCTGTTCCATATTACCACGACAAGGTGAGCATGCCAAAATGAGAGTGTACAGTGCGCGAGGGCACAAATAGCGACCAACTTACGTGTCGGATCCTGAATTTGGGCGAGCCTGGTCACACAGTGGCCACGTAGCAAGCAAGTTCGGTTCATCAACGACTTTGCGGGTGCACCTACCACCACAAAAAAGATCTTGAGATTAGCACGCCGCACTTTGCAGGTCAATGACACACTGTTGCGAGGCCACAAAGCTTACATGTCGCGACGTAGCTGCCATTCAGACCGACTTTGAGCCCAAACGCGCACCTCAGCCATGTGCCCATGGAAATGTTGTTGGTTCCAGCCCCCACCAAGAGTGAGGTGGACCCCAAACTCGCTCAGTTTAGACCAGGGTTGAATGGGCTGCCGCAATTGCCTCAATTCCTGCTCCTCGGCTGTTGGTGCAGCCCCCAGCCACGTGCCATTTTTGAATAGCTTGATCTCTTCCTGATGAACCGACCAGGAAAGAGCTACGTGTGTCCAACGCTCGGCGTCGATTGCACCCCGTGCAACGCACTTGTATGTAACGACCTTCGGATCATTGCCTTCCCCAGGATTCGGAACTGCGGGCGCGACTTGAGTGGTGCTTATTTGTGCGATCAGGTCAAAAATAGAAGATGAATTCGGACTTCGCCGAAGCAACAGGGCAAAGCCCGGACTGTAGTCATCCCCGCCGTATGACAAAATAATACTGTAACCAGCACGCATCGCGTCTGTAGCGGCAAATCGACTTGATCCTGGACGGATCCAAGCTTCAACCGTCAAGGCCCCCATGCCATAATGCTCAAATCGCTCTTCGTGCGATAGTGTCCGCAGCACGGGTACATCAATGAATTGCGACACACCATCAAATTGGCAGACAATCATGTCTTCGAGAATTCGCGACTGGTGAACCAGGTCTAACGCAGAGCCATCAGCGGAATTCTGCCCACCGATGTTCCCCACAGCCGACTGAATACTTCCGCCACAAAATCGACACTCAACCTTTTCACCATCTGTCACCAGGTACTCTTTGCAAGTGAGTCCTAAATGGTATGGGTTGGCTCCGCATTGAGTGCAAAATCCGATCCCGCAGTGAGCGCATCTTACTCGCAACTTCCGAAAGGCCTCCTCAGCGTTGGCGACCGCGAAGATATTCTGCTTCGACTCACTATCAGCACTTTCACTGCCCCCAAGAAATTCAATCAGCACCCCGCAGGCGTCGTTCGGGCATTGAACGAATCTGAATGGTGGAACCACTCCAGAACCTTTGCTCTCTGCAATACCAGACACTGTGGCCAGCTGAGTCTTCACCAATTCCCGCAATTCTTTCTTTGAAAGACAGGTACTGAGGACTGATACTGGCAGCGCCAACTCTCCGCGTCCGGCGCAAGCCGTGAGAGGAGACAGCCCTGCACATATTGAACACACGCGGCCGTCATCAACCAACGGTCCCGCAGCCACGGAGCCCGCATCCGCCGGTTTTGAAACAGCGAGAGCTAATGTGGGAGGTGATGCCTCTGCTCCTCGGCCAGCCTGCGCTCGTCGACGGATGGCTGCCCGAACACAAGCCAGACAATAGTATTCGTCAGAACTGACACCACTACGCGGAGAAACAGAGCTGTTGGAGTTACTGCGCCGCAGCAAGTCTTGCAGGGGAACTGCGGCTGCCGCACTCGTCGCAAAACGTGGGGCGACGTGCAGCGGTTGGAGCGACAAGTCTTCTGAGCCTTTGAAGAGCTCCATGTAGTCTTGGAGTTGTGACCTCGACAAAACCGGAAGAAGACGAACTGTATCGGTTTCGTTCGGGGCACGGACAGCGAGGACAGTGACTTTCACATCGATTGGAAACGGCGACGAAGGATCAGATGACGTCCCCGTCCCGTGTCCAAATTTTTCGCCGCCGCCGGCACCTAAGAGTTCCATAGCGCGCTGCTGCATGCTGCTGATTCCACCGTCGAGAATTTGCATGCGATCCGCGGCATCAACCGCAACAGCTTGAGCTGGGGCCGCTCCAATTCCTGCACCTACCGACAAGGCCATTTCTTGCAACTGATCGATTGGCATGTCGAGATAACGATGAAAAATCAAATTTTGAACGAAATTCATCAGAGGCCCAGTCTCACGTGTGGTCCACTGGACATGCACCGTGAAGTCGCTTGAATCACTTTGACCAAGATCGTCGTCGTCGTCATTCCCGCCTATGTTGTCGCTTTGGTCACCACCTTTGGCAGCCAATGCGGACGTCTTCATTGAGAAGGAACGCAGCTGATGCGTGCTCCATGGAGTCGCGTTTGAGTCTTCGTCGTCATCGTCCGCCACTTCAGATTGACCCCCTGGCCCGTCTACGACGCCGACGAGCTGCTGAACTGGCACCGTGTGCCGAGACAGCACTTTGGCAACCGGCGCTACGGCGGCTGGTTGGTGTGTTGACATTCGCTTGCCGTACCGTGATCGGCGGTTCAAACTCGCGGCCTGAATACGAGCAGCTTCGGCCTCGGGACTCGATGCAACGATGCGGATGTGTAAATCGTGGCTGCTTGGTATTGGCAAGCAGAAGTTTTCAACGTTTCCTTCCTTAGTGAGCCTGCTTCTGATGGTTTCTCGACCCATGCTAACTTCGACGCAACAATCCAACGACTGAGGAGCCGTAGTGGCACCTGTGGGCGGCAGTATGAGAACGGACACCCATAGTGACCGCTGTCGGCGGCGTTGTCGCTCAAGGCGCGCTTCGAGCGCTCGATCCGGCAACTTAGTCTCCGGATTGCGGGCGCGGTTCTGCTCTCGATCTTCGTAGAACTGGAAAGCTGCCTCCTCGAGGTTCCAATCCTTCTCCATAAGGTGAGCGCGGCAAATGTCTGCATCCTGCCCGATTATGGTGGATAGTCGCCCGACCGCATCGTCTTCTTGACTGCTCATCGTTTGCTACCGCCCTTGTTGTTGAATTCAAAGGAGGGTTCACACGGCTGTCATCGCTCGAACGAAACCCAGTCCGCGCGCGTTGACCAAGAGGTGTGAGAAAGAACGTGGCTGCAAGCCACGATTTCACCGAAATTTTCAACCCAATTTTTTTGCAGGCACACATTCAAACCCTACACGCTCTGTCTGTCCACGACACCCTCGAAGCCACGCTTACTGCACAAATGCACACAGCACAAGACACAAGGCAACGGGACCGTGCAGCTCAATCCAAGCAGCCATCTGTGATTCCACAGCACACCAACGCGAACAAAAAGAAGTAAGCCAGAGAAGAATCAACCACAGTCATCGACTCTTTTCACACATCATCATGTTGTCTCCTTGTCTTCCTTCCTTCCTTCCTTCCTTCCTTCCTTCCTTCCTTCCTTCCTTCCTTCCTTCCTTCCTTCCTTCCTTCCTTCC
>ENA-OWNT01003395-OWNT01003395.1-seawater-metagenome-genome-assembly--contig:-NODE-3395-length-15076-cov-4.115408_pt1 | contig 15076 bp, 12 predicted proteins | sample MGYA00238136_ERZ651165 | MGnify/ENA primary metagenome ERZ651165 (study PRJEB26861, sample SAMN08777766) | seawater metagenome | isolation source: coastal seawater | place: USA: Florida | collected...
ACAACCACAAAGGCAATGCCGCAAACCACAAACGCGACGATGACGACAAAGACCACCACCACCACCACCACCACAAAGGCAATGCCGCAAACCACAAAGACGACGACGACCACCACCACCACCACCACCACGACAACAACAACAACAACCACAAAGACAATGCCGCAAACCACAAAGACGACGACGGACGACGACGACAAAGACGACAAAGAACGACGACGACGACGACGACGACGACGGCGTTGGTGTTGGTGTTGGTGTTGGTGTTGGTGTTGGTGTGTTGGTGTTGGTGTTGGTGAGCGTGCGTTACTGTGGGACTGCCAACGAACGAACAATGGGCGAACGAGCAGCAGTCCGTTAGTCGGTCAGTCAGGCAGGCGGGCCACGCGGTTGGCCGGCAGTGTCTTCGTCTTCGTCGTTGTCGTTGTCGTTCGTTGATTCGTTCGTTGTTTCGTTCGTTCGTCGTTGTTGATTGATTCTGTGATGGACAGTTCATTGTCTGTTGTTGTCTGTCGATCTCTGATGCTGAACGGTCGGTGCGTGTGACGAGGTAGAATGGCGTATGGATTGTTGTGGGGGCGCTGGAAGGTGGAAGGTGGAGTGCGGAGGAAGCAGAAAGGAGGATGTATGCGGCGGATACTAATTGCTACGAGCTACCTCCGATGGTTTTGAAACGCGGCTGTCGGTGTATCGAATTGGAGTTTGATTCATGAGAGAACGTGCTTCGTTGTCGACATGGTGGCAATACAAGGGAGAGACGACGAAGAACTGCTTCAACAGTGGAAGGCGCGGGGGCATCTCGCGAAGCGAGTATCGAAAAGCCTGACTCGACGCAACGGCAACTTGTCGTCGGCGCGCAAGAGACCGCAGGACACCACAAAACCAACAGAACGCTCTCAACGACCTGTGCTTTCTTGCCGCGATCTTGACAGCCACTGTAGTTTGGACAATTTTCTGCCAACTTTTATTATGAGCACTGTCATCTTCCGCGTTGCCGGAAAGCGACTGGCGCGCTCAGCCGCTCAACTCTCTCAGCGTCGCCGTAATTTCGCCACTCCGTCGGGAGAAGAGTTCACGGAAGTGGTGCCAAAACCGTACCCTTACGCTCGTAACTTCATTACAGTTGGTTTGATTGGGTCGTTCGTGGTAGGCTCTTATTATTGGACTCTGAGTCGAATGAAGTCAGGGAATGAGGAACTCATGGAAGAACTAGATGACCTCGACGCGGGGTACACCTCGGCAGGTAAGGACATGGGCAAAGCTGCGGAACAGCAGAAATCGTAGGAACGCAGATTTAAACGCATGTCGCCAGAGGCCTTGGCCTGGGCTTGCCAGAACCACGAATCCCGTTGGTGCTAACACATGATTTGGCAATGGACTGATGAATTGCTTTATATATTATACAATTTCCCAGCGCGTAGCAAACAAGGGATTGGAAACCATAGGCGAGTCCTAATTTTTCTTGCCCACAGTGTATTTTTTAAAACAAAACCGAAACAAACAACATAACATTCATTCGACGCTCTCTACTTCGTCGCCGATATCATCCTCAACATCGTCTGCCTCATCAACCACTAGATCGTCGTCGACAACCTCTTCCACAAGATCTTCGTCATCTTCGTCATCTAACTCCTCCACGGCATCGTCGTCGTCGTCATTGTCCACGACACCGTAGTCGTCGTCGTCGCTGCTCTCTGCGGCGGCGGCTGGCTTGGGCACCCGCTGCGCCTTCGCGGATTTCTTCGGCGTGGGTGCTCCTTCGACAGCAGCCAAGATATCATCGTCATACTCGTCGTACCCGTCGTCATCGGCTTCGGCAGCCCCATTCTGCTGCCGGTGACGTGGTGTGCTTCCGTAACTATCGTTGAACGCGTCGTCTCCATACCCGTCATCTTGCTGTCCACCTTCATTCTCGTCGGAGTACGCATCGTATTCATCCTCTGCGGCGGCAGTTGCTGCTGCGTCAAACCCTTCCAACATGTCGGTGGCCTCCTGTAGAAGTTGCTCTTCCTGTGACTGATCTTCTTGTAAAGAACCAATCAATCTACGCAGCTCCATAATGAGCGGCTGGTACTTGTCTGCGGGGAGCTGCGGGAGTGCCTTCGCAGGTTCAGCCAACTCTCCAACGACCGTACGAAGGCGTGGTTCGTTCTCTTCGATGCGGTGACGGCGGCGTCGCTCATCGGCGAGGCTTCGCTTCTCTCGTTGAGCAGCAAGTTTTAACTCCTTCGCCTGCGTTTGCGCGGAGTCCTTGATAGCTTTGCGGTTCTCGACTTGCTCCATGTCCCACTCTTGCTGCGCTTTCCAGTCCACACGGTAAGGCACACGAAGTTGTTCTTGTTCCCATCGCGTACGGAAAACCTCAAACTGATAAATGGCATCGCCTTCCGTGCGCAAAATCCGCGAACCTTCTTGCAGGTTGTGGGCACTGGCGAGTTCATACTGCAGGGACCACAACTTATCATAATCAATGCAGACCTTGTCCTTGGAAGAAAAGTCAGTTTTCTCGTCAGATCCTGGATGGCGGCGGTCTTGTTCCAAATAAAGCAAACGAAACGGGTCCCCCTCCGCTCGCAAGCTATCAACATCCAATCTATCTTCCGAGGACAGCTCGCACAGCACGACTTGCATGTGAAGAACGCGCTCTTTGACAAACTTTTTGGCCTTCTTAGTCTTCGCGCGAAGCTCTTTACTTTGAATCTTAGTGGCTTTCGTGGACAATAGTGCACCCACTACTGTGGTCGACACTCCTGGGTTTGTGGTGGTGGCGGCTGGGCTACCGCCCTGCTGCCCAGCGGCTTCCTCGGCCGTGATGTCTTCGACAACGGTACTGCCATCAGCTGCGGTAGAAACATCTCCACTGCCAGCATTTGGTTTGGACCGCCCAGGCCCATTGTTGCTTCGAACAGCAAGAGCAGTCGACTTATTCTTGTTCCTCTTGGAGCTGCGACCTTTTCTATTTTCTAAGAGTTTGAGTGCCTTTTTCTTGGCATGGTGCTTGAACTGGTACGAAGACCGTTTGGTCGTAGATTCTCCGACAACTCGTGCCGCCAGGGTCCGGACCCACCCACAAGAGTATCTCGGTGACAAGAGCAATCGCGCTCTCCTTAAAAATGCACCACCTAACTTTTCGCATGATTTTCGCCCCAGCATTTCAATTTCGCGACGGGGAATGGATTCTCTGAACAGAATTGTATCCCCTACCACAATATCTCCGGAGCATGGAATGCAAAAGCGCTCGTTGGCCTTGCGAATTGTCAACCGGTTCCGGATTCCCTCGGGGATGGACAACGTGGTGACTTCGAGTATGTCGCTGGGCTCACTTTCGCCACCGGCGACATTCAACGCCACCACCCTGAACCTGTATGTGGTGCTAGCGGCTAGTCCTGTCACCTGCAAAGTCAATGATAAGGGTCTGCGCGTTAACAATGTCAAAGGCAAATGGAGTTGATACACTCAAATTTTGGCCTACCTCAGTTGTGGTGTCCATGCCCTGCCACACGGTTTCCCACCGGGCTCCTTGACCTGATGGACCAACTGCCTGATTGTTCCAGCACTGAATTCTAAAAGCGAAAGCGCCAGTAAACGCCGCTGTCCACCTCAGTCTGACCCACCGGGTGCCGGTGTCCAAAAGGACAGGCCCTGATCTCACTTTCTGTGGCACAGTCATCACTGCAATGTCTGCGGATGGCAGACTACTAACGTTGTTTTTGAAGATTTGCACCCGGAATCGATACAGCGTGCTTGGCTGCAAATCTGTAATCAATGGCGTCCGCGCTCGACCACGGTAACACTGGAAACATGTGCCCCCTTTCGCCGCCTTAGGCAGTTTCAACTTGGATACATCATTATTCATGGCTGCTGCGGTGGTTGCTGAAGCCGAGGATTTCGAGTCTTTTCCTCTTCGCTGTCGCCGACGACTACGTTGCCGGCTGCTGCGACGTCCAGCTGAAATTTGTTTCTGAAGTTGTCCCATGGAAACCACCCCTGAACTAGAAAGCACATGCTTGGGGTTCAAACGAGCAACTTCGGGGCCGGGCGTCCCAGCATCCCGCCAAACCACAAAATCGAACTTGTCCTGTCGCCACCACGCAGCAAATTCCTCACGAGAGATTGAGCCACTGTCGTCTTGGTCCAATCGCTGCATTGCCGCGGAAACCTCATCCGGACCTGCCGGTGCCCCAAGCTCCAGCAATACAAATCGCAGCTCTGCGGCATCTATTGTTCCACTACCATCGGTGTCGAACTTGCTAAAAATGGCATCAAGAGTGCGTCCAACACCGTCCTCATCCCCTTCATTCACCCAAAGGTTTGAAGAATTGCTGGCGTTCGCTCTGTTCTCTGCACTATCAGCCCTGCTCCCTCCAGCCTGCCATCGCTTGAGGATGTCTTCGACGCTAACTGTGGTGCCGCTCGCTGTGCCAACAACTTGGGAAGCCTTACTTTCTGTTGCGGGATCAGCTTTCAGCGACAAAACTACCGCATTTTCAGCCACCGACCGACCCGGAGCGCACAATGGTGGTGGCGGTTTTGGCAGCGGTTGGGCAACCACTATACTTTCAGAGGGAACGCTGCGTTGGTTCAATCTATTGATCGACACGACTCTGTAAGACCACCGATCACCTGGCTGAACACCGACAATTGTGCAGTTGGTGTTTCTGGACGTGCACAGGTCACGCCACTCTTGAGTTGGTCCATGCAACCTTTGAACGATATAATTGAGGTCTTTTGACTGAGTTGAGCCCTTCATCTTCGCTTGGTAGTTTCTGAGGCGCACCGCGTCGGCAGCGTCTTTCCGTTCTTCTCCGAGGAGTTGCGAAAGCGGGATTCCGGTGACCGACGCCCCCGTCTGGTCACGCTCGGCCCTTCCAAAGAGCTTCAGGAAATCTTTCCACGACAGGTCAACGACCTCTAGCGATGACACACAGTCAAAAACTGATATTTGCTCGCCATTGTCCCCGGCACTTAACTGCGCCGACAAGGACAGCACCTGTTTGATAGCTGCGCGGGACGCGTACGTCGACGACAACAGAAGTTTTGCGTCAGCATTGACTTCAACGCAATCTAGCAGCTCTTGCTTCGAAACGCGACCGTTACCATCAGCATCGATCGCAGCGAACAACCGTTTCAGCTGAGCGACGTCCTCGTTCTTTTCGAGGCGCCACGACAGCACGAGTTTCGTGGGAGCCAGCTTTTGGACAATTGGGATTGGCGGTGGAGCAGGCATGGTCGTGAAAGTGCGAAAAGTATACGGACTCGCGCCATGCTGGTTGAAAGCTCGCACGCGGAATGTGTACGAGGCTCCTGGACTGAGGCCTTCGAACAAAAACGTGAACGTGGGGGGTACGTTGGCGTTCGGTGGGTCTGTCGCAACTGTGCGCCACTGCGTGGATTTCACATTGCGGGCACCATCTGTACCGCAGGTCTCGACCATGTAAAACGAGACCGCGTCACTGAATGGCGCAGCTTGCCAGTGCAATCTCAAAGTGGTCATTTGTTCCCACGCCGTGTCTTCTCCGAGACGAACCGCTTCTAACACAGGTTGCCGCGGCACTCCTCCGTCTCGCAGCTTCCGCTGCTCGTTTTCGGCTTTCACAACGTCGCTCGCAATAGTTTTGAGCTGACGCAGCGACTCTTGAGCTCGAGCCAGCGCCCGCTGCTTCGCCTGCTCAGCTTCGTCGGAGCGAGCAATAAACTTCAGAAATGAGTGCAACGACACGGCCACGTAGTGGTGGATGTGCGGTGGCACGACGCGCTGCCGCCAGATACACTTCCTGTTGACCAACGCCATTGCCTGCGGAGTCTCTTCGTCATCATCTCGGTCCTCGAGTGGAATTGTGGTCTTGTGCTTCAGATGCACGGCGTACGTGTCGTCTTTGTTGATACTCTGCACTTCTGCACGGTACCAGTCCCCGGTCGCCACCTCTTGAACCTCGACGGCATCGCCGACACGGATGCGCTTGGATCCAAGCCTCTGACTCGCGGGCAACCCGGCAAGAACTCTTACGAGGGCGAGCATTTCAGCTACTTGCTTCTGCGAACTGACTGCAACACCGAGCTTCTCCTCCAACAGCTTCTGAAACAACCCCAGCGTAACGTAATAAGCAGGAGGTTCGTCTCCACTGGCCGGTGTGCCATCGCTCGGCATAACCACAGGGCATAGATTCAAGCAACCTTTAGCCTTGTTTACGGCAGCCAGCTCCGCTTCAGGTATCGTGTACTTTTTGAAAAAGTTGGAGATGGTTCTTCGCAGCAGCTTCTGGAAGCCCGGCAAATTGCCACCATCTTCAGCAGCACGCCCGTGTAAGATGTTGGCTTGTTTTGCTTTCACGGCTTGCTGCTTCGACACTAGTTTTGTGGAGTCTTCTCGGCAAATCCGCTTGTGTATCGAGAACAACATTTTGTCGCTCACCGAAAATGAACCTGAAGTCAATGAAGCGGAAGAGCTGCTGAGCGATGCGTTGGATACCGTACGTCGATGTCCTCGGCCATTCGTGTTCTCTTTCTTCTCTCGGAAGAAGGTCTCCCAAACCATCTGGCAGTACTTCTTGTCTTTAAACTTGTCCGTCCACTTCATCCACAGCTCGCGGCTCTGCGCTCCAGGGTCAATGCCCTTCATGCATCTGCCAACTTTCTTCCAGTGCTCTTCGTCGACTGGAGGTGGTAACAACGACAAATACTTTGTGGCGCGTCGTCGCGCCTCTTTGATTTTGTCATAAAACGTCGGCTTGTGCTTTGGACTGACAACATTTTTTTGATTTTCCTCCTCGTCAATCCGCCGCGCCGCTGCACGGGCCGCGGAAAGCCCGCGCATGGTTGAAGCGGAAAGAAGTCACAAAGAATTTGTCGTGTGCTGCAACAAAAGAAGCAGAAATTGCTGGTGGTGAGCCCTCGGAAAGGACTCAAAGCGAGGATTCGGACAGGAGCTACAGAACGTTCCAGCGTCCCCGCGCCGTTCGGGAAAGAATAGTCGCTACTAAATTGCCGCGGTGTTCCTGCTTCTCATAGTTTTTCTGCTTTCACACACGAGCAGAGAAGTCACCATCTCCCACCGTTCCTTGACGCCACCCAGCGCAACCAAGCCCGGTGAAGTAAAGTAAATGCAAGAGTACGAACGCACCAAAGTGAACGAGCGCGTAGTGGAGCTTGTTGGCTCGTGCACAAGCTAGTTTGCAGTGCAAGGCGAGCCACGAGTCCAGCAACAGGTCACCAGTAGAAGAACTAACTCGTGTCCCATTCAACACAACGAACGAGAACGCACGGATCAAGTAGTGGCCCTTCCCTGTTGCACCTCCTTCCTCTCTCTCTCTCTCTCTACAATGCCATACAACCACGGTGACGTCGTGGTAGCGACCAACGACGACGACGATGAAAACAAGAACAACAACAACGACGACGACGACGACGACTTCGTTTCGATTCGCTGCCATCGATTTCATTCAATCGTTCGTTCGTTCGAACGTTCGTTCGTTTGATTCGTTCGTTCGTTCGTTCGTCCAACTGACAAACGAAGGAAGACAGACAGACGGAGCAACAGTGACTGACTGACAGTGACGGACAGTGCGACCGACCAGTGAGTAAGTAGGGACTGACTGACTGACTGTTGCACTCACTCACTCACTCACTGTCACTCACTCACCGTCACTCTCTCACTCACTCACTGTCACTCTCTCTCAGTGAGTGAGTGAGTGACTGTTTGATTGATTGATCGATGCAGAGAAAGACTTTTTACTTTTACGGTTTTTTCCAACTTTTTCCCGCTTCCTTTTTGTAGTATTCACTCATTTCTCAGAGCGTTTTTTAGTTTTATGTTCCCTTTTATTCTTTATCATAAATTCATTTTGGTGTATTGTATAGGTAAACTATCAAAACTTCAATTTGCTGGGGATGATTCTACATTTAGGACTACGTACAGTCGCACTGTTATCGCAGTCGTAATAGTTATCCTGTTGCGAGACTTAGTTGTGGGTACCATCTGCCTACCACCCAAGTGTGCTTCATTTATAGTGAAGTCAAGGAACTAGTACTGAAATGAGAACGGAATTTGTCAGTGTGCTTATAGTGAAATGTAATCGTAGTTTATAGTGGTTCTGAGCGTACTAAAAGTACCGATAAAGTCGTTGTTGTCGTTGTGTCGTCGTTTCGTCGTTCGTCGTTGCGTCGTCGTTCGTCGTTCGTCGACGTTGCGTTTTGCGTTGTTGTTGTCGACAACAAAAGATACCAACGAGCAACAAGACACAGACACACGCACAAGGAAAGATTCGCCCCCCTCCCGCGCGCCGGATTGTTTGTGATCGCGTAATGCATCGTCGTCGTCATCGTGCATGAAATACGTTTAATGGTGGCAGGGAAGTCGGATGGAACGATTGCTGGGACGATTCGATTACTGGGACAATCTCCCGTTTGCGCATTTTTACTGCAGGTGGTGTGGGTATGAGAGACGGCGGTGCACGGGTTTCAAACGAAGAGCAGACCAGTAGTGACGCGTTGCATGATCAATCGTTGTTGCACGACATCTCACAAGTTTGTCAGAATGAATTATAGTGAAAAAATTGGTCGAGATCTTTGACATTCGAGACCGTGTGTGTGTTCGTGTCCGTGCAAGATGCTGCATTTCAAAACTGTGAGCGTTGCGGCGTCGCGCTGCTGCAGTCGCTTGATGTCCACTGGCGCTGGTGGTGACATTCCTAAAAAAGCAATTGTCACCGTATCAATGAATGGTGTGTTTACTGACCCTAAGAAGTTCAACATTCCGGTAACACCGAGTGAGATGGCGACCCAAGCTAAAGAAGCCTTTGACCAAGGTGCCACGGTTGCCCACATCCATTTCCGTGACCAGCACCCCGACAAGGGACACATCCCGTCGTGGGATCCTAAAGTTGCAACAGAAATTGCTGATGCCATCAGAGACAAAGCCCCGGATCTGTTGCTCAATTTCACAACCGGTACTTTGGGAGAGAAAGGTCCAATGGGCGGTGGGCCACTGGGACCCACAGGAGGACCAATTTCGTGTTTGGAGGTCAGTGGTTCACGATGCCGCGCTGGACGCAAACTCACTTTTCTGTTGTACAACACTGCCTCAATGCCACTCTGCTGTCCGCCGGTCCCGATTTTGATGATGTTGTAGGCTGGTCGTCCTGAGATTGCTGCGCTCAACAGTGGTTCTCTGAACTATCTACGAACCACCAAGAGCGGGGAGTGGGCGTGGCCGCCTCTGATGTTCGAGAACCCGGTATCGAAAGTTGAGACCATGGTCAATGCCATGAAAGATCTGGATATCATTCCTGAATGCGAGTGTTTCGACACCGGAATTGTCCGCAGCATCGGCATGTACGAGGACGTCGGCATTTTGAAGAGACCATACATTGTATCTCTCGTGATGGGAGTCGCGTCCGGAATGCCCGCCCGCAAGGAATGGCTGCCGTTGCTGTTGGACGAATTGCCGGAGGGCGCACTCTGGCAAGTTATTGCCATTGGACGTGAGGAAGTATGGCCATTGCTCCGGCATGCATCAGAGCTCGGCGGCAACGTACGCACTGGGCTAGAAGACACATTTTATCTGCCAGATGGGACACGCGCAACTACAAATGGCCAACTCATTGAAGCCCTCGTCAAAGTCGTCCGTGAGACCGGGCGAGAGCCAGCGACACCCGAGGAGACCCGCCAAATTTTGGGCCTGGACAGGTAGCACAGCAAAGATGGAGCAATCAAACACAACAAGGGACACAATAGTGTTGGCGATCGCGGTGTCAACGAAACTAAGGTTATACAATGAATATCATGGGATTTCACGCCGCTTGACACTGCGAGACTCGGTGTCTTGAGCAGCAGCCTCGGCTTCGAGTGCAGCTTTGCGCTCCTGTCGCTTGACCTCCACTGCGGCACGGTCCTGCCGTCCACGCACAACTTTCTGCAGCTCGATGGCAGCTTTTTCCTGTGCTTCGAGCTCTGCCCGTGCAGCCCGGCCGCGGGCGAGCGCCTGCAGTTTCGAGGCAGCGGCTGCTTCTTGGTCCTCTTCGCCCGTTTCTGTGACCACTGGCACACCGTCGTCGCGCGCTTGCTCCACCTGTTGTTCGTCCTTCTCGCTGGTTTCGGTGGCGTCTGCGGTGGAATCTGCGGCTTGCGAGGTGTCGTCCTTCGGTTTGGTGGAGTCTGTGGCAGCCTCCTGCTCTTTCTGCGCTTTCTGCTGTTCCAGAACATCGCTCTTGCGAGTTGCGTTGCCTCGGTGTACTGCTTGTATCTTGGACGCAGCGGCCGCTTGAGCTGCCTGCTCGCGACGGTCGATGGAGCCGCGAACCACCTTCTGAATTGCCACTGCACTCTTTTCTTGGGCCTCAGCAAGTTGTCGCGCGGAACGCCCGCGATGAGCTGCTTGAATAATAACAGCAGCTTCTTCTTTGACCTTGCGGGTTTCGGCCTCGCGTTGCGCCCTCCCACGGGCAACAGCTTGGATTTTGACCGCGGCATTCTCTTCGCGCATGTGGTTGACTTCTTTTCGTGCCAGCATCGCGCGCCCGGATGCTTGTAGCTTGAGTGCCGCTTTCTCCTCGCGAATATGTTGGGTAAGACGCGAGGCCTGCCGAGAACGGATTTTTGATTGAATAGCCGTCGCTGCATTCGTTTGCTTGGTCCGCTCGATGCGCTTCCTCGCACTGGTCGCGCGCACATTTGCCTGGATCCTCACAGCAGCAGAGTGTGCGTTCATTGCATGCACCTTTTGCTTGGCCAACCAGCGGCGCACCAAAGACTGAATGCGAACTGCGCTTTCGACACGGCGAGAGTGAAGATCCAGCCTGTGGTGGATGACTCGCACCACGGCCCGATCCACGTATCCCCGAAAGAGCGCCTGAATAATTATGGATTTCTCGATCTTCAGTTGCTGTAGTTTGAACTCTGCGGTTTTTGTGGTGAAGACGCGCGCATGAGATTGGATGAAGACTGCCGCCTCAGTTTGTCGCTCTTCCCGCTCCAGAGCGTTCATGTACCGTATTGCGCGACGACCGATGAACCCGCGAGTGGCTGCCTGAAGCATGGTGGCTGCTCGGAGTTTCCGTTGGCGAATCTTCTTGGCACGGGCCTTGTTTCGCGCTCGTGCGGCCTCCTGCCGCTGCCAAGGCGGCATCTTGTCGAGGTCGTCATCTTCTGCGTCAACCAGCTTGTTGGAACGATCCACGAGGGCGCGTATCTCCCCCGCAAGATCGACGTCTGGCGTAGCCATGTCTGCTAAAAATCTATCTCTTTGTGGATCTAAATGCGGCAAGGTTGCACCAACTGCACCTCCAAACCTGCGGTCTGTCCTCCGCAGGAAGCGCCGCACAGCTACCTGAATCCGCGACGCGGCCCAGGACTCGATCTCGAGTCGCTCTGTTCGCTCTGCGGTGAGTCGCGCCATGAAATCCGCGTGCTCCCTGAGTAGCGCCACGTGTTTCTTCCGCGTCGCGATTGGTTTGACCCGTTGCTTTCGGGTCTTAGGATTGAGAACTCTGGCCGTGGCTCCCCCATTGAGTTTTGCACCAAAGCCCTTCGCTGGACCTTCCTGCTGGAAAACCAGGACTGTTGTCGCCAAATGCATCACGTCCGAGTGGGTGGAGCGCAGGCAATTGACCATTGTTACTGGCGTCAAATCCATTTCGCGCAAGAAATTTTGGTCCTGCAGTGTCTTGCGCGACACTTCCGCCGGAGCCGACATTGTTCGGCTATTTGTGTTGTCAATGGGTTGACTACGCGACAGACGTGCCGCTTGCTGGCTCTTCACATTACGTGTTGGACTTTCAGAACCCAACCCCCTTTGCGATGCCAACGAGTTGGTGAACCCACGAGCACACAAGGCAGCAAACTAAACAGCAAAAATTCTTTGTCAAAGGAGAACAACAGTACCAAAAATTCCCTGGCTTGCAGAAGTGGATCCCTAACCAAATCACCGGCATCAAACCCGAGGTGCCCACTTGCAGTCAATCACTCAATCAATCAATCCACGAACCAACAACAAAACAAACCACCGGACCCAAACCGTTGAACACCAGGACCAACACCAGGACCAACCAACTAACCAACGACGACGACAACGAAAACACCAACAACCACCACCACCACCACCACCACAAATCAACGACAACGGCAACGAGTGAATCAACGAACAACGACACCGACGATACTGAACAACGACAACGAATAGACCAACGAACAACGATGACAACAAACGATGACAACGAACGAACGAACGAAAGAACGAACAGCGACGACGACGACGACGGCAACGAACGACGAACGCAACGAACGACGAACGAACGAACGAACGAACAACAAACGAACGACGAACGACAACGACGACGATGACAGTGAGTGAGTGACTGACTGACTGACTGTGAGTGAGTGAGTGGCTGACTGACTGACTGAGTGAGTGATTGTGGGTGGTGGTGGCGTTACACAACGACAACGAGCACTGACTGACAGTGAGTGACTGCGAGTGGGCGCTCACTCACTCACTCACTCACTGTCACTCACTCACTCACTGTCTCACTCAGTCGCATTGAATCGACGAAGTACTGTACATGTATGCAGTATTCTATGTGGTAATGCCTTGAATAAGGTGAATGTTGAGAAATGCCATTGTTCTGCACTGTTATATCAATGACTAAGTACGTTCGTCGTTCGTTTGTGCGTTCGTTTGTTCGTTGCTGCTTTCGATTTCGTTCGATTTTGGGAGACACGTGTTCGTGCAAGACGACGGCGGCGGCGGCGGCGGCGAAGACGATGACGACGACTACGACGACGATGATGATGACGGTGGCTGTGGCTGTGGCAGTGTGGTGGCCTCTGGCCTCTGGCCACTAAGAACAAGAAGAAGACGACGAAGACGAAGACGATGACGACGACGACGACGACGATGACGGTGGCTGTGGCGATGTGGTGGGCCCTGGCCTCTGGCCGCTGACGCGCTCGTTATCTTTCTGTCTCGCCTCGCCTCGTTGTGTTTTGGTCTCTTTTCTTGTGGTGTATCACGCCGCGGAAACACGGGAAAAGCAACAATGCGATTACAAACGAGGAAGCGGGCGCGAGGGGAGCAAGTGCGTTGACTAATCTGTGCAATGAAAGAAAACGTTTGGGCCAAGGCTTAGTCTGCAAGGTGCTATGTTCGTGGCGGCGCCCAAGCAAAACAACTCGCTTCTGTAGTGCGATATTACGACGGTATGAGTAGAAAGATTTCAAAGATCTTGCGAAGAGAAAATTCTGCGTGCAGGTAAATGCATAGTCACAAACGCTACGTGCGCGGCCCGGCCCGGCCCGGCCCGGCGTGTTTGTCCCCGCTCTACATTTCACACGGAGATGTGTTGACCGACCACACTTTAACGAGGCCGTTGGGCATTAAATGAGACGGCCGGAACTCCAATGCTAAGAACAATTTGCACAGGAACTGTGCGAACAATTGCGGTGTTTGCCAGGCCGTTGTCCTGTGGCTCGAGATGCCTCAGCACACAGACGAACCGAGCGCCCAACAGATCCACCGCGCCAACGGTAGTTCCGCACGTCTCTTTCTCCTCCATCAAGTCTTTCCGGGATTGCCCGAAGAGCTTCTATTTTTCCAGGGTTCTTAAAATTCCAACAACATCAAATGTGAACATGGTGTATGGCTCCGCACTCCATGCGGCGATCGAGGCGCTCTACGCTCCACCTTCTGACGGCGAGAGCATGAGCTCTACGCACCGCCTAGATGAAGCGTTGGAAGCCTACGATGACGTTTGGGCGACATCAGAGTTTTGTATCAGTTCACAGATACCGTATCCGGAAGGTGTACGCGATATCAGAGATTCTGGCGAGGACGAAGTCCGCAATTTGTTCGACCGCTATTCTTCAAGTGAATCACCCGCAACGAGTGATCCCACTCCAATCGACCGAATTATGCACCTCGACGCGACCGGGTGGAAACGTCAGCCTGAGAAACGCTTCGAAGTTTGGATAGGAGACGAAGGATCGACAAGAGTCAAACTCCGCGGCGTCTGGGACATGCTGTGCGAGCCAGTGGAGCAAGAACCAGCTCATTCTGAACGGGACGAAGACGTAGATCGTGCACAGCGGAGGTTGCGCAAGAGAACCGGCCAGCAGAAACTTGTCGGGAAGAAAAGCCCCAGTAGCACTCCACCGCCAACCATTATAGAATTTAAGTCTACGCTTCGTGCGGATCGACAACGACCACGGAATTGGCATGCACCTCACATGTTGCAACTCCAAGTTTACGCCGTTGCTCATCGGGCGTGGTTGAAGGAACGAACTGGCGACGCGAGCACTGTCGAATTGCGGTTGGCATTGAAGTCCGTGGAAAGTTCCGAGGAGCATGTTGCAAGTTTTTCCGAAGAGGATCTTGACAAAGTAGAGTCATCTTTGGTCGAGACATACCTACAAATGCAAAGTTCAGGTTTTCACGCAACGCCTTCTTATCAGGTCCGTGCTTCTGCATGTGTGTGTCTCAGTCACCAAGGATCTCTTGTAAACGCCGGGCTCAGCAACGATCCCTTACCTTGCACGCGTTTGCCAGGCCTGCTCCTTTTGTTCATACCAACACATTTGTTCCGAAGCTGACTTCAGTGCCGCTCGTTACCAAGGAAGGGCAGCTCACAGCTAACGCGAAAACTCCTCCGCGCCTCGGTGCTGAGAGAAGCGAGAAGCGAACCGGGTATCATGTAAATAAGTGAACGGAGGGTTGCTCCGCCTCGGGCTGGCAATTGATCAGCTACCCGGGTAGCTAGTCTACACCGTTCATTTAGACTTTAGACGATTTTTCATCGAGACTGGATGCTACGGGTAATTGTAGAGGTTTGCAAAAATGGGACTCTTTTCGGGTCCAGAGGACGAATTCATCGGCTCCGGGCTGAGTGGTTTCCCTGCAGTCAATTCTCCAACCAAGGCGACTTGACTGCAGGGATGAATTAATTTATCGGCTCCAGGCTGAGTGGTTGGTTTCCTTTCAGTCAATCACCAGAATAGATGACAACATGCACACATGACATACATGCATACATGCATACATACATACATACATACATACATACATACATACATACATACATACATACATACA
>ENA-OWNT01003396-OWNT01003396.1-seawater-metagenome-genome-assembly--contig:-NODE-3396-length-15076-cov-4.090139_pt1 | contig 15076 bp, 13 predicted proteins | sample MGYA00238136_ERZ651165 | MGnify/ENA primary metagenome ERZ651165 (study PRJEB26861, sample SAMN08777766) | seawater metagenome | isolation source: coastal seawater | place: USA: Florida | collected...
AACAACAACAAACAACAACGAGCAACCTCGAATACATCAGCGATACGGACCTGGCGAACGGCAGACTTGCGCATGTTAAGTTCATAAAGAACTCTTCTTTTCATAGCTTCCGTCAACCGCTTTTGTCGGCGGTGTTTGTCCAACAGTCGCCACAGCGGTTCACGGAATTGCCCTGGACATGTGAGCACATGTATAAAAATAAAAACACAAAAACAAGATAATCATGCTTGTTGCTCCAACATGTGCCCGTGCATAAGTCGGTAATCGGAGAAACATACCGTTCAAAACTCCAATTTGGTTGCGGAAGGATTCGTTTTGTTCCAAAACATCCGCCCTCAACTTTGCGAGGGTTTCTCGCAATGGCTTAAAGCTGGCCTTGGATTGTGCCCCGGCTTGCGTCACCTTGCCCACTAACTTCTTCTGTTTTTGACGCACGTCTTCCAGCGCCACACCCTGTGCTGTCAAATGGCCTTCAGCAGTTTCTTTGTACCTGCGCGAACCACATGCGTCAATCACTACATGGCTACAACCTCACTACAACAGAAGAAACTGACTTTCGGAGTTCGTCCAACTCTCGTCGAGCCTGATCTAATTGGATCTTCCGCTTATCTGCTAACTTCTGCGCGGCCTCTTTATCGCGAGCAAGAGCTTGCGCATCTTGAGCCAAGTTGTGTTGCACAACAGCGGAATCATCACACGCTGCCTTTTTTTCTTGATAGTCTTTATGAAGTGATGCCAGTTCAGCAGCCATTTGAACTTTTTCAGTTCCAAATTTTTGGATGGTAGCGGACTGCTCTTGGGCAAAACTCTGCAGTGCCTGCAGTTGTGCGTCTAATTTGGCGTTTTCTGAGGCCAAAATGTCTCGGGAGGCAAGAAGCTGCCCAGCTTCTTCTCTCAAGTCAAGAATCTCATTCTTTTGTTGGGTAGTTTCCTCGTTAAGATGGTCAATAGTTCTCGTCGACACTTTGTTGTGGTATTGAGCGTCTTCAAGCTCCTGAGCTAGAGTGCCATTTTCTTCCTTGGATTCTAAAATTTTGGCTTCCAACTCTTCAATGCGCTTTTCCATTGAAACGTTTTCGTCCATTTTTTGCTCAACCTGCTCGGTTGCAGTTGTGAGGCGAAGTTCGAGCATGCGATGATCTGATTTGGCGTTGAGGGTCTGTTCTTCTTGCGCCTTCAGTTCTTTACGAAGCTCATCGCAGGCGCTACGCTGGGCTTCGAGGGCTTGTGTAAGGGACTCCACACGCAGAGACAAACGCTCCGTTTCAGTGGCTGCCTCCATTGCCTTTTTGTGGTACTGTTCGATGACCTCGTCAGCATTCTTCAAAGTCAATTGAGTTGTTGCTTTTTGACGAGCTATGGCTTTCTTGGCTGCATTCTGCTGTCGAACTACCACATCTTGCATTTCGCTACGCAGGCCTTCGTAAGCTCGCTTCTCTTTTTCTAGGGCAACACGTAGTTCGCTGTTCTCCAAACCTGCTCGCTCCAGCGCATTCTTCAAACCAAGCACGTCAGGGCTAGCCCATTGCGAAAACTGCGGTTTCTTGCGGTCGTCCACAGTGTAGCCCGATTCTTCATCGATGCCATCCTCATAGTCATGATCGCCGCCGCCGCTGGTGCTGGCGTCGTCGGCAACTGAGTCGAGCACACGCGAAGCGTGCTGCCGCCACCGGCCCCTTGGGGATTCCACCGTTTCTGCGTCGCCGTCGACGGATCCATCACTGCCGTTGCCTTGAATAAGATATTGTCTGGATGCCGCAACAGTGGATGCGTCGTCGCCAATGGCATTAACTTCCTCGAACGTGTGGGCAGCGCCACTTTGGGTGGGTGACGCATCTATCGCAATTTCAAAACCATTATTGTTTGTTGAAATTCGTGTTTGAGTGCTTTGCCTTGATGCTTCCTCTGGTGTTTGATTTGTAGCCGCAGTACTCATGCTATTGGTGTGACCGTATGGGACTGTTGTGGCTGTGCTACCTCGGCTTACAAAAGAGGTTGGCGCCGAAGAATTGGCAGTGACGGTGTACCCGGCAGCAGAGTGCTCACCACTGTTTGCAGTGGGTCTGTCGAGAGACTCCTGGTCCGGTGTGCCGTATTTGCCAAACACTTGATTTGCTGTTCGGGGCGAAACGTCTTGGGCCGTACGATTAGCTCCACGATTGAACGTGGGCTGCAAAGGCGTTGATGTTGGTTGACGCTGCGCACTTCTTCGAAGAAGACGAAATATCTTTGTCGCAGCATTTCGTCTCCACCAGCGTTGAATCTTTGTTGCAATAGCATCTTTGTCTGCGGCAAACCGAGCGAAGAATGCGGACGACAATGGACCCGACATGCTTGGGTTAAGTGAGCTTTGACCTCTTTCTTTAGAAGCCTTCTCACCGACTGGATGTTTTGGGCGCCGGCTGTTCCGCCATGCACGTTGCAGTACTACAGCAGCCTTGTGCAGTTGACGTTGTTGTTGAGCCGGTTCACTACTTGCGACGTGAGAATCGACATTGTGAAGTAGCTGACGCAGCATGTTCTCGTTTTGCGCGACATCTTCTCTCGTTGTCCGATAATTCTCACGCGCATCGTTGCGAGCCACGTGGCTCCAAACTGGTGAGTGTTCATCGCCTCCACCAGCATAGACGACTGGGTCAATTGGAGACACAGGTCCTGACTCATGTCGCAGATCCCCGCCGCTATTAATGGGTTCAGCGAAGTGGTGGTCCTCTTGATTGCTTCCCAGTGCTTCGCCCCCAACATCGTTGTAATTCCAAGGATATTCAATAGCCCGGATATCCTCCTGCAGCCGCTTTTGCTGCTCTTCGTCTTCGCGTTTCTGCATGTCTAAGTCTGGAGCATGAGTGTCGTCATGGGCATGAGTCGAACTTTCGCTTGTACCTTCGGTGCCTTCGTCCATTTCTTCCTCGCTGTGGCTGTCCGCATTTATTGGGTTGGGGATTGGCGTGCTCATGAATTCATCGATGTTGTGAGCTTGTTCAGGCTCTTTGCTCATAGGCTCCTGGATTGTGGCATCAACTTCGGACAACACATCTGCCACCTGGAGCAGTTGTTCAAAGGATATTGTGTCCACACCCATTTCGTCCATAACGAATTGAATTTCTTCTCGTGACACTTCAACATCCATGTTGTCGAACACAGACACCAATTCTCGGGCGGTGAGCGGTCCAGATCCGCCGCTTTTGCTGGGAGTGCTGCGCGAAAGAAACTGTTTAATGACTCGACGCGCATTCTCGTCGAGGGCATTTGAAATTTTTCCGAGAACGGCATCGAACCGCAATGGAGGGCTTGACATTTTAACTAAACTCCGCGCCAACAGTGTTGACGCACAGTCTTGGTTCCGTGGCGGAAAGGGTGGCAGCCTCGGTCACTGCCACCGACACCGAGATGTTCTCGGTTTTTGGAATCACTTATCTTCTCCTTCGCTCTTCTTGCGACGTGCCAGCCTCTGTTTGTCCGTTTCATGCCGAGTGCGCCCTAATATCTACAAGCAACACTCACATTGCTCTCCGTGCACCAACCTCCGTCGCCACCACAACCGAGTGAGCGAAGCAATACTTCAGAACAGGCAACTGTGCATGACCTGCTATGTTTGCCCGCGTGGCCACACAAACCTAATGAAGCACGGAGTCGAGCAGAAAGGTACTCGGAGACGAATTAACGTAAGTGAGCAACTGGTCGGCTAGTTGGTAATCCATGTGCAGTAGTACGTCACAGATTTGCATGGGTTTACGGCCCACCACCACCACTACGAATCGCCAACCACGAATCACGAGTTACCATTTCCACCAACAGCACCTCAAATGAAGGAGCCACGTCTCGCAACAAATTCAAGTTGGCAAACGCTCACGGACAATGCAACCAACAGCGACAGCGACAGCGACAGCGACAACGGCAACGGCAACGACAACAACAACGACAAACAACGACAACGATACAGCGATGCAGTGATGCAGCGATGCTGCAACGCAGCAACGAAGAAGACAGACCGACTTCAAATGAATGAACGATATAACGAACATACGTACTACGTACGTATGTACGAACGCACGCACGCACGCACGAACGAACGAACGAGCGAACGAACGAGCGAGCGAACGAACGAACGAACGAACGAACGAACGAACGAACGAACAAACGAAGTTCGACGAAGTTCGACGACAACAACCAACCGTTTCTCTGCTCTGCCACAACGCACAACGCACAACGACGCACAGCTACGCACACACACGACGACTCGCCCACAACGCCCCACTAAAAATGACCCCGTCACAATTCCGAAGTATGTGGTGCCAACATTGTCAGTACCATTCTACTATTCAAGTATTTCAGCACATACTCCATGTTTGTCAATCTCGATGTTACCAGTACTAGTACGCGTCCTGACGAATGGTACTGCAATTTTTCAAGTACAACATACACATCTGCAAATCCTGCGCACAGTTCATATTAATTAATGGTTTCAGTGTGGTACCGTGGTTTTATGTATTATTGTATAGATTCACTGTTGGTTCGTTCGGTGGCTCGTTCGGTGGTTCGTTCGTTCGGTGGTCCGCAGTTTTGGCGGTGTGGGCGTGTTTTTTTGGTGTGCTGCGCTGGCGAGCTGGCGAGTCGATCGACCGACGACGACTTCGAATGGTTCGTCAGCCGTCGACTGGTCGTTCGGTCCGGTCTGCCGTCTCTATGATACCCCTCGTCCATTCCATTTGGTTGGCATTGTGGTTGTGGCCATGTCGTGGCGTGGAACGAATGTCTCGGGTCTTGAAGAGCGTCCGACCGTTCGTTCGTGGAGGCAATGCAAGTGAGTGTTGTAGCGCACTGCGGCTGGAAGCAGCAGCGAGGTTGGTCGACAGAGTTCTGATATCACGCCGCGGATGATTTATTTAAGGTGTGTGCGTGCGTGTGTGTGGTGGGTTGGAGTCAAAAATGTTGCAGCAGCGTTTTGAAGACAGCAAGAAAGCTGCAGGTGGATTTGGTCTATTTTTGACCAAACTCTCCCGCAGCCCTTGCAATAATTATTCGAGACGTGATGTGAGTGGCTTCGTTAGGGTCGATTGCTGGTACAAATGCACCGGTTGGGTGCTTTCTGCAAGTGTCAGCTGGCGACGTTTGGATGGGGACCCTTGTTCAGTTACATGGGCCTGAATCAAGCCCTGCGAGACATGTTTTTCCGAGTGAACCGTTACCAAGTCGACGGAAACTGCCGGAAAGTGGCCGACTTTTTACACGATGACGTCAAGTCTTTTTATTATGAGCGCCTGGACCACCCAGTAAGCCATTGTTTTGCACGCTATCGTCGATTGCCTGTAGTTGCTGAGTCAGCTCTCCGAACCACTCTCCGTAGGGTTTGCCCAAGTCAAACATGTTGGTAGAGCTGCGTGATTTGAAGTGCTTTTCGAGCGTCATCGACGATCTACAGCTTTTCGTAAACAATGATGATGGTGAACTGCTATCTCAAGCAGCCCAGCTCTCTCAGATTCCGCAACACTCGCAGTATTTAAGTGCAGAGCGGAGCGACGACGATCCTTTCCTCCGAGATGAAGCTGACGCCATCCATGTTGCTGCAAGAGCCGCAGGCATTCCGCACACTGCCCATATTTTTGCGGATGTGACCGCAACGTTCAAAATCCGCCATATGGGTGCTCTCGATGTTCTGCAACACAATCTAATGTGCATCCCAATCGATGAAGGGACGAAAGAAGAAATCTACAGATGGAGACTTCAGGCGTACGTGGGAGGATTGACTCACAGAAAACTTGGTCACACTGTCAGTCACGTAGACAAGCGACCCATCACGTTTCGTCCAGCCAATATCATTGCTGCCAGCGCGAATCGAATTTCCGTCGACCATTTGCACTGGAAAATCGTCGACGCTTACCAACTGTAAGAAACTGCCCGACTATCATCTCAATCACAAATTTCTTCGGTTTTGATGAAAAAAATAATTTTGAAAGATTTATACTTTGATCGAATTCAAACAAGTACCTCATCCGCAACGAAAACGAGCGACTCGAACAATTGTCACTGTCCGCTAGGCAAACTGTGTTCGTGGACTCACACCTGCTGCTTCGGGGCCGCATCCCATTCAGCAGTGCCGCCATAGAACCGCTGAAATTCTGAACGAGTGTAATATGCACCGTCGTCCGCTTGCCGCCGCTCTCTCTTGTCCACAAACGTGTGGCCTTGTCTATTGGTGAGCCGTTCTTCTTTGGGGGCGGGTGCGGTGGCACTGGAAGTTTGAATGGCCTGCTCTGGAGCCACAGCACCAACGTCGACTTTCGGAGCTGCATTCCACTCCGAAGTTCCACCGTACAGCTTCTGAAATTCTTTCCGGGTGTGGTACTGGCCGTCTGGGGCTAAGCGACGCTCGCGGCGATCAACCCAGCCGCCTTTTGTGACCACACCCATTGGTGGCGGCTGAGTCGCTGGGACTGTTGGCTGTGTAGAGGCTGTGGAGTTCACAATGTTCAACTGCATACCCGGTTCTTGACGACGAATCTTCGCTAAGGATTCAATGTGGGACGCTGATTCTGTCTGTTTCCTCTTCGAGGAGGCATCTACCTCATTGCGTAAGAATTCAGGTAATGGAACACCATATCGTTGGAACACCTTCGCAAGCTGCATGCGTTGCTTGCTGAATGCATCGGCAGCGTCCACCACAGTTCGAAGCTTCCCTTTCGCAACCGACGTTTGATCGAACGTGTCGTCACTGCCCGCAGCATTAGCTGCTCCTAAAGTGTCCACAATGCGGTCGTACTGACTCGAACTGGAAGGGAAGTCGAAAATGACGATAGAGGCGAGCTTTCTTCGCTGTTTTGTGGTCGAAGATTGGTACGCCGAAAGTTTGGCCACATCACCGGCTGCCAATACAACGACACTGGCTGCCGCGACGTCTTCCTGACTTTCCTCAGTATTGTTCGAATCTGGCAATACCGGTTGAACTGCGTCAAAACCGAACTTGCTGCCAAGCAACGTGGTGAAAGCTTGAACACGCTCGCGATTAACGACAACTGCGACCTGTGTTGACTGCTTGCGTAAACGCGCTAAGTACGCTCGGCGCTCTGCACGATTGAGCTTGGTAGCGTCCACTTCAGTGGCTTCACTATCGTGGCCGGGCTCCAAACTGACATCTTGCTTGATGAGGTCCACTAAAAACTCCAGTTTCGCAGCAGCTGCAGCAACATTACACTTATGCGCAAGGTGCACAACACGGTGGGAGTTGGATGGCAGATTGTGCGCGCGTGTACTCTCGGGGCCGACAACCTGTGCACATGACACAGTCACGTTGCTCTTCATCCATTTTTTTGCGATTGGTGACATGAGAGGCAAGTTCTTGAGCCACGATCCGTCGTAAGTGGATGTTGCAAAGACGACTTTTGGAAGAGCGATATCTGACGCTCGACGACTGTCGTTGTTCACATTCGCCAAGTATTGAAACAGCGTGTCAAGCTGTGGGGCAAACCCTCGATCCATGAGATCTTGGACATCGTCCAGCACGACCAGCTCCACACCATAAAGTGGGAAATCCTTATCTTTCAATGCCTCATGCAAATTTCCTGGCGTCGTGCAAATGGCATCACAGCGAAACTTGTAAATGTCTTCGAGTTGTTCCGCGCGTGTAGACTGAGAAACAGCGACGTCAAATTTGGAGTCTCGCTTGTGCCGACGGCGGCGATCCTTACTCCCTGCCACAACACGCGCTGCGCTGTTGCCGGTGAAGATGGTCATCTTTACATCACAAAACCGTTGGAATTGTGAGGCAAGTCGGCCGAGTACCAAACATTTTGCTTTCGATGGCATCAATATCAGTGCACGTGCTGGGTGCCTGTGCGCCTTCGCCACTGACGACGAATCTTCGGTTGAAACTCGCTTCACAGCCGCTTGTTTGCGCAATTGCTCGACTATCGGAGCCAGATAGGCGAGGATTCGAGAAGATTCGGTGCCATTTGATGACACAAGGAGCGAACTATCTGGAATTCGCGTTCGAATTGATAACATGGGCCAAGAATATGCCTGCAATGGTGTCGGTCGCGCGTATCCAATCGATTTTAATGTGCCTTTGACTGGGCGAGCGAAAAAGTGGGCCTGGGCAGTTACGAGACACGGCTCGATTTCGTGTTTGCTGCCATTCACGGATATCTTGTGGCGTGCTTTAAAAGAAGCTACAGCTGCGGCTCGTTCTGCTTGTCGTGAAGCCCTCCTCTTTTGGCGCTGCTTGTCGCTTCTCTTCGTTGAAGATTGGTTGCTGGAGCTAGTTGTTCCTTGTGCTTTTGACTGTTGTTGCTTGTGCTTGGATTTCTCTTCATTGGCCATCCTAATCATGGCCATCACCGCCTTTTTGGCAGCCTTTTTCTCAGCTTGGCTCATAGCGCCATTGACAGCCGCAGCGACCATGCGCTTTCTGGCTTCTTTCTTCAGCCGTTTGCGCTCCTTGCTGCTCAATGGGGCGGCAGCGGGTGTCAAGGTCGACATAGCGAGCTAACCGACTCGCCAGAGGGAATCACAGCTTACCTCAAAACCATTTCATTCTTGTTCGCAAATGGCAAAATATTGCAAAAGTAATTTGAACTCTTCTTAAATGGAAAACAATGCTGCCTCGCAGCGTTCGCTCCATTCTCGTTAAGTCGGGAGTCGTTCCCACCCGCTGTGAAACGCGATGCAACATGCTGTCGTTTTACTTTCCGTGTACTCGTCGCCATTGCATCGTTCTGCCGTGCCGCTCACGAGCCGCGACGTCAATAGTATGTCGCCTTACGTCCATCCCATAGCTCTCGTCTCGTCACCCGCCGCCGTTGCCGCAGCAGCGGACCGGCGGCTGCGCTCGTCATGACCTTGCGTCGGTGTCCCGGAGTTGCGGTGTCGTGGTCGTGGTGGCCATTGCTGTTGCTGCGTGCGGCCGCTGCGGCCAAACCCGACTGACTGACTGGCGGTCACAGTCACAACGTCACAACACGCTGCCAACCCACTGTCGCTGGGCATGATGGTGTTTGTGGTAATGCTGTGTTGATGAGATAGTTAGGGATATTTTCGGATACGCACTAAATACAAATAGACTTTTGGCGGTCGTGGTGGCGTTCGTTGGTTGGTGCCGACGTTGCCGCATCGTCGCTGTTGGTTGGTTGGCTGTTGTTTGTTGTGGTCGCCTGCGTCCGCCGTCGCTGTCGTTGTACACTGTTGTGTTTTGTCGTTGTGTTCGTCGTCGTCGTCGTCGTCGTCGTCGTTAAATCCTCGTCATCGTCGCCGCCGCGGTCGAGGATGTCATCGCTTGGTTTCTGTTTCCTAATTGTGGTGTGTTTTGTTCTGTTGTTGCAAGCCTATCATTTCAATGACGAGACTATTGCCGAGAATTGGTCAGTCGTTGTGTTCGCAACGTGCGCGCGGCTTGTTGTCGCAACGCGTGAAGGTACCACTCGTTTGTGGGTGTTGCAGTGGCTGACGGTAGTACATACAAAACTCGCGTTGCATTGTGGACTAGAACGTTGCACGCGATGGACACCGTCGACGCTGTTCTGGATGTAGCGAATTTGCATGTTGAAGCGGACACACGACATTCCAATGTCTAACGTGTAAAGTTAGTGGTCAGCAAAAATATTGACCAATTTGCCGTTTCTTGTTTTTCCAAGACGGCAACATGACTGATGCAGGTACTGGTGATGTGGAGCAGCAATCAGTGGCGGAAGTTGCTGGTGCTACACCTCAGGTTGAAAACAAGGAACCTCAAACTAGTGAGGATGCTCGTGGCAAAAAGATCCTTAGTAGCTTGATGTTTGAAGCTGAGCAGTACGTAGACAATGTCACAGATCTAGAGAGTGGTCCGTTTTCTCGCGCGGTCATGGACAAGTTTGACAAACGTTTTGAGGGTTCTCTTGAGGTCGGCACGAAGCACCGTTCATAAAACCTGTTGGCTTCGAAGTGTATTTGCTGTTCGACACTCATTTAATTTCGCGCAATTGTTCTCAGGTTGGTGACAACTGTCCTGACTGTGAAGTCAATTTTTTCGTCCGAAAGGAGGCCAACGACACCGAAAATGCAGCGCAAGAGGCAAGCGCTGACGAAAATATGGGCGTTCAACGAAAGCTTGGGACTGTGAAACGGCGTCTTCTGAGCTTCTTCACTCCGGGAAGACCGCTTGTGATGTCCTTCGGGTCGTACAGCTGACGACCATGGCGCGTAGCTTTAGACCAGCTATGCGCGATCCATGAGGCACACAAGCACCACGCGGATTTCCTTGTGATCTACGTGTCAGAAGCTCACTCGAAAGACGAGTACGTCAAGCCGTCGTAGTGCGTGGAGCGCCACATTGTGACTTGTCTGCTCTGTCGCATAGGTGGTTCCTGTTCTCTGATGTGTGCTTCGACCAACCAAAGTCGTTGCAGGAACGCATCGAGCTCGCTAACGACATGTTGCCGCAGAAGTTGTTAGACACGATGCCTGTTACCGTTGACAATATGGACAACCGTGCTGAGGTTGAAAAGCGACAGCTGCATTTAAGTTTCCTGCTATCATTGCTGCTCATCGTGTTTCTGTCTGCTGCCACTTGCCTTTTTCTTCCTTCTAGCAACTTTTCGCTGCATGGCCTGAGCGTTTGTGAGTCAGAGTGAATGGTCCTTGCACCGCGCGGGCCAATGCGCTGATGTTTGATGTGTGGTCGATTTTACTCAGGTACGCCATTGGGAAAGATGGCAATATCGCGTACAAGGGAGGACTTGGTCCCGATGACTACAATTTACCGGAGCTGGCGCAATTTCTCAATGACTACTTTCAGTCGGATGCACAGGAGTCAGGCTCAACAGAGGAAGGCGCGTCCCAGTAGATTTCAACGAAATGCGTCGCATAGAATTGATACATACAGCATGCAAGACAGTGGCAATGCGGCAAAACCGAGAAATGATGGACCTCTACACCGACACTCTACTGTACTGTGCGCCACTTGTCACGTTTCAGTGACTGTGGTCGCAGTAATGTGCTAGTTGTTTGAGTGGTCTTGAAAATGCGGTTTTGCTCTCCATCCATTGTTTTGCCAAGCACGAACTTCTACTCCTACCGCCAGATCATTGCTGCCATTGGGGCCAGTGACGTCATTGGCAATGCTCATAGGCACACTTTGTAGCTTACTTGTCCGTCAGCTAATTTATTTTGTCGTGATCATACCACCAACTGTTCAAAGTGTGCAGTTCAGCGTGAATGGTGCAACGATGGCAGTCGCAAACCGATATCTCAGCAAAATGTGTACCGCGGTACGGGTGTACGTTCAAGTACTGGCTGTGCAAGGGTTTAAGGCTCTTGGTGTCGTTGTGCGGACAGAGGCGATCAGAAGAAGTCGGTTTTGGAATGTTTGGGTGTTTTGTGTTTTGTTTGTGCACTACTACCCGGGTAGATCAGAGGCAAGTGGAGATACGATTTTCCCGATCTTGGTCATACAGTAGACGAATGCCTTCTGAATTTGATTGCTGATGACAGCTGCAAAAGTCCCCACCGACCACTGCCACTCCACTGTGCTGTCCTGTGCCCATGCAGCCATGCAGCAACACGCCACGCATTGTGCAGTTCGTCCCGGAGCCGCGGAGACGCGAAGAGTCTTGGTGGTCGCTGTCAGCTGACAAACTGCCTCTTGTAAGTTGTGCGGAGTGAGACGTGAGGCTTGGTGACAAGTGGCTCGTGAGTGGCTCGTGAGTGGTGGCTGGTGGTCGGTGACTTGACACTGTGCGACGACGTCGGTTCTTGTACTTTTCACTGTGCTGCCGACCAAATCTCCTTTCTTCCTTCGACCGCTCGCTCGCTCATTGCAAACGACTGCTCACTGCACACTTCACACTGCCCACTATCCCACTACCTACTGCCCACTGCCCACTGCCCACTGCCCGCCCACTGCCCACTGCCCACTGCCCACTGCCCACTGCCCACATGACCCACTGCTCACTGCTCACTCACTGCTCACCGCCAAACCCAGCGACGAATGGGATCGAACGCTCCGTCGTGAAGAAAAAGCTGCGGAACCAGCTGTTGTTGTGATTCCATGCGAAGTTGCACACCAGCAATTGCTTCAATGCGGCTGACCGCGCACTGAGATGCCGCCCTCAATCATTCGACATCGTCCCCCTCCAACCATATTATTTTCTCCTCCTTTGGTCGAAAAGTTGTGCTCAACCCCTCGAAGGAGCTTCAAGGTACACCACTGCTATGGGCCTGGCAGTGGAGTCAAGGGATTGATGGGTGATTGAACGACGTAGGTGGTGTGGTGTGTGTGCGGCGCTGGGCGCATGAGTGCACCGTCAGTAGTCAGCAGTTGGCAGCGGTCCACCACCTTTTTCGGTTGTTGCAAATTCTGACTTTCCTTCCCCAGCAGTCGGGCGGCACCCACCCACCGCCTCCTTCTTCCCACTTCCCCTCCCAGCAGTCCTCACTCACTCCCACACCCGCAGCTTTGTTGATGCATTCGCTCATGTCGCACTCAGCTGGTAAGAACTTGACCATTCGACGCTTAAGCAGTTCAATGTAAGCGGCGAATTGAGTGTCTGTCCACACTCTCTCCGATGTTCGCCCAGCTCACAGGTAGTGCACGAGGCGTTGACAAGTACTACCGCTTTGAGCCCCAGTGAGGCTCCAACGCGCTCTCACTCCCTTTCACCGCATACGCGCACAGTCACCCTGTGTCAAGCTTGACAGCTTGGTTGTTGTGATGAGTGGCAGGCAGTGGGGAGGAGTGGAGAAGTGATGGGAAGGAAGGCGGGCTGTGCCTCTCTGCCTCCCAGCTCCTCCTCGGCTCCACAGTCAGTGATCAGGTTCTCACTGCAATCCCCAACGTGTGTGGACGGGAACCTGGCAGATTGAGTGAGTGCGTGAGTGTGAGAGTGAAAACAAGGGAGACGGGAGGCGAAAAGCGTGTGGCACGACGACAGCTGACTGGCTTAGTTAGCGATGAGTTCTGCGACGAATTTCAGAAATGGACTTAGTGATTCACAGTGAAGAGTGATTCACAGTAACGAACTGGCTATGCAACTTCTCTCGCCATTCGACATACACCGTCAACGCACTGGTTGCGTCGTCAACTGAATGAACGCGCATTGATCAGTGATTGGAGCTGCGAGACGGAGCCCACACACTGTGCAGACGACGAAGAGTCCTTCCTTTCGTCCTGCCTTGACACCGACGAACTTTCGCTTGCCTTGACACACTTGTTGACGCGTGAGCACTCTTTTGAGCAGCCGACGCACCGCCACGTGTTGCTGCAAAGTCGAGCTGCTATTGTGTGTGTGCGAATGGTTATTGTGCATACGACGCCACGATGCGCGTTTTAAAGCTGTCAGAACTGTTTCATCGTAGTGCACACGGACGTGTCAAATCAATCATGTAGCAAGTGTTCGCACCGCATGCATCAAGCTTGCGCGACGGATAGCACACATTTGACTGCGGCCCCGTGTTGGAATATTTGATCTCGTTCTGTGCCACACTCTTTTTACCATGACTCCAGAGTTTGCACGTAAAGTTTTGTTTTTCTTTTGACGAAAGTTGTGTCACATCGAGGGAGAAAGGTAGTTGGTTTTGGAGTGTGTTGTATCGACGGCTACTGTGGCATGGCCTAGACTCGATCGTTCACGGCTGCCGAAACGAAGCGGTGGAAACATGAAGGCATCAATCCGTTTCTCGGCACTGGTTGCACTTTTTTCCGCAAACGTTGTCGTTGCCGAGGTCAGTGTTGGTGGTGTGATGATGAGCCACGATGATGAGTCGTCGTCATAACTATTTGCGTTGCGTGTCGCAGGAATACCAATATATTAAGCTGCAGTCTCTGTCTTCTGATGATGGGTCAAGGTTTTGTGTTGGGGAGCTCGAGCTGTATGATAGCTACCGCCAGATCAGTCTCATGCAATATGAAGATTGTGAGGCCAGTTCTTTCATGGCAGATTATCCGTGCGAGAACGCGTTCCAAGGCAATCAAGATGCTGAGCTCGGATTTTGCTCCAACCCAAAATCATCGTTAATTAGTGCAGGCACTGAGAAAGACGGGGCTGTAGGCTCAGTCACAATTTACATGCGCCCTGGCGACGACGTCACGAAGTTCAAGATCACTGCGATGTCAGACGGGGGAGCAGTGTATGCCACAACAGCTTTTGAGCTGTACGGCTCAAATGGTGGAGGTGATTGGACCCTCCTCTATGAAGAAGATGATCTTGAATGGGACGATGGGGAAACTAAAACATTCTACACCGACGGAAGTTGCGATGCCATCAATCGGTGGGGTACTGGGGATTACGACTTCGATGAAACCTGTGCCGAGAAAGGTTACAGCGCTTGCAACGGAGCTTTCAGCACTATTTGTGAATGGAAGGAAGAAACCTACTTCGAAAATTGTCTGCAAATTTTGCTGGATGGCACTACGAAGAATGGAGCCTATGAAATTCATGTACAGGACACCGACGATTTTATCACTGTCTGGTGTGACATGTCAATTGGTGGGTGGACTCGGGTTCTGAACGTACCAGAAGACGAAGATCAAACCGCAATCTTTGCTGAGGGCTCCGACTCAATCAGTGTTTCGAAGACGGGCAGTAGCCAGCTTTACAAACTTGCAGATGACACTATCAATGCTTTAATGGGCGAGGATCCCACAATTCAGTACCGTTGTGGCAGTGTTGACTACTTTGTCACACGCGAGGATGGGTGGGTGACCGCAATTGATCAAGACGGATGGGTTATCGATCGGGATATGGACGGAACACCTGATTGTGATGCAAGTCGTGAAGGGTATCTATTCTCGGACTACATCGAGTCAAATGTTAATCCAGTGACAGGTGCGTCCATCGAGGAATGCAGTGCCTCGGGTAGTACAGCATTTGGGTACTATGATGGCACAGAACTGGGATGCTACAATTCCGAAGATGACTGGGGCAACCGCGCACATGTGTATGTACGCGGCAAGCCGCAAGACATGCGGACCATTTCTTCTTGCTCAGATCTCGAGCGTAGTGACTGGACAGGCATTTATTTGACCAACTACGGTGCTTTGTACTGCAACCAAGATTTAGAGGGTGGAGGTCAGGTTGGTGGTTGGACCCTTCTAATGAAGACAACT
>ENA-OWNT01003397-OWNT01003397.1-seawater-metagenome-genome-assembly--contig:-NODE-3397-length-15072-cov-4.352984_pt1 | contig 15072 bp, 15 predicted proteins | sample MGYA00238136_ERZ651165 | MGnify/ENA primary metagenome ERZ651165 (study PRJEB26861, sample SAMN08777766) | seawater metagenome | isolation source: coastal seawater | place: USA: Florida | collected...
TTTGTGGGCGTGAAGGCGGAACTCGTCGATTTGACGGTAAACAGTAAACATTTGTTTACTTTTCTCGGTAAACACTCTACGAAAGTAAACACCTGTTTACTTTTCTTGGTAAACACTTTTCGAAAGTAAACAACTGTTTACTATTTCCCGAAAAAGTGAACAACGAAGGCTGTGTTTTGCAGATTCCTGTAAATCATTTTCACTTTCCTCGTCCGCATTCATCCCCATTACCAAAACAGTTTCTTACCAACTGTTGAGAGTATCATCATCACTGAATGCCTCACGGCCGCATTCTTTTGCCATTTTTGCCATTTTTGCCATTTTGCCATTTTTGCCATTTTGCCATTTTTGCCATTTTGACTATTTTACTCATCGCCTTCACTCATCCATTATCACTTTCCGCGCCCACATTCACACCCACTTCCAACAACATAATCACGAAACTGTACACTCCAAACAAAGAAACATAAAGCAACACAAAACGACACAAAACCACAAAACGGCAAAAGTGGCAAAATGGCCGAAATGGCAAAATGGCAAAAAAATGCACAGCGCTGTCGTCGTCGTGGACATTCTGCGACTATATCTACAAATGACATTTCACGGTATCACTGCTCAAATAGCATTACGAAACACTGTAATACCAATCATAGATACATACAGTTGTGATTGTTAATAAAGTCTGGTCGGCTTTGCTTTGCGCTGTTGCGCCTTTTTGCCCAAAGACCGGCCAACAACCAACCAACCAACCCACCGACCAACCGACCGACCTTCCGACTTCGGCTGAGCTGAGTTGCGCTGGCGATCAATCAACGATCGGCGATCGTTCGTTCGTTCGTTCACTTTGTCCGTCCGGCACTTTGTGACTTGCGATGTTGGCTTAGATGCTCTGCGACGTTGGCTTCGTATTCGTATTTTGTGTTGCGCTGTTGGTGCGTTGTTGCACTGTTCTGAGCCGCGGCGCTGTTGCACTGTCTTCGAACACGCACACACCAACGCACGCACGCACACAACAACAACGACATCGTTTTCGGCAAGGCGCATGGTTTTCAAGGTTTTCGGCAAGGCGCATGCGAACGAACGAACGAACGAACGAACGAACGAACGAGAGCGAGGGGTGGGGTGGGAGCAAGGAGCAGACAGTCCAACGACGCGAGGCGATGTAGACAGTGCAACAGTGCAGGACCAAACGTATGGACTCCTGTGTGGAGTGTGTGCGCGTGAGTGGCAGTGATTGATTCGATGATATGCGTAGCGCTGCGGACCTCCCCGAGTGCACGCTGTCAGGGTTGGTTGCGGCTTGTTACACCCGAAGCCCAGACAGCAATAGTCGCATGTTAGCTTCGGCAACGTGAAAAAAAGCATTCGCGCGACGACATGCTGGAAGCTGACCAAAAAAAGTTCCGCCGCATTTGAAGCAAATTTTGTTTGCCGCCATTGCCTGTGTGCTATTGAATATTGAACAGCTCCTTTATAATGCCAGGCGAAAGTCACAATGACGACCCCATGCGCAAAATCAAGAGTGTGCGCCCACAACTTTTCGATGTTGCTGCATCGTCAGACTGGATTGCTCACCTGAAGCGCTTCGGTTTCGTGGTTTTGCGCTCTTTTTTGTCAGAAGAGCGGCGGAGAGAACTCCTGTCTCAGTTCTGGACAGATTTCCTCTCCGCCTGCAGGAAGACCAAGAATGGCCGAGGGCGAGGTGTGCAGCGACCGGTGGACTTTTCGACTGTGTCACGACATGATCGAGAATCGTGGATCGACGCGAGGGTGGGCAAACACGCCGCCCTTCACATCGCCCAGAGTGATTTCTTTTGGGAATTGCGCACTGAGCCCCGTGTTGCAGAAGTTTTCGGGAAAATCTTCAACGTTGGCCCGTCTGAACTGTGCGTGTCCCTCGATTCGTACGCACTCAACATGAAGGGGCATCCTGAACGCGGGTTGCCGCTCCACGATGACCAAGCAGAGGGCGTGGACGAGCGATCAAACATGTACAGTGTGCAAGGGTCGTACAATTTCTTCGCGGTGACGGAGGCAGACACAGGCCTCACCGTAGTTCCAAGCTCACACAGCCATTGGACTAGACGAAGGGCGGGTCGTCATCAGAGACACAAGAGCCATTTTGTCATGATCAGCGGCGCCGACAAAGACTATGAAAGCAGCTACGCCTCGGCCCGAAAACTGCTCATCCCGCGAAATTGCTTTGTCCTCTGGACCAGCAAGACGCTGCACGGCACTACCCCTGGTTCTCGAGAACGTCTCGTCAAGTCCGTGACGCCACCTGCGTCTATTGAGTCAAAAGGAGAGAGGTTGCCAGAGCAAGGTGCCGCGAAAGCGGGTGCCGCAAACGTCTCTAGCGCAGAAGCTGCTGCACCGTCAACGTCAGCAGGAAACGTCGATAAAGCAAGTAGCGTCCACGACCAAGTCATCACACCTGCCGAAGCCCCAAGTAAACCACTTTTGAATAGATTGACGTGTTTCGTTGCAATGCTGCCCAAAGCGCTGCGGCCTTTGGACCAAGTGCAAGGAAAAGTTGCAGTTTACAAAAGTGGTGGCTCGACATCGCATTGGGCATGCGCGGCCGAAACGCATCCTGTGAATGTCACCGGACCGATCCGTGGCCGCCTTGATGGCAAGGGAAACATTCCGCCACAACGTTTCAGCCTCCTGTAGTGGTAATACGGACCATTGTCACAACTTTCGTCTGGAATTTGATTTTTTTTTTATCATCAAAATAATCGTCTCTCAACACGGCTACCTTTTTGTTACTGGTCTGCTGGTTGTGCCATTCAACTGCAACTTTGACTTATTTACGAAGCTGGCGGAAGAACCGTGTCTACCGCCAAAATGTGTTGGAGTCGCCGGCAAAGTAAGCCTACGACACGAATTCAAGCACGCCAGGCATCAAAGTACGGACGGACACGGAAACAATGGTTGGCGGCAGAGGTACAGTACCTGCAGTGCTTGGTCAAAATCCACTGTAGCCGCGTCAGCGACTTGGTTGAACTCCAATTGTTCTCCATCTGGACCCTTGCAATACGCTAAATGCCACCCCTTGAAGTTGCCCGTTGTCACAACGTAACTATTGTCCGTTAGCGGGACTTGTGAATAGTCGGGCTGCCCATCAGGCCCTGTCGGTACAGTGACAAGACGGTTGCAAACGACCTCACTGTAGCCATACGCATGCGCTTGCGCCTCAAGGGAGTTCACGAACTCATTCAAATCACGATCCGTGCGGACGTTGAACGAGAAGTGCATGTTCTGCGCAACGGATGGAGCCGCGTTAGATGACGAAAACTTGGGGAAGGTGCTGGACGCGACTGTTGAGACGTTTTGCATTGCTCGTTGTAGGGTTGCTTCTTCCGAATAATAATCTAATAGTTCCACAACCATGGTGCCGAAACTTATGTAGCGAGCGGACAGCGTATCGGGCCCATTGGCCGACAAGTTTGCGGCCCACTGTGCCGTCGAGGGTCCCTCCATGAGGGCATATTGCATGAGCAGCTGGTAAACGTCGTCGCCCTTCCAGCCATCGCCACCAGCATACTCGACCTCAACACCACCCATAATTTCAGTGTAAAACAACACACTCCGAGTGAGGTTACTTGTGGTAACCCCGACATGCTGGATGGCGTTTGGTGCGATCCAACTCCCGAGAACGGCCGGCCGCTCAAAAGTGGCAGTTGCAGTCTCATTGCACGCTGTGTAACAGCCCGAAAAGCAAGATGATCCAGTACTGGCGCAGACTGGGCTGCACAAGTTCACGCACGCTGAGTTATCAAAGACAGAAGCTGAGCAGGTATCACTTCCGACGCTGTGGGTGTACATCGCGACAAGAGCAGCGGTCAGCACCAGATTTACCGAGACCAGGACAGCGACTGCCACACTCACGCATCCGGTGCATTGGTTGCAAACTTGGTACCGATGAACCACTGTCTTACCCCCAACGAGCGCTTGGCGCTCGATATCCGGCTCGGGCCGCATGTAACCAAACCTTTCAGGCAAAAACTTGAAGCAGCCAAAGTCTAAAACTCCACTTCAAGCCAACGGAGCTACCGCAAAACAAACCACCTCTGTGGCTACCCAAAATATTTATCGTCAGAAACAACTTCGTCACTCAACGAAATCAGACTAAAAATTGATCTTGCGTGTCCCAGGCACCAAAGCCAGCGTCACGATATCGCGGCGACGGGGTTGAAACCGTTGACGTTTATGACGCACCTTCACCACTCACTGCTTGAATACCCATGCATCACCGCTGTTCATGAAAGGGTCGAGGAAGCGAGGGAAAGTTGTCGGGCACAACGTCGACCGTCGCCGTTGGAACAAAACGACAACGACAACAACAAACAGCAAAACGGCAACACAACACAATACAGCCACTGTACTAGTACTGAGAAATACCGCTATTGATTCATATAGGATGATAACCATAATACATTTGCTGTTTTCAGATATTTACGAATACCGAAAGTACGATGTTCTCTTGGACTACGAACTCTCCCGCGTTGCCTGATCGACTCCCAAGTCCCCATCATCAGCTCAACATACAAAATGCATACCGTACATTGACCAATTCACGTTTTACTAAATATAAAATGTATCGTCGATGCACTAATTATTAAATTAGTACTGTTCCGTAATGCAATGTATGTACAGTACAACAATTACATTAACGGTTGCATTTGAAAGTGGAGACGCTCTAAGTTGGCGCGACACGCGCTCGACACGCGCGACGACACGCTCGTCCGACAACTGACGACGCGACTACTCGGCGCTGCGTTGTTACAGTCTGGGCCGACGCGACGCAGGAAGAACAAGGGTTGCGAACCCTCCGCCATGCAGTCGCACACAGACGCAGCATGCAACACGACGCGAGGAACGGAATGCACGCCGCACGATGTTTGATTTCAATGTGGATTCAGAAAACAACAACACAAAAAAGAAAAGCAAGGAAACAGCAACACAAAAACGCGCTGATCGTGTTTTGTGCGGCGTGGTGCTGTTTGTTGGGGTGGATTTTTACCCCAAATGTTCATGGCGTTGTCAGGCCCGGGAGGGGCCAGACGGTGAAACGTTAGTGAGCACAGCACACGGGCGCGGTGACGGGAAAATGAAGGTTGTAGAACGTGAGATTCGGCATCGGGAGTGTGATAATCACGCCTAAGCAAGATGTCGCGACACGTTTCGGACTCACAGCCACCTGAGCATCGCCACGCAACATTCAGAGTTGCAGAGTTTCGACCAGCATTCATTCGGCAGTGCTTTCGTGAGCCAAAAAGCACGCAAAATGCTGCGTGTATACAGAACGCATTCATTAAGATGTGTTGCTCTCATGCTGAGCACTTTTCGGTGTCCAGCAAAGCACGGCCTTTGATGTGGGCACTTCTCCGAGACGGGCTCCTCAGCCGCGAACAGCGCCTGGTCGTTGCCGAAAATCTTGTCGCGCCGGCGATGCAACATGCAGCGTTCAATGACGGAACGCCTGCCTTCGACAAAGCAGTCAATATTCTCAATGAGTTTGTTGCATGTTGTGGTAGTTCTTCTCACAAACTGTACTTGGAAGCTGCGGTTGCACGGGTGCTGGACAGCTTGCCGCAGAATGGTGACCGAGATCCCAGTTCTGAATCCGTCATCGAGTTGGACAGCGACGGCAACGTTACGTCTTCTGAGCCTCTTCGGTCGTTGACCATTGCTGATTTAGTTAAGACAGGCAACCACTTGTGGCCTCTTTCTGTTTTGGCTTTCGTTGACTGGCTGTTGGTTCAGGGAAGAACACTGCAATGCGTTGAATTCGATCGGTCGACTCCGAGCCGGGCCATGAAGGTGGTTTTTGCAGCATCCCCGAAAACTGTCGTCGCAGCATGGGCAATGCTGAACGAATCCATGTTGCCAATGCACACGGTGTCCTCGTGCTCGCTGTTGCGACGCGCGTTCAAAGTGATGATTCAGCTGCACCCAAAATGGGACCAAATCTTTCAAAGATTGATTGCCTTGTGCACCGACGCCGACTGTGTCAGTGAGTCTCGAAGTGAGTCGTTACGTGGTTCCAATTCGGGACGCGCCATGATTGGCAAACGCGCAAAGGCTGAGACACGTCAGACTGAAGCCGGTAGCGATTTTATTGGCAACCAGAGTCCTTGGCTGCTTCTCATGCGATTGGTAGTTTCCAACGACAGGGCAGGGTCTGACCAATGCTTTTCTGCTCTGAGGTCTTCTCTGAAGGAAGGACGATCCTTCTACGCTTTGATCGCCACGGCGAGTGAGGTGGTGCCAGTGGTGTCAGCGGTCCCGAATAGTGGTGGGTTGCTTCAAAGTCTCGCTCTGCAGTGTGTCAGGCTCCAGGTGGCCCAGTGGCTGGTGACACCAGCCATATCGGACGAGTTGTTAGTCCTGGGTTGTTTAAATCGAATGGCTTCGGCGCTGTCACCGGAACAGCAGCCCTTGTTCAAAGCGTTTTGGGTTCGTGGTACCACTGCATATGCTCACCAAGTCTCTTTGTGTTTCTGAACTTTTTGTCAATATTTTGTTTGTGTTTGTCACGACTGTGTGTGCACCTACAGCAAACGTTGTCCAGGGCCCTGGGTCACTACTTGCTGGAGTGCGTCATGGGAAGGCACGGTCGACATTGTGGAGCGCGTGGTGGTAGCACCTCGCGCGCTGACATGTGCCGAGAAAAACTACGACAGTATGTGGCTGAGGCACTGTCGACGCGGCCCGGTGACAAGAGTGGTGGTGCGAGCGATACACTGTCACCATGCACATCAGTTGTCTACGTCCTCGCTGACTTTTTTAACACTCCGACGCACGATCTATCCGAAGCACTTTCAAAGAAAGTGGAAACTGTCGTGAGCTGTTGTGGTTGGTTGTCTGTGTTTCGACTGTGTGTCGAATCTGGGTTCAAGGGCTGGTGCTGTACATCATGGCGAACCAATTGGATTAAGTTGGCTAGGGTTTGGGCACTTTCTAGGAGAGCCGCCGATGGAACTCTGCACCACGCACCACGTGCGTCGGCGGACGACGTCAACAAGGCTTATGACATCTGTCCTTACGCCATGAAAACGTGGAATCGCCGCATTCGCAGCATGTTTTCTCGAAGATGCCCGCACGAGGATGGCCGCTGCTGGCAAACATGTCGTTTTTGTTCCCGGCAAGTGCCACTCGTCGTGCTCGACGCAATGTCGGTGGTCTTGAATTCAGAACAAGACAACATTGATGACGATTTCGACGCTGTTTGTTTGTTCGTGGGCGTTCAAGCACTGCAAGCACAAATGGCCAGCGAACTATGCGGGTCAGAGGTCGCGTCGCAATCTTCCCATAACAACCACCAGAGCTCGGCACCTGTCCCGCGTGTACCGCCGTCAGCGCAGTCAAGCGGGAGCAGATCTGGTTTGCCACGGCTGCACACCAGTTACATTAAGTGGTACAAATCAATTGGCGAAGGCAAGGCGAATCAGGCACTGAGAAAGAGTGGCAAATTGGGCTATTGTCGGGACACGCTCGAGAATTTGGGGTTCCCGTTCAAGATGTTGTCTGGCAATTGCGTAAAGAAATGTTTGCAAAGAGAGAGGACCACTCAGCGTTTCAAGTTGTACAGACCGCAGCACGCAAAACGCAACGTCAACCCGCCACAAGAATTACTGGAATTGATGCAGCTTCTTGCTGATGCTACTGGGCACGCCACTGAAGAAAGTTCGCACATTGTTGCATCACAACAGCCACAACAGGTAGCCACAACAGCGACGCCATTCAAATTTGGGTTGCCAAAGCAGAGTGTGCTTCGTGCCAAGGACGGGATCCTGTTTTTCGCCGTGGTTTTCTCACATCAAATTCTCTTCGCCAGTAAAGATGACAACACTGTTCCCCGCAAACAACTCATGGAAAACCTGAAAGCAGTGGCATTGGACCTGCTGAACTGTGTCAATGATGAGTGTCACGATTTGTTGAGGATTTTGAAAAGTCGCATCAATATGAGATTCTGCGCCACGGTTCACAGTCGAATCATCGATTGCTTGGCGCGTTTTGGGCGAATTTTGATCCTTTCGAAAGTCGTTCATCTCTTCAATGAAACTGCATCATTGTTGCAGATGTGCCTCACGAGCCTGGTTGTTGGCCATATGTTCGCCGTTGTGTCTGAATATTCGACGCAATGTGCCCAGCTGTTGGAACAGTCGTTCGATGTCGACTCATCGAATGCCGCGCGGTTGCCATTGCATCGGAACTGTCATTCGTTGAATCAAATATCGATTTTCCGGTACATCATTCGCATGCATGCCATCACGGCAGGTCCACAAAATGCGGACGAATTGTTTGAGTCCCTCGGAGTTGTGGACGAGTTCTTGTTGTGGTCGTTCGGGCCAGCTCGCTCCAAGTGCTCGGATCCGGAGTGGGAGTCGTCAGTGCTCGCGCAAGTCGTGAAACGTACAAATATGCAAACAGCAAATAGCGCGAGCATCGTGCCGCTGCAGTTGGCGACGAGGGTATTGCACCTGATTTCTTCCGCCAGAATTTTGCAACCAGCGTGCCAAGTTTTGGAATCAATAACAACCCCATTCAGCACCGACGGTGTCTCACGCCGACGAAAATCGTTGCCGCGCCACCACGTCCTCGCATTTATTGCTGATGCGTTTGTCGCCGTGTCATGGTGCTTATCGCGCATTAGTTCCATCACTAAGAATCCAGCAATAGTGGACTCCCACCACGATGTGATCCAGTCCGTTTCTTTGCTTCGGCTCGCTTGCAGTGCTTTCAAGGCGGACAGTCGCTTTGCCGCCGTCCTCGTCAACAACGATTGGGTTGTGTACTTTGTACGTTTCGCGTCGGAAGTGCACGCGTTTGCGACCGCTGCATCAAAAGCAAATCCTGCCAAGTATTCTCAGAAAGCTGATTTCAGGCGCTGCGTGGATTGCTGGGGTACGGCTATTGAGTTGCTGTCAGTTTGGTTGCGACTACTAAATGCACTACTTGAGAAACTTGGAGTTGGGGAAACTACATCCCATTGCCATACCGATTTGTCCTCTCGACGAAAATTCTGGACGCAACATATCACTGAAGAAGTACGTGCCACGTTGGAAGACATTGTCGCAATTGTTCAACGTGTCCCACTGTGCATCCCAACAACTGCGGAGCGAATCAACTTGCCCAGCAATGAGAGGTTCAAGTACCTCAGCGACAGCCAAACTGTGTACAAAATTTCGACAACTTTTGCAACGGCTGTTTCTATGGCCGCTCAGCTTTCGCCACGACCTGTCAACTGCATTGTGGCATTCCCGGCCACAAAGATAATTGCCGCGATGAAGGCTATTGAAGCGCATCTTGCTTGGGAGCTGGTCCAGGAAGATGCCGTCGGCCGGCGCTTATGTGCGCCCGAAGCTTCTGTGAAGTCCACGGACGCAGTGAATCGACCAAGCAACGGCATCGTGTGCACATTATCAGGTCTCTTGTGCCTGCGGGACTGTCAAGCTAACACCAAGGCGTTCATTACACAGCTTCTGGATGGCCATGCCACGCGAACCCTCATAGATATTATTTCATTCGCAATGACACTCTTCAACCAAAACAAATCAGCACGGAAAGACTGCCCTGGAACCCACCCCGTAACCTTGTGCAGGGTCACCACTATTGTGCACGCGTTGGCAAGCATGTTGTCGCAGCTTCAGATACACCATCCCGCAATTTGGCAGCGTCTCCTGGAAAAGGGAGACGTGGAATGGATGCACCGCACATCCATGGCGCTCCGTGATGGTCCAGGCAAACTTCGAGACCTCAGCAATGCTCTGCCATGAAGTACTGGCAAGAACTCGCAAGTTTCATTGTGCGAGGACGATCTCACGCGAGACACAACACTGTTCTACTCTTAATTTATTTATTTTTTGATCAGTGTATTGTGTTGCACTGATAACTTTCCGTGAGCGCAGTGTGCATCGCGCTTGAATCAGGTCAGATCCAGCGTGTTGACACCGCTCACAGAGACACTGAGACACAAGAACTGAGTCTGGTCGTCTATTGCCCACGTTTCGATTTGTCTTGGACGTCGTACAGATCGTACACGTGGCGCATGGACGCGATTTCCTTCCCGAAGTTCACAGGCAGCTTGTGCAGAATTCCTGTGCACAAACGAATAGGTCGAAGCATGTCAGTACGAGCGACAAGCGCGTGTAATCCGCCGTCGACGCTCACCTTCGCTCGGGTCGAAAACGAGGCCGTGAATGCGGGGATAGGCACTCCCCGTTTCCTTGAATGTTTTCTGTCGTTTCCGTTGCACTGTTCCGTTCTTGTACACATTCAGGCATTGCTCCATCACGTTGAGCTCCACGAGTCGGCGATGCTGCGCATCATCGTCCTCAATGCTGTCAACCTCTTTGAAATGAAGGCGGTACACGTCACGAATGTTACGGAGCCAGTTTTCAATGAGGCCAATATCCGTGTTTTGAACCGCCGCGCGCACAGCGCCGCAGTCGTAATGTCCTATCCCCACACAGCACACCAGTCCGTGATGGTCAGCAATACACCCCAGTTGTGACGTAGTACCAAGAGTGAGCCAATTCATGCGAAGCTACTTGCCTGTGACAATGATGTGCTGCACTCCCAGGAAATCAACGGCGAAATCGATGACGCTCTGTACAACACGGCGTACGTTAAGTGTTCGTGGTCCATATATGTTGGGGCACATCGACAACGCACTCAACGACTTACCAAGACGTTGAGGTCAGATCCGACCACGAGGTTGCCGACGTTGCGGTGCACGAAAACCTCGCCTGGGTCAAGACCAACAATCTGGTTGGCGGGAACTCGAGAGTCGCTGCAGCCAATATACAGGTATCTACGAAAGAAACAAATCAAGAGTGCAGTGTTTGTCATGGGTTTCGCATGGGATTAAGTGCCAAGTCACCGGCAGTCGGCACGGTGCAGACAGGTCGAACGTACTTGGGAGATTGCCCAGCACCCAATCTCTTGAAAAAGTCTGCGTCTTTTTCCTCCATGGCCTTGACCCACGCTTTGTTGTTGGCAAGCAAGTCTTCGATGTCGTGATGGATAATCGGCGCTACTTCGGGCTCATCCTTGCTGGATCCACTCATGGACCGCACACTACCAGAGCTGCAGCCGCACGAACCGCTGTGGAAGCGCTTGGCACCGCACGAGCACTGGAAAGGGGAACTCAACGACGAAACAGACTCGGCGGCGGCAGAAGCAGATGGCAGAAAGCTCGCGACTTTTGCCCGCAACCCAAGGCCACGAGCCAGGGCCGCACCAGTCCTCGCGAAAATCGACATCGTGGCGGTGTCAGGCTGACCAAGGAACACGAAAAAATTCAGAACACGCAAGAGCAGTAGTGCAGAGGTTGTTTCAGGAAGGAATTTTGATCACATATGTTCGAGCGAGGACATAATCGCAAGCACCTGATGTAAAGTGCGACATGTGCAATGCAGAACGACTGGTCACTGGTCGTGGTTCTTCGAGAGTAGTTCGCGTGTGTGGAACAGGACACCAAGGCATGGGACAGACGAAGACATGGACAGATGATCAACTCAACGACTGCAACAATTCAACGACTCACATACATGCCAACGATGCAATGGCTCAACGACTCAACAACTCAACAACACAATGACACAGTGGACCCAACGACTCAATGACTCAACGACTCAACGACTCAACGACTCCATGACTCAACGACTCAACGACTCCATGACTCAACGACTCAACGACTCAACGACTCAACGACTCAACGACTCAACGACTCCATGACTCAACGACTCCATGACTCTATAACTCAATGACTCAAATGAATCAATGACAGTGACTCTATGACTCTCTGCCTCAAATGAATCCATGGCACAGTGACTCATTGTTGATACAGTGACTTGATGTCTCAATGAATGACTCTACTGCTCTAATGAGTCAATGACACAACGACAGCACACGAAGCACACGAAGCACAGACACACAGAAAACAAACAACACACAGAAGACAAACACAACGCACAACACACAGACACACAACGCACAACACACAACACAGACACGGCAGAAGGAGCATGCGTTCGTGCATTCGTTCGTTCGTTCGTTCGTTCTTCGTGGTGCCGTCGTCGTTGTTCTGTCTTCGTCTGCATGATGCAGAGTGCAGTGGTGCAGCCAGCGAGCCGGTCGGTGTGTTGGCGCTCGCATGACTTCACCCACCCACCCACTCACTCACTCCCTCACAGTCACTCACTTTCACTCACTTTCACTCTCTGCGGTCCAAAAAGCCAAACGTCGAATGTCTCTTTGTTAGAGCTGAAGCTGAATGAAGCTGCGGCTGAGACTACGGAGGACCGGAGGAATGCAGCTAGCTCTCTCAAGCAATCGTCCATGACTCCCGCAGACTTGTCGGCGGTTCCTTCCTTCTACGACGGACACAAACAAGCGGCAGATGTGGTCGGTGGCTTGCTCGGGGTTTCCGAGGACGGAACGGAAGTGTTTGACAGGGTCAAAATACACAATTGCTTCCGTTGTAAATACTTGCAGCGACACCCTTCGCGTTGCGAATTGACCTCGCCGGACGTGTTTACGTATTAAAGACACAGCGATAGGTTATGGCGCACGTTGTTATTGCTTGCAGCATAATAGCATAGCGACGCCCTCCATTAGAGCGTGCAACTGATGGTCACAAAAATTACTTTCTGTTAATTGCGTTTACCGCTCAGATTCTGTTTGCCATTGACATAACTGAGCGAGCAAATGCCAATTTCAACAGGAACAACAGCAACAGCATGCTGTAGAAACTCCCAGCAAATGATTTTTACGCTATCCTCTTTTCGGCAGATCTAGCGTGACCTTCCAGGCCTATAACATGAGAACGTACGTCTGAGCTCATGGCACACACTGGATAAGCTACACACAATGAGCCAAGGGTGTACCTTCGATGCGGGCGAGCTGTGCGGCATCGAGCACAATTTGTTGAGCTGCAGCTTTGTCTTCGACGTTCATGTATGTTCTAATGCGCAAGAACGTAAACACTGAAAGACCCCCTGTGTATCTTCCGGTTCCAGCAGTGGGCAGCACCTATTGTACGCGGGCCAAACGGCAGATCGTCCGTGTGCATGATAAGTCCACAGCGGGCGTGCAAAAACATGCTCAACAACGAAAGTAACACTTACGTGGTTGGGTCCAATCCCGTAGTCTCCAAACACTTCAGCAGAAAGCTGACCGATGAACAATCCTCCGTAGTGGTTGCAACGCTTTGCCACCTGCTCGGGATCAACAGTCATCACCTACACATGACGTGACACAGACCTGTTGGACAAAATGCACCTATCGCATCGACTGTAGCACCCTGCATGCAACACACCTCTAAATGTTCTGGGGCGATGGTGTCTGAGACAGCAATGGCGGCCTCGATGCTGTCTACTACCACACCGCAACCACGACTGACAGCAACCCGAGCCGTTTCGGCAGTTGGGAGCGTTTCTAGCTGTTTCTGAATCTCGACGTCGACTGCGTCGGCTAGAGCTGCCGAGGTCGTCACCAGAATTGGACGGGCATCCACATCGTGCTCGGATTGTGCGAGGAGATCTGCAGCGATGACAGAGGCATCTCCAGTCTCGTCGGCAATTACCAGACACTCGGATGGACCGGCGAGCATATCGATACCGCAAACTCCCGAAATAAGCTGCTTTGCCGCAGTAACCCAGCGATTGCCGGGGCCGACGATGACGTCGCACTTGGGCACTTTACCGACGCCGTACGCCATTGCAGCGATTGCTTGTGCACCGCCGACACGAAGCATGGCGTCGGCACCAGCAACATAAGCTGCTGCGAGGGTTGCTGGGACCGGGTTCGGGCTCGCGACCACAACAGTTTTGACGCCAGCCACGCGGGCGGTAATGGCCGTCATGAGCACACTCGACGGCAGTGGGTAGCGGCCCCCAGGTGCGTAGCATCCGGCGATGTCGACGGCGCTGACCCAGTGTCCTCCGTATCCCCCAACGATGTCAGTGCGCATGTCGGAAATGGAGTTGCGCTGTTGCGTGGCGAAGTGACGAATGCGGTCCGCGGTCCTGGTCAACAGTTCCTGCTCGGGCACTGGAAGTGACTTAAATGCAGCCTCCATTTCTTCTTTCGACACCATGTATGCGTCGTCCGCGGACTTCAGGTCCTTGAATTTGACGGACAGTTCCACGAAGGCATCTTCTCCTCTGGTGCGCACTGCTTCAGTGATAGCACCTGCCTGAGCGAGTGTTTGCTGAGCCATCTGGTAGTTGTTGAAGAAGCGCCCAACATCGTCGGCACCAATACGCCGAAGGCCAGGGTTCGGGTTGTCGGGGAAAGCCTCCGTAGCCGCGTCGGTTTTTGCCGCAGCCTCTTTCTTCGGGGATGCTGCAGCACTCTTCTTGCACGCACCTTTGAAGGCCACGTACGTGAGTGCACCAGCTAGTGCGGCCCCGCATCCGAAGGCAGCTGCGACGGTTTTGCCAGTCACCTGGCGTGATCCGGTTCCGGACATATTATTCTCGTGCTTGGTCTACGCGCTCGACGGGGAGGAGGATTCGAAGTCACTGCCAGCACTTTGGTAACTAGAAATTGCACCGAAAAGCAGCAGCATGAAAAACAGGCTCGGTGCGAATCAGGCCAGGCACAAGGCCGTCGCCTTCCTCCCCCCTTCCGCGTTCTATCGCGCGGTCGCCAACACACATTTACAGCCGTGCTCCGTCACGTGTTCGCACTTCGCATCCGTCCGCTGCGGACTGACCGTGACATCCCCAATATTGACACTTCCACATGCTGCAGTCCCTTTCCACACACACTCTCCCCCCGCCCCGCCCAGCACCAGCAGCAACACCAACACCAACACCAACACCAGCAGCAAAACAATCGACGCGGCCACTGAGTCTGAGTCAGGCAAGCCAACAGCAACCGGCAAGCAGCCGCAGTGCGTCGTCGTCGTCGTCGTCGTCGTCGTCGTCGTCGTCGTTTGTTGTTTGTTGTTGACACGTTTCGTTGCCTCGTCCTTGCGCGATCTTCGATGGCCGCCGAATTTCCCATTCGACATCTTCGAGGGGTTTCTAATTCCAAATGTTCACTGTCGACACC
>ENA-OWNT01003398-OWNT01003398.1-seawater-metagenome-genome-assembly--contig:-NODE-3398-length-15066-cov-3.274535_pt1 | contig 15066 bp, 11 predicted proteins | sample MGYA00238136_ERZ651165 | MGnify/ENA primary metagenome ERZ651165 (study PRJEB26861, sample SAMN08777766) | seawater metagenome | isolation source: coastal seawater | place: USA: Florida | collected...
CGCTGAGACAGCTTTGAGCGCTTCCAGCGGCTGAATAGTTCACTGCTAAATGCAGCCCTATTCTGTTGGGTTAAAACCTTGTAGATCCAATTCCCATCCCGCACTCTTCCAGTACTCTTGCTCCGTGAGTAAGTCAGCATATAGCAGCTTGTTGTGCTCCAGCCAGTCCTCTTGATCGGAAGTGAGTGTCCACTTATCTCCTTCAACCGAAAGCGACAAAGGGGGTAATGGGTCTTCATTTCTCTGGCCATTGACCAAAATCGCCAGCCGCAAGATACGAATTAGGCCGACGATGTGCTTTTTCTTGTAAAGCGTAAAATCTTCCATTTCGTTCAGCTTGAGGGCTTTGCGCTGGAAACGGACCAACATCGCCAACACGCGTTGTTGTTCGCGGTTAAAGCCGGGCATGTAAGTGTGACGCAAAATATACGCCGAATGACGATGGAACGCTTGCAAGCTGATGCTCAAACCGACTTCATGGAGCAGCGCACTCCACTGCAACAGGTCTAAAAGTTCAGAACTTTTCTTGATGCTTAAATCAGAATGAACTTGTTGGAAAAACTCCGTTGCTTGCCCTTTGATTTTGGCAGCATGCTCAAGGTCGACTAGGTGCTTGTTTGCTAGGTTTTCCGTGGTGCGCATACGGATATCAGAGCGCTTGAAGGCATCTTCCATTTCAAACAGGAGCCCTTCGCGTAGAGCTCCTTCAGAAAAGTGCATTTCCGTCACTTTCAGATCTTTGATGATGGCCGCCAGAATCGCCACCCCTGCAGCGAAAACGGGTTTCCGCTCAGGGGTTAGTCCCACTAGCTCAATATCGTCGATGGTTTGCCACTCACACAGCTTTTCTATCAACTTATCTAGGCGCTTAGCGGTGATGATGCCATCGTCAAAGCCTAGACCAATGAGCACTTCGCGTATTGCTTTGATGGTGCCTGAAGAGCCAAACGCGGTGTCCCAGCCCTTTTTGCGATAACTGTGTGCAATGGACTCCAGCTTTTGCTCCGCAGCCAACGTGGCGTGAGCAAAGTTCTTTTTGGAAAGTTTGCCATTCGCAAAGAATCGGTCAGTGTAACTGACACAGCCCATTTGCTTACTGTTGATAAGCTCGGCCTCAAATCCTCTGCCAATGATCATTTCTGTACTGCCGCCACCGATATCAATCACCAGCTTAGAATCGGACTCCGGCTGTGTATGAGCCACACCAAGGTAGATCAAACGTGCTTCTTCGACACCAGGGATGATTTCGATCGGAAAGGGTAAAACTTCCTGCGCACGCTGAAGGAAAATATGCGCATTATTGGCTTGCCGCAAGGTATGCGTGGCGGCAATGCTGACGTTTCCTTCCTCGAAGCCTTGCAGGCGCTCTGCAAACATGGCCAGGCACTCCAAGCCACGTTCGATAGACGCATTATCTAAGTTATTCTGTTCGTCTAACCCTGATGCAAGTCGAACTCGTTGCTTGTGTCGGCTGACGAGTTGCAAGTCTTGGTCAACGACTTTAGCAACGACCATATGGAAGCTGTTAGAGCCAAGATCAATCGCGGCTACATCACGAATCGGCGGAGATTGATTGTTCATATATCGGCTGTTCTTTACGTTTGCGAGTCTGCTTTTCTATATTTTTAAGATAGTCGTAAATAGCAATCTGCGAGCGAACTTTCTTACGGTTGCCGCGCGGAACGTAGGCATTGCTCATTTCTTTGTCTATCCAGCGAGCTTTAACTGTATCGGTAAAGTGGATATTAATGATATCAATAATGCGCTGTTTTAGACGTTCATCACGAACAGGGGCCGTGACTTCAATTCGATTATCGATATTTCGCGTCATCCAGTCGGCCGAAGAAATATACACCTGAGGATCACCATCGTTATGCGTAATCAGCACGCGCGGGTGCTCTAGGAAGCGGTCAACGATACTGATGATCTTGATGTTGTCGCTCACACCTTCCACACCTGGCACCAACGAACACATTCCTCGGATAATCATCTTAATTTCAACACCAGCGGCACTGGCTCCGTACAGCTTGTTGACTAGCCCTTTGTCGACAAGGTTGTTGACTTTCAATGTAATCGAGGCCTTTTTACCTTGCTTAGCATTGGCGATTTCACTATCGATGATGCGGTACAACTGCTTGCGTGAATTACGCGGCGAGACGATCAAGTGGTTAAATCGCACCGGGCGGTATGGGTTTTCGATGTAGCCGAAGACATTACGTACCTCTTCGGTGAGTTCCGGGTCCGCGGTCAGCAGTGAGAAATCGGTATAAATTCGGGCTGTTTTCTCGTGGAAGTTACCCGTACCAATATGAGCGTATCGGACGATCTCGTCGTCTTCTTTTCGGCTGATCAGCAGAAGTTTTGAGTGAATTTTCAGGCCTGGCGCACCAAAAATAACGTGCACTCCTGCCTCGGTCAAAATACGTGACCACTCTATGTTTGCTTCTTCATCAAAGCGAGCCTGAAGTTCAACCACAACTGTGACTTGTTTACCATTATGAACCGCATCAATCAGCGAGTTCATCAAGCGAGAGTCTTTGGCTACGCGGTAGATGTTGATTTTGATGGCCAGAACTTTGGGGTCAAAAGAGGCTTGCCTGACTAACTCACTGATGTGCTCAAAAGTGTGGTAAGGGTAGTAGAGTAAGATATCCTGATTTCTGATCGCATCAAACTTGTTGGCGTAGCCTTCAAAATCCGCACACTTCATCGGTGGTAGGGGCTTGTTCTCTAAGTAGTCGCGCCCAACGTTCGGAAAGCCTATGAAGTCTTTAAAGTTGTGGTAGCGCCCGCCAGGAATCAAGCTGTCGTAGTTCGAAATCTGTAGTTTTTCGCACAAGATACGCAGCATTTCTTGCGGCATATCTCGCTCATACACAAAGCGCACTGGCATCGCGGTTAAACGTTGGCTTAGTCCTTCTGACATCTGTTCCAGCAGGCTGTGTTCTACTTCGTGGCTTAGGTCGTATTCGGCATCACGCGTCATTTTCATCGCGTAGCCGTTTAGTGATTCATAGTCGAAAAAGCCACTGAACAATTCATCCAAGCAATAGCGAATAATATTATCGAGCAAGATAATGGTTTTACGGCGTTTGCCTTTTTGCTCCGGAACCATGACAAAGCGCGGTAAATGATCGGTTGGGATTTCGAGCAGTGCGTAGTGACTTTTGTCCTGATTTTTAAGATCAACCGCAATATAAGCGTATTCGTCTTTTAAAAATTCGAGCACATCTATATCGTCTCGCAAAAAAAGAGGAGTGATGTGGGGAAGGACTTCATTGTGAAAGTATTTTTTTATCCACTTTTGTTGCGTTTCACTTAGCTGAGTTTCGTTGACCAAAAAAATGCGGCGACGTGCCATTTCACGGATCAGTTCTGCGTACAGTTCGTCAAAGCTCTCATTTAACTTGAGTGCTTTGGTTTGCATTTTAGTCAGTAGATGTTTGGAATTCCCGTTTCCACCTTGCTCTTGATTGATCAAAATACGGCGTTTGACGTCAGCGAATCTAACTTTATAAAATTCATCTAAGTTATTGGAAAATATACCTAAAAAACGGATTCTTTCGATGAGTGGAACACTTTTATCTGCTGCTTCTTGTAATACTCGCTCGTTGAATGATAACCAGCTGAGCTCTTTTTCTATATACAGCTTTTCTGCGCTCATGTTTTAACCTTCTTAACGTGACTGACGATGTGTAAAGGATCAAATTAGCCTTACAAGCGTAGCAAACTAAGTTCTTTTTATGACACTTTTATTGCATTTATTTATTACATTGTTTTCAGCTGTTTAATGAGATCTGTAATATAATTGTCACTTAATCGAAATATTATACACTCGGGTTAATTTAGGTAAGAGAGACAAATGGCTAAAGCCGAATTTTCATTGCGTGAACGTGATCGAAAGCGATTGATCAAAGATCGATTGATTCGGCTTGCGGTGTCGACTGGTGGGGTAGGGGTCTTGGCAGCTTTGGTGCTGATATTCCTCTATCTTGCCATGATGGTGTTACCCCTGTTTTCTGACGCAAAACTGACGCCTAATGTTGCCGAGCAAAGCATTTCTGTTGCTGATCCTGTTGCGTTAGGGGTCGATGACCACGGTGAGTACGCGTACGTGATTGCTCAATCGGGCACGATCGATTTCTTAGAATTACGCTCCCCGAACGCACAATCGTCCCACCGAGTTAAACTTGGCAAGCACTTTACGCTGTTTGCCAAGAGTATTGCATCTCAAGGGTGGTTTGCATTGGCGACCCAAGAGGGAGAGGTTAAGTTATTCCGCCCTAAAATGACGAGCGTCGTTAATGGGAGTAAGCGGACATTTTCTCCCTCTGTAGAGCAGCGCGACCTTCAGCAAATGCTTGCCAGCGATACACCGCTGGTGGACTTCCAGTTTGCCACTGGTGAACAACTCACATTGGCTGGCTATTACCAAGACAATCGAGTCCGAGTGGTTTGGCAAGATCGATTGGGTCAGCAGCAACAGTATGAATTCAGTCAACCGTTTGAACAGCTTAGCCAGATGATTCTTACGCCTGATGGCGAAACATTATATTTGCGCAGTGGCTCTGAGTTGGTGATTGCCAAAAAAACGCAGCAAGGTTTTGTCGTTCGTGAGTTGGTGGATTTGAGTTTAGGGCGTGAAACACATGTTGTTTCCAATGTCACCTTACTGTCTGGTGCATACTCTTTATTGGTGAGCTATCAAGACGGCTTAGTCTCGCAATGGTTTGATGTGTTGTCCGAAGAGCAACGTTCCCTGACTCGTATTCGTGACTTTCAGTTGGCCTCAGAGCTGCAATTTATCTTGCCGGATACTTACCGAAAAGGCTTCTACAGCTTCTATATCAATGGCACGGTGCAAAACCATTACACCACCAGCGAGAAGTTGGTGATATTTAATCGCGCCTATGATAAAGCGCCAAGCATGGCGGCGATGTCAAATAATGAGAAATACCTGCTCGCACTTTCTGCTTCAACCTTAACGCTGGCAGCGATAGACAACCCATTCCCAGAAATTTCTTTGTCCTCTCTGTGGCAGAAAGTGTGGTATGAAAGTTATCCAGAGCCAGCTTATGTGTGGCAAACCACCTCTGCAAACAATGAATTCGAGGCCAAGTTCAGCCTAGTACCGATTGCTTTTGGGACATTAAAAGCCGCGGCGTTTGCGATGTTGTTTGCCGCGCCGATAGCGGTATTGGGCGCGATTTATACCGCCTACTTTATGACGCCGAGCATGCGTCGTATAGTTAAGCCATCGATAGAATTAATGGAAGCACTGCCAACAGTGATTATTGGCTTTCTGGCTGGCTTGTGGTTTGCACCAATCGTAGAGCGTAACCTCGCTGCGATTGTCGCTTTAATACTGTTTTTACCCGTTTCCACCATCTTAGTCGGAGCCATTTGGCATAAGTTACCCAAGGCTTGGATCAATCGTTTCGCTAACGGATGGCATGCGGCGATCCTGATGCCAGTGATTGTGCTGGTCTCCATGCTTATCTTGTCTCAAAGTGGCGTTATAGAGCAGTGGCTATTCGATGGTGACGTAAGGGTTTATCTCGCTGAACATGGCATTGGTTTTGACCAGAGAAACGCATTGGTGGTGGGTTTTGCCATGGGCTTTGCGGTGATCCCAACCATCTTTACGATTGCAGAAGACGCCATATTCTCTGTGCCCAAACATCTTTCTGACGGTTCTTTAGCGCTTGGTGCCACGCCGTGGCAAACGTTGATTTATGTGGTGTTACTCACCGCCAGCCCAGGCATATTTTCTGCCATTATGATGGGAGTGGGGCGAGCGGTGGGCGAAACCATGATTGTGCTGATGGCAACAGGTAACACCCCAGTCATGGATTGGAATATTTTGGAAGGCATGAGAACCCTTTCCGCCACGATTGCCGTCGAAATGCCAGAGTCCGAAGTTGGTAGTTCTCACTATCGTTTATTATTCCTTTCTGCCCTAATTTTGCTGGTGTTTACGTTCGCCGTGAACTCGGTAGCAGAGTGGGTAAGGCAAAGGTTAAGAGAGAAGTACCGTGCACTGTAATCAAGTTGTATTAGGAAAAGAGTTTCGTGTTTAAGTGGTTTAAGTCTGGAGCACCTTGGATTTGGTTAACAGGCGGTGCGGTTAGCATCAGCTTGTTGTCTGTGCTTGGGCTACTGCTGTTGATCGGTTGGAAAGGCCTTTCTTATTTCTGGCCTGCGCCGCTGTACCAGTGGCAAACGCCACAAGGCGAGATTTTAGTCGGGCAGTTATACGCAGAAGAGTATGTAAAGACCAGCCATTTAAAAGAGATGTCACAGGAGCTTCCTCAAGAGTTAAAAGAGGAAGAGTTAGTTAAACGACTGAGCATTAAGATCGCAAACCGGGATATTTATCCGGCGGATTTTGTTTCTTTGCTTGAAGTCGAGCTGTTGGAGCGCAGCACGCCAGAAGGGTGGGCTGTGGTAGAGCGTAATAGAGGCGGTGATTTTTATGGCGTGCCTCAGGGGTACTACCTTGCCGATGGCACCGTATTAAGCGACTACGATACAGAAATGGAGCGTGGGCTAGCCTTTGCCGATCAAGTGCGAGATGACATCGACCGCCTGGTGAGTAAGCAGATCCGCGTATTGAGTGCTCAGGCGGAAAAGTTGAGGCTAGAGCTGCGCAAGCGAGAGCTAAATGACAATTTGGATCAGACATTTATCACGCGCTACGATACTCAGACAAGCATTATCAGTCAGCAATTGATCGCTATGGAAGACGAGTTGGACCAATTGCGCGCTCAACTTGAACAGCAAGGGCTGTTAATCCAAGACATGAAGGGGCAGCAGTACAAAATCCCGTTAAGTAATGCCTTGGATATCTGGTATCCGAACCAGATGAGCTTAATCGACAAGGTTATCCACTGGAGCCTGCAAGGTTGGAAATTTCTATCGCAAGACCCGCGAGAGTCTAACTCCGAAGGTGGGGTTTTTCCTGCCATGTTTGGTACCGTTTTGATGGTACTTATCATGTCGATCATCGTGATGCCACTTGGTGTGATTGCCGCGATTTACTTGCATGAATACGCAAAAAACAACGCATTGACGAGAATCATTCGCGTGGCGGTGATTAACCTAGCCGGTGTTCCTTCTATCGTTTATGGTGTATTTGGGCTAGGCTTTTTTGTGTATACCCTGGGTGGTTCTATCGACGCCTTGTTTTACGAAGAGCGGCTACCTGCCCCTACTTTTGGTACTCCTGGGTTATTGTGGTCTGCACTGACATTGGCGGTGTTAACCTTGCCAGTTGTTATTGTCGCGACAGAAGAGGGATTAACCCGCATTCCGAGTTCGGTGCGCCACGGCTCGTTAGCGTTAGGCGCAACGCAGTTTGAAACTATGTGGCGAATCGTGTTACCGATGGCGAGTCCGGCGATTATTACTGGGCTGATTCTGGCTGTTGCGCGCGCCGCGGGTGAAGTGGCTCCGCTGATGCTGGTGGGTGTGGTGAAGTTGGCTTCCAGTTTGCCCGTTGATAGTCAATTCCCGTTTTTGCACTTGGAGCGAAAGTTCATGCATCTAGGCTTCCATATTTATGATGTGGGTTTTCAAACCACCAACATTGAAACCGCAAGACCGTTGGTATACGCCACATCATTTTTGCTGGTCAGTGTTATTGTCGGGCTTAACCTGACCGCCATTAGCATTCGAAATAACTTACGCGAAAAGTACCGGACTTTGGGACAAGATTAGAGATGTTTTCAGTAGATCAAACGCTGGGTTATCCAGCCCCATTAGATGTTAATAATCTGAGTGACGAGCAAACGGCCATTGCTATCGAAGAACTCAACTTGTTCTATAAAAACAGTCAGGCACTCAGCGATATTTCTATGCGCATACCGAAAGGTCACGTGACGGCGTTTATCGGCCCGTCGGGGTGCGGAAAATCGACATTGCTGCGCTGTATCAACCGAATGAATGATCTGGTCGAGGGTTGTCGTGTTGAAGGTAGGGTTAAACTGCATAACAAAAATGTTTACCACTCAGATGTAGATGTGGCGACACTTCGCCGCAGAGTCGGAATGGTGTTCCAACGTCCGAACCCTTTTCCTAAATCTATTTATGAAAACGTGGTTTACGGCCTGCGCTTACAAGGTCTAAAAAATAGCCGTGTGCTGGACGATGCAGTAGAGCGAGCACTTCGAGCCGCTGCGCTGTGGGATGAAGTCAAAGACCGCTTACACGAAAATGCATTTGGTCTCTCAGGAGGACAGCAGCAGCGATTGGTGATTGCCCGTGCTATCGCCATCGAGCCAGAAGTGTTGTTGCTTGATGAGCCAACCTCGGCATTGGACCCAATTTCTACCTTAACCATCGAAGAGCTGATCAACGATCTGAAAACCAAATATACTGTTGTTATCGTTACTCATAATATGCAGCAGGCCGCTAGGGTGAGTGATCACACAGCGTTTATTCATATGGGTAAGCTGGTAGAGTACTCAGATACCGATTCCATTTTTACATCGCCATTGAAAAAACAAACCGAAGACTACATTACAGGTAGATACGGTTAATCACACTATAGGAGTTAGAGACACTTCATGAATTTTGGTCGCCACATATCAGGTCAGTTTAACGTCGAGTTAGAGTCTATTCGTACCCATGTACTAACCATGGGAGGCTTAGTTGAGCAGCAGCTATCGTTTGCTATGCAGGCTTTGCATAAAGAAGACACCGAACTGGCGCGTAAAGTGGTGCGTGACGATCACAAAGTCAACGCGATGGAAGTCTCTATCGATGAAGCTTGCACGCGTATTATTGCAAAGCGCCAACCCACGGCGAAAGATTTACGCTTGATTATGGCGATCATCAAGACCATTACCGATCTTGAACGCATCGGCGATGTGGCGTCAAAAATGGCGTATGTGGCGATTGAAAGCCCTTCTTCCCAAGAACGTCAGTTCCAAGTTTCGCTCGAGCCGCTATGCCGTGAAGCAATTACGATGCTACACCAAGTGTTGGATGCGTTTGCGCGTATGGACGTTGACGCCGCCGCGGAAGTGTACAAACTAGACGATAAAATTGACGCAGAATACGAAGCGGTGATCCGTCAGTTGATGACGTACATGATGGAAGACCCGAAGAATATCCCGAATATTTTACAAGTCATGTGGTCTGCACGTGCTATCGAGCGCGTGGGGGATCGCTGCCAGAACATCTGTGAGTACATCATCTACTTCGTTAAAGGCAAAGACGTTCGCCACTTGGGTGAACAAAGCATTGATGATGCACTCAAGTAGCTGGGTTAATACCTTTGCGGCACAAAGGTTTGTTCTTCTATTGGGGCTCTGATATAGCCCTCTTTATTGAGCTCAGGTAATTCAATCTCTGGGTAATGCACATCTTGATAATCGATTTGGCTCAGTAAATGGCTGATGCAGTTCAAGCGGGCGCGCTTTTTATCATCCGACGGCACCACCCACCAAGGGCAATGTTTGGAATCGGTGTGTAAAAACATCTTATCTTTTGCCTCTGAGTATTCAATCCAACGGCTGCGAGACTCTAGATCCATCGGGCTGAACTTCCAACGTTTGATTGGCGTGTGAATACGCTCTAAAAAGCGATGCTCCTGCTCTTCATCGGAAACAGAAAACCAGTATTTGATTAAAATAATGCCAGAGCGTTGTAGCATGAGTTCAAATTCTGGGCAGGAGCGCAGAAACTCGTCGTATTGCTCGTCAGTGCAAAATCCCATCACCTTTTCTACGCCCGCACGGTTGTACCAACTGCGATCAAACAGCACGATTTCTCCTGCGGCTGGCAGGTGCGCAACATAGCGTTGAAAGTACCATTGTGTTTTCTCTTTTTCTGTCGGCGCTGGTAGCGCAGCAATGCGACACACACGTGGATTCAGTTTTTCGGTAATACGCTTAATGACCCCGCCTTTACCTGCGGCATCGCGCCCTTCAAAGATCACCACCACCTTAAGGCCCTCTTGCTTAACCCACTCTTGAAGCCTAACCAGTTCTATCTGCAGTTTTTCTAACTCTTTTTGGTAGAACTTCTTATTCAACTTCTTATGGTTCATACAGCGCTCCTAGGTAGGTCTGTTCAGGTAATCTAAAGTTATCAATATGTTACCATTTGCAAGGTACGGAGTATGAACGGAACTTAGGAACTGAGAACTTTTACCACTTTTCGTATTGCCTCGGGGTCGGTCACGGGGATCGTGAAATCATCAATCGAGCTACTGCCCATTTTGGCATCGGCTGAGATGTGGGCCATCTTGCTATTACGCACCGATTTTCCAGACAGGTGTACTTCTCTCACTCCGGTTTGATTGACGATTGGTAAAGCATTCTCTGCGTTCAGACCTGCCCCCGCCATCACGGAAATGCGACCATCAGAGAGTTTGACCAGATCAGTAAGAATCTCTACGCCCTGTTCGACATTCGCAGCCAGACCTGACGTCAACACGCGTTCGCAGCCCAGAGTGATGATGTCTTCGAGTGCTTGCTGATAATCTACACATTGATCAAACGCGCGATGGAAAGTAACCCCTAGGCCATAAAGCTTGGCTCTCTCGACCAGTTGTTGAGTAAAGTGCATGTCCACTTGTGCTTTGCTATTTAAAGCGCCTAACACAACGCCTTGCAATCCGGCTTCTGCAGCGGCTTCAATATCCAGCAGCATGGCATCAATATCCTCTTGGTGATAAAGAAAATCGCCTTGGCGAGGGCGGATCATGGCGTAGACGGGAATGGTCGCTATTTCCGCTGCTTTCTTCATAAAACCAAAGCTTGGCGTCAGGCCCCCTAGAGCCAGAGAGGAGCAGAGCTCAATACGAGTGGCACCACCTTCGATGGCGTAGTGAAGGGATTCTAAATTGTCGATGCAGACTTCAATGTGGTAGGTCATAGTGGAATCAATAGGTAAGCGAATCATTGAGCATAACTTATTATAGACGGTTGGTGTAGTTATAGCTGTTATCGAAGTGCTAGAGGTCTATATTTAGCTACGAGCAATTTCACGACACGTAGCAATATATAGAGTGAGATATTTGCAATAGTGGTTCAATTATCAAGTTACATACAATTCTTTATGCTTAAGGTTTGGGTGATACACCAACTGAATTAGTATGGATGCAGAGCTTTAAGGATTAGTCTCAGGCCCACCAAGCGCAGTGGTATGCGCAATGTGTAAAAGAAACAATATGCCAATGACATTAAATTGATTTCCATTTGGGATGCATATTCTTACTGCTGGGAAATACAAGGCCTAGAATCCTCGGTTAAATTCTATAGTCGTTTACTAAAAGGTGTTAACGAAAATATAGTAGATATCGTGCTTTCGGTTGTTAAGGAATGTGGCTGATTATACTGTTATTTTTATTAATTATATAATGCCGAATATCTAAATAATAATCCTAATATGTGTTTAAGGTAGATATGATTTTGTTTATTGATGATTACTCAAGTTGCAAGAAAACGTTTGTTACGCTCTGCGTTTATCATGAATATAAAAATATTGAGTTAGTTAGTGAATTACTCGGTATAGATCCAACCAGAGTTTGTAATAAAGGAGATAAGCGACATATAAAGAAAAATGGTTGGTTTTATACTACAAAGGACCTAATTGAATCGAGAGATGTACGACGTCATTTGTATTTCTTAACTGATAAGCTTGATGGGAAATATATAGAAATATCAAAATTAAAATCTATGGGGTTTGAGATCTTTATCATGTGCTTTTGGGAATCATCTACTGGTAATGGTGGACCTATGTTAAATAGCTCATTAATGGGGAAGCTCTATCTATTAGGGCTCGACCTAGATTTTGATATTTGGATAGGAAATGAATAACTAAAAACAGAACTAGAGCATGTATTTTTCGGCGTTGTTTCCCAAATCATTGAACTCTCCGACAAAGCAGCGATCTGTTCATCTGAACGCCAAAATGAGTGACGTGATGGGCAAAGCTAAGTACAAAATCAGCAACTGGCAGCAATACAATCAAGCGTTAGTTAACCGAGGTTCGATAATCTTTGGGGTGATGAAGTTGCTATACAGAGCTGGCGCTGCAAACAGCGCCATGGTAATCGAGGAAGATGCTTTACGTTTACTGATGCTGTCATAGAAACGGTTCTAATGATTAAAGGAATGTTCAAGCTACCTTTGCGCGCTTTTCAAGGCTTCCTTAATTCAAACCTTACCCATTATGAATGTCCCGCTAAAGTCACCGTCATACCGCTGTATTGGCAAACGGTCTTCAGTATCGGCTACTCAGTCGTGGGATTGTTGAGCATGTCGTCATTGATGCTACAGGCTTAAAAGTCTTCGGTGAGGGAGAGTGGAAAATGCGTAAGTATGGCAAGGAAAAATACCGTGTTGAAAACAACGAGTGTAAATGCCAATAATGAAGATTAGTTTGATTTTAATAATTGTCGTACTCGGTATGATTATAGACATTTTTTCATGTTTTTTATTCATCAGACGAGTGTATAAAGGTTATGGCGCATCGGGGATGCCAATAGTTACACTTGTTGTCTGTTATTTTTTTCCAATAGTTATGACAAATAACACAATATTAACCGCGTCGGTTTGGCTCGATTGGTTGATGTTGTTATTGTTTCATATCTTAGTTGTTTACGTAATTCCAATAGCTGTGTATAAGCAACATCGAGATAAGTAAAAGGTCTTATTTTGACTATCATAGTTAAAATAAATAGCCAAGATACACATTAATTGGTGGTGCCGGATATGCAGGAGTGTTCGGTCATTCGGTACAGGGTAAAAAATGGTCTGATGCCAGTCACAAATACATTGGTTAGCTAAAAATATCCGTGGCTTTAAACTACCCTTGGAACTTAAATTCTATAATACCTAACTCAATAAATAGGGGGTGTTTTAATGGGCTTTCACATATAAAGGTTGCAATATCAGCTTATCCAGGGTGGGTGAGATCCGATGTTGGATTAGGGGTAGTAGGCTTGATAGGAGAAACAATCAATGATGATAGCTGCCAGTGTGATTAATTTTCCAGTGATAGGAATTTCAACTATTGATGAATCAAATAAACATATTTTTGTTGCGTCAAATGAAAGTGAATTAAATGCCGTTCCGTTACATGATATTCTTCAAGGGTATACGAAGAGTGTAAGAATAGTTGATTCTAATGGCTTATCTTATAAGGCTTGTTGCTCAAAAATTAAGGGTGTATATTGGAGGCGCTTTAAAGATATTGGTATTATTACTAGTTTTATAGCTTGTATATTTGGTGGTTTTAATATTCCTTTGGTTATGGACGTGAAATACAGGTATATAAAAAAAGAAAACTTCGAAGAAATTAAAGAATTGGTGCTTGATGTTGTTGAAAAACGACCGCGCTATTACACTAGGTTTAAGGGGGTAAATAATGTTAAAAAACAAATTAAATGCTCAAAGAGTTTCGAGCAACTTGCTCTAGCTATTATTTAAAAGGTATTTTTACTCTTTGATTTCATGTTTGGTTAAATTATCTAAAATGTTTACCCATAATATAATCGAATTGAAAGCGAACTTTGAGTAAATTGGTGGGTTGTTGAGATTGATTGGATGTTACGAAATGCATTCGGTAGAATAGGATAGGTAGTAATTAATAGCTGAGAGGGTTGATTACCTCTTTTACTATGTCATTTTAACGTAACAACTAAGATTTATGACATATGAAAATAGAAGCTGGTATTGGTGTAGGTAGTGTTAAGTTTGGAATGAAAGAGAATGAAGTGGTAGATCTCTTTGGTTCTCCAAACAGTATTGATGATTATGAATATATAGAGGGAGAAGGTGATTGGTATCGTGAGCTTTGCTACTTAGACCTAGGTATAACTTTATCGTTTTAAGGTAAATATGATTTTAGGTTTGGAAATATATTGGTGACAAGTAAAGGCCACCTCCTATTTAGAAATGATATTTTAGGTCTTACCTTGAGTCATAGTAAAATATTTATTTCTAATGTGATTTGTGATACTCCGATATACGAAGACTGTACGTGGGGGAAGCCTGAAACCTGTGATTTATTAAGCTTAGAGTCCTATAGCCTTATGCTCTGGTTTAAGTCAGGCATATTGGATGAAATTGTTTTAAGTTGTTTATTTGAGAAAGATGGTAATACAGTTATCTGGTCAAGTTAGAGAACTCACTCCTTTATTGAAAACTTGTAAGAAGATGATTTCGTTAACTCGCTAACCAAGACTGACATTATTAAGACAGTCAAATACATCCGGAACAGCATTGTTGCTTTTTTGCATGTAAAAGACTGAATATGGTGAAATTTCGCAGTTTTTGGGTGGTGGAGGTGAAGGGGGGGCTCCTTTTGCGGCTAGAATGAGGTGGGACCCTTTGATTATTTATGGTTATTTACGTAGTGAGCCTGTAACCCGGTGCCTGAGAGCAGTTGAAATTTACCGTTGCCACCGGAATGGAGTGCGTTGAGCCAATGAGCAACGCACGTTGTCGTTCAAACTGTGTGCAGTCTTTTAACCAATTTTTCTGCTCGAAATTCAAAACGGTGAAGGATTGGCGATGTGCTGGATTCAATATATCCGGTTTTACCTTTGCGAAGCTGTCGAGAAGTCCGTCAATAAGCTCATGTAATCCATAAATCGCATTGGGATCCCTTTGACGATGGCGTTTAAATCAACGTAGGCCATTCAGCAGCCAGCGCTTGTTCATCCCAGCTCTGCCAAGAAACGCTTTCGCCACTCCGATTTTTGCGGCGAGCTTAAGGGCTATTTATTTATACTCGGGAGAGTAGTGATTACGTTGATTCTGCGTTGTCATTGTTCACCTCTGTGACATAGTTTACTCACTTAACGAGATGCCCTAAAGGACTGGAGCAGATCAATAAACCCTGTATCAGAATCTTTTAACAACTGGATGTCACATGGCGCTACTAACTGGAGATCTCTTCTCGGCGCGCCTCCGTGGGCAAGGGGGGCGGGTGGCTCCTCTCTAGTAGGTGGAGGTTCTGCAGGCAAGGCTTTAGGAGATAATCAGTGTGAATGTTCATGAAAGTGATATTCTGATCATGGTAATTCCCAGGAATAATCAGGTATTTCCT
>ENA-OWNT01003400-OWNT01003400.1-seawater-metagenome-genome-assembly--contig:-NODE-3400-length-15045-cov-4.757683_pt1 | contig 15045 bp, 9 predicted proteins | sample MGYA00238136_ERZ651165 | MGnify/ENA primary metagenome ERZ651165 (study PRJEB26861, sample SAMN08777766) | seawater metagenome | isolation source: coastal seawater | place: USA: Florida | collected...
AACAAACAAACAAACAAACAAACAAACAAACAAACAAACAAACAAACAAACAAACAAACAAACAAACAAACAAACAAGCGAACGAACGAACGAACGAACACACAAATGAACACACAAACAAACGATCGGGCTGCTGAGTCACCCACCCACCACCACTCACCGCCCATACAACCAACAACCAACAACAACAACGACGACGACGACGACGACAACTCAACGCCTCACTCAAAGTCACAGTCACAGCGTCACAGCCACAGTCAGTCAGTCAGTCGCTTGGCTGTTCAGTTCGTTATGGTTAGTTCCATCCACTCACTCACAGTCACTCATCATTCATCATCCGTATGATACTGTACACAATACATTTGTACATTTGAAATCGACGAGCGTTTGATTCATGTTTTTGCGATTTCGTTCAACTCCCAATAGCAAATACAAAACTGTTTTTCAGTACTATCACCTAAATAATCTTCAGTCTTCAGTGTTTGGTTGTTGCGACACTGCCTCGCTCACCCACAGTGACTCCATATAAATCAATCCACATTTATGTAATACCACCAGTACTTTACGTAGTACTGCGGTACCATTGTTTTCAGTCTTTTCAAATAAGTTGAACACTGTTGCATCAATTCAATGTAGCAGTGTACCAGCAGTACTGCATGTTGTACTGTAGGTATCGGTATTAATGGGTTTAAAGCATGTATGTGTGGGCGTGTGGCCAAAGTGTCGAAGTTTGTCGTCCGTCGTCCGTCGTCCGTCGTCGATGATGACACGTGGCAGTGTTGTTGCTTGTTTGTGCAGTTTGGTGCTTGGTGTCGTCCTCGTCCTCGTCCTCGTCCTCGTCCTCGTCATCGTCATCGTCATCGTCATCGTCATCGTCATTGCCTTGCTTGCCCTCGTCGTCGTTCGTTTGTGTTCGCTGTTTCTTTAATTGCTGTAACTGCTGCTGCTTTGTTGGGGTGGAGGAAGCAATCTTGTTGGTGCAGTAAGTCGAGAATCAACGTTGCCGTATGACGCTGCCGTCGGTGTATTCGCCACGCGTGACGTGTTGCTGTGTTGTTCTTTGTCTTCTGTGAGTTGTCTGTCTGTGTCTTCACTTCAGAGGAAGCGTGACCTACTCATAATGTGGTGGTCCAAGATGCTGGCCGGTGCATTGAGTATGCAGTCTCAGATGAAACGAAGTTTAGACTCGCTCTTCAAAGCGTGCGCACGCTGTACAGTAGCGCAACTTGGCACCACCACCATCGCGTGAGCCACAAAAGCTTATTTCGTCGGCTGGTGCTTGTGTTGAAGTAATTTGAAGGCTTCTTTGGGCTGTGGTGCGTTGGGCACAACGTTCCCACGAGTTCCACCACCGCTGATACACCACTGCCGCTTGTAGAAAGACAAACAGGTTGTTTATGTAGCCGTCGTCGGATACTTGTGGTGTTGCCTTCGCACGATGCTTGCCACCTTCGCGACCAAGTCGCTCACACGTACACTCGCTCGCCGGAGTGTATCGCGCAGTGTGAGTCGCCGCAGGCCCTTCATCCGCAATTCGACACTCGGACGTGCTAGCGCGGTGGTGTCGAGACCATCAAATCCAAGCGCACTGGCACGATGTCTGTCCACACAGCCCACTGGCTCTGATCCCGGGGCGGGCTTCCAGGCTGTCATCGGTGATGTGCAGTTGGATGTCCCAGCGATTGACAACGTGCGGAACCCCGAATTTGTCCCGTCAGGTTACTTGCCTGACGTACCGTCCCAACAACTCCTGGGCCATCTGCGATGGATCATGCAAAAGGACAGCCTCGGGCAGGACATGTTCCTCCTAGGTGCTCCAGGTCCGACACGACGGCACGTGGCCCTTCAGTTTTGCGAGCTTGCACGCCGTGAGTGTGAGGTATTGGTGCTTTCTCGGGACACTACAGAGAGTGATCTCAAGCAACGACGCGAGATCGTCTCCGGCGACGGCATCATGACTGACCAAGCCCCCGTGCGGGCGGCTATCAACGGACGCATCCTCGTCCTCGACGGCATGGAGCGTGTGGAACGCAATGTCCTCCCGACGCTCAACAACTTGTTAGAAAACAGAGAGATGGCCCTCGATGACGGCCGGTTCCTAATGGCAGCGGAGGCCTATGATGCCCTACTCAAAGAGCAAAATCTCACCGTCGAAGATATGGTGCGTACCGCAACTTGTATTGGCTGTGTAACATGATGATCGTGACCGTGTTCTGATCTCGCGCGGCATTCTGTAGGATGCTCGCAATCTTGTCCGCGTGCACGAGGACTTCCGTGTCATTGCGTTGGGACTCCCCGTACCCCCTTTTCCGGGTAAACCGCTGGATCCACCGTTGCGCTCGCGGTTTCAAGCAAGAGTTATTCCCGCTGCAGATGCTGATGCCTTGTTCGAAAGCGTCTGCCAGGTGGCGCCATCCGTCCCTGTTTCGACATTGCAGACGTTGGTCACCTTCGTGGAAAGTGTGAAAACGCTTGAAAACTCACTCATGAGCAGTGCTTCCTCATCGGCCACGGCGTGCCCTTTCCCTAATTACAGCGCGGTTTCGATGGCGAAGTCTCTTGAGATGGCTGTCGGGAGCTTTGGGCAGTCTGTTGACCCCGATGCCGCTCTCGGCTCGCTGATATCTCGTGCGTATCCCTTTTTCTCACCAACGGTACGGTCCACATTCCCACTCCCGCATCAGAATGCGTTGGACACGTTGCTGGAGAAACTTGGAATCAACACAAATATCTCCGCAGCAAATCTCTCGTCCAACGCGAGAGTGACCGGCGTGCAGGCAGTTGAGCCGAAGCAAGACGTCACGGGTTGGCCCTACAGCGCTAGTGTTAGTGTCAGTATTGATGGTGGTGCATCGGAAAGCACTCCCCTCTTGGCCCCTGCCGGTTCGTCGATGTCTCTTTCGTCGACGTGCTGACACTGCACAGCTGCTCACCTCAGCGTCACATGGCGATGTACTTGTGTTTTGTTTTGTTGCAGGGCACCTCCCTCCGTCCATGGACAAGCCTTTTGAGTCCTACGCTGAAACTCCTACTTTTGCGCGTGCACTGGCGGAAATTGTCCAGGAGCACGCCGTTGGGCGGCATGTGTGCTTGATTGGCGAACGTGGGTCTGGAAAGTCTGTGTTAGCCAGCGTGTTCGCAACCAGGCTAGGCTACAAGTCGGAAACGTTCAGCTTATATGCCGACATGAGCGCCAGGGAGCTACTGCAGTCGAGAGGAACAACTCAAGATGGCAGCACTGTGTGGCACGATTCTCCGTTGCTACGCGCGGCCCTCTCTGGTGACGTTTGTATCTTGGATGGTGTCCACCGGATGCCTGCAGAGGTCTTGGCAGTGCTCCAACGGCTTCTGGTCGACGGAGAATGTGAACTCCATGATGGACGAAGGATTTTGTCTGCAACGCATGCCCACGCACCCGGAGTGGAGGGTGAGGAGTTCCTGCGCATTCATCCGTCATTCCGCGTCATTGCACTCGCGGAGGCACCGACGAAAAAGACACCTTGGTTGCAGCCGTCAACTCTAGAGCAGTTTTCGTTCGTGTCTCTCGGCCATCTTGAAGCGGCAGAGACAAGTCAGCTACTTTCGACGAAATTCCCTTCACTGCCGGCCAGCACGATCGAGTTGATCGTGAACTTCCGCGAAGCGCTGCAAAACCCTCCTGGAGACGGCGATCCGTCCGTCAACTCGGGCCCACGAGCAACTCTCACACAGCGACAGATGATTCGCTTGTGCCGCCACATGCTGGGAGCGCCCGAAGGCGACGACGCAGGAGTTCGCCTTGCCCTCGAAACTCGCAACATGATGATGGCGGACTTTCAGCCAGCAGCACAGCGTGCAGTGATTGCTCAAGCGATGCAAGACGTCTTGTTGCGCGGCGCCGCAAGTGAAAGCGCCCACAGCAGTATTGATTCGTTGGCCACACCTGACCCCAGTATTGTTGTTGACGGTGGCGTCCTCCGAATTGGAAGTGCTTCGGCGCCAATCGACTTGAAACCAGACCGGCCTGAATTGGTGCCTCGGCCACGCTTCTACGATAACCCTCGTCACACTCGTGTGCTGGAGGGTTTACTGAATGATCACGTTCGAGAAGGTGAACGCGGACTGTTGCTCATCGGCAATCAGGGCGTTGGGAAAAACAAGTTGGCAGATAGACTTCTGCAACTTCTGGGTCGACCGAGAGAGTACATTCAACTGCATCGTGACACCACGGTGCAAACGTTGACGTTGGCGCCGTCACTGCAAGACGGCGTCGTTGTGTGGGCTGACTCGCCGCTGGTCAAAGCCGTGGAACATGGTCGCGTCCTTCTCGTTGATGAAGCGGACAAGGCGCCGCTCGAGGTAGTTGTTGTTCTTAAGTCGCTGTTGGAAGATGGCGAGATGCGTTTGGGGGATGGCCGTCGATGTTTGAGCCCGGAGAAGATGGCTCGTGAATTGAGCATCTCAGGCGGTGCCGCGTCAGACAACGATATTATCCCCATCCATCCTGACTTCCGCATGTGGGTGTTGGCGAATCGGCCTGGGTTTCCGTTCCATGGCAACAACTTCTTCAAGGAATGCGGCGACATTTTCAGCATCCACACCGTTCACAACCCAGACGTTCCATCGGAGCTGGAATTGTTGCACAGTTATGCTCCAGACGTCTCACAGTCCGTCGCAAAGAAACTCACTGCGGTTTTCCAAGATTTGCGCGACTTGGAGCAAGCTGGAGACTTGACGTACCCTTACTCTTCCCGCGAGCTTGTCGCTGTGGTACGCCACCTGCAAGCGTTTCCGACCGATGGGGTGGTTGGTGCGCTTGAAAATGTGCTCGCATTTGACACCTTCTCCCCCCACGTTAGAAGCCAGATCGCAGACGTTTGTGTCGCACACGGCATTCCCGTCGACGACTTCGACGTCTCGACCATGGCCATTGAGGACATTGCTGAAGATGCTAGTTTGCCGCCGCTCGCTCTCAGCCAAATTTGGAAACCGTCGCATTCGTCCTCAAAGCCGTCGTCCACAGCCACATCAGGGGCCCGAAGGTCGTTCTCCACCCACATACCTCGACGCGAATTTTCAACTTCCGCTTCGTCTCTGCATTCGCTGGAATGTGAAGTTTCCACGACCCCGCTTCGCTTCGAAAGATGGCAACCAGGAGGTGCCGTGACTGGCAAGTTTCGTCCTGATGATTCACGCATTCGCCGGTTTTCAGAAGAAAAGAAGCATTGGAACGTTCCCCGTCGCGGCATCAAACAATCTGCCGTCGCGCTGGCGGCTCTTGTGTCTACCAACCAAGCCATCCATGACCCTGACTCATTAGGGACACACTCGTTGCATTGTCTGTCGACATCTCCCATGGGCATCCACAGCTACTTTTCAACCCCGAAATCCGACAGCGAAGACGACGCAGTCGCATTTGCAGCAAGTGCCGATGCTGATGACCGTGTTGCGATTTCTAAGTTTGTCGCAACATCATTAGATGGTCGGGACGAAGACAACGAAGACTCTCGGTTGGCGGCCGCGAAGCCTCCATCGACTTCAGACGATGCTACTGGTAGCATGTCGCAACATAAGGAGCTGTGGAAAGATGGGCGATATCAATTCATTGATGTGCCCCTTGGCAGATTTATTGATGCAGACGATGAGCTGCCGTGTATGGCAGCAGTCGACACGCTGTCACGTCCGGCCCACGACCATCGATGGTCTCGCCGTCGTGGAGGCCAGCAGCGACAAAATGGAAACTCACACAGTGAAATTGAACGCCGCAGTGAGTTGTCATTGTTTTTGCCGTCCATGTCGACCGTGCTGTTCATCGATCCCAACGACTCGGAGCGCGCGTGGTCAACTCTACGTCTGCCTGAGATCCTCCCTGTTCTCGACATCGAGGGTGGTGTGGAACGCGACAACGACTCCAAGGCAGACAGTGACCTCACCGACTGGATTGCCAAAAAGCTTGGAATGGACAACAGGCACGATCGTTCGGAGGTTGCCACAGCGGGTGCCCAAATCCACATGCAGGTACTACCTTGTGGCAACAAGGATCAAGCTAGTAAATTGCTGCTCTCTAGACCTCATTCAGACACAATTGTGGTCCTCGACCTCGGCAGAACGATTGACTCATCGGGTGGCACGTCCATCACAGACCCAGCTCTCCACGAAATTGTCCTACCAACCGCCGTTGCTGAGGCCGGTGGCTTGCGGGCTCTTCACACTCTGGACACAGAATGGCTGCTGGTCGAAGACTTTTGCGGCAACACTTACTACGCAAATATCGACCTGTCCGACACGGTAAAAGAAGGGAAATCGCCCTCGCAGAAAATGACGACAGTGAAAAGGCCAGACGGCACCATACTCCGCATGGGGCCGGCCGCAGCTCGAGGCTTGGGCGGCAGACAGGGCAGTAAAAGTGGAAGCAACAACGCGGACGGCCGCGCCAGTGCAGCGCCTAGAGTGCGTTTGTTCCCTGTGCAGCGCGAGGACTTTGGCAAGGCAAAGCAAGCGAGCCCCGGTGAGAACGACCGTGTAACGAGTAGCCCCTTGAACCTGCAACCAATTCGAGGCCACGCCATGACATCCCCTCCACCGCATGCAACGCACGATCCGCGCGGTCACTCTAGTCGCCTTGTGATCTCGAACCCATTGGAGCATCACATTCAGCAGCTGAATTCGTTGCCGATTCATCCTGGTCGGGACGCCGTGGGCGCCGTACGAAGATCACCTGAACAGGAACTGCTCTCGTCGCAACGTCAATCTCCGGTAGCGTCAGCAGCAACCGGCAGCGGCGACGACGCATCTCCCATGGCATGTTTTGGGTCGTGGCACTGTGCTGGTAATGGTGGCACCTTAGTGACCGCTTTCGGAACCGCGGCTGACGCCCCCAGCGACAGTCCTGACTTCGGACGCCAAGTGCTCGAAGTTCTGTCGTTGGAGTCACTGACTTCACGCATGATAACGGTTCCGCCAACGGTGGACCTCAGCGATTCCAAGCGTGCACAGCATGAGACTCGCAACACTTACGATCCAATTGTCGATGTGGTCGAGCTCCCTCTCGAAAGCGAAGACAACGACCGAGTAGCGGCCGACATCTTTTCCGTTCAAAAGTCGGGACTCATCCGACAGTGGCAAGTGGATTCGGAGGGCATGGCTCGTGACCGACAAGTGTGGCGTGAAATGTTCGGAATTACCGGCGATGAGTTGTCGTCGGAGGCATGGGCAAAGCGCCGAGGCAGAGGCACGAAAAGCAACAAGCTAAAATACGATTTAGGTCCAAACCGCACATCTGTGCCCCGCACCGGCGTGTCCGCACCGAAGCACGGCAAGGAGGACAACAAGCCTCACGTTGGTGGCAACACATGGGCTGGTGGTACCGGCGGCAGCGATACTGCTGGACTCGGAGGGCGAGGCGGACCTTATCGGCTGGATAAGGGTCATCCCATCCACCAAATATCCGACGAGGACAAGCGCAATGTCCCTGAGGAAGTGCGGCAGCGAGCCGGGGAGATGGCCCGCGAGGCCTTGGCAAACCGTTTGGACGCAATCAATATGTCCACACACCAGAGTGAGGTGTACGAACGCATCCGTTCGGGCGTAGATCGCGAAATCCACCAACTGCGTTCCGTGCTCGAGGCCGCCCAAATGCGAGAGAACGAACGCATTTGGCTGAAGAACCAGACCAGTGGTGAGCTCGACGATGCGAAACTCGTCGACGGGGTGACGGGAGAGCGCAACATTTACAAACGACGTGGGGAGGCAGACACTCAGTTTGGCGCGCCGACACACAAGAAGAAGTTGTTGACCTTCGTGGTCGACATTTCCGGCAGTATGTACTACTTCAACGGCAAGGATGGCCGATTGGACCGCATGCTCGAAACCTCCGTCATGATGATGGAGGCCCTGCGAGGTCTGGAGGACAAATTCGACTACAACATTGTGGGCCATTCTGGTGATGGACCCGAGATCCCTCTCGTTGAAGCAGGCAAGCCGCCGTCCAATGAAATGGAGCAGTTGAAAATCGTGGAAACGATGATGGCGCACTCGCAATTTTGCTGGAGCGGGGACTACACCGTCGACGCGCTGGCGCATTCTATCCGCCAACTCCGCGCCGCTGATGAGTCAGTGTATGCAGAGCGGTATGCGTTTTTAGTGAGTGATGCGAATCTGCGTCGGTACGGAATTTCTCCTCATGAACTGGCAGCTCACATGTCCGAGGGCGGCGAAGCCGCGGACGATGCTGCAATCCGCAGCTACGCGATTTTTCTGGCTTCTATCGGCGACGAGGCTGACCAGATCAAGAGGGGCCTGCCCCGAGGTCGTGGCTTCACGTGCTTCGACACGACGGCGTTGCCGGCGTTGTTCCGCTCCATCTTCACGGCGGAGTTCGGCAGCGACTTGTTGTAGGGGGCCGACGATTCAAGCTTGTTCACGCGTGTTGTTCGAACTCTCGGTATGCTAATGCAAACTCCGCGGCATTCTATGACAAGCCAACAAAAGAAGCTTCACCTTGTCCGTCAAAAAAATATCATCAACTCAGCTACAAAAAGTATAAACAGTAAGGTATAAGTTTAGGTCAGGTTTGCATACCATGACGACAAAGAGTATAATTACACCTACTCCCCGACTCCCGTGACTCGCTTGAGCCTCGTGGTTGGTTGAGTGATTGTACACACAACGGGCGATGTGGCCGACGCACGCATGCCGCCACCGTTCGTATAATAGCCGCAGTTTGCAGTATCCCTTTCTTGTTGCACCACTTCTGACTTCTGACATAAAGTACATCGCAGCTCGCCGCCTGACTGACTGACTGTCTTCGCACTCTCCCTCTCTCCCTCTCTCACTCACTCAGTCACTCAGTCACTCAATGTGCACTAACTCGTCCTAGTGTTCCAGTGCAGTTCATGTACCCAGTGAGTGATAGCGTAGTACACAGTGTAGTGCAAGTTTTGCGGAACGGCCGTTCCTTTGTTCGTTGTTGCGTTTTGAAACCAAGGTTCGTTCGTTCGTTTGTTCGTTCGTTCGTTCGTTCGTTCGTCCGTTGTTGTGTTGCTGTTGCCGACGAAAGGCACAAACGACGCAGGGAAGTGACGAAACGATGACATTGCTGTTGTTGCTGTGACGTTGCTGTGACGTTGCTGTGACGTTGCTGTGGTATTATTTGTGATGTTGCTGTGGTGTTGCTGTTGCTGTTGCGTTGCCGCGGCGTTGTTGTGACGTTGTTGTTGCTGCCGCCATTGTAGTTGTGGTTGCTGCTGTGGTTGCTGTGGTTGTCGGCTGACCGCAGAGACTTTGACTCCGTTGCCAGAACTTCGACCACACTATGGCCATCAACTTTGTGCCACGCACGAGCGACTCATTGCGGTCACTGAGTGCTTGCTCTTGAAACGTCTTCCCCCTTAAACAGAAACACGTCCCTCTCGAGTCAACCGCGTCTTATTCAACAGGGCACGCGCGTGGTAGGTGGCCTGCTTGGATTTTGCGTGCTGCACTTCGACTTTGACGACACTCTCTTTTCATTGTATATCTCTATTTGACGGAAATCGGTGATCGTTTGCCACTGTCGCTTGTGCTGTTTTCATCGCAGCATAGCTAGCCTCGTGTCACGTCTCCGAGTTGAGGACTTCCTAGGAGCTCGTGATGTGGACCGCCGTGAGACGTTGGTCGTCCGCGGTGAAGCACTGCACCAGGCAGCGGACGTCACTGCCATGCACCAGCCGCGTGGCCTCGTTGGACCCGCTTCCGCATCGCAGGGCACATACGACACGCCAAGCACTATTTTCCTCTGCTGCTACTGAGGGCAAGGTGCAGGGCCCAACTTTCGACGCACCGTTGGACTCCACCCGCCAGTTAGCCACGGAGGCACTGGACACGTTGAAGGCACAGGCACTTGAAGCGGAGGGCCCTTTCACGAGCTGGGTTTCGGGCGAGCCGTACACCGCAGAGGAGGCGCGTGCAATCGCGGAAGTCACGGCAGAGTCTTTGCAGTCGGCCCTGGGCAAGACCGCCGCCGAGCTACAGCAGATGAAGATTTTCTTCGATCTCTTCGGTTTCCTGCACGTGCCCAACTTCGTATCGCAAGCGCAGAGCAGCGAGCTCGTTAGTGCGATGCATGACCTCGTGGAGGGCTGGGACCCTGAGACTGAAATCACACAGTTCCGCACGGACAGCTCGCAATCGAACGCACAGTTGAGCGAAGCGTATTTCTTTGAGTCGAGAGATAAGGTGCACTTCTTTGCCGAGCCTCACGCGCTCGACGAAGACACCGGCAAACTGCAAGTCGACAAGCAAGTGGCCCTCAACAAGGTGGGCCACGGGCTCCACTGCGTAGAAGGCTCTGTTTACCAAGAGTACAGCCAGTCTCCCGCCGTGGTGCAGCTGACCCACCTCCTCGGGTGGAAGGCCCCAGTTCTGCCACAGAGCATGTACATTTTCAAGAATCCCGGCATCGGGGGCGAAGTGTCCAGCCACCAGGACTCAACTTTCCTGTTCACGGAGCCACGCCAGACTTGCCTTGGCATGTGGTTGGCGCTGCACGACGCGCGTTTGGACAACGGGTGCCTGTGGGTGCGACCTTCCAGTCACCTTGAACCGGTGCGGCGAGCGGCACGCACGACGCAGGCAGCGGACGGGAGCCTTCAATCGTTGTTCGAAGAGTTAGACGAGGACTCTAACGCAACTGTGACCTGGGAGGGCTCGTTCCCGGACGCTCAAGACTCTTCCGTAGTGCGTGGACTCTTCGCGCGCGGCTTCATTCCTGTGGAGGTGAAGGCAGGAGATCTGGTCTGCTTCCCCGGCACGCTGGATCACCTTAGCCTTGCCAACACATCGTCTCTCCCTCGGCACACGTTCCAGCTGCATCTTGTGGAAGGTCCGGATGCTGGCGTGCGATGGGCAGACAGCAACTGGCTGCAGTACCCGGAAGGCAAGTCGTTTCCGAAAATGGCAGCTAACACCACATCACAGTAGATAGAAGTAAGTTGGCTCCGTGGCACGTGCTTGTGCGCAGCAGGGGGCCGAAAAAAGAGAGGGGGCGGGGGGGGGTGATGTTGGTTTTTCTTAGATTCTACGTTCGTACGTACGTTGTAAGTAAGTACCGTAAGCACGTAATACATCATCACAACAAGAGGTGTGTAAGTACGTGCTGTCCGACTTGCCATTCCCGCGTGATCACAACGTTCGAACATTATGACAACATGCATACATTCCAACATACATGCTCTACCATACTCGAGTACATGCTCTAACAGCTAATTCGCAATACCTACGGGTAGTATCACATCACATCACATCACATCACATCACATCACATCACATCACATCACATCACATCATCACAAACACCTACGTGCTGTCCAAAGTAATCTCAACCGAGTGTTCAGCTCCCAGCTCCCAGCTCCCTGCTGCCAACCCCACCGGCCACACTAACTAACGCGCTCACTCACTCACTCACTTCCAACAACTTTTGGACTTTTTCGGTGGTTGGTTGCTTCGTTGTCGCTCCGCTTCGCTTCGCTTTGATTGATTTCACCACGTGTTCGGGCGTTCGTGCGTTCGTTGCTGCGTTCTTTGATTTGAACGCTTGCCTTGCTTTGCCTTGCTTTGCTTTGCTTTGCTGTTCTTTCTTTTCTTCGCGTTGTTGTGCTTCTCTTCGCTTTGCCTTGCCTTGCCTTGCCTTGTGTTACCATTGCTACGTTTGTGTTGGTGGTGGCGGGTGATTGATTGAAAGACGGTTGTGGTGAGTGGTGACGACCGTGATGTGATGGTTTTATGATGGAGATGGTCATTGTGCTGGCGGTGGTCTGCTTGTGGGGAAGATACGTACGTGCAGCAGGATGCAACGACGGGGTCGACCACGGACAATTTATGGTGGACCGCAACGCACGGGCGGCTGCCACCGCCACTAGCAATCGGCCATCAGGCCACACGTGGTGTGTGACCCGTCGTCGCCGAGGACTCGCGGTTTCTTTGCCGGCCTGTGTGGACAGGCGAAATACAAATTGTGCAGTAAAATCTGATTCTTTCTACCCCACGGTGGCGGACGCGGCAGTTGCGTGCAGTGACGCAACTGTGCGCGACCCGTCTTGCACACCAACTGTTGTGGGGCCTGCGGGCCGAGTGCACGCCGCGTTGTGGCGCCCGTTGCGGGGGTGAACTTCCAACATGAGCGGCGCCCCGCCCAACGCGGTGTCCGGTTCCTCGAGCTCCGGCAGCGATGGTGAAGGGGGCAGTTGGCTGGGTCAATTTGTTGGTTCAGTCGTGCGCTCCATACGAAGCCACCCCATCCTCACCACAGCGTCTGTGGGAGTAGCCGTTGGCGTCGCTGCCGTGGTCAGATTCGCCGGCAGTAGCAGGCGGCGTGCCTCCGCGGCACCCAGCCAATCAACCAGCAGCCGGGCAGCAGCCTCGCAACCGGCAGCCGGAGACTCTGGTGCGGCCAATGCCTCTTCACCTCGGTCTCGCACGGCCTCTTCATCGAGCGCTGCCAGCGCTTCAGGGGTAGACGCAACTGCTTCAACGTCGTCGGCGAGTGCCACCGCCGTGCCTGCAGCGTCTGCCGCTGATGCGATAGTGACTCACGACGGGCTCAGCTCACTCAGTGCTGCCCATTTCCGCCTGCTGGGGCTCGTTCTTGTCGCCGTGGTTCTATGCGTTGCATTCCTGTATGCTTTTGTGCAACACAAAATGATCACGGACTTCGAGCTGTTTACTCCCCTCGTCATGACCGGCGTTGGAATAACAATCGGCGGTTCGTCCTCAGATCCCGAGGAGAAACCGAAACCTTCAAGTGCTCGCCGATTGCCCGCGGCGTCGAAACCCCACGTCGGCCCAAGCACAGCCCCCGCATCAGCACCTGCACCTGCACCTGCACCTGCACCTGCACCAGTGATCGCTTCGGCCTCTTCTGCCGGCGGCGGAGGTGGCAGCAAGGACGACGACGGCTCTGCGCAACCCGAATCTGGCACCGAAACTGGTGATGACCAGTCGTCGTCGCCTTCACCTGCCAACGAGTCCTCCAACTCAAATGATGCTGGAGAAGAGGAGCACAACGCAAGTGACACTGAAGGAGCTGGCACCGCAGCGACAGACGCCAGCAACGAACCTGGCACTGGCGATGACGAGTTCGCCGAACTGGACCGCCTCATCAAAGAGAAACAACTTTCTGAAGCTGACAAGCAGCTCAAGACTCTACTGGAGGACGCACAAAAGAAGGTGGCCGCAGGGTCGCAGGAGGCCTCCGAGTTGAAGTGGAGCTCCGATGTCTATTGGCGCGCTGCACAGCTCGTCTACTTGCAGGCGGTCAGCACTGTTGGAGGTGCTAAAGACAACAAGGAGAAAGAGCGACGCTTTGCGGAAGGGGTGAACCTATCCAAACAGGTACGTCCCGAGGCACTCACGACTCTATGTCCCTTTTCCCAAACTCAATGTGCACTTTGTGACTGCGTGTGCGTGCGTGCGGGGTGACATTGACGTGCAGGCGGTACAGCTGTGCGACACGAATGCTGCGGCCCACAAATGGTGAGTTTTGAGAGCCAACGCCGGGACGAACGCCACCACCGCAAGCTCCGTGCACGCGACCTTTCGCTCACATGATGTGTTTGTTTGTTCTGTTGCAAGGTACGCTATCCTGCTGTCGGAACTGACCGGCTTGCAAGGTTCTAAAGTGCAAATTTCAAGCGCAATGGAAATCAAGAAGCACATTGATCGATCCATGGAGGTGGGTCGGGCAGTTTCATTGCATGCTTTTGGTGGTGATCCTTGCTCTTTGCTCCGTATTCACCGTTGGGATCATGCCGTTTTGCACAGCTCGACGACAAGGATCCGATGCCACCGTTCATGGCTGGCATGTGGGCATTTTCGTTCAGCAACCTAGGCACCATGTCTAGATGGTTCGCCCAAAAACTGTTCGGCAAACTCCCAGAAACGAGCATGGCCCAGGCGCTCGCATACTTCGAGGAGTCTGAGGTTCGTGGAGTCGAGTGATTTGCGTGTCTCGCTGTCCCGCAGTGCTCACAATGTCTGGCAACCACAGAAACGATCCACGAAGTGGTGGGTGAAAAACACTCTGATGTTGGGAAAAACTCACCTGGCCCTCAAAAATTCTGCACGCGCCAAGCACTTCCTGCAAGAAGCGGCCGCGTTCGAACTGAGTGCCAGCGATGTTGCCGATCAACAATTGAAGGACGAAGCAAAGAAATTGCTAAGCAAACTGTAAAATTCTCTCTTTTGTTTTGAATTACATACATCAGCTTGTCTGCTTTTTTTTTTTCGGTTTTCCGCTTTCGAACTATAAAATCAGAAGACGATGCTCGGCAAGTCTTCCTCGTCCGAAGAGTTGTCATCGTCGAAACGATCCTCGCTGGTGGATTGCAGCGAGTTTGTGGTTTGGTTTGAACTGGGTGATGCGACCTTGTTCACTGCAACGGTGTCGTTCGCGCCACCTGTTGTGGTGTCCGGGTCTTCCGATGGCCGCATCCTCTTCACAGCACCACCATCGTCGCCACCATCTTGGGATGGTGCGGGACTATCTGAGCTGGCTTCCTTCTGATCACGCTTGCCCAAGTCGTCCACACTTCGCTTCGTCGGAACGGGTGTCGCGGCTTGCACAGGGTGTTCAGTGGCGATGTTCTGACTGGCACTGGTGCTTTCAGACGCCGTGGAGTCCTCGGGCGCAGCAGGAGAGCTGGCAGATTTGGTGTCAGCGGCCGAGTTCGTGGTAGCTTGAGGTGGAATTCCACTTTGGCGAGGGCCCGCTGTGTCTGGCTGTGGTGCGCTCGTCGCTTGATCTGGAGTTTTAGCTTGGGCGCCGTACTGCCACGACGATCGAACGTCGTCGACAGGCTGGCGGTGCGGGTGCGATGGCTTCGGTGAGAAAGTGTGCGGCACGACGTGGTGGCGCTGCTTTGCCGATGTCAACTCATGCACTGAAACTGGAAGCGGAGCCAAACGCGAGCCAGTGGACAAAAGGAGCACGACTGTGGCCTGTCCTCGGAGTGCTGCTGCAGCAACCCCGCTGTCGTCATCTCTTGATAGAATGGCTAGGAACGGCTTTGCGTACGGTAGCAGTGCACTTCG
>ENA-OWNT01003401-OWNT01003401.1-seawater-metagenome-genome-assembly--contig:-NODE-3401-length-15045-cov-3.700895_pt1 | contig 15045 bp, 16 predicted proteins | sample MGYA00238136_ERZ651165 | MGnify/ENA primary metagenome ERZ651165 (study PRJEB26861, sample SAMN08777766) | seawater metagenome | isolation source: coastal seawater | place: USA: Florida | collected...
CCAGTACGTGTGCCGTGGCGCCCGCGTCCGTGGTGCTTCCTTTGGCCCGAGTTGCCTTGCTGGCGCTGGGTGTGTGTGTGTGTGCCGCACGCCAAACCTACAGCCACCGACGCCACACCAGGTGCACAAAAAAAAACAATCCCAGCGGCAAAGCAAACAAGCCACGTCGAGGCGGCAAAAAAAATATCGCAAACAATTTGACGCGCGAACTTACCCGACTATATAAACATTTTTAATTACCCAAAGAAGAGCTGCTGCTTGACGAAGCACCTGCTTGCACGTACCTGCTCTGTTCCTGGGACACACTCGAGCAGTGCACGGCGGTCGGTCGCCATGTCTCTTGGCTTTTTGACTGAGTCGGCGTTGCTGCCAAAGAAGGGAAAGGACATTCATGTCGGCACCAGCTCGGTACGTGCAGCGCACGCACCTGTTCCTCGTGTCGTGCATGTATGTGAGCCATGTTCACCCCACACACGTTGCATCGGTGCGTGGTGTTGGCTGTTGTCCCGCAGCTGCTGGACTTGAAAGCTGAAGTATTCCGATCGGAGCAAGAAAAGGCAATTGGTGCTGGTGAAGGCTCCCTTCGACAGGTCCGGTCTGTTGTGCTCTGCTCCGTGTGTGTGCTGCTTGTGTGTGTGTGCTACGACAGCCGCCAGATGCGTGCATGACACATGGCATGTGATGCACAGCATGGTAGTACAGTAAGTAAAACATTGCAAGGACGTCGACGACCCGTTAATTGTCCCCGTGGTGTGACGTCGTGCGGCGCACTTCAACACTTTCTTCTCACCCCGCTGCCCGCTGCCCCGACCCCGGACCCCACTGCAACCAACTCCTGCTGCGCTGCAGTGCAAAGTGCAAAGCAGCGTGAGTTTGGTCGCCGAGGTGAGGAGTGAGGAGCATTCGTTGTGAGCGGCAGAGACAAGGTGAGTGAGTGGGTGAGTGAGCGAGTGAGTGAGTGGGTAGGTGGGTGGGTGAGTGACGACAGAACAGCGATCCGGCTAACTGGACAGCGACAGCGAAGTTCGATCGCAATCTCTCACTGTTCGTCACTCACTCACTCACTCACTCACTCACTCACTGTCCGTCCGTCCGTCCGCCCGTTCTGATTTGAACACACTCACTCACTCACTCACTCATCACCGTCACTCTCAGTTCACTCACTCACTCACTCACTCCCAGCTCCCAGTTCACTCGAAAAACTGGTTGAAAATGTCAGCTGACCTACAACTTGTGGAAAATGTCAGCTGACGGAGTCGCGAACGAATGAACAATGAACCAGCCTGTATGATCATTGCGAGTTGCGTGGCTGTTGTTGTTGTTCAGTCGGCTCGTGGTGTTGTTGATCGGCATCGCGGGTCGCGCGCGTCGATGTTGTTGTTCGTTCGTGTTGTGTAAAAGCAATGATTTCGTGTTGTGTTGTGGACACAGCACGCCCGCTGCTTGTGGGTGTCGTGGTGTCGTGGCGTTCGTGGCGTTCGCGGCGTTCGTGGTGTCGTGTCCGGGCGTAGTTTCATGCGCAGTGTTCGTCGTGTGCAGCGCGTTCGTCGTGCTTGCGCTGTTTTTTCCATGTCGAGGTGTTGTGGTGGTGACGTGGCGACACGGCGAAGTGGTGCGTGTTGAATGAAATGTGCGGTGAGCAGTGGACGGGAGTGTGCAGTGTCAGCAAGACGTGTGACTTCTGCGATGACTTGCAGGATCGCTGGTTCATGCTGCAAGCGAAAGGCAGACACACCTTTGTTGGGCACACGATAGCCACCACATAGTCGTCGGTTCAGGTGGACAATGAACAGACTGTCTGTTGTACCAATCCCACACACGACAATATTTGTGTGCACATGTGCACACGCGATGCTACAACGACGAAGAAGGCACATGTTTTTTACAAGCACAAAATAAAAGTGAAAAGTGGCCGTTACAGATGAAACAGAATACCACAATGCAAATTTCTTCACTGGCGCTGATCGAACGGGAGCTGCATGTTTGAGGACAACGTTATGTCAACCACAGTGAGCTCACAGGAGTTGCAGCTAGAATGTAGCATGCCTGTGCAGAGCCTCGACTACTGCGCTCATTCGTTGCAGGTCATTCGGAAGAGCATACACGAAGATGTGTACAAGCTTCGGCGGGTGACCATCAACCATAAGGTCCGTTGCATCATCAGCGAACTACAGGCGACTTGCCGTTCCGTTTCGCGTCTTCTAAATAAACAGCAAAAAAGGCACGCGCTTCATGCCAAAGCTCGACGTTCAGTGGAGGCAAATAGGACTAAACTTAGGCAAGTGTCAACAGTGTGGACATCTTGTGAACAGTGCACGAATGAGGTCAGCGACGAACAAACGCAAGTAAACTCCGAATCAAATGCGTCGGAAAGTTGTTACGTAGACCTGTGTCAGGTGCTAGCCAGCGAATCTAGAATCCAGCAATTCTGCCACGATGCTGCAACAGGTTCTGATCACGATTTCGAGCGCGCCATTGAAGTAATCAAGAAGGCAACGCAGCACAAACAGTTGATGCTCTTGCGCAGCACTATTGGTGGGCGCGATGAAATCCGGCCATGATGATACACGCCAAGACGCGGTCACGAGCGACTCAATATTGCCTTATAAAAATTACTTACAATTGGTTTGCGAGATTGAATTCAGGTTCTGGCGGGCGTTTGATAACTGTCATACGTGCTGCGAAGGAAATGAGCGAAGGACCCTGGCTGATTCCCATCTCCTATCCACTGACCGTAGTGGAATTGATCGTCGTGCGCGTCAGTGCCAACATACCCCCCGGCCTGCACGGAAAAGTAGCGTTCCGAATCCTCTGTTTCCTCGTCGATTCGACCACGGCGCCAGGAACCTAAGTCATTGCGATGATCTTGCCGCACTATTGCTTCTATTTCTTCTCGAGAGAGAATTTGCAGGGGACCAAAAGTTTCAGTTTTTCTCTCATCGTGTTGCCTGCCAAGATTCTCATCGATATCTCGCTGCGCAAGCTGCGCCTTGAAGTCAGCAACGCGAGCTGCCCTTTCTGGAAGCTCGTAGACGACAGCAGTTTTTGCCAGGTAATCTCCAAGACGCCGGCGGGTGGGATTCAAAAATATCGACGCAAAGTCCGCAGTGAATGCAATCTGAGGCCAAGGAAAGATGATCTGCCCTAATTGTGTGAGGGGGAGGTAACTATTTCTCATCGCAGTCCGGACACGACCAGCAAGCATGCCGGCATACAACGGATCTGTTCGCACAATTTCTAAGCCTGCGATTCGCTTGCCCACCGAGCGGGTCCCACCCTCGAAAATGGAATCTCGCATCACCATTCCAACCAAAAACGTGATGAAGCCGCCAAACTTGGCTGCTACGTCTGCTTCCAGTTCCAAATCCATTCCCGCCCACACCAAAACTCCGGCACCGGTACATGCAATTGTGTCGATGGCAGCGGCTTTCAGACGGTCCAGGTTGCCTGCTCGTTCAGCCACAGGGCCTCGATACGGGTGGACCCAAAACGCTTGTTTAGAGAGCGTATTGAAATAATAACCACGTGTGTCCTTGGGGTCTCCAAGGTTGCTTTCACCTGGTGCCAAGGCGTCAGGTGGAAGCATGGTGCGATTTGATGACGACTCTTCAAAGTAACCAAAGCCATGTTGCAGGGCGGCATACTCCAACTTAGCAAAGTACTCGACAGCTTTGCGGTACGGAATGGAGTTTCGAAAGAAGTCAACAAAAGGCTTCGCTAAATCCATTGGTTCGTCAGGGTCCACAGGGGGTTTAGGTTTGTCTTCCGAGCTGGTATTGCTGCTGACGCCCGAAACGTACTCATCGCGTGACATGAGTAGTTTTCCACCAGTTTGCCGTGACCAAATCGAATCTCGATAGCGCTGAAATCGCTCTGGAGTTTTTCGCTTCAAAGCCCTGGCTTCCGCAGCACGCTCTGCGGCCGTGGGAACTCCGTTGGCGACCCGCCATTGGCGTAACACTTCGGGCTCCTGCCACTCAGATTCTTTGCCCTCGAGCGAGTTGTAGTAAGGCTTGCCATCCAAGTCTTTGAACTCTTTCCATTTGCATCCAAACTCAGCGTCATACCTCATGACGGGGATCCGGACTTCTTCCAAATCCACGAGCTGATACCAAACGTCCATGCCTTCTTTCCACAAAGATACGCGGCGATCAATGTCTCCAAACATGTACAGTTGTTGAAGTTTGCGAATGGACACAGGCCCAAGTTGCTCTTTGCCTGTAGGTGCGTAGTACCAGATCTCTGCATCTAATTGCTCATCTGTGATCTCAACTCGATTTTCTTCCTTTTCCTCTTCTTTGCCCCGACGAAATGCTTGTTTGGCTTCGTTGAGCCAAAACCGAGGACCTGAAGTCGTGGCGTCTGCCCAGTCTTTGTAGTCATCCAGCCCCTTTGATTCGCCCGGCTTTTGGCTCGCCACGACAGCTGCAGCGCCCTCGTCGCCATGCTCCAGTGCATACTTCAGACCTTTCACCTCCGCTACAGAAGACCACGTGCTCCCCATGTCGGCATGCCAAACAAGGGTGTCATTATCAATCGTTCCATTAGCATACAAATTTGACAATTCCTGAAAAGTCACGGGTCCTTCCGTCTCATCTCCGTCGTGGCTGACTGAATAGTGGAACACGAATTGCCTGAAATCGTTGCCGGAGTCGGAATTTGATGCCGGAGCTTGTGTCGCGAAAGACCGCTGCACTTGTGAACTGGCAGAGTTTTTTGTAACAGGAAGGCGGCGGCGCACGTCACGTAAAACGCTTGCCCTGAGAGCTCGGCGGCCAACGACCACGGTGCGTGCGGTTGCAGCCCTGCAAAGTCGGAGCATTCTGTCGGCACGGCAGGAAGCGTCGCAATGGCACCGGGTTTCACGGCCAGCGTTGCCGCGATTCAACGCATGGGACGAAATTGGCGATAACAAATTCCAAAAACAGCCCAAATTGTTTTCCGATCCACTCCCCAGATGCTATTCTTGCACTCATTATTGTCTCCATGTCCTGTGCCTTCGGTGTCAAGGTGGCCGTGGCCATTGGTCGCCGTCCATTCGTTGCGTTGCACAGAGGCCTGCTGGCAGCTCTGCCAGGGCTGGAGGAGGAGGAGGGACAAACAGACGTTTGACATCACGACCCACAACGTCGTGCAGCACATTTGTGCAACGAGGTGCCCCATGGTGACACCACCACCAACAGCAGCACACGAGCACACGCGACACAGCAACGCAATGATCTACACCGACCTCAACACGACGACGAGCAGTGTTGGCCACAACAAACAACGCCACAACGCCACAACGCAGCGCCTGCCACGCGGTCGCTCGGTCACTGACTGACTGACGACAATGCAGCCGCTCACTCACTCACTCACTGCACTGCGCGCCCGCTCGACGTCACTCACTCACCCACCCGACGTCACTCACTCACTCACTCACCCACTAACTCACTCACCCGCAGTCAGCCACCCCAGACCCCAGACTGTTCCATTGTTGGTTCGATGTCAAAAGTCCGGAATCACCTCGGAGCTGCCAACATTTGTTCGTCGTTCGTTCGTCGTCGTCGTCGGCGTCGTTTTCGTTTGTCGTCGTCGTCGTCGTCGTCGAAGTTCGTCGTTCGGTCGTCGTCGTTGTTCGTTATCGTCATCGTCGTTGCTGTCGCCGTGTCACTGTCGATAGATTATCAAAGCTATATCGTCGTGGTGATTTATTTGTCGTCGTCGTCTCCGCCGCCGCCGCCGCCGTCGCCATTGTCATGACCGTCGTTGTCGTCGCTGTCATCGATGTCGTTTGATTGCAGCAGGGTCAGCAGGTTTGAACAGAAGGGAGGAACCGACGAACTGACGAAGTTTGTTGTCGAACATTAGCTGTGTTGCGCTTTCCTCTGCTTCCGACGTAAGTGTTGACTCATCTTCGCTGCTTCATGTTCTACCTGTCGACGTTCTGCTCTTTGAGTTGCTTACCCTTGTTCACTCGCCCACCTCCTTGCTCACTCGATTTTACCGCCGCCTTGCAAGTTGGACCGTCGAAGTTGAACTGCGAGACGTCGGGGTGTCTTCCCCAAGTGCGCTACAAAGATTTTTCTCCTGGAAAGCGTTGTGGATGTTTTCATTGGCATAGTGTTCTTGTTCGCGAAGGGCGGGAGTCTTTGCCGTTCAATCGGCGTGCATTAGCAGGATGGCTCCCCGTGTGTTCGGGGTCCATGTGGGCATCCTCATCGTTGGTATCGCTTTGCGCGTGGCTGCCATTCACTTCGGCCATGACCTCCTCAAAACAAGAATGGAATTAGTTTCTCACCACAATGCGTTTGACCACATTCGCGAAGCCCTATTTTTGAAATCTCTAGGTCAAAACCCGTACTCCGACGGTGACTTCCATCAACCACCTCTAGTTTTGGCAGTGTTCGAGGCATTGAATGTGCGTTCCTCCATTAGCAATAATCGCCACGCCGTGTTGGATACCGATCTGATTATTTTTCGTGTTGTTCAGGCCGATCAGGGTGGCAGTTTTGACGTATGGGCTGGTGCACTTGTGATAGCTGGGGATGTTTTGGCGGCAATCTTCCTCATCAATACTCTGAGGCTTCACTTGTTTACTCCTGAAAAGATCCGCCAGACAAAGCACTCTCTGACGGGCGTCCCAGCAAATGACGATGTCTTCGTCTCAAGTTCCAAAGATGATATCGTCAAAAGTTTTGGTATGATTGCTTGCATTCCGTGCACATATTCGTCCCCACCCCTCTTTGGTTACTGACTCAGCGGCTTCTTATGCTGCAGACAAGGAGCCTTCGAAAGCCGTATCGAATCTTGAAGCTTTTGCTCTGCTCAACCCATTCTCCATATGCACCGTCGGGGTTTGTGACAGACTGCGGAGCTGTCTATTGTTCGAATTCACCCTCACCTCACGTCTGGCACTTGTTGCAATAGGCATTGTCAAGTTCGGTGTTTTTACATGCTGCGATTGCCGCTGCATTGTACTTTGCGCTGGCATCGGCGGCGCAAAATTCCTTCTTCTCGCGCCTGGCGTTCCACCTGTCTTGCGGATTTTCGGCACTGGCAGGACATTTGTCACCGACTGCGCTTCTTCTTGCTCTTCCGTTGGCTGTCGTTCAAGCTCGCAGAACAATTGGAGGAAAAGAAAGCTTTCTGTGGCGTAAGAGGAACTCTTTGAGTGCGATGTTCGCGGCACTTCCGCCCTCAACCCACACTTGCCAACATGACCTAGGTGTATTTGTCGGGTCACTTTTCGGAACGACTGCTTACACGATTCTCTTGGTGATGCTCTCTGCAACCGTGCTGCAATCATGGGTTCGTATATGGTTGTGGGAGCTTCTGCTCGTCCTGGCATTCATATCTGTTCGAGCTCACTCTTGTACATACTCTCGCAGACGTTTGTGACAGAGTATTACGTTTGGATATTTGCCATGCGGGGGAGCTTGATCCCGAATCTGGGATTCTGGTGGTTTGTTTCTCGACAGCAGGCGCCAACTACCATTTGTGTCAATGGATCTCACCGCGATATCGTGCAATTTGTAGGTATGTGTTTCAGGAAGTGTTCGCTCGGTTCCGGTGGTTCTATCTCGTGTTTTGGGCCATGCAACCGATAATGTACGACGTGGCTGATATCGTGTAGTGTGTTGATGACAGCGTGACTGCTTGCACCTGAATTTTTGTTGCTGTGCTCGCGTATGGTTGTGTATAGATTTTTCATCCCAGTCACCGTGGCCTTCCGTCGTCGCCCGGCAGCTGCCGTAGCATTATTATCATTTCTCTTCGTACGTGCAGGCGCTGACCCCTTTGAATGTACTGCCGTCCAAGTCAACTGACTTGGTGTTATTGCCACAGTTTCTCACACAACCATTCCCGACCATCGGTGACACGTCATTCAGCCTTTCGTGCTTGTTGCTTTTCCCGGCCACATTTTCACGAATTCCAGCGGTGCGTAATGCTCCATTTCTGGATTTTTGGAATTTTCAAACCTCCTCACAAGTCGCAACGTGGTCTGCAGGGCAACTTTCTCCTTTGCATGCTCATATTCCCATTGTTCATGCTGCCCGTGATGTGGTTTTTGTGGCTGTACCCCACATCGGGAAATGCAAATTTCATTTACTTCCAGACAATAGTGTTCCAGGTACTAACAGCTCAAAAAGAAATCCTATTGTATCGCAGTGTTTTATGGCGTTACAGGCGCGTTGGTGACATTGTGCTCTGATTTGAACAGATCGCAAACATACGCCTTGCTGGGGGCTTTGCCTGGAGCTCCATGGATGAGCAGCGGATTTTGGATGCAGGAGATCGCGCGAAGAAGGAAAAGTAGCGAAGAATGGGCTTTACAATAACGTCACATGAATAAAAAGTATTATGTTCACACGGAAAGCTATACAGCAATTTACTTTGCCAGAGAGCTCTTCAGTGACTTGCGATCAAACACCTGACTTTTCCCACGGCCAATGGGCTTTTTTGACTCCGCTCGTGGCTTTGGCACATCAGCAAAATCGGTGGACGATGACACTGCAGATTTTATTCGTCGCAATCGCCTTTCAGACCCCATGTTGCTTTGTTGGAGCTGCAAACACAATGAAGCATCAAACCTGACCCCTTGGCGTTTCGGGCTACTCTTGTCGTGCTCTTCTACCGTCGGATTTGGCAATTTTCGACTAGGCGCGCCAATAGGTCGCAAGCCAAGGGATTCCCAGAAATTTTTCTCCGGGTGATCCGGCAGTGTCAAATGTAGTTGGTCGGAAATAAATATTTCAAGACTTCGCACGATTTCAGAGAAGCTTGGTCGGTGCTCGGGAGTCCCGTGCCAACAACACACCACCAAAGCTTTCAACGCTGGTGGCCACCATTTTGGAATTGGTGGTCTCTGGCCTTCACTTTGAACAGCACGCTGAATCTCTTTGCGGGACAAAGATGGGAAAGGCTCACGACCGCATAATAAAGCCCACATTGTTAACCCGAAAGCATACACATCGGTTTTGAAGCTATCAATGTTTGCATAAGCTTTGCCATCATTTTCTGCGTACAATTCTGGGGATACATCCACTGGGAACAACTCAGGTGCCATGAATGGCGGTGTCCCGATCTCAATACTGACAACTCGCTTTTTGCGAATCAGGCGTTCAAATTGTCGTGAAGCACCAAAGTCACAAATCTTGACCACCGCGTCCTTTGTCATCAAAATATTGCTTGGTTTGAGATCACGGTGGACGAATCCACGGCTGTGGAGGTGAGACATTGCTTTAGCAATATCCAAGCTGATGTGGACTGCGCGCAGAAGCCGGATCCAACTACCGCCTTCGAGTTTAGTATTTTGCTTCTTCGCCCTGGTCTCGGCTTGCTGTAAGAAAGCTTCGACTTGTACAGGGCAATACTCCGTCACTAAGTAAAATGTGCCATCGATTTCAGTGACACCCAGCATTTCCACGACACCCTCGTGCCGGATTTTCGCAAGAGCACGAAATTCAATGTCAATGTCCTCAATTTCAGCGGGCGCCATCATTTGGCGATAGCTTTGCTTCAATGCAACCTCGCGCTGTCCGTATTTTCCACGATAAACTTGCCCAGTCGCTCCTGCACCAATTCGATTGATTACCTCCACGTCAGCAGGATCAATGAACCATTTTGAACGCCGCAGTTGGCTGGCAGTCGATTTCGTTGACCTCATGACCACCTAACTTGCTGAAGGTGTTGTCAGCAACGAGGGCTCGCACTCGCCCTCAAGACATCAGCCTTTGCTTGGTGCAACGAAAAGTGGGCATAAGGATATTATTTTCGAAAATCTACTTCTGGATGTGTTTTATTGTTGAATCAACCAACAGTGTGATGGGACTCGCTTGCTTGTTCATTTCAACGTCAACCTTTCACGTTGCCACTCACGAACTGTGCTGTGTCCAAGCGGAGTTTTAAAGCGTCACGCTGACACGACACGTTTGATGTTCTCAAACACAACTACCGAACCATCCAAGACGACGACGACGACGACGACGACGCGGTTGTGCAAGTGCCATCATTGCCGTCAACAGGCAACGGGCAACGGTGAAGAGTGAAGCCGAAAGTCGAACGGTGAATGAATGGTGAACATCATCTCTGCACTGCACTGCAACGGCGAACTGAACTGACAAAGAGAGAGAGAACGCAACAACAGAAAAACAAAAATCACAACTGCCAACATATACAGGCTGTACATTCCCGAGCATGTTCTTTGGGGTGCGAGGTGCGAGATGAACGTGACCACAAACTCGAAACCACCACAGGGAACAAAATCAACACGTCGCTAGGAGAAGTACCAGTGGACGGAGGGTTGCTCCGCCGCGGGCTGGCAATTGATCAGTTAGCTAGTCTACACTAGCCTCTAGACGAGTTTTCATCGAGACTGGATGCTAATTGTTACAAGTGTGCAAAAATGGACGGAAGCATGGACAGTTTTCGGGTCCAGAGGATGAATTAATCGGCTCCGGGCTGAGTGGTTTTCCTGCAGTCAATTCTCCAAGGGGACTTAAGAATGGACACTTTTCGGGTCCAAAGGCTGAATTAATCGGTTTCCTTTCAGTCAATCACCAGAATTTTAGCTTGCTAACTATGACTATACCGCAATTTCTCCTCGCACGAAACACTTTTGAAAGACGGACAGTCGGCGATGGCCACAGCAAGCTGCACAGGGTAAAACAGCAGTCACGCGGCTCCGCTGATTCCAATTGAGCAACATATTGCCGCATGACGGAGCTACTCAATCAAAATAGTCTTCGATATCGACTTGTGGGTCGAGAAGATCAATGCCCAAGTCTGAGCAGTCGAATTGGCTCAGAATAAGATTCTCAAACGTCTCCTCTAAATCCGTATCGCCGATGAGTAGAGCACCCGCGATTCGGCCTTTCCACATTACAAGCTTGACGTATTCATGGCCCGGAGTTACCCGAACCAATATTTGGAGGTCTGCTGGTTTAGAAACATCTTCACTGCGAGCATCTGCTGAGCTAGGCGGACCCGCAGCATGAAGAGGCACTCCACCGTTAAGGGGTACAGATGTGATTTGCGTTTTCTGCGTGCCCTCCCTTGATGCCAACGTTGCGGATGGCTTGCAGGGGCCTTTGGGGCCATCTTGAGTCACAATCTGAGTTTGTACCTGAGATGTCACAGCGCAAGAGTGAAGGATAGGCACTTGACCAACCGCCGAGCAATATGCCATCATGGGAAATACCTCGCCCGAATGCGGCAGTTGCTGCCCATTGAATGCGCCAAGCAAGGTCACTTTGAACCCGAAAAAAGTTGATACATGGGTGAATAACTCGAAGAACATTGAAGCGTCAACGATATCATTCATCTCGAGCACACTCAAAGCAGCCAGCTGGCCCATTGTCCTGGCCTGACTCCACAACCGCATTTGGAACCACAAAGGACTGGGCTCTGGCACCACTGTTGTCCCATCCGCATTCCGCAGCGGCAACGTTGAGTCCACTGTGCATACATCACCAGCACAAAAGGTGTTGGGCACTCCCTGCATCGAGGCACACATGGCGTTGTGAGACAAACTTCAATGATGCTCACACAGCCACCGGCCACCTACCGGCGTCTGCATTCTGCGATTCACAACGATACCGCCGTCATCGGCACTTCTCTTGAATTCAGATCCTAAAAACGGTGCGTTTGGAACGACTCCAGTGGCCGATATTAAAAAGTCGCATTCGACGGTCTCCCCGTTCGACAGCTTGACAGCTATGTCCCATTGTTGTCCGTCGTCATTTGTCAGAACATCAGTCACAACAACGCCCGGCTTCCAAACAACATTTCGGTGCGGGACCTCCGGGGACGACACTGACATATGTGATCTCAGGTCACGCGTCCATTCGGGACCCACAGCATGACCGGAAGCTGCACTGCTTCGAGGCAAAGGAGGTGCCCCGTGAACGACGGGTGTTTGATTTGATACTGATTGTGGCCTATGTTGAGGTACTCTGGCGTGCTTGGCGCAGCAACTTCGCTTCGAGCGTTTCACTTTTTGTGCACTTTCACATTGTTCCGCAGAACCATGCTTCGCAGCGTCAGTGGCGTCTGTTCGGATGAATGTCGAAATTCTCGACAACCACTCCGATGCACTCGCATCTAGAAAAGTGTTCCCGATGAAGTGGTCCTTCGTAATCCACACAACTTCTACTCCAGATTTACGGAGCTCGCACACCAACTCCAAAGCGATTCCCCCGTTGCCGACCAGCGCCAAGCGGCGAGCTGTGCGAAGTTTTGACCGAAGTGTATCGACGCTGTCGCTATCCCGAATTCCAATGATACTGCGATGGTTGGGGAAAATCTTGTGAGGACGCGCGCCAGAACAAACGCATAAGTCTCCGTATCCAACTCGGACCACGGAGGAGCTATCCGCGGGGAGCGTTTCTTGTTGCGCTCCGCTTGGGGTTGGGCCCAGTGTGAGACCACGAGCAAGTAAGGTCTTGGTGCTTGAATCTACTTTGAGGACCGATGCTTGCCGCACAACCAAACGTTTGTGTTTGGATTCCATTTCTGCCAGCGATTGCTCATATATATCGAAGTCTGATATATTGTCGGTGATGTGAATGACATTGCGAATGCCCTTCAATGTGTGCGATTCGGCCACGAGAAGGACCGATCTTTCTGGGTCAACCGTGCACAGTTGTTCTGCGCATGACACCGCGGCAATGCCACCGCCAACAATGATGACATCGAATGTTTTCGCAGGCGCGAGTTGAGCCATTGTGACGTCGCGATTAACTGCCCGATCTCGCTGGGCGCGTCCCAGGCCGAATCTCTAAAGTTCACATGGATTAACTTTGACCTTCTGTTTGCGGAAAATTCAACAATTTTCAAGCTCTTCTTTCTTTGCACCCACCAGTCATCTGGCGGACGAGGCTCCCTCAATATTGCTGTCAGTATGACCACTCTGCGTTGAAGTAGCACCGATGACCTCCAGCATACACGCATGCATGTGCCGTCAGCATCGACGGCAAAACATTCCAACCGATGTTCCCAGCCCCTCATCCTCTTTGGGTGCCCAAGTCTACACATTGCGACGACGCTGATTTTGACATTGGTATTGCGCTTGTTGTGTCCATGGGCACGGAAGAAGTCAGCCGTGGCCTTCGAAAAGAACGCGTTTGCCGTACGCGGCGTGTATCTGCCTGCAATCGGCGTGTCGGCGTGTCGACGGCGTGTTGACTCCGGCCGTCGGCGTGCCGGTGTGTGCGCCAAACAACAATTCCTACAACCTGTACACTTTTGATGGAGTGGCGTTGGCTGCCTTCGTTGCGTCAGTCACACAACTTTTATCAGGTAGCACACACTCCAAATTTCTGGATAGCAATGTTTCGAGCAGCGGTTTTGCCAATGGCTTGATGATTGCTGGTTGATTCACAGTCAGAAGTCACTATTGCGAGAGTTGAGCGTTAATTAACTTAGCGCGGCACAGATTCGTTTTTTCAGTTGGTGCTGAGCCAGTTGCGAGCTGTACACATTGTTCAGGTCCGTAAGCGGTCGTCGAGCATTGAATGCAATAAATTAAAGAATACAAGTTCGGTGAAACACTGTTCCATAGTGACGCACGGTTAGGGCGCAGCGATTAACGGGGAGCTCCGAACGCCTCCGCCATTCGTTCAATAGTATATTTTCGCTCCTTAATGTACATGAGCGGAACGCCAGGAATCTTTCTCAACCGACGCCTCAGATCTCGATCGCAGGTCGCGACGATGTAGCAACGGTGCATCCGCACGCACTCGACCAGATCATCGTCAGCGTAACATCCCTTTCCAAGATAACTCGGGATCCTTTCAAAACGTGGATCTTTAGCTAGCTTCAGGGCAAGGTGATATCTGCAACGACAGATTCATAAGTCAGACAGACTGTGCGAGCAAATTCGTTGACGGCCAAGGGTGAGAATGCAACGTACTTTGGTCCAAGTTTCTCCAACTCTGCAATGACACTTTCTAATATGCAAGGAATGCACTTCGCAAGGAGGCAGTCCATCATGCCACGTACGATCTCTATTTTGTTTTTGATGGAAAAGTTGATGAAGTTGGTGTCCACCAACACCCTGTACGGCGGGCCGAGGGCCTCGTTGTGCTTGAAGAAAAGCGCAGCTGGGTATTGCTCTACGTTGCGGCCTTCCTTCTTTTGGGCCTCAGCTTTGCGTTTCTTTTCGAGTTTGTCGATGTTCTTCTTCAACGCGGGGTTCTTCGGCGTCATCATGCGCTTTACTTGCGCGAAGCGCCTGGTCTTTTTTTGCTTGCCCATGGTGCTGGCAGCAAGTCTCTCAACCAGAGTTGTGTTCTCCAAAAATCAAACGAGGAAAAAGTTTGTTTTTCTACGAGACAAAGTGTGCCGGCAAAACTTACGCAATTCCTGCTAGATTTGGTGTGACTTTGGATTTCACACGTGCAATTCACTGTCAGCTGGTCTTCTTCATTGCTCATCCGCCCACCGCGCACCACAGCAAGCTCATTGCATCTTGTTACAGCCGACACCTCTCTGCTCGCGTTCCTTCGTCCACAGAAAACATCACAAAGTGGCTGGCAACCAAAACGACGCGGAAGCGCGATGAACAGCCGGCTGCCCGTTTGTCCGGGTGTATCAAAACCCTTCGGCGGTGGAGATAATAGTGTGTCGTTGCGTTGCTGTGTCGAGTGCATGCACGTTGCACTGGCACGGACGCACTCTGGCACGCTGGCCACCGTCGCCAGCCAACGAACGAACGAATGAACGAACGTGGCCAACACTGCTTCACAGTCAACGAACGAACGAACGAACGAACGAATGCTCAACGCCCACTGCTCGAGTGAATAAATATACAGGCTGACGTCGTCAGCGCGGAACGGAGCGCAACTCTGACTGCTTGGCCTTCTGGCAGTGTGAGGTGTGGGCGGTGAGTGAGAGCGTGAGGCTGAGAGGGAGGGAGGGAGGGAGGAGGGCGCACTCACTCACTCACTCACTCACTGTCTGTCAGCCACTCACACTCACTCACTCACTCACTCACTCAATCAATCAGTGAAAGTGAGTGAGGAGATGGCTGAGTGAGAGGGAGTGAGACGCTGACTGACTGAC
>ENA-OWNT01003402-OWNT01003402.1-seawater-metagenome-genome-assembly--contig:-NODE-3402-length-15044-cov-4.395002_pt1 | contig 15044 bp, 17 predicted proteins | sample MGYA00238136_ERZ651165 | MGnify/ENA primary metagenome ERZ651165 (study PRJEB26861, sample SAMN08777766) | seawater metagenome | isolation source: coastal seawater | place: USA: Florida | collected...
GTGCCATTACTGTGTGTTGTAATTGTAGTGGAATTCAGTTTCGGCGCGACTCGACATGGCTCATGGAGTGTCGAAGTGCTGCTTGACTTGATTTATTTGAAGGTCAGTTCACTCGCTCCCCGGAAAGACGACGCCTGACGTGTTGAAGCTTCTTGGTGCAGTAGCGTGACGACCCGTGTTGGTTCGTTGTTGGTGATGATGATCCAGCGATCGGTAAGCTATGACTTGGCTATGCTCGTGGCTCACTTCCTCGTCGTTGTGTTCACGATTACGGGGGGGGAAGGCTCCTACTTGACAGGTTGCTAGTCGTGGTTGTAACGTTCAGTTGTTGGCGAGGACGCATAATGCACTCCTCCACTTTTTTTTTCCGCTTTCCAAATAGCAGTGACGCCAGTGCCGCATGCATCGCCATGCGTATGTAGCTCTTGTGAGGAACTCGTGAACGGGGCGAGGACAACGAGCGCCATGACTCCGTCCGCGTTCCCCAAACGTAGTCCAACTTGTCGGCACCATCGCACGACATGACGGGCACTCAACGCACCGTCGACCCAGCGGGATGTGTCAGTTCTCAGAATCCCGTCGTGGTGACATTTGCGGAATATGACGATGATTTTGTGGTTGACGACACCCTATCGTTGCTGACTCGCCAACATCGCGTGTGCTGGGTCGGCGAGTTCGCACAATGCTCACAAAGCTCCGCGCCGCAGTTAGTGGGGAAGCGCTTCACCGCCATGGCGGCGCGTGACTCAGTTACGGGCCGTTCATTGAGGTTCGCTGTTCCATTCGACCTGAGTATTGTTTCAGCGAAGCGTGTTGCCACGGAGACTGGAGCAGTCGTGCGACACTGTGGTGCTGCCCCGTCACCCCATCCTCCGCCTCTCGCTCGCACCTACTCCCCATGGTTTCATTATTTCCTGGGTCACGGTATGATCCGAGTGCACATCGAGCCACGATCAGACACCGGGGACCGCTTGGCGAGCGCAAGACAAAATGCAGTCGTTTGTCGACCACCATCGCTGCCGCTGGCGTCACCCCGTTTTCCTGATGGAAAGTTTGTTGTGCCCCAGCACACTGAGATTTGGTTCTTTGTCCCGCATCACATCGAAGAATTCACGCTGGAGTGGCCAGCACAGCAAGGACACAGTGGCAATCTCGCAGGGAAAGCGGGGAAGACAGCGGAGGACAGTCCGCGAATTCCCCCCAGCTATCTTGCATTCCAAAGGGGTGTCATGGCTTCGGCACGACTATTTGACGGCCGGTGGTCCGCCTTCATTCGAAAGTTCATTGATGAGTGGCGACGTGACCACTGGCGACCGTCCCGCACGAATGAGTATGAACCGATTTCATCAACACAATACACAGAGAGCATCGGACGGCTTGCAGACTATTTCGACAGAATGATGCAAACAGACACCGATCGAAGCAGCGCGCGGTGGCGAAACTTTGGCTTTGAACGAGCTGTTGCCGGCGATGTAGTGTTCCAGCACCGCTTCGGGTGCGTGCCGGCGATAGATCTTGCTTGTTGGTGGTTGCCGCTCGCAGTCGCAGCTTTCAGATCATCCTCACAGTGACACGATTCTTTGCGGCTCGTTGTGTTCTTTGGTAGGCCAATGCATAGGGGCCAAGTATCGTTCGACGTAAAGAAAGCCGAGAGCGTGCCAACGAGGAACAATGAGGAAGGCAACGCGAACCGTCACCGTTTCAGATTCTTTCCTCAGCGCACCGGCGGACATGTCCCGCAACGCGGGCGATCAACGTTCGAAACGGTCGTGGAGCAAGGTGCGACATTTATATTTACTGAGCTGTGTCGGCATGAAATGGAGGTACTTGGTGCATGTATTCACTGTCAATCCAACTTTCTGTAACCCATCACAGGGAAGTGGGAGCGGTTGTCTGACTGCATTGCTCGGTTTGATCGCTGCGTGCATAAAGCCACTGCATCAGAGCCGAACGTGTTTTTGTGGCTTGCGTGTCGGGAAACTGTCTTTCCAGACGATCCTGTGGGTCGATTTGAGGTAAAAAACGACGACGAATTGTGTGCGCGTGTCTACATCGTTCGTTGTTGTGACCTGCGAACATCCTTGAACGGTGTGCTTAGCTCGACGAAGTCACAGAAACAGTGCGCCCGGAGTTTCTGCACAAGCATACAACTTCTGTTCGATACGTCGCTACTTGTAAGTTCGCAATTTTGGTGGTTCCACGTTGCGTTTTCCGTCGTCGCTTTTTGGCGGACTGTTGTGTTGACCCCGGTGTTTTGTGTGCGGCGTGTGTTGTCACAGCCCAGCGAGAGTCGACAAGGATCGAGATGCAGAGCTCCACTCGACACGTCGATATTGCGCAGAGGGCAATGAGCCTTCAACGCTCCCTCCGTCGGAAGTGACTTGCTAACTAACACGACAATAAAATTAATTAACTGACACTCGAACACTGCACACTACACCATGCCTCTAGCAGGAATAATGCCGTCAGCGCCTCGCGGAATTGGAAACTGGAAGTCACTTTGTGAGGAACCCATGTTGACCTGCAACAGTTTCGTGATTAAATGTTTGTCAGCCACAGACACGTCTCGCAAAATTCGACTCACCTTCAAAACCGCACCGCCGGAGACCGAGAAAGCAGGACAGACCGTTCTACAAGTGCAACGAATTTCATGAATTACGACAGAAGCGGTTCGCTCGAAAGCAGCAGTTGTTTGCTCGGCAACGTACCCTGTAATGCCCTTAACGACTGCGTCCCTGTTGACTGGCTCTGACACATCGCCGACCTGCAAAAGAGGGTCAAAGATGAAGGAATCGTCGTAGTTTTGTGGAGCGGACGCAATCCACGCAAATTTCAACCTTGTGGTGAATCTCTACACATGGCGAGCCAGTCCCTTGGTCATATACAACACCGATGGTATCCCCAGCCTGCGTGAGAACAAAATGACACCACGGCACGATTTAGACACCACGGCACGATTTAGCTGCTCGAATCGCGAGAGCAAGTTTAAAGTCGACGGGGTCTATGGGAGCGCACCTTGAAATCTGTTAGGGCTTGCTGAACAACAGCATTACCAACGCCCCAGCTAACCTCCGCGTTGGTGCCAACGTGTTTCTCATAGAAAACGCTCGGAGTTTGGATCTTTCCATCTGAACTTTTGCTCGGGGTGCATCTTATGTAACACAAACAATGCGAAAGTTGTCACTCAAAGAATTTTGCAAGCAAAAAAAGCTGCAATGGCGGACTGCAAGGCCATGCATGAGCAACCGGACTCACTTTCTTGCAACACCAAGCACGAACTCGGCGCCTTCAGGAAAGTCGACAACGGTGACTTCCCAGTACACGCGATCCTGGTGAAGCGCAACGTCGGCTAGCACCGCGCCATTGCCCGAGATGACGTAACCGTCCAGGTTACATTGCGATCCCTTGAATACTTTGCTCAGCAGAACTGTTGCAATGTTTAGTTCCACCGACGCAGAACAACACACGCACGAACAAGTGCAGATAAAGAAGCGAGCACTGCAGTTAGCACGGAGGGAATCGGACTTTGTCAAATGAGCAAACACAAGCTCGTACCATTGTTCTTAGGCGACGCGTTGCCATTAGAGACAGCATCGGACGCAGAACCTCCAAACAAGCTCTGCAAACAGCCCATGGTCGTGTCCACTGGCGAACCAAGTTTGATGTTGCGCCACGAAACGATTTTCAACTCCGCGCGAGAGAAAACTCGAAACTCAGATTTTATGTGCGAAGGGCGGTCGATGCCATCCACAGCCCCGCAACACAACACATGCATAATACAACACCAGCGTAAGTAGCTACGACCGACCTTGCCAATGTCCAATACATAGTCAATAGACACGTGATAAAAGCACCTCCTAGCACCAGATCTTGCTTATAAGGCACGCGCGGCAGTGCCACTAGCACAACCGCACCTCCTCCTCATCCTCATCCTGCTCGTCGGTGCATCCACCGCATGCACCCACATCAGGCATCTCCACCCACCCCACAGTGACGACCGCACCACTACGACTACCACGACCACCTCCTGCGGTGCGACGGACGCAGTGTGATATCGTCCAGTGCACAGCAGAAAGTCAGCGACTCCGCGAAGTCGATGCGACGAACGGCGAACGTATCTTTTGACTCTTATTTATGCGTTGGCGAACGTTCGTCGTCGTCGTCGTCGTCGTCGTCGTCGTCGTTGTCAACTTCCCAACTTTTCAAATGAATTCAAACGATGACAACGACAACGATGATAACGATAACGACAACGACAACGACAACGACAGCGTTCGAAGTGAACGAAGCGTCGTCGTCTCTTCGTCGTCGCCTTGCCTTTGACCTCAATCTGCCCTGGCCTGCCTGCCTAGTTACGTCGACCTCCTTTTGGAATCCACGCGCGTGGTATGTATGTGGTGTTGTGGTGTGGTGGTGCGTTGCGTTGTGTAATGTGGATCATGTTTGAATCGGCATTTGGATTCTTGTCGACCGACCACATTGGACTGCTCTGCTGAACAAAGCGGTAGCGTTGATGGAAAGAGTTCACGGTTTCGAGACGACGAGGAGGAGTTGAAAGAACTCCCCAGGAATGTGGGTGATCTAATAGTTCTCGAAGTGCCGTTCAAGATCGCAAGATAAGGCAGTTCGTTGATGCGGCGGATTGTGTGCTAAGAAAATCCTGCAGTAACACTGAAGACTGAAGATTGTTTTTGCATCAGCATTTAAGTCGCACGTAACGTATGAGACTTTGTGTTGCAACGCACTTGGCATAGTCGTTGCGATGTAAGACGCGGCGCCCAGCCGCCAGCTGCGGCAAAGGACGAAGTTGCACGATGAGCCGCGAAGGACATGGTGTCCGGTCGACATCCGCACTTGGCGTTTCCACGCGCCACCCGAATGCTCGACTTCGTATGGACGATGAAAACTCCGCAGAGCAGTCAGCAATTGTTAATCTGTACTTTGACAGACAGAAAAACCGCCTGCCGTTTGCATGGGCAGCACAATGTGGGTACCTTTTGAGACGCCGCCGACGCCTGTTCACCGTTTGCTCTCGGTTCGAAGAGCTCGCGGTGTGGACCGACGAAAGCGGGCATCTGCGGCTCAACCGTGCATGGCAGAAATGGTGGTCTGTCATCCGTTTGCAACGGTCTTTGGAACGCGTGTCCGTGGCGCTCAAGCGTCGCTACTTATTGCGGGCCATGCATCGGTGGTTCGACTATCTGCCTATCCGGGCTGGCGCTTTGATCTGCCACAGAGTGTTGTCGCCACTTCTCCTACAGAAATGTTTTGATACGTGGCGATGGAACATTGGTGCGGCACGGCGAGCGCTGAAAATGGCGATGGTGGGTCGGATACGACGGCAAAGAATCACTGAGCAAAAACAAACAGCCTTCCATGGGTGGCTTCAGTTGCTGCGGCAGAACCAAAGACGTCGGTGCTTGCGCCGGACATTTCGGCGTTGGCGATACGGTCTAGCAAGTACATTCTTCGAAGGGTATGCCGCCTCCCAATCAGAGGACTCTGGGCAGCCCAGTGGTGATATGTCTCTGTCATCCACCAACGACACAATGCAAGGAAATGGAGAGTCAAAGAACGACGTCACTGATTCTGAAGGGGCCAGTGAGGAGTCTTCGCGCGACGACGGCAACAACGCGGACGATGAACGCGATCCTCCACTGGCGCCAACACAAGATTCCAAGCCCAACGGCAACGAACTTGTTGTGAACGTCGAAGTTCTCCTAAAAGATTTCTGCGTCGCCATCGATCTTGACCGTGAGTCCGCTGCCATGAAAGTGCGTCAAGAACTGACAGCTTCTCCGCAGCCAGTGACATCCAGCCTCGCCCGCAAGTCAGCTGTGCCCGATCGCGAGGACGTCAATTACACCAATCCCACAAAGAAGGATCCGTGGACAATTCGTCAAACTGAGTTTCGAACCGGGGAAGTGGCTGCTGCAACGGCTGGTGATGCTGTTAGCGTGGCCCGCCGACATATCGATCTCGCTGAAGAGCATGGCGGTGTCCCTAGCGAGCATCAGCCCAACAGAGTTCCAAATGCGAGGAAAGGGACCAGCCAGCTGATGTTGCTGCATGCCAAAATGCGGCAACGAAAACAACAATTGCGTTTGGAGCGTGAGATTGTTGCAGGTGAGACAAGCGCTCTACGCGCCACACAATTGCGGTTGTCTTCTCGCCGATAAATGTTTGTTGTTTGCATCGCAGGACAATCTGAAGAAGCGCGGCTGCATCTACTGCGTCAGAAATTGAAGTCTGCGACCTTCTCCTTCGGCACTGATTTCGTGAAGATGTTCAGGTGTGCTGCGTTTGTGGTTCGCGCAGTCACGAAAGTGCCAGTAGTGGCACTGGTTGCAGCTCACGATTGCTATTCCTATTCCTTTTTGTACGCACTAGGAGCCTAGACGGCAACGGAAGTGGAATGCTGGACCTTCGGGAATTTACTAAGGTGACCGAATTAGGCACTCAATGTTCGATACTCGCGAAGCAACTGCTGTGTTTTACTCTGCGACAATGCGTTCATGTACAGGCATTGCGGATCTACGCACGTGTTCCTGCAACTTGGCTTTCCAACCACGACATTGCAGATCTATTTCGCGCAATTGACTTCACGGACAATGGGCGCATCAACATTCATGAATTCCGATCGTTTGTCTATGGTGGACTGCAATCATCGAATTCCAGCAATCATGTGTCTATTGTGACTCCAGAAAAGCATAAGGAGACGGGGCCCTCGCAGTTGGTGTCAGTAAGACCGGGTCGACCTCAGAAACAAAACGATCTTTCACGAGCCCTCCCGCAGCAAGTTGTGTATGCTGGACCTGTCAACGACGCAAAGTCGTTGTTCGCCCCCGAGCCGGTGAAATCTTCCAGTTTTTCTCAAGATCTCGGTCCGTTGCTGAAAGATGCAGAACAACCCATCAACGAGACTGTTGCCGTTTCGGCGCAGAATAAGTCGCAAGACGCCGTCGTCACTGCAGACTCCGAGAGTGATGCTGATGCGATCCGCAGTGAAATGCCGTTGCCAGACCCTACCGCCTCCAAGCAGGCAAGCCGCACCATGTTCATGGTTTTTTGCACTTGTATGTCACACCCCTTTTGGTCAATCTGCATGACAGGTTCGCAGCTTTGTGTACGGATTAGAATCTTTACTGCAGGAACGGGGTCCTATTTTCGACGAGCATGGAGACATGACTGGATGGACGCACCCAGTAGTTGACGAAGTTGGTACTATTCGATCTCTACTCCGCGAGCTTGGTGTGCGAGACAACCCGGTGGCTCAACCGCAACCCGGGTCGGACGACGAACCCGCAACGACGACTCCGAATGCAGAGCTTGTCAACAACTTGCAGCCTGATGAGGCGCCCGTCGACTCGGTTCCCGAGACAGAAGGATCTTCGGCCGGTGACAACGACGCATCGAAGAAAAATGAAGAACAGGGTGAGCCGGCCACAGGTGCATCGGCAACCATTGCTGAACCGGCGACCACGACGGCGGAGTCCACCAAGAGTGAACCTGTTTCCGCAGAAGCTAAAGTCGACGACGCTCTCGACGCGTTTACGAAATCGACTGAAATTACAATGGATATCAAAGAACCGATTGTGACCGATTCGGGCACAAATGCACCGCCCACCGAACAGACTCGAACAACCGACTGAATGAAACTGACAGTTCTAGACCAACTACAAAGTAATTATTACAACTACGACGCATTTGCAACTTGGTATTTTTCGGCGGCTGCATCCGACAACATCAGACATTTCAGGCCGGGCAAGACTTGGCCTTCAAGCAGAGCTAGACTTGCACCACCCCCAGTGCTCACGTGGGAAACCTAACATAAGCGAGTGACAAAATGTGACCTTGGCTGACGTTTGAGCACACACACAGCAACAGCAGGAAATTATGACCATACCTTGTCTTCTGCTCCGAATTGCTTCACGCACGTCGCCTGAAGAAGTTATAACAAAGCAGAAAGGTGACTCGCTGTCGCAGAAGCGGCAGTGCAACAGGTGCAACAGGGTGCAGGACACATACCGTATCGCCGCCACCGACAATGGTCGTGCACCCTCTGTGCGTGGCTGACACGATGCAGTCAACAATCGCCTTCGAGAAATCAACCCAGGTGGTTATGGGTCACATTCTGCCAGTATTGCGCGCGCAATTTACACACACACCTTTGTTCCCTTTGAAAATGACTCCATTTCGTAAACTCCCATAGGGCCGTTCCACAAGATCGTCTTTGCAGACATGATGGGCACGCAGAAAGATTGAATGGTGGCTGGACCAATATCCAAGCCCATGAGGCCATTTTTAATGCCATCCTGTGTCAAGATGCGCCCACATGTTACCAACCCTTCAGAAGCAAGCAGCCACACATCATCGAATAATGGCACGCAATTGCCTCACTTTTTTAACTGATGCAATCCCAGTCGCTGCAGTTTCATGGAAGCAATCTGCGGTCACAAAATCTTTCGCAGACACGAATACGTGAGAGAGTGACGCAAGCCGTGGGAATGGGAGAGCGCAACCTGTACCTTTGGGCAGGTGGACTATGACGCCGTTCTTCCTCGCCTTTGCCATGATCGCTTCGATTTGTTCGGCCCCATCCTCATCGAACAGGGAATCGCCTATCTTCATATTTTTCAGAACCTGCACATGCATGCCTACCGTGACTCGAGCGTTTCGCAGAAATATCCTGCACCAAGCAGTTGCACACCTTCAAGAAAGTAAATGCCATAGCACCTCCGAAAACAATTTCGTCGACCTTGTCCAACAGGTTCATGACAAGTTTTAGCTTGTCCGTTATCTGCAAGAGTAACAGCGATTCAAAACATCATTGCACAAATTCAAAAGAACGAATACCAAGGGACAATGTCGGGACCCAGCAGCGCCCGTCTCACCTTGGAACCGCCAAGTATAGCTACCAAAGGTCGGGCCGGCTTCTCAAGCACCTTGAATTGCCACAGATGAAGACGTAGGATTGAGGAAGATCCCTTTCACTAATCAGAACTGATTAGATCAACACACCTGGGCAAAGAACTCCAGCTCCCGTTTCACCAGCAAGCCACACACTCTAGTGTTGAGCTTTATCCCAGAAATGCTGCTATGGTCACGATGCACGGCGCCAAACGCATCGTTGACGTATCTGTGACACACCATCGTCCACCAATACCGGGTCAAGAAGTCGACATGCCAAGCCACGCAGAGCCAGAGTGTCGTGCTGAGAACCAAACGTACATGTCACCGAGACTGCTCAACTCTTCTCTGAACACTTCTGTATTTTCCGCATTCGCAGTCACGTTCAACAGCTTCTCCATGTCCACGCCTGAGCCGAGAATGATTGTTAGGGGTACACGCGTGTTCGCAGGGGGCATTTGCACCAAAGCGTCATACAAAAGTGCACATGGGCACGCGTTTGCACACCTGACCCTTCTTCCTCTAAGTGGAATCGAACATTTTCAAGCAAAAACACGGACCCCGGTTCTGGGTCGAGACACTCGACCACGGTGTCGGAGCCGACGCAGTCGGGGAGAAACTTTACTTTTTGGCCTTCACGTGTGAGAATAGAGTGTCAGTCTCGCAGGTGTTCGGCACGTTGTGAGGCACACCAAGCGCGCTTACCTAACGCTTCTTCAAAAGCCTTATGAACAGGGCCTGCCAACGAATACCGTGGATTGTGATGGCCTTTTGGTCTGCCTAGATGCGACAGTACCACGACACTCTTCGCGCCACATTCCAAGGCGTATTCGATGGTGGGTATCGCAGCTTCTATTCGCATTGTGTTTGTGGGTGCACCAGTTTTCTTGTCCAGCGGGACGTTGAAGTCGACGCGCAACAAGACCCGCACACCTTCAAGGTCAACATCTAGTATGCTTTTGCGGTCAATGCAATGAACACTAGCGAGCTGGTCATGCTCTTCTTTGAAAGCCGCGTACAGAGGCTCCATTGCAGCTACCGCCGCGTTGTCGAACCTCTGTCGAGCCAGAGCCAGAACTTCTTCCTTCGAGGCATCGTCCGGAATATCTTTTGCAAACTGCTCAATTTGCGCAGAGGTAGCGCTGCCCATGACTCAGTCGGAATTTACTGCGAATCTGCAGCTGTGCGAGTTGGTTCACGCGCCGGACCACATTCGAAACACTCCCTTCAGCTTTGCAAGTCCCTCCAACACCCAACACGGCGCACGCGTACAAACGTCGAGAGGAATTTCACGGCACAATATATTTCTCATGGTGAGAAAGAAGACGAAGAGTCCACACAATTCACTCTATTACGGCAGTGACGAGTCTCCTCACACACGTCACGTCCCTTCGTCCCATAGATGTCAAGTATACTCATCATCGACGGATGAAGTCTAAGCCATCTTGCGCATTGCATCGCGCGCGTTGCACCACCAGCGCGTCATCAACAAGCAACGGCATGACGACTGACACACGACCACGCACCCACCATGCGCAGTCAGTGTCATAGAACCATCCTACTTGCTTCAAGAAGAGGAAGAAAGAAGGAGAAGGAGAACAACAAACAGCCTTTCCGTCGTCCATTCTTCGTCGTCCGTTCGACCGTTTCCAACAACACTGCGACACTGCGACACTGAAGTAACGGCGCAACGGCGAAACGGCGCCGACGTCGTCCATTCATTCAAATTCGTTCGTGCAAAACGTTCAAACGTTCAAACAGCGACGTTGCGTGTGCTCTCTCTCTCTCTCTGTGTGTGTTTGTGTCGAAAGTCCGCTCTCTTCTCTTCCAGATGACACCATGCGGCGGACGGAGTTCGAATTGACGTGGGTGTGGTGTTGTGGGTGCGAATGCAGCATGGCGGGCGGCACTAAATGCGAGGACCCAAGTGGCGATGCGTTGATGAGAGAAAGGTGTCGCGAAGCACGCCTGCAACGCGCACGCCTGGGAGTCTGCCCGTCCGCGTGATCGTGGGATGCACTGTTGACGCCCCCCACACGCTTTCGGTACAAGGCAGAAACCAATGTTTTGAGCACAGTGACAACGTGTAAGGAACGTTCAGTCCCCCAAGACGACCAATGCAATGTGCCCCGATAATCAATGATGGTGTCCGTTTCCCGCGAATAAAGACAAGTGACAGCACAATTTAGCAGAGCGACTGCGCTTTTTCGCCAACCACACGTGTACGATGTTCTTGCCACCTCTTTGATGATTAAAAAACATTGTAGGTTCAACTCGAAAAAGTCGAATTGCGTGCAGTTTCCATTGCACACCTTGCATCGACAGCAAGACACGATGTGGTCGATCCGCACCCTCGTGATGCTCTGCATGCTGTCCGTCGCAACGCCCGCGGTTGGTTCAGGTGGCGGAAGTAAACCTCCAAACTTCGTCATGCTCTTTGTGGACGACCTCGGGTACGGCGATCTGGGTTTTACTGGCCATCCCTCCACTCTGACCCCGAACTTGGACAAGATCGCAGCGGAAGGCATGCGCCTCACGAGCTGGTACAGCGGGTATTCCGTGTGCTCCGCGTCGAGGGCTGCGCTGCTGACCGGTCGCCAACCTCCACGGATTGGTATGCCGGGCGTCATTAATTCGTTATCGGCGGCAGGACTTCCCCTGAACGAAACGACGATTGCCGACCATCTCAGGGCGGGTGGATACAAGACCTTGGCCATCGGAAAGGTAGTGTCTGCCTTCAACCTCGCTCGCCAGTGCTTTGACTTTCTTGCCACGTGACTTCGTTCTGACACAAAAGTGATTTGTTGTTGCTGTGACCTGTGACTGACGTGGCGATTGCAGTGGCATCAAGGCCAACAACCGCAATACCTCCCTCGAGAACGTGGGTTCGACCGTTTTCTGGGACTGCCGTTCAGCGTCGACGACGGCGAAGGCTACGCTTCTAATTGCACGAATGATTCGATGGCGGAGGCCGGAATTGGAGCGACAACAGCCGGTGTTACAACAACGGACATATTTTCATCGTTTCAAATGCCCCCAAGTTCGTTTCCTAGTTCGAATACTGCTCCATCGACAGGTCATGGGTTTCGCCTTGGACCATCATTGCCGCTTCCCTCGATCCGCCAAGACAACGGAAGTTCTGTTATCGTCGAACAGCCAACTGATCTTGTTCCACTAACCGCAACGTGGTGGAACGAAACTCAGAGATTTTTGCGAGACTTTTCATCCGGCGATGCTCCGCTCTTTGCCTACATCGCCTTTGGTCATGTCCACACTGCGACTCCAAACGTCTATCCAGAAATTGGTTTGCGTCAGTATGCCGGGTGCGCGTTTCAAGGTTTGACTGGAAGAGGCCCATTTGGAGATGCTCTTGCCGAAGTGGACTGGTTTGTTGGTCAGCTCGTCGGAGAGCTCGATGCACTGGGGATCAGCGAGGACACTCTAATAATTTTTGCCTCCGACAATGGACCGTCACTGCGCTGGGGTTTAGGTAAGACGAAATAGTTGAAGTGTTCGCGTCGATCACAATCGGCTGAGTGTCAACTCAGCCTGGTTCTGGTAACTGTGTACTATTTCCAGGTGCCGGATCCGTGGGTCCTTTCACCGGATCTGCAGCGTGCTTTGCCAATGGAACTGTGTACACGAACACTGGCAAAGGAAGTACGTGGGAAGGAGGCATTCGGATGCCTGCATTTGCTCGCTGGCCTGGGACCATCCCTGCCAACTCGCGATCTCACGAGGTGATCAGCACGATGGATGTGCTGCCTTCACTACTGAAGTTGGCTGGGTTGCCGGCTCCTTCGTCCCCAAATGTAGTGATCGATGGGAAGGACAGCCTGGCCGATATCATCCTCGGAAATGGGTCCAGCAAACACGACTTTTTGCCGTTCTACAACGGATATTTTGGCAACGTGTCGACCGAAATATATGCTGCGAGGGCAGGCCGATATAAGGCCCATTGGATAACTTCACCAGGGCTGGGCGGTGGACGCTGGCCGACGGATGCTCACGCCGCAGCAGAGCAAATGAGGCATGACCCGCCGTTGTTGTTTGACATCGAGGCAGATCCGTCAGAAATGTTTCCCTTACAGTCAGATCAGGTATGCGCCCATGGAATATTGGGGCCATCCGGGGCATCTTGTATTGTTGAAAGTGGGTCCAACAGTTAATTGTTTCCGTTGCCTTGCACTAACAGATTCCAGTAGGATTGCTTCAAGACCTCAAAGTCGCGAAAGCGAATGCCGAATCTAGTCTCACGCCGCGAAGTATCGACATGAGGTTCGGTTTCCAATGGGCGCTCTGCTGTGGAGTCGGCTGCGTTGCTCCGTGTGACAATTGTTCGTGCTCCAACGTGGACTTGCCTCTCCCTTGAAGTTGTTGAATCAGTGCCGGTCGGAAGTTTTGTGTTAATCATGGTTTTTATATAAACAATGACAAAATAAACTACTTTGCGCCACACCAGCGCCGCATTGTCGGGATTTCGCTTTTCATTCGTCCACACTTTCGCTGGCCACACGTGTTCAAACGCAATTTTATTATGTCATGCTACGTTGTGGAACTTCTTCACTTGAAGTTCGACAACTGTGGTCCGTTGGGACAACCAGCATCCGGCACAGCTGTCCATGCACGCTATCATGAGGCAAATGAATCGAGATCTTTTCATCACGTCCGGTCTTCGACCAATGACGACCAGTGCCGAGTTGTTTCGCCTTGACCCCAAAGCTAACCTAACCTCTGTCTCAGAATGAGGAGCGGTTGATGCTGTCTTGAAGTGGTCGAGCCAGCGAGCGACTTCTTTGGTCAATGGTCCGTTGAGGTTTAAGTCCCATTTGAGCAGGACCATGGAGCCATCGCGCAGTTCCAGATCCGGGAGGTAATCGCTGTGGTCGATGGGCACAGTATCGAACGGTATCGCCGTCGAAGCAAAAGATACTTCCGTCGTGTTGGTTATATCGAGTCCACGTCGGTGCACAGAAAGACCCCTGACAGTGCACTCTAACGGCTTTTCCAGAGCTTCCCGCCATAACTGACGCAGTCCATCGACGTCTTTGACTTCAATCACAGGGTCCAAAAACTGCCGAATAAATCCAAGACGCCCGCATTGACAGCAGAGGCCGGCCCCCCACAAAACTATCATGGCGAGGAACAGTGAAACTGAGACTACCACATAGCTTGTCGTGGGGACCCCGGTTGCTAACACCGTAATTATAGCTGCTTCACTGACCAGTGCGAGGATCGATATGATGCCCATGACGAACGAAGGTAAAAGTAGCGGGCATGTGCCAGCAACAACGACGCCAATACCATGACCCATGGGAATGTCGTCGTCGTTGGCAATGTCTGCGTTGACGGCAACAACTTCGCTGAAGTTGTGGGCTTGAAGAGCCCCCAACGGCACGATCCGAGCAGACGACGGCCGTCGTTCACGATGGCCTGCAACAACAATGTTTTCACCCAGTTCGACCCCACGCACAACTTCCACTTCCATGGTGGCGAAGGCGTGGTTTCGGGAGGTTACCTATCCATGATGAAGATGCCGCCTAGCAACGGTCAAGACGCTTCGACTAGCAATCGCACCCTGACTCGAAAAGAAAACCAACCCAATCCAGCCAGCACGCAGGCGTGCAGGCAGAAAAGCTTACATCAGGCTCCACCAACTCAAGCAGGGTCAGATGCAAATCGATCCCATGTACGGAGTATGAGTCTATAAAGGAAGAAGAAACTTCTCTTTCGTTTATTGAGTAAGGGAGGAGGAGGAGGCTTAGTCTAACTCTCCCCGACGCGATTCCGGTTCGTTCCGAAACCTGCTCTGACCTACTCTGACTGGTTGACACTCAATCGCCATTGAGACCCTATCAACACATCAACACGGCCCTTAAGATTGTTTCCCGACAACGCCGTGGTCCTTCTGTCTCAACTGTCAAGAGATCGCCAATAGAGCAAGTCAAACAGGAGGCAAATTTCAAATATCGTCCGTCAAGGTTCGTCCAAGATGCTCTTAACGCACATGCTGTCATCGTAACAACCAAGCAACACCACGCTGGCAAATGAACGAACGAACGAACGAACGATTGAACGAACGAACGAACGATTGAACGAACGAACGAACGAACGAACGAACGAACGAACGAACG
>ENA-OWNT01003403-OWNT01003403.1-seawater-metagenome-genome-assembly--contig:-NODE-3403-length-15041-cov-6.490845_pt1 | contig 15041 bp, 8 predicted proteins | sample MGYA00238136_ERZ651165 | MGnify/ENA primary metagenome ERZ651165 (study PRJEB26861, sample SAMN08777766) | seawater metagenome | isolation source: coastal seawater | place: USA: Florida | collected...
GGCGAGGTCCAGGGCAACAACGCCCAGGCGGGCTCGAGCGCGGCGAACGGCACCGGCGCGTACAGCTGCTCCAGCGTGGACGCCAGCGGTCCCGAGTACGTGATCGAGTACACGGCCACCGAGACGGGGGCGCACTACGCGGTGCTGTCGGGCCTCAGCGCGGACCTCGACCTGTACCTCGTGGACGGCGCGATCAACGGCTGCGACGCGACCGAGTGCACGGACTTCGCGGACCAGGCGCTGTTCTTCAACGCGTCGACAGGAGACTCCGTCCAGTTCGTGGTCGACGGCCGGTTCGGTGCAGTCAGCGACTTCACCCTGTCGCTCTTCTGCCCCACGGACCTGGTCGAGGACTGCTCCAACGGCCTGGACGACGACTTCGACGGGACTGCCGACTGCGCGGACAGCGACTGCTCCTGCCCGGTGACGTGCACCACGACGACGACCCTGTCTTGTGGAGACAGCATCGAGGGCGACACCGCGCTCTCGGGGACGGCGGACGTGGATCTGTACGGCTGCGGCCGCGACGCCACGGGCGCCGAGATCGCGTTCGACTTCGTCGGGCCGGGCGGCACGGTGGACATCCAGATCGCCACCACGGACCCGGACCTCGACCTGTACGTGGTGGACCAGACGGCCGGCGGGGGCGACTGCGACCCGGGCAACTGCGCGGGCGCGTCCGCCACCGGAAACGCCATCGAGTCGGTCAGTCTGGCCACGACGGCCGGGACGAGCTACGCGCTCGTCATCGACGGGTTCCAGGGCGGGAGCGGCGAGTTCATCCTCGACATCACGTGCCCGACGACGGTCGTGGAGGACTGCTCGAACGGGCTCGATGACGACGGCGACGGCGACGTGGACTGCAACGACTCGACGTGCCTGGGCACCGGCGCGTGCGCGACCGAGTCGTGCAACAACTTCTTCGACGACGACAGCGACGGCGACACCGACTGCGCGGACAGCGACTGCGCCGGCGACCCCCTCTGCGCCCCCGAGGACTGCAGCAACGGCCTGGACGACGACACCGACGGTGACGTGGACTGTGCCGATGACGAGTGTGAGTTCGAGGTCAGCTGCCAGCCGGAGCTCTGCTTCAACGGCCTGGACGACGACGCAGACGGCCTGACCGACTGCGCCGATCCGGAGTGCAGCGGAGACGCCAGCTGCCCGCCCCCCAGCTGCCCCGTCAGCTCCGGCCAGATCGGTTGTGGTCAGGTGGTGACCGGCGACACGACGGGTGGCCAGACGGACGTCGGCATGTGGGGCTGCGGCAACGTCGCGCTCGGCCCGGAGGCGGGCTACAGCTTCACTGCCGTCTCCAGCGGCCAGGTGGACATCACCCTCACCGGGTTGGCGACGGGCGTCGACCTCGACCTCGCCGTCGTGGGTGGGGCCGCGTGTTCGCCCTCCGGCTGCTCCGCGGCGTCTGCGGCGACCGGGGATACGTCGGCGTCCGCAGAGACCCTGTCCATCAGTTCGATCGCGGGCACCACCTACACGATCATCGTGGATGGAGCCGGCGCCGCCGATGCAGGCGGCTTCGATCTCGAGGTCGACTGCGCCAACCCCGCCGGTGAGATCTGCGACGACGGCGTGGACAACGACGGCGATGGACTCGTGGATTGCGCCGACAGCGCCTGCGCGAGCGTCCTGGCCTGTCAGGCGACCGAGAACTGCACGAACGGTGTGGACGATGACGCCGACGGCTGGGTGGACTGCCTGGATGTCGACTGCGTCACGGAGGCCACCTGTCAGGTGGCGGAGGACTGCGCCAACGGCATCGACGACGACGGCGACGGTGCGGTGGACTGCGCGGACAGCGAGTGTGCGGGTGACCTGAACTGCATCGCCATCGAAGACTGCTCCAACGGCGTGGACGATGACGGAGATGGCTTCGTGGACTGCGCGGACTTCGGGTGCACGAACGACAGCGCCTGCGCCATCGAGACGGCCTGCGACGACGGCGTCGACAACGACATCGACAGCCTCGTCGACTGCGCCGACCCGGACTGCTCTTCCTCCGTGGTCTGCCAGATCGAGGACTGCACGAACGGCGGGGACGACGACGGGGACGGGCTCGTCGACTGCGCAGATCCCGAGTGCCAGCCCCACGCCTCGTGCCCCGAGCTCTGCTCCAACGGCGTGGACGACGACGCCGACAGCCTCATCGACTGCGACGACCTCGACTGCGTCGGGTCCTGCCCCGAGGTCTGCGGCGACTTCCTGGACAACGACGGCGACGGGGCGACCGATTGCGCCGACACCGACTGCGTGGGTCAGGGATCGTGTCAGGCCGCGGAGGCCTGCGCCGATGGCCTGGACAACGACGGCGACGGGGCGACCGATTGCGCGGACTCCGACTGCTCGGCGGATCTGGCCTGCCTCGCAGAGGACTGCACCAACGGAACGGACGACGACGGCGACGGTCTGGTCGACTGCAGCGACGCGGACTGCTCCGGCGCCGCCGCCTGCCCGAACGCGGTCTGCACCAGCACGGCGAGCATCGGCTGCGGCACGTCCACCGTCGGGACCACCGCGGGCCTGAGCTCGGAGATCACCGGCTACGGCTGTGGGAATCTCGCGGAGGGTGGAGAGATCATCTACGCCTTCTCGGCCACCACGGCGCAAACGGTGAACCTGGAGCTGACCGCGGACAGCGCGCTGGTCGACCTCGACCTGACCCTGCTCGACGGCGACCTCGGCTGCATGGTCAGCGAGTGCGAGGACTCGGCGGCGACCACGTCCCCGGTGGAGACCCTGGTGTTCACCCCGCCGGCCGGCTCCACCTGGTACGTCTCGGTGGACGGGGCGACGGCCGCCGACGTGGGTGGCTTCACCCTCGATGTCACGTGCGGCACCGCGACCGCCGAGGTCTGCGGCAACGGCCTGGATGACGACGGCGACGGCGACATCGACTGCCTCGACGCGAACTGTGCCTCGGCCTCGGTCTGCAACCCGACGGAGCTGTGCGGCAACGGAGTGGACGACGACGGAGACAACCTCATCGACTGCGCCGACGGCGACTGCGCCGCGGCCTCCCTCTGCGCTTCCGAGGACTGTTCGAACAACATCGATGACGACGGAGACGGCTTCGAGGATTGCCTGGACGCGGACTGCAGCCAGCTCCCCGTGTGCACCGGCGGCGAGGACTGCACCAACGGCGTCGACGACGACGGCGACGGGGCGATCGACTGCGCGGACCTGTACTGCGCGACGGATCCCCTCTGCCCCTCCGGCTGCGTCCTCGAGCCGACCGTGCTGACCTGCGGCGCGGTGATCAGCGATACGACGGTGGGGGCGCCGAACGACAACGCCCAGTACGGGTGCTCGAACCAGCTCGCTGAGGCCGGCGACCGGACCTACGCGTTCGTCGGGCCGACCACCGGTCTCTACTCCATCTCCCTGGACGCCACCGGAGGCGACGAGCTCGCATTGGTCTACCTGCCCCTCGCCGCGACCGGCTGCGACCAGGGCGTGTGCAGCCAGTTCCTGGCGACGGCCGCGAACCCCGAGTCGTTCGTCTTCACGTCGTCGGCCAACGAGGTCCACTACTTCGCTGTGGATGGAGTCACGGCGACGGCGGAAGGCCCGTTCGAACTCCAGGTCCAGTGCGCCGGCGGCGCCGGCGTCGAAGACTGCACCAACGGCCTCGATGACGACGGCGACGGTGACACCGACTGCGCTGACACCAACTGCGAGAGCACGAGCTTCTGCACGCCGGTGGAGGACTGCGTGAACGGCGTCGACGACGACGGCGACGGCGACATCGACTGCGATGACGCCGACTGCTCCGCCGCCTGTCCCACCGAGGACTGCAACGACGGGACGGACAACGACGGCGACCTGGAGATCGACTGCGACGATCTCGACTGCGTGTCGTCGGTGTATTGCCAGGGTGAGAACTGCGTCGACGGAATCGACAACGACCTCGACGGCGATCTCGACTGCGACGACAGCCAGTGCGCGAACACGGCCGCATGCAACGCGAACATCGAGGTGTGTGGCAACGGGGTCGATGACGACGGCGACGGCTACGTGGACTGCGCCGACGCGAACTGCGCGACCGATGCCTCCTGTGTCGGAGAGTCCTGCTCCGATGGGATCGACAACGACCTCGACGGAGACATCGACTGCGCCGATTCCGAGTGTTACGTCTTCAACAGCTGCATCTTCGGAAGTTGCACGGCGTCCACCTCGCTGCAGTGCACGGCGGCGAACAACTTCTTCAACGTGAGCCAGACCACGGTGGGCGGCGCCGACGGCCTCGACTACTACGCATGTGGGACGGCGGCGCTCGGGCCCGAGTACGTCGTCTCCTTCACGAGCACGACCGGCAATCCGGTCAGCCTCTCCCTGTCCCATGCGGTTGGCATCGACCTCGAGCTGGCCGTCCTGAACGGCGGGACGGGCGCCTCCTGCGAGCCCCAGGGCTGCATCACGGCCGGCGCGGCGGCGACCTCCCCGGAGACCACCGTGTTCGCCCCACAGATCGGCGAGACCTACTTCATCGTGGTGGACGGCGTCACCGCGGCCGACGAGGGGGCCTTCTCTCTCGACATCACGTGCTCCGGGGTGCCCGTCGTCGAGGAGTGCTTCGACGGCATCGACAACGACGGAGACACTGCGGTCGACTGCGCCGACTCGGACTGCGCCAACCAGTTCACGTGTGAGCCCACCGAGAACTGCCTCGACAACATCGACAACAACGGCAACGGATCCATCGACTGCGGTGACTTTGGGTGCAACACGGCCCCCAACTGCACGGCCGAGGACTGCACAGACGGCGCGGACAACGACGGCGACGGCGATCTCGACTGCGCCGACGGCGACTGCATCGGCACGGCGAGCTGTCCTTGACCCGGGTCGGGGCGCGGTCGGTCGACTAGGATCGACCCATGCGCAACTCTGCTCTGCTCCTGATGGCGCTCGGGCTGGCCCTCGCCGGCTGCCCCGCGGACGACGACGACGACAGCTCGGTCACCGGGGACGACGACGACGCGGCCTGCGTGGTCGATGGTTCCGGCGGCAGCGGCGGAGCGGCGGGGGGGGACTGGCTGACGGTGGGCGGCTGGTCGACGGAGGCCGACGCGATCCCCGACTACGAGGTCTTCGTGTACGCGCCCCCGAACCTGTCCGGGCCGGCACCCCTGGCGATCCTCACGGCCAACCCGGTCCAGGCCGATCGGGACGAGATCGCGCGGATGATCACCGAGTACATCAGCTTCCCCAACGGCATCGACGCCTGGGCCGACCAGCACGGCTTCATCCTCGCGTTCCCCGCCGCAGGAGTCGTCGAGCAGGGGAACCTCGCGTTCCGGTTCGGTCTGGACGAGAACTTCATGAGCGCGGCGATCGACGCCATCGCCAGTGGGTACGACGTGGATCGGAACCGGGTGCACCTCTTCGGCCGCAGCGGCGGCGGACGGGTGGCGATGCAGATGGCCGAGGCGCACTCCGCCCGGGTCGCCTCGATCATGAGCCTCGCGGGCCCGAACCCCTTCAACGGGGCACCGGCCTGGGAGCGCCCGGTGGCGGGGCTTTTCATCCACGATGAGGCGGACCCGGTGGTCTCCCGCACGAGCGTGCAGGCCGCGGTCGACGCGTTCGAAGACGGTGGGGCCTTCACGGAGACGTTCTACGACTACACGGGCGGCCACGAGTGGGACGGCGCCCAGGTGGAGCCGCGCCTGGCCGACTTCTTCGGCCGGATGTGCCTCTAGGGTTCCGCGCTCAGAGGGCGGCGCGCGCCTCAGCCGCGCTCAGAGGGCGGCGCGCGCCTCGGCCGCGCGCACCGTGTCGTCCAATCCCTCGAATTGCGCCAGGGCCAGCGTCCAACAGCGCCGCGCGGTCTCCCCATCGGCCGCATCGGTCGCCAGCCGGGCCGCCCGGGACAGCGCATCGCCGATGTCGCGATCGAAGTGGCGGTTGCCGTCGAGTCGCGTCTCGACTGCGGGCAGCGCAGCCCGAAGCTCAGCCCAGCGGCCGAGCCCTGCGAGGCACGTAATCGCGAGGACGTCCATGGCGAGGACGTAGGCGTTGCGGCCCTGCGCCTCGACCTCCGCGCGGGTGGCGCGGATCGTGGCCAGGGCCTCCTCGTGGCGACCCCGCGCGAGCTTGACGAGGGCGAGGTTGGCGCGCGGCATGAACGCCCAACCGGATCGGGTCCGCTCGAACATCCGCAGCGCCGCCTCGTAGTGCTCCTCGGCCTGCGGAAGGTCACCGCGAGCCCGGTGTGCTTCCCCGAGCGTATTCAGCGCCTGGGCCAGGTGCGCGAACGCGCCGGTGCGCTCGAAGAAGTGCCGCGCCCGCTGCAGCGCCTCCACCGCCTCGTCGACCTCCCCCGCGTCCAGGTGCAGGTGGCCGACGTTGAGCATGCAGTTCGCGGTGGTCCGCGCGTTGTTCGTGGTCTCCGCGATCTCGAGGGCCCGGCGGAACGCCGCCATCGCGCGGTCCCGCTCGCCGCGCCGTCGCAGCTGGTCCCCCATGGCGGCGAGGGCCTTCGCGGCGCCCACGCGCTCCTCGCCGTAGTCGAAGAACTCCAGGGCCCGCTGGAGCAGCGTCATCGCCAGGTCGAGGTCGCCGCGGTAGCGCGCGAGGTAGCCGAGCCCGAGCGCGCACCAGCCCAGCCCCGCGTCATCGCCCAGCTGGTCGAACGCGTGCTCCGCCTGCTCGAAGAGCGCCGCCGACTGATCGAGCTGGCCCTCCTCCCGGGCCGCGGTGGCGGCGTTGCGCAGCGCTTCGGCCCGGAGCGCCCACCACCGACGGGGATCTCCGAGTCCGACCGACACGACCGCGCGGGGCGGCCGAGCCCCCGCGGTGGCGCGCTCGGCGCGGTGGGCGATGGTCGTCGCCAGCTGCAGCACGCGCTTGCGATCGTCGCGGCCCTGGGCCGTCCTCAGCTGCGCGAGGAGCAGCTCGCCCTGGCGGGAGTCGTCGTCCGCGAGGGCGAGGAGCGTCGCCGCGCGCTGGGCCAGTGCGACGAGCCCCTCCAGCTGTCGGTACTCACCCGCCTCATGAGCCGCGGGAATCGGGGTGCGCATGAGCATCGCGAACGCCTCGGCGGCGCGCCCCGCCTCCAGCAGGTGGCGCCCGATCCGGGTGTCGCGGGACGGTGACCGCTCCGGGAGCCGCTGCGCCAGCACGTCGGCGGCGACCGAGTGGGTGTGAGCGAGCCGGCCCGCCTCCCGCGCCGTGCGCTGCAGGCTCTCGCCCAGGAGCGAGTGGGCCAGCGACCAGCTGCGGCCCCGAGACCGCACGAGCTGGTTCCGCATCAGCGTCCGCAGGAGGTCGTGCTCCGGCTCCGCGCCGAGTCCGCGACAGACCGCCTCCCAGTCGTCGTGATCCACCACCGCCCCGAGGACCGAGAGGGCCTCCAGCGCGACCTCGCTGTTGGCGTCCAGTCCCGCGAGGGCGTGCGCGACGCGGGTCCGCCAGAGGCTGTGGACGTCGTCGGGGACCGCGAGGCGCCGCCGATGCGCGAGGCGGTATCCGCGGGGCCCCGGCACGAGGACGCCCCGCCGCACCTGGTCCGCGACGAGCTGCACTGCGAAGAAGGGCGAGCCCCCGGAGCGCTCCTCCACCTGGCGGGCCAGGTCCGGCTCCAGCCCCAGCAGCCCCTGGACGAGTCGCCGCCGCGCCGTCGCGGGAAGCGGACGCAGCGGGAGGACCGCCACCTCGTCCCGCTGCGCGAGGAGATAGAGCTTCTCCCAGGCGTCCGCGTGCCGGGTGCGGCGCGCGTCCGACACGGTCGCGACGACGAAGAGCGGCAGCGCCTCCGTGGTCCCCTCGATGAGCCACTCGAACAGCTGGGTGGCCTCCAGGCTCGTGTCCACGTCGTCGAGCACGAGCACCACGGGCCGGGAGCGCGACAGGTGCTGGATCCAGGTCCGCAGCACCGTCCAGCGCTCGGTCCGGCTCGCCACCGGCACCGTCTCGTCGTCCAGGTCCTCGGGAGCGAGGAGCCCGAGCAGGGCCTGCTCCAGCCAGGGGTCGTCCCCGTGGGGCTGCAGCCGCTCCCGCAGCCGGACGCTCAGATCACTCCCCCGCAGCCGCCGCACCCGCAGGCTCTTGGCGAGCATCCGCCGGATCGGGTCCGCGCTCTCCTCATCCACGAAGCTGGACGCCAGCACGTCCGCCCCCGCGCGCCAGGCCTCCTCGCCGAGCCACCGCGCGAGGCGGGTGCGACCCATCCCCGGAGTGCCCCGGAGGATGGCCGCCCGTGTGGTCCCTTCCGTGGCCACGGCGTGAAACGCAGACCAGAGCGCGGACTGCTCAGCCTCCCGACCGATGAGGGGGACGGGCCGGACCCCCACGAGCCCCAGCCCGACGCCGCGCAGGCGGACCGGCGCCGCGGCCTGGTCCGCGTCCTGTCGCCAGGTGGAGGGGACCCGCCGCGGCGGTGAGGATCCGTCGCTCCGGATCAACGCGGCGTGAGCGTCCTCCGCGCGCTGGAACCGCGCGCCCGGCTGCTTGGCCAGCAGCCGGTGGATCCACGCCTGGAACCCGGGCGGGACGTCGTCGCGATGGGGCAGCAGCGGGACCGGGTGCACGACGTGGGCCTGCACCAGCGCGAGGATGTTCGGAGCCTGGAACGGCGGCGCGCCCGCCAGGAGCTCGAAGGCGACGCAGCCCAAGGCGTACAGGTCCGTCCAGGGGCCGAACTCGTTCGGGTCGGCCTCGAAGAGCTCCGGCGCCATATAGATCGGGGTGCCGACGAGGCCGCGGCCCTCGCTGGACCAGCCGCCGTCGGTGAGCAGGCGGGCGATCCCGAAGTCACTGAGCTTGAGGCCGGGCCGGGGATCGTCCGGATCGGCGAGCAGGAGGTTCGCAGGCTTCAGATCCCGGTGGAGGACGCCCCGCGCGTGCGCGTGTCCCAAGGCCTCGAGGGCCTCGGCGAGCCACCCGCGGATCTCCGCGAACGACGCCCTCCCGGCGCGCGACTCCAGCGAGCCGCCCGACGCGATCTCCATCGCGAGCCAGGGCGCCCCGGCGTCGATCCCGCGCGTGGGATCCGCCTCCTCCGGCGTGACCACGCCCGAGTCCAGCACCTGCACGATGCCCGGGTGATCGAGGGACGCCGCCGCCTGGACCTCGCGCTCGAACAGCGCCGCGAACTCGGCGCCCGCGGCCTTCTCGGTGTCCAGCACCTTGAGCGCCACGGCGATCCCCTCGGCCCCCGTGCGCGCCCGCCAGACGTGGGCCATCCCGCCACGGCCGAGCTCGTCTTCGAGGGTGAACGGACCGACGGTGCCCACGAATGCCTCAGGTGGCGCGATCGATGATGCCGGGGATGGCCACGGACAGGACCGTCAGGACGTCCGCGACCACGTCCAGCGCGCGGTTGGCGTCCCCGAGCCGGGCGATGGCGTCGCGCACGTCCGTGAAGCCGCGCTGCAGCGCCGCGTCGTTCCGGGCGAGGTCGTCCGCCAGGTCGTCGAGGCGCGCGTAGGTCGCGTCCGCGAGCGCCGCCGACACCCAGCCGCGCAGGCCCACGAAGCGCGCCCGGGTGGCTTCGTCCTGGGAGCGGTAGAACGCCGTGACGCGGCCCGAGTGGAGCTCGGCGTCCAGGTCCCGCAGGCGGGAGAGCAGCTCGTCGGCGGTCACTCGGACTCCTTCGCCGGCTCGGCGGTGATGGCTTCGAACGCTTCCCGCAGCGCGGTCGCGGACGTCTTCGCGGCGCCCACCTCGGCGACCGTCTGCTCGGCGAGGCGCAGGCGCTGGCGGGTGGCGACCCAGGCCTCCGGCGAGTGGACGGGCGCATCGGCCGTCAGCGGGTCGATGACGAGCAGCCGCTCCGCCACCGCGATCCCCAGGCTCACGTCGTGCCCGATGGTGTCCGCCACGGTCTGCAGCACCGCCTCCTGCGTGGCCAGCTCGGCCCGGATCGCGTCGGCCCGCTGCTCCAGCTCCTTGCGCATCTCCCCCTGGATCGCCTTGCGCACCACGATCTTCAGCGGCTCGGTCACGGTCCCCGCCGGCGGGAAGGCGAGGTCCTCGCGGAGCTCCTTGCCCAGCGCCGCCGTCGCGTCCCACGCGCGCCCGACGGAGGCCGCGGCGAGCTCCGGAGCGTCGGTGGTGGCGAGGGAAGACAGCGCCTCGAAGTAGGTCGCGAGCTGCTTCGCGTGGGCGCGGAGCCGCTGGAGCGCGCGCGAGCGAGCGGCGTCCTGCTCGCTGTAGGTGGCGTACTGCTCGACGGTGGCGTTGTCGAGGAGGTCCGCGTCGAGCAGGCGCCACGACGTCGCGTCCACCCCGGTCCGCTCGGCCGCCGCGAGGACCGCGTCGAGGTTCTGCGCGTGCGTCACGCCGGCGGACGCGAAGGTGGCGTACGGGTTCGTCGTGGCGCAGCCGGTCAGCGCGAGAGCGACCACGAGAACGAGCAGTCGAAGCATGGGTCCTCCACCCGCCCGGAGTCTAGACGGGCCGGGGCGCGGGTAGCATCGCGGCGGATGCTGCTCTTCGACGAGGACACGATCTTCAAGGCGCCCCGCCCGCGGCGGCGCTCCCGGGATCATGCGGACCGCGAGCCGGTGATCGTCTTCGAGGACCTGTGGAAGGCCTTCGGCTCGAACGTCATCTACGAAGGGCTCGATCTGACGGTGTACCGCGGCGAGACGCTGACCATCGTGGGCGGCTCGGGCACCGGCAAGAGCGTCCTCCTCAAGTGCCTGCTGCGCCTCCTCACGCCCGACCGCGGCACGATCACCGCCTTCGGCGAGGAGGTCACCGGCCGCACGGAGCAGCAGATGCTCGGGATCCGCCGGCGCATCGGGATGCTCTTCCAGGGCGCCGCCCTGTTCGACTCCATGACGGTCGCCGAGAACATCGCCTGGCCCATGCGCGTGCACGGCTGGACCGACGAGGACGCGATCGCCGCCAAGGTGAACGACGTGCTGACGCGCGTGGACCTGCCGGGCATCCAGGACAAGCGCCCCGTCGAGCTGTCGGGCGGGATGCGCAAGCGCGTGGGCCTGGCGCGCACCATCGCCATCGAGCCGGAGGTGATCCTGTACGACGAGCCCACGACGGGCCTCGATCCCACCAACGTGAAGATGATCGACCAGCTCGTGGTGGACATGCAGGACGGCCTGGGCGTGACGTCCATCGTCGTGACCCACGACATGGACTCCGCGTTCCGGATCAGCGACCGCATCGCCGTGCTCTGGGACCGGCGGATCCGCTGGGTCGGGTACCAGGACGAGATCGCGGACGCCGCGGATCCCATCGTCATGGACTTCGTGAACGGAGACGTGGGCAGCGGGAAGGAGTGACGCGATGTATCTCGTGACCGGAGCCACCGGCTTCCTCGGCAAGCACCTCGTGGACCGTCTGCTGGAGCGGGGGCGGGTCGTCTGCCTGGTGCGGGACCTCGAGCGGTTCGCGGCCCTCAACGATCTGCGCTGGGGAGGGCGCGCGGAGGCGATCGAGGGCGACCTGACGGGCGACCTGTCGGTCGGCGACCTGCGCGGCATCGAGCACGTCGTGCACTGCGCGGGGCTGTACCGGCTCGACGCGGACGAGGCGGCGTGTGAGGCCGTGAACGTGCGGGGGACGGACGCGGTGATCGCGCTGACCCAGCAGCTCGGCGCGACCCTGCACCACGTGAGCACCATCGGCGTGGCGGGCGACGTGGACGGCGCGTTCAGCGAGGCGGACTTCGATCGCGGCCAGTCCCACGGCCACCCCTATCCGGCCAGCAAGTACCGCGCGGAGGCGCTGGTGCGTGCGTCGAGCGTGCCCTGGCGGGTCTACCGCCCGGGGATGATCCTCGGGCACTCGCAGACCGGCGAGGCGGACCGGGTCGATGGCCTGCTGCTGCTGTTCCCCCTGATCCGACGGCTCCGGGGCGCCCTGCCGAGCTGGCTGCCCCTCATCGGGTACGAGGGCGCGCCGCTCCCCCTGGCGCCGGTGGACTTCGTGGCCCAGGCGATGGACGTGCTGATGCACGAGCCGGGAATCGACGGACGCGCGTTCCACCTCGTGGATCCCGATCCGCCCACCTTCGGCGAGGCCGCCAACGCCGTCGCGGCCGCCGCGCACGCACCCCGGTTCGCGTTCCGCGTCACACCGGAGCTGTTCGCGCTCTTCCCAGTGCTGGGTCCCGTCCTGCGGGGCCTCCCGATGGTCAAGCGGGCGCGCACCAAGCACCTGGGCGGCGGGGACGGGGGGCCTCTCCTGCGGCTGCTGAGTGGCCGCACCCAGATCGACGCGCAGCAGACCTGGGAGCTGCTCGACGGGAAGGTGGAGTGCCCGCCGTTCGCCGACTACGCCTGGCGCCTGTGGGACCACTGGGATCGCGTGCTGCGTCCGGCGGCGCGGCGCACGCTCGCCGACGCGGTGGGCGGGCGAACCGTCGTCGTCACCGGTGCGTCGTCCGGCATCGGGGAGGAGGTCGCGCGGGTGCTTGCCGCCGAGGGCGCGCACACCGTCCTGGTGGCCCGATCGACCGACAAGCTCCAGGCGCTGGCCGCGGCGATCCGGGAGGGCGGAGGCAGAGCGACGGTGCTGCCCTGCGACATCGCGGACCCGGAGTCCGTCGCGGCCCTCGTGGCCGCCGTCGAGGAGCTCGGCGGCTGCGACGTCCTCGTGAACAACGCGGGGCGGTCGATCCGGCGGCCGGTGTCCGAGAGCGCCGAGCGGTTCCACGACTTCGAGCGCACGATGCAGCTCAACTACTTCGGCGCGATGCGGCTCATCCTCGGGTTCCTGCCGGGGATGCGCGCGCGGGGCCGCGGGCAGATCGTGAACGTCCTGACGATGGGACTGCAGACCCGGGTTCCGCGCTACGCCGCGTACATCGCAAGCAAGGCGGCGCTGGAGGCCGCGAGCGCGTCCATCCACGCCGAGGTCCTGCACGACGGCGTCTGCTTCACGGCCGTGTACATGCCCCTGGTGCGCACCCCGATGATCGCGCCGTCGGCGGTCTACGCGAACTGGCCCGCGCTCGAGGTCGACGCGGCCGCGGCCATGGTGAGCGAGGCCATCGTCACGCGGGCGCCGCGGGTGTCGACGGCGCTGGGGAGCTTCTCGGCGGCCTGGGGGCTGCTGGCGCCGGGATCCGGGCTGCGGGTGCTGAACCGCGGGGCGCAGATGGTGCCGGTGGATGGCGAGGCGACCACCGCGGGGCGCGGGACCGGGCTGGTGGGGAAGATCCTGCGCTCCGTCACCTACTGACGAGCGGATCGCGCGGCTCTTCGGCCAGAAGTGGGGACGAGCTGACAGCTCCTGGCCCTTTCTGGCCGTTTCGAAGGCGCATCACGCGTCTTCCCGGCCAGACCTCGAGCCTCTCAGTCGACGTCGTCCGCCACGACGTCCAGCGCGTAGAACTCGCCGCCGTCCAGGCACAGCGCGGACTCCGGGTAGGTGTACGTCTGCCCGAGCTCGTCGTAGGCGCGCAGAGTCCAGATGGTGCGCGGCCAGAAGGGCACGGTGCCGGACTCCCCCTCGATGATCGGCGGGACGAACTCGGTCACGAACGACTCGCCGGTGGCCCCGTCGATGACCTCCATGGCCACGATCCCGAGCGGGCCGAGCCCCCCGTCGATCTCGTTGGTGGCCTCCCAGGTGCACGGCGGCGCCTCGTTCGCGAGCGTGATGGTGGACTCGAAGTTCTGCCCGCTCTGGCAGGTCTGGTCCCCGAGCCGCAGGAAGTAGACGCCATCCTGATCCACCCCGGACAGGTCGTAGGACCAGCCCACGTCCACCTGGAACTCCACCGAGTCCCCGAAGGCGAGTGGCGCCGCGAGCAGGCCTCCGCCCCAGTCGCTGATGCCCACGGTGCGGATCCACAGGTCGAACAGCGCGTAGTTGACGGCGTTGTCGCCGATGTCGTTGGTGATGGTCCAGGTGCAGGGGATGTCGAGATCGTCGCTCGTCAGGACGGTCTCGTGGCGGGTGCCGTCGGTGCAGCTGTTCTCCGCGAACCGGGAGTAGGTCGTGCCCTCGCCGTCCACGGCGCGCAGGTCCAGGAGCGGCGCCCCCGGCGCGAGCAGGAACGAGTAGGACTCGCCGAAGGGCAGCGCGTCGACCTCGCCCAGGGTGTTCTCGCCCCACTCCTCCCCCTCGGCGCGCAAGTGGAGGGAGACGAGGTCGGTGGGAGCGTCCAGGTCCCCGATGTTGTTGGTCACGATCCACAGGCATGGGTCGGGCGCGCCCGCGCAGCCGAACGTGAGCGCCAACGGAAGCAGCCAGAGAAGCCTCATCGGGCCTCCGGGAGGTCATCGGGGGCGCCGTCGATGGGCAGGCTGCGATCCGCGCCGTCCGCGCAGCGCGGAAGATCGAAGCGCGACCAGAGATCACCTGCGTCGTTGGTCACCTGCAGGTCCCAGACGACGTCGTCGTCGTCCATCGCGAAGCCGATCTCCGCTCCGTCCGCCAGGTCCTCCTCCAGCACCTCCCGGGCCCAGGCGACGGTGCCAGCGCGGCGGAGGCGGAGGTTGACGATCGTGGTGCCGGTTCCGTTCGTCACCGTCCAGGTGCAGGGCTGGTCGCGATCGGCGTCGGTCAGGGTGAGCTGCAGCGACTCGTCCGGCGGCTCGCACAGCACGGCGTCGAGGCGCGTCCAGGTGCGCCCGAGCGCGTCCGTGCCCCGGACGTCCAGGGGGAACGGCCCGCTCTCGCGCACGCGGACGGCGCGGGTGTCGTCGGGGTCGAGGCGGCCGTCGAGCAGGTCGGGCTCGGCCCAGTAGCTGGTCCCCTCCAGGCGGACCTGGATCGCGTTGAACCCGGCGTCCGCGGGGTCCGTGACGCCGTTGGTCACGCGCAGGCGGCAGGTGTCGCTGCACGCCGACAGGGCCGGGAGGAGCGCGAGGATCAAGAGCAGGCGGCGCACGCCGCAAGGGTACCGGGCCCGGGAGGGCGGCGGCCGAGTGGTGGGCCACCCAAGCGCACGGAGTGGTGCGGACCCCGGGGCAGACACGCTGTCTCACCCCCGCGGTGGGCCACCCGAGCGCACGGAGTGGTGCGGAACCCGGGGCAGACACGCTGTCTCACCCCCGCGGTGGGCCACCCGAGCGCACGGAGTGGTGCGGAACCCGGGGCAGACA
>ENA-OWNT01003405-OWNT01003405.1-seawater-metagenome-genome-assembly--contig:-NODE-3405-length-15023-cov-3.673826_pt1 | contig 15023 bp, 17 predicted proteins | sample MGYA00238136_ERZ651165 | MGnify/ENA primary metagenome ERZ651165 (study PRJEB26861, sample SAMN08777766) | seawater metagenome | isolation source: coastal seawater | place: USA: Florida | collected...
AACGATTCTAGAGTAGAATGTGTCAAAAAATGGTCCTTCTCCAATGTTATTGTCAACTTGCGTCAGTCTGCATCAACTCGACATGCTCGACTCAGGTGTGCAGGTCGGTCGTGCAATGCAAGGTGGCCGTGGCGAAGGCGATCCTGTTTGACCAACAATGTATGTTGTTTATACTACTGCGGGTGGGGGAGTCGATGCAGAGAACAGAACCGCAAGCCAACGCCGCGTGGTCATGTCCAAGTGGATTCTCAGTGTTATGAAGTCAAATAGAACGTCCATAAGGCGATCCCAACTCAAGTCAAGTCTGCATCACGCTATGATTATAACTCAAGGACTCATTCCAGGTGAATCGTGCAATGACGAGCAACACTCATTGTGGTGAAATAGCAAGCAAGGCGTCAAGCTTTCGCACGATTGTGCGTCCGGTATGCAGGAAGTGCAATTGCGCGGGGTGGTGTGCGGTGGACGTCACCATACTCGTACACTGACGACTGAACAACACAACCAACTACACGACAACACATACATCACGACCGACGACCGACGGTGGCCGGTGGGTGTGTGTCGTGTGTTGCGTGTCATGTGTCGTGTGTCGTGTGTCGTGTGTTGTGTGTTGTGTGTTGTTCGTTCGTTCGGTCGCTGTCTTCCCTTGTGTCTCGGTGTGCCATTTTGAATGAAGGCCGATGTTCAGTTCGACGAAAAGAAGTTTTGTTCTCTCGTAGATCTTTGGACGGAGCACGACAATCCCCCGACCGCGTGATTCACGATTCACGCACGCACAATGCACGCACGCACGACGCACGCACACACGCACGCACACAGCTGCACACCTGCACCTGCATGATGATCTTTGCTTGGTTGCAGGGACACGTCACAGCGCACACAACACACAACACAACGCACGTGCACACAGTGTACTCGACCAGCCCCCCAGCGTCACGTGTAAATACACAACACGAATCGTAAAATACATGCAATGGCAAGAGCATGATCGTTCAATTCGTGTCGCACATCAGCATGTTGTGTGCGGGATGATACCAAGCAAGGGGTCACTGCTGTTCGTCTAATTGCATTATGACGGCGACGACACCAACATCTGCTGAGCACGTCGATGGCACCGCGCCCATCCCCGCCGAACAGCAACAACACCGACAGCTCGTTTCGGAGTTGGAACGAATGAATAAATGCTGCATCAAGACACTATATTCCTGCGGTCCGATGTATCATGCGCACAAATCTCTTTGTACGTATGACACGTGATTGATTTCCTTGCTAGTTACCGTCCGCTGCAGTAGGTTTTGTTGTGACTTCCTCATAGACATCGTATGTTCCATGGTGACGACCTCACCCACACATGAATAGTTCATGTGGTCAACAAGCAGACATCATTCACGCAAGGAGCGCCTGCTGACGTTGTTCATCAATGCTCGCGTACATAAAAAAGGATTGTGATCTAAGAATATATTAATGGGCGTGCGTGGAAGTTGACATCAACTACGAGATCGAGCCGAACGTGCCCGAGCCGATCGCTGTTTCGATTTGGACGCGGCCTTCGCAGTAGATTTAGGGATCCAATCGATACCTCTCCGTGAAGCCGGAAGACTAGACCTCACGTCAAGATTCGAACTTGAATCAGCATCTTCACGTGATAGCTCGTCGCCCGAGTCAATATCACCGTCACGTGGCCGAGCCGTGACCTGCCTTGTAGTATCCTGTTCGTCAAGGGCTTCTTCAATAGCCCGCTCAACGTCCTCAGCAACCTGTTCGGAATGTAACTGATGAAGCTTCGATCGGAACATCCCAGACTGCGTGCGTGTTGGTGTGCGCGTCCGCGCTGTGAACCCTGTTGTCGTTGAAATTTGTGTATGATCCGTGGCTTTAACAATGCGTTCTTGAGCTTTCGCTTCGTTTTCAGCGGCGATAATTTCCCTGTTGGCAGACATCTCAGCGGCAAAAGCGGCTTCATCCCTGTGCGCGGCCGTTGTTGTTGGTCCCTCCGAACGCTTCGCTTTCCCGACCGTTCCATAAAGTTCAATCCCTGAACAATACAGACGGAGTGTGCCACCACTGTTACGACTGCGTTGTACAACTCGAAACATTCGGAAAGCTGTGGGAACAGGTCGTCGCTCCCGACGTGCGAACTGTACATCATTTTCCTGACTAGTATCTGTGCACCGAATATGTTGAAACTCAGTCGGGTCCAAATTCCACTCTGCCCAAGCATACACACCAAACTCTTTCGGTTTGGGGGGACCGCGTCTAGAGACAGGGGAGCCCGCTGCAAATTGAGTGGGATTCAAACTTGAAAGCGAGTGATCCGCCTCATGGGACTTGAGCAACGTCCAAAAAATGCCATTTGTGGACCCTTGTAACTGCCAGTTCTCGAGAGAGTAGAATACGTTGGGGTTCCCATGTCGTAGCCGGTAGTGTGTCGGTGTCAATAATGGGACTCGTTCGTGCAGAGTGATAGTGAACGAAGCGTTGTCGCAGTCTTCAGAATAGCACAAGTCTCCTGACACAACACCGTCTCCGCAAAGACAATGCAGCAGTGGGGTTTTCGTTGAAGGGTTTTCGGTCTTACTGCTGTTGACACGAGCAGCTCTTGACCGTGGCGACACTGATGAAAACGATGGTGCCGAGGAGGTGCTCCAAGACGGGTGTGCCGAAATTGTAACCCTGCCATCTTCGGTAGGATTGACGAATTTGGGAGCTAATCCGCCCTGAGAACCCAGCCACCACAAAATTCCTCCATATCTGAACTTTTGGGCCTTCGTGGTTGGCCGCGGTAACTTTCCTTTACCACCGCAAACATCACATTTTGAGAACTTCTTCGGGTTGAACTTTGGTTTGGCACGCCGAGTTTTCCGTCCAGATGAAGTATCATTTGATGACTTTGAGATTTTCTTCTTTTTGGCAGCTTTCTTAGCGGCTTTTTTGGCTGCTTTTCTCTCTGCTTTTCTTTTGGCTTTGGCGAGCGCAACTCGACGCAATTCAGCTTGTCTTGCTTCAGGAAGCATGGCCTCAAGTTGTTGACGACGAATCTGTTGCTTTCTAATGCGACGCAATTCAGCCTTCACCATCTGAGCGTTGATATTTTTCTCCAGTTTGTCTTGTTTTTTCTTCGACCGAATATCTCGAAAGTCACCCAAGAGTTTTGGTGCGGCTATTGGTTCACCATCCTCATCAACCTCACCGGCATCGGGGTCGCCAAGAAGACTATTCTGTTCGTCCTGAGAGAGGGGAATGAACCCGACTCCAGCGCACTTGAGGCAGTTGGCTTCGAAAAAGGAACTTAAGGAACCGTCGTCATAGAATGGCACAAATGTCTGCCCTGGCCTTGGGAAAGTGGGCGCTGATGCGTCTATAAGTTGTGCTTCAGGGACTGACAGGTTTTTGCTCGGAACTACGTCTTTTTCGGTTTCGGCTGGCAGAGCCAGTCCCTCCTCCTTGTCGTCACCTGGCTCAGGGGGAGCATTCCAGTCTTCTCCAGGTTCAAGCATTTTGAGGAGAAGCTTCCGGACCGCCAGGGTGTTGCCCTCCAGTCATGAATTTACAAGTGGCTCGCGCGAAGTTCCACATCGAGCGAACTTGCGTCCAACACAAGGAAGTCCATGCTGCGAGCTCGCCTCGCAGAGGAATATTGTTCAAACTACTTTCCAGAGTAAATCTCTTGGGCCGAAACTCACGTTCACAAAGATAGCTTTCGGCACCACCTGGTACGTGCGTGTTCCTGCTCGTCGGCATTCCACAAGCTCGTTGTGAACACCACGAGTTCCCGACTGCGTGGTGTTGTTGACCAAGTCCAGATATTTCATTCTACATGGTTGACAACGACGTTCATGTAGGTTTCTCCTCAACAGTATCCACCATGTTTCGTTGTCTGTCGCAGTGTAGCAGTCGCAACAGCCCACCACCACTATATCATACCAATGAAAAACGACGACATCAACGACACCAACGACCGACGAACGAACTGTGACAACAGTTGAACAGTTGAACAGTTGAACAGTTGAGCGAGCGAACGGACGAACGAACGGCGAACAACGAACGGCGACATCGAAACAAACGAACGGCGACATCGAAACAAAAACGAACAACGACCAATGAACGAAACGACGACCAACGACGACGACGAAGAAGTGAGTGACTGTGTGCCTGTGAGTGAACAGCTCGAGTGTACTCCTCTATACAGTACCATTAATTAAATTTATAAATTTCATGTTTTGGGGATACATGCGTACAAATAAACAGTGAACATCTCAGCAGCGCAGTACTTTCACAGCGTGACAGTGCACGCCGACAACGAACGCTAAATAAGAAAAGTTTGTATTACACTATACTATACTGTACTAAAAGGTGTAATCATAAAAGCTTAATTCTCAATTCATAAATTCATCGTCAATTCTTCATCGTCAACAAGAGTTTCGTTCGTTCGTTCGTTTGTTCGTTCGTTCGTTCGTTCGTTCGTTCGTTCTCCCGCGAAAGTCGAAAGTTGAAAATCGTTTTGAATCTTTGAATCGAACGAACGAACGAACGAACGAGCGAACGTGTTCGCTGTTGGTTGGTTGCGTTGGCACGACACGGCACGTCCGTCCGTCCGTCCGCGTTCGTGCGTCTGCCGTCTCTCTGTCCTCGCCCGTGCCCGCATCTAGTCGTTCCTGCGCACCTTTTGTCTGTCGATCCGTCGATCCGTCTCCCTGTTTGCTGGCTGTGTTGACGCGTTGTGTGTGTGTGCATGGAAGTAGTGTTTGGATGTAATGGTGTGCAGTGGTTCCGCAATGTCGTCGTCTCGGATCGCGTGACGTGGCCATGAAAGAGCACGACCCAAGCGAGGTTGGCGACACTGCCTTTCACTACTCGAGACGGTCACGGCGCCACGTCACCAAGTCGCCACTGCCGCGACGCCAACGTTTCTGCTTCCGTCAGGCGTGTACCTGTGAAGAGCTACGCCCCGACACGTCGACGACAGGATCAGCTTCCGATGGGTGATAGTCGCGGAGCAGTGAGACAAAGGTAGGTTCCGACTCAGAGATGCTCTATTTTGACGGTATCTCTTGTGGAACCATTTGTCTTTGTTGGTCCACCAACCCCTTCAAGTTTCTTCTCGCCATTTGGACGGGAACCCACGAGTTTAGGACCAACATACCATGCGTTGGAATGACGATTCCGCTTTGCTGATGTAGCCTTTCAAAAGTCGTACCATGCCCGTGATATCACCCGTTGCATCGGCGTGTCAGATATGTGGCACGGTCCTTCCAAAAAAGATAACTTATGGTTCAACGTCTGAACAAGCGGCAGCACTTTCCAAGACACTTCGCATCGACAACTTTAACGGTCGAGCACACGATTACCCGGTGGACTCCAGGGGGCAACACCTAAGATGCCGATGTTGCAGGTGCCCTGTGGTGCTATCGGTGCGCAGTATCCCTTTGTTGAATTACGTTCGAGGTCAAAATCGAGATTCCAACTCTGGATTGTCACAGTGCAATCCATTGTTGACTGAAATGTTGTTCGAGTACCTCCCTCTCAAAGTTCTATGGCAGTGCAGAGCAGTTTGCAGAACTTGGTGCGCAATTAGTCCTGCATCCCGTGATCCGCGCGTCAGAACGCGTATGTTCGCGTGGGGCGAGCCTGTCAAAACTGCTTTGCAAATGAAGCAATTCGACGAAGAAGTTATCAACGCCCGCTCACCGCAGAGTTTTCCAAAGCGTTTGCACTTTTTCCGGTTCTGGATGTCCGGGTTTTGCGTTGGTTTGGGCGACATCATTCAAATTAGCAGTGGGAATGATGCATCAGAGCCATTTCTCGGGAAGATTTTGACGCTCTACACGAGCGGGACCTCCGCGATGAATTCATATCGTGAAACATTGTTGAGACAACGGTACCCAAGAGATCGCAGGGGCCCCAAAGACTCGGCAGCTGTTGAAGTCAGTCGGCATACAACGTGGTCTGCTCGGAATTTCCCATGGGTTGATTCTGCGGCGTGGATGCGAAACAATTGGTTCTTTCGCCGGTCGGAAATTCCGGAAATTCATCAGCCGGTGCTCCCCCCAACAGCATCGGCCAAGCAATCTTTCAAATGGCTTGTGACAGATTCATGTGTCGAAAAATCTGAAGTTTTCGAATGCCATCCTATGATGGGCGATCGCAATCCAGTTTCAAGTTTTGAAGCCTTGTGCAGCCTTCGAACGTTCGAAGGGTTTATGCAGGCGTCCGCAGCAAAGAGCGAGTTTGAGCTATTCATACCGAAAGACGTTCGAGTTGCTGGCGATAATTTTGGTGCGTGGCATCACATTGATTGTTCGCCATCGGTCAAGCCCCTCTCTCTCACGACGTCCGTCTTTCTACTTGTGTATTGCAGACAAGTGCCTGGACTCGTTGCAGCATCGCACGTGCCACCCTGTGGTAAGCTACTATTTACCAATTTACGCCTCACCCGTTCCAAGTTCTATAATATTCTTTGCAATATCTTAGTCGTTCGATGACGGATGTATTTTGTTTTCACGGCGTTCATACAACCCCTCGAAAGGTTTGAATTGCACCATGGACCGAAGATGGTTTGCTCTTTCGTCCCATCGTAATAGTCGCCCTCTTTGTAGGTCAGTTTGACAAATTGAAGAGTGTAGTCCGACCGAAACCCAACCATGCGTCGGACTCAGGGAGAAAATTCGTCCATATTGGCACAAAGTACCAGTGTACGCCCGATCAGGTGGTGATTTGAGTGACCATTCACCCATGCTGTTCATGAATTCAACTCATGTAACACTATGTACAATGTTGCATTTTATGCCATGTTTTTTTAAAGATTCCGAAACAGCATATGGACCAGTCTGTCAAACGGAGAGGTGAATGTACCGTGATTTGGGATCCAAGTGTCACTTTGGACCCTGAAAATTCAAATGGTGCGTTTTCCGCCGGCAACTCCGGTGTGTTGACGTGGGCTTCGCTCGCTGACCAAGTCACCGACATTATTCGAAGTCGCTCCTTTTGGAGAACGGACGTCATCCTCGAAGCACTCACTGCTCGCAGCCAATACATTTTGCCTGGAAATGAGCTCGAGCTGTCTTCGGTGCGTGGTCAAAATGCGAGCATAACGGTCAACTCTATGTCACTGATCTCGTCTAACTGTTCTGTGATAATTTACAGGTGGATGCAGTTGCGAACGATATTGAAATGCGACTTCAACAACAGTTTCGGAAGTGTACGAAAGACGGAAAGCTGTTGGAGAACGAAATTAGTTTCTCCAAAGATAGTCTGGTGGACGATTGCCATTTGGTGTCGCGGCGTCTTCAACGTGTAATGAATCTGTACGTGTTTGGGAACGAAAATGGCGGCCGCCGCAGCGTCGTGGAAAAGACAAACAGTGGGAAAACTGAGAAGAGTATTGCCGTGAAAGGCCAGCGCAGTCGTCGTAAAGTGAGTGGTCAGAATTTACGAACGTCACTGGAACGACAAGTCGCTGCAAGAAGTAACTCCGCAGCGGGACACGCTCGATCCATGTTTTCATCTGAAGTCGTATTTTCTCGAGCCTGGGCCCTCCAACGCCTCGCAGGTACAGATGCATCTTGGACCGACATGGAGCACAGTGCATTTGGCAACTCGGATCCTCGTTCGAATAGCGAGAAACGTGCAAAGAAGGACATCTCTTTTGCCTTGACTTCACCCCCAACGCCAATAATCAATGCCCGGAGTGACGAAGATCAGACCCCGATCTCGACTTCTACAGTTGCAGTTTCCCAGGCTTGTACACTGTGTGGTTTACGAGGCATCTTAGTTTGCTGCGACGGAAAATGTCGTCGCAGCTTTCATCCAGGGTGTCTCGGACTCGAGGCACTGCCGTCGCAACAAATATGGAAGTGTGCATTTTGTTCCAAGAAGCCGAAGAATACCGCTCAAAGTGCTCAAAGTGCCAATACTAGACGTCGAGGTAATGCATCTACGTTGAGCCGGAAGCGTCCAGTACCCAAGCAAAAGTGCGCCCCACTCAAAACACAAAAGAGGAAGAAACGCGCGACCCGCACGACGTGCTAGAAACAACAAATGAGCTGCTTATTGTAATTATAACTGTACGAGTTGCATGCCGATTCGCACTGCAATTCCGTCGAAAGAAAGCCTTTCACGTTGGAGTTGGGCGCAACATCGACTCTTGGAACGAAGAATGGGGCACATACGCCGTTTGCCCGTTGAAATTGAGCTCCACACAATATGGCTCGGAAGATGCGTCATCAGCGTCGTGGTCCAAATCCCTCCAACAGGCAATGGCCACTGTTGACGCGTAAGGTGGAACTTCGGCGTCAAAGTTGACAACATCTACCAGTTGCCGTGGACCGTCACTTCCGTCTGCATTCCACACGCTACTGCCTAGCTCGTTGTTGAGTGCGTGCAACAATGCATACAAGGTAGAATCGTGTCCGGAGTATATCGTCACCGGAGGGTCGGAAGACGCATCGCCATTTTGTGACTCGATATCGGCCGCAATTGACTCCTGCAATGAACAACTAAATTGTCAAAACAAAATCGGAATTGATGTTGACAGAGAAACAAAGTAACGAACCTCTAACTTTGTGTGCAAGTTGTGCAGGAGGTCCGATGATGCCATGCGCGACAGTTCAACGTCGGTGAAAAGGGACCGCCACCGGTTGATGGCAACCTTCATGAGCTCGTTCATTTTGCTGTTGTGAACTTCTGGCAGTCGGTCGTAGCAATCAAGACAGATGGAAACTTCCAAAACATCCAACCAATTGAGGTAATGGCGCTAAAATAGCAACACGTCAACCACCAGTTCGTTACAGGAGGAAACGCTCATCATCACAAGGCAGAGAAAACCTACCGAGTGCGTTTTGGGATCAAGTATTCCGTGGTCATGGTACACTGACAAGATGGACTCCATGAACTCAGTTACTTTTTCGTTGAACTCCTTTGTTTCCTCACTTTGTAGCAGCGAATTCATTCGGTCGTTAGCTTCTGGGCGAGCCCGCATTACGCCAAAGGGATCAATCTTGTTCAAAGCTTGAATAGATTTAATGGGGGTCTGCGTGCTGGAATCATCACCGGTGCCGTCAAACAACCCGTCAAGCAAGCTCTGCACACTCTGCACAGTTCGAAGAAATGTTGTGCAATGCACTTGCACTTGGTCTGGTCGAAGAGCCTGGCCATGTGCTTTGGTGTAATCTTCTTGAATTTGCTTGCCAACGGCGTTCAACTGCTGGAGTCCCCGGTGTGTCAGCCGACCGCGGATGCCACTCGAGTTGTAGAGATCGCTGGTTTCGATCCCTTCCATTGGAAACTTGTCGTGCAAGTGATTCACGGATTCGTCACTAGGAATTTGATCGTTCCAAAAATCATCCATGCCCTGAACCGCATTAATGGGAGTTCTGTCTCCGTGTCTGTGGACAATCTGCGCCCCCACGAGTTTCACATTGGACGACAATTTAGGCGGGAACAGTTTTTGCGCGTGGCGGCTGAATACATTTCGACCAACTGGGGCGGAGAGCCACATTGTCACTTCGGTGGTGACGAGAGGCTTCAACGATAAATATTTGTCAAGAAACAAATACAAAAACTTCTTCATGCGTCAAGAAGAAGCTGTCTTCCTTCAGGCTCCGTCATTCCGTTCAAGCCTCCCTCGCTGGCCGCATCGACAGTGTTGACACGCCAATAACTGTTTAACCCGTGTTGATGACCAGGTAGCATCCCTTTGTCCCATTGTAGCTGCCTGGGAGTTTTGTCCGTGCACGTTCCCTCACAATCTGGTCCCCGACGACTGTAACAAAAGCCTGGACAGTCATCGGTTCACCGAAATGGTGCCATGCTCCGTTCCGTCTTCCTTCCACCAACCCGTTCCGTACTCGCCGTGTTTACAAGCCCAACAAACTCGCATGCGCTTCCTTTCCACCCGCTCATGTTGGACTGCCAACCCAAGGCAGATGGGTGGTGGTGACTCGAATAACGTAATGGCATACATACAGCCGCGTCCCAAAAGTCGCACAAACCTCGACTGACTCCGATGTCGACATGTTCGGTGTTCGTTCGGTGCCAACGCCAAACGCAGGGACGCAAGACGCAACACGTGTTGGGTCGTTGCGTCGTTGCGTCGTTCCACGTTCCACGTTGTGGGCAATTGCGGCATCCACGGTGGCTCGCTCGGCGGCTCGGCGGCGGCGGGCGGTATTCACCCCCTCGTTGACGACGGATCACGGCGACGGACGGTGGACAAAGGACGATCGGACGACGATCGAGCCGCATGCACTTGACCTGACTGACATCTATCTGTGCTGCGTCAATGCATGACCCACGGGACAGGTCTAACTAAGCGCAGGACATAGGAGTCAAAGTCAAAGTGCACCCTTCATCATGGTGGCGCTTGCGATCGGTGCTGCATCAGGGAGCGAGCGGGGTGAGGTCCTGGGCTTAGAGCTTAGACCTGCGCATCGTGGGCGCGCAGAACCCACAGGACAGGTCTAAGCCCAGGACGTAGGACATAGTCTCGGTAGTTCACGTGAGACACAGAGTGTCGGAGGTATCATATACCCATCGAGTTAGTTCGGAGACACAAGCGTATGTAATTCGAGTACAGTAACTTTACTAGGTGTCTGTTGACACCGTCGTAGTTGGGGGGTTGCGAATCAGATTGTTGATGAAGAAACGCAACTCAGCCACAAACATTTCTGCGGAGATGTCACATGCTTGAGAGCGGACGGCATGGTACTCACGCAATTTCCGAAATAATGCAGGTCTTATCATGACATTGCTTACGACTTTATGCTTTTGCGCTGTGTCGAGCTTACTTTTAATTCTACACTGCAACAGTGGAGTACTCGCCACGCATTGTCGATCGTCGGCCGTTGTTCGGTGGCTGCACGGTGCCGCGTCGACGGGGTAAGCTTTTTCTCCCATCCCACGCTTCGCTTGCGTCATGTGGATAGCGGCTACTGGATTGCGGTGCGGTCGACGGTCTTTGGGCCTCGTGTCGATTGTTGGCAAAGTCCTGCGCAAGATTTCTCGATACCGGAGCTGGTCGAGTTTGTGTCGAATCAATTGGTTGTAGCGGCAGGGACGCGGGACGCGCAGAGTTGGGCTTGCGTGCACTTGCGTTTTCATCTTGGCTGTTGTTTGCAGGAGCACGATTCGCTGGAGGCCTCTTTTGATTTTCTGCGTAGTCTCCATCCCTTAACAGAGCTTCAATGGCGCTGGCCCAAGCATCACGGACGGTCTGGTTCTCAGCCTGAAGATCCAACGACAGTTTTGCCTTGCCTCCCTTGGTCAGGGTGACTCGTGGACGGTTCGGCGGGTTTGAAGCTCCCGGAACTGTCGGTGGGACCCTTTTCAAAATAATTGAGAAACAAGGGAGATCCGCTAGCTCAGTGGTGGAAATCTTTTTCGATGTTCGCAGAAAAACTGCAGTTGTTCTCCCGCGTTGTACGTGAGATACTGAGTCGACGTAAATGCTCTGCCGTGCGGCTGGTTCGGATCGCATTGCATCTGCAGACTTGCGTGGGTCGCACCACCGGAAGCAGTTGTGCTGGGAGTCGAGCCACACGAATCGCGGATTTGGACTTCCTTGTTCGCCATGCTTGCGGAACACATGACCTCGATACAGCATTGTCAATTGCTCTTGAGTAATACCTTGCGGAACATCGTCGTCGCTCTCGTCAGAAGGAGTTGCAGCGACGTCGTTGTTGTTCTGATCTGGCTGCTGGCGTGCTGGCGATCGCTGGTCGCGTGGTCCTGTTGCAGACTGACTCGGCCAAGCATTGTTGGTACCGGAGCCGATATTGTTGCTGTGATTGTCATCATCAGAAGAAGACGAGGATTCGTCACCAGAGTTTTCATCCGCGGAAGAGCTCTCAAAAACGGAAGGAGGAATATCTTCGATGCTAGCAGACGAGCGACTAGTGCTCAGGTCATCAAGATCGTCATAACTGTTCTGGCGGTCTCTGCGTGGTCTGTGGTCAACCGAGTGTGGCGAAGTCAATTTCGAATTGTGCGGCGACGCACTTCTAGGCCCCTTTGAACTGGGAGCTGGAGAGTCAAACTCATCTAGGAGAGTGTCATCCATCAAGTCGAACTTTTGTTTGACGTCATCTTCGTGAGCATAGGCGATAATGCCGTTGTTGGCAGTGTCTTCAAGAGGTTGCGATTCCATGGGGTACCACGCTGGGCGCCCATCTTTCGTAGGCGAAGGATCGTATGGAGTTTGTGTGAGTTCCGCAAAACGCTCTTGTGGGCGTGTGTGCAAGTAAGCACGCAAATCAATCGGGCCGTGGGAATGCTCAAACTTGTTTTCAAGTTCGCCGGATACCATCTGACGGTCTTCAACAGCTCTGCCCCAATCAATAAACTCTGTTGAAGCAACCATCTTCCATTCCTTGGGTGGCCTGACCAATGAAAAATATTATGCAGTGTCACAATCGAAGCCACTTGAAGTATTTGTCCATCAACACTCGATTATCGTTGACAAGTCACCAACCTGTTTGCCTTGTCAGCTAAACGGCCCGGAAGTGTGTTTGTGATGTAATCACGCCGGCCATCTTGCTTCCATCCTTTCAGAACTGCTTTTTGGACTTTCTTTACCCCATCTGACAAGAAAAGTGGGTAGGTGGAAATATGTCGACGTCTCTTCAAAACGGTAGATATGCGACGAGGAGTCATCTTGCGACACAAGTGGTACCTACAAGTTGGGACAGGTGGGCCATGCCAGTTCAAATCGACGCGGAGACCAACATCACTCAAAGGATCGCAACACGTACATGATAGCCTTCAAATGAATCTCTGGAGGAGTGCCTGGCTCCGCTGAATGCCGATAGCAGTGAATTCCAAGGATGGCGACGAACATTAGGAAATTGGGGAAGTACATTTGTGTCCACGCTGTTCCTGCCGCATTGGGGAGAAGCTCTGGATCATTACTTTCATCAGGGTGATGCCGCGTGGAAGGTGACCCAACCTTGTTGGGAACAATGCCTGGGCACGAGCACGCTGCAAGATAAATGCCGACTACCTCCTGGTGGCTGAGTTTTAGAGTCATGATTTCGAAATCGGCAATAAAGCGCCAGAAATTTGCGTATGACATAGGAACGAGCATGAAATCGTTGTGCAGTTGACTGTCGGCGTAGTACCGAAAAATCATGGCAAGACCTTCCTCTATTTCCTGAAAGGTGTTTCGAATTTCGTCAGTGTTAGCAGTGTCTCGGTAATTTTTCCACACCTCTAAGTTCCAGTCATCAGCTCGAGGCGCAACATACTCATCCACCAGGTTCAGCAGCTTTTCTGCGGGCGTGTCACCAGGCATGTCCAGACGTTCAGCAACGCATACGAGTGCTTTCACAAAATGGTGATAGAGCATTTTGTCATTGCTAACCCCAAGCACTTTGCCTTGCATCAGAATGGACGAATACACCACTTGCAGGTGAGCTTGTGAGAAGTCTTTTGACAACATGCGACACCTTTTGGCAAATTGTTTGAACTGTCGAAACATCATTCTGTCGGGATGCAGTGAGTTGCCCCGGACACAGTGGTACGTAAATACACTGAATAGTTTCTCGTCCACGTTGAATGGTTCCTCTTCACTCTCGTTTCCGTCGTCTTGGAACGTGGACGCTTCTCGCTGTGTTTGCATTGCCGACTCTCCATCTGCGGCGTGTGCACGATTTCTGGTGGTTCGACTTTTGCGCGAGCTGGGATCTCGGCGCTGCCCTTGTGAGACGCTTTCGTCATTGATGCTGACCAGAATCGGATTCTTCTGAGTTCTAGACTGACGATCTTTAAGTCTGAGACTACCGCTTGGAGTTACCGTGCCAGCTGTTGAAGACTTATCCGGCTTGCGGGATGTGCGGGGTGCGTCGTCTGGTTTGCGATACACCCATTGCTGGGTACCGTCCCCTCGGCCTGTCGCTGTCGGGGTGTAGTCTTCGTGTAGAAATATTGTGCTGGGACGGTTAGAACTTCGCAACAGTTTCAGAACGGATATATTCTCGGCCCAACTGAAACCTTCCGCGTCCTTCAAAGTTGCACATTCAACAGGTACGTCCCAAAAGCTAGCTGCATCGTCGAGCAGATTTGCGAACGTGTAGTGTATCGGCACGCGAGTTGTTAGGAATTCCTCGCCAGTGGCGTAACGGCAAACAATGATCGACGCCTTCTCAGCTTCTGCTTCCGTCACGGTGCGTACTACAATCACTGGGATGTACCCCAGAGCTCGTTCGTAGTGCTCATCATGCTCGGAAATAATGCTTGAGTCTCGGCGCAGAAACTCGAAGTCCCTTCCTTGAAGCAGGTCTGTGGCTTCTAAGTGCGACCTGATGTCCGATAAATTGCTGTCACGCTTGATATTCATCAACGTGACGTTTCCTTCGGTCTCATGGTGCACGCGGATCGAATAAATTTGCTCGACCGTCTGCTTTGCGTTGACGGATGGGCCGAGCATCGCGACCGACCTCGTTGATTCGTGGAACCAACACCAGAAACGAAAGCTTGCTCAAGTGCCCATGGTGCGAACGCAGAATCGTACAAGAAGAACGTAGTTCGCGTCAAGTTTTGGTGGAAACTTTCTTTTGTTGTTAGTCTACTATTACAATAGTACTCCCGTCGCTCAGCATGCCCGACGCCGAACCATGGCTCAATTGACTGCAGCTATCCAATCAATGCCATCTTTGTGGTGGGCAGTGTTGGAAATGTACATACATACAAAAACCACCAAACCAAGGAACAGCCACGTCAGCAAACAACCAAGTAAGTAAGCAAGCAAGCAAAGGATGAATCAAAGATTCAATAAACCAACCAACCACCAAAAGAACCACCCAAGCACGCCTAAAAAACACAGGGAGGGAGAAAGGACCAACGAACGCAAGGAAGAGACAACGCCAAGCAAGTCGAGTACAAAAGCTTCGGATGAAGGAAGGAAGGAAGGAAGGAAGGAAGGAAGGAACAAACGAAGTCAACGAACGAAGACAACGAACGAACGAAGTCAACGAACGAACGAAGTCAACGAACGAACGAAGTCAACGAACGAACGAAGTCAACGAACG
>ENA-OWNT01003406-OWNT01003406.1-seawater-metagenome-genome-assembly--contig:-NODE-3406-length-15019-cov-4.785236_pt1 | contig 15019 bp, 10 predicted proteins | sample MGYA00238136_ERZ651165 | MGnify/ENA primary metagenome ERZ651165 (study PRJEB26861, sample SAMN08777766) | seawater metagenome | isolation source: coastal seawater | place: USA: Florida | collected...
CAGCCACCGTCGTCATCCATCGTCGTTCCACGTCGTTGACATCTTTCAGCCGTGGTCGCCATCGGTTCACGAAATCTTTCACCAGACAATTGATTGTCGTTCATCGTTTCGCGTTGTGAAAACTCGTGGTTCAGTGCGGCAAGTTGTTGGCTATCCGGCGGACCTGCCGCCGCGGGACCCGTCGTTCCACTGGAAGCAAGTAAGCCCACGCCTTCGTACAGTTTCCCGTGCCCCCGTCAGCGCGGACAATGGTGGGGTCATGTGCGCCCACGCGGCTCTTGTTGCTGATCGCTGTGCAGTGCACACAATTCTGCGCTGTGGTGGCCCAGAATGTCGCGAGTGGCTCGGACTCGGTCGTGAGCGGTGGGCGGTTGAATACTGTGACTGAGTCCTTCTCGTCAATAGGCGGCGGCGTGGCAAACGTGGTAACCTCGTACTCGTCGGCTATCGGAGGAGGCCGCTGGAATACTGTCAGTGCTAACTTTGCCACGATCTCGGGCGGATCCGGCAACACGGTGCGTGGTGTCGGGGCTGTTGTCGCAGGTGGGGTGAGCAATATTGCTCTGCAGCAATACAGTTCCGTTTTGAGTGGCAGTTTCAATTACGTGAACGATTCGTGGACGTCGATTGCCGGCGGTCGATCGAACACGGTCACAGGAATCTACTCTTCCGTTGGAGGTGGCGTGGCAAATGTCGTGACGTCGTACTCTTCGGCGGTCGGCGGAGGCCGGTGGAATACGGCCAGTGCTCACTTCGCCACAGTCGCGGGCGGCTCCGGCAACACTGTGCATGGTGCCGCCTCTGTCGTGGCCGGTGGTATGTCAAATGTTGTGACATCGTACGCTTCGGCAATCAGTGGAGGCCGGTGGAACGCAGCCAGTGGCCCTTGGGCCACCGTCGGCGGAGGCTCAGGCAACTCCGTCGGTGCTACTGGCGCCACTGTTGCCGGCGGCGTAGGAAACGTCGTCGCTGCGTACTCGTCAACGATTGGTGGGGGCCGCTGGAATGCAGTCAGCAGTTACTGGGGCACTGTTGCCGGCGGCTCCGGCAATTCTGCTCGTGGTATCGCGGGTGCCATTGCTGGCGGCGTGGGGAACATCGTCTCTCACAACTACAGTGCCGTGTTGGGCGGCAACTTCAACTTTGTTGCCGGTTCGTGGTCGTCGGTAGCAGGTGGTCGATACAACAGTGTCACCGACACCTATTCCTTCATTGGCGGCGGTGCTGCGAATGCTGTGGTGGCATACTCGTCCACTGTCGGCGGTGGCCGCTGGAATACAGTTGGCGCCTACTTCTCCACCGTCGCAGGCGGCTCCGGAAACACAGTTCACGGTGCGGGGGCTGTCGTCGCAGGCGGCATTGGGAACGTTGTGACCGCGTACGCTTCAGCAGTCGGTGGCGGCCGTTGGAACTCAGTCGGCGGCTCCTGGTCCACCGTCGCAGGCGGCTCCGGCAACTCCGTTCGTGGAAAGGGCTCTGCCGTCGCCGGTGGCGTCGGGAATGCCGTGTCGGCGTACTCTTCTACAGTTGGCGGGGGTCTCTGGAATTCAGTCAGCAGCCACTGGGGCACTGTTGCTGGTGGGTCCAGCAACTCCGTTCATGGTGTTGCGGCGGTCGTTGCAGGTGGCGTGGGGAACGTTGCTTCTCAGAACTACAGCGCCGTGTTGGGCGGCGATTCAAACACCGTGTTGGGCTCCTGGACAGCGATTTGCGGTGGCCGAGACAACATTGTCACCAACACTTATTCTTCCGTCGGAGGCGGCGTGGCGAACGTCGTGAGTTCGTACTCGTCCGCCGTTGGCGGAGGCCGCTGGAACACTGTCACTGCTCACTTCTCCACCATTTCAGGCGGCTCTGGCAACTCCGTGCACGGTGCGGCAGCAGTTGTTGCAGGCGGCTCAGGCAACATCGCAATGCGGGCAAGCACCGCGATACTAGGCGGCACTGCCAACTTCGTGTCTGGCTTCACAGCATCCATTGCGGGCGGCCAACTGAACACGGTGACCGCAAGCTACTCCTCCGTCGGTGGAGGAGACTCGAATCTGGTGTCTTCGTACTCTTCCGCGGTCTGTGGAGGCCGCTGGAATACCGTGAGTGCTTTCTTCGCCACCATCGCGGGCGGCTCCGGCAACACTGTTCGCGGTGCTGGGTCTGTTGTCGCAGGTGGCGTGAGCAACACCGCAGTGCACAATTACAGCGCCGTGTTGGGCGGGAGCTTCAACGTTGTCGCAGCTGACTCAGCGACTGTGAGTGGTGGCGAGCGCAACTCCGTCACAGGGAAATTCGCCGGTGTGCTCGGCGGGAGGCACAATGTCGTGGCTGCGCCATACAGCTGCATTGGCGGAGGCTCGTGGAATTTTGCGACAGGACAGCACTCTGAGATTGGTGGGGGCTCATCGAATCAGGCCAGCGGAGACTTTGCGTCCATCGTCGGAGGGCTTGACAACGCGGCGTCTGGCACCGCGTCCACGATCGCCGGCGGACTTTACAACGTGGCAAGCGGCTCTGGCTCCCTTGCGGCAGGCGTAAACGCGTCCGCAACGCACCACGCATCGGCGGTGTTCAGTTTCACACAAGGACAAGCTTGCGCTAGCACAGACGAAAGCACCGTCACCATATGCGCCGCAAATGGCCTGTTCATCAACGGGAAGCGGCTGGACAACGTGACTGAAGCGGTCTCGGACAACCGGGCAGATGTGGAAATTCTGGCAAAGAACGCAACACTTCAGCAACAGCATGTCGAGAGTCTGCAGGCCAACGTGCGTCTGATCGAGAATGAACTGGGCGACCTTTCGCAAGTGGACGATGCGCTTTGGTTGAACGCAATCCAGCAGCAGCAGGCATGGAGACTTTTGAACGATACTTCTGCGTCACTCGCAGAAAACATCTCGACTTGGCAAGGAGAATTGCGCATGGCTGAGTCGAGGCTAACTGTCCTCGAGCCAGACGTGCAGGATATGCTGAGCCTGAGTGACGATGTGCATGGTATGCAAAGCAACGTTACACAACTCGGAGCGACGCTTGACGACGTTCGCAGTGCGGTGGCGACAGTCAACATGTCATTAATTGAACTGGAGTCGTACAATGTGGGGTTATTGTCGAGAAACGTCTCGCAGATGTCGCGGTCCCTGCTGCTGCTCGAGGCAACGACGAGTGACGTGCGTAACACAGCCCACGACACTGTATTGGACGTCACCGCGCTCGAGCAGGTTGTGCACAACCATTCCCATCGGATTGGACACACCGAGGATGCAATCGACAAAGTGAACATGTCCTTGAGTGATCTTGGCGCTTTTGTCGCTAAACAAGTCGCAGCCAATGTCTCAACACTGTCTCAGTCAATGCAGAACTTAACGGCGAGCTTGATTACAGTCCGCAACACGGGTTTGCACAATTCTGACAACGTGTCAAGACTGTCTGAGTTGGTTTCGTTGCTCAACGCAGACCTGCTTGAAGTTCGCAACACTGGCCTCCTGAATTCGGGAAACGTCACAGCGCTAGAGCTGGTTGCACAAAGTCACTCTCAGCAGATCCTGCAGTGCACAGATACTCTTCTTGACATCAAGCATGAACTGTCTGACCAAGGGGAGCATCTCAATCAGTCGCACCATGTTGATGCTGAAATGTGGAACAATGCCAGCCAACAGCAGGTGCTCCTGGACGCAGCACTTCGCCGCATCACGTCGTTGGATGAGTCCACCACTCGGTTTGCGAGTGGTGTTGTCACAAATATCACGTTCCAGCGAAACAACACTGCAAAGTTGCAGCAAGACGTGCTGCATGCATACAGGATGCATGATGACTTGGCGCACATCGTGTCGGGGCAAGTTGTGGATTTGAATGCCACAGACCTGTCACAGCAACTCGAAATCGACTCGTTAAGGCAACTGGCTGCCTCACAAGCTCTAGACATTCAACGATTGAATGAGACCGCAAGCGCGCAACAACAGGAGATAAATACCCTGGGGGCCACTTTGGCGACCACGACACACAACTTGACGACACTTGCGTCCGTCGTGCAGCAGCTGTTGCAAGCAACGACTTTCTCTCCCATGCAAGATTCCACTCATGACTTTACGTCGGATGATCCAGACTGTGGAGGCCCATGCAGCACTACAATTGAAGTAGCCAGACCAGCTCCAATGTTTGTATCGGTCTGCTACAGCTTCCCCTGCGACGGAGACCCCGTGGATGCGTGGGCGTTGCACCGCGACGTGGTGGTCATCGGTGACGCGCTTGGGGCCGGTGATGTGGAGCAAGTGGAACTCTCACTGCAGACAACAGATGGCTTCACAGTCTGGAGCAGCTCGGGCTCCCTAATTGCGTCGTTCATTCCAGCTGAGGTCGGTGTTCGCAGTGACGTACGATACGTGGCGAGTGTCAGAGCTCTCGTTGACGGGGTGTGGGCTCAAAACGTATCTGCAGAACTGGAGTTTTCTTCACCCCCTGTTCTGCACGACGTTGAAGTGCAGTGGGTTAATGGAACGGCTTCTTTGAACTCGTATCAGGTCCGTGTTAACGCCAGCGACGTCACCGATCTCACATACGAGTATTGGCTCGTGGACACCACCAGCGACTGGCGATACCAAGTCGCCTTCGGAGGGTCACAGGTGCTGATCGATGCACCAAGTACTCGCAGCCTGGAGTTGCAAACCATCGTCACAAACGCGTACGGCTCATCGGTAGCGTGTGAGGAGTGCCCGTGGATCTACAACACCAGCGCTCAGACGTCCGTGGAGATTGTCTCGAGCGCAAAAGAACTAGCGAACAAAAGCTTGGCTGTGTTGATATCGGGTGTCGACGCCGGAGGCGACGCTGATGAGTTTCTGCAAATGTTCGTGGACAACACCAACGCAAGTGCAGTCTCGCTAGAAATAGTAGTACTATGGGAACTAGTCGAACACGGTGCATCACAAGGCGCATTGGTGGCATTTGACGAGTTGAATACTCGCATCAACGCTGCTGACTCGGCAACGCTGGCAGTGTACGCAGCAGCACTGGATACGTACGCGTCGTTAGCAATCGATACAGAAAATGGCGTGGACAACGTGCAAGATCTCGACGAGTATCTAGAATCCGTGTGCGTGTCAGAAGAGGCCGGCTCTGTTCCGGACGGCACCGCCACCGCATTCAGAGGAGAATCATTCTCGCTGGCCTGCGCGTCAACACTCGACGACGTCGTTGTGGAGGCCGGCGCTGCTCAGTTTGTTACTTCGGTGGACAGTTTGTCCACGGTAACAGTCACAGCGTGGGACACAGTGCCAAATACCACCACTGCTGAGGCTGCACTGTTGTCCACTATCCACGGCGTTCATGTCACGTCATCAGACGGCGAATTGGAAGAGACCGTTGAGACGGTTGCCGGTCACACACTCGCACTTGGCGGTGTTGGCAACGTTTCTGTTCTGCGAAAGAGTGCATCGTGCCAGTACTACGACCCTGCGCTTGCGCGTTGGAGTCAACGCGGAGTCTACCTTCGGGGATTGTCAATGGACAACAGTATGCGTGGCGCAACTGTCATTTGCAGTACTTCGCATCTGACACTCTTCGCCATTGGGGACGAGTCTGCGAGTTTGAAGGTGCTCGAGGACAAGGTGAGCAAACTGGTCAACCGTGTCGCCGCGATCAATGATGTTGACGTGTTTGCCGGGGATGCACAAGTTAACTGGCCTATTTTGGGGAGTTTGGGCATTATTACCGTGGTTTTCGTTGGCATTGTTGCCTTTGCAAAGCACAGCGGCCGCCGCAACGCCGTCGATGCCGCGCGACACGTTTTTCGCAAATTTGGCGTATTGCAGCGCCCAGAGGTGATGGGTTCTCTCGAGTACGAAGGCTTGTTGCGAAGGTGGATTGTCGGCGCGCACGCAGCCAAATTGCTCGTTCTGGAACTCATGACAACAAATGCCTTCCTTGGACTGTTCTTTCGCTGGGAACATGAGGCGATCGTGTTCGGTACCGCGGATAAAGCAGTGACCTTCTATTGTGCTGTGCTCATGACGTTCCTGTCGTCAGCGTTTCTGTTTGAGCCGAACGACGAAGCGAGCAATGATGTCTTGCTTGTGCTGTGGTCGACATTTCTCTCTGCAGTGCTAACCAACGTTCTTCTGCTGCCAGTCCAGCACGTTGTGCCGTACATGGTCAGCAACGTAAACTCGCTGACCACGTCCACCCGCATTCCGTCAAGCATGCTGCAGAAGGAGTTTGCTCGATTTCGAGGGCGCATCTGTTGTGGGTCCCGCAAGAAGCCGTCTAGGCAGAGAAGTCGCCGGGACATTATAAAAGCAAGGGTGGTGCTGCACTGGCTCACGCTGATGACCGGGACTGATGCTGCTACGCGCAGCAACACCTGCACGTCTCACGAAGCCGTGCCGACGGCACTCAAGTTGTTCAGGTGCAATCTGAGTATGGTGTCCGCCGCGCACCTATTGACCAAGGCGGAGAAGCTTCGCTTCGCTGGCATCAAGATGACTCCATCCACACTCAAGGCATTGATCACCTTGCAGTGGAGTGTGAAGCGGTATCTTGAGCAACGCAACGCTTCACGAATTGTGGAGTTTGAAACATGGTATCTCAAGTTCCAGAGAGAACGCCGGACATTGGCTTGGCTGAGCGCGGGAGTTGTCGTTATATGCGGCGCATTCACGCTCGTGGTCTGCCTGCTGATGTCTGGGGCTTTCTCAGAGGCCGAGACGCTATTGTGGACGGAAGACGTGGCGAAGTCGATCGCACTTCAAGTGTTCATTACAGACCCCGCGTTGGGTCTCTTAATTGTGACAGGTAAGCTTGTGATCAATGCGGCAATACTCTCAGCGGCACGTCGACGAAAGCTAGCCCACCTGGAGAGCAGGCAGCGCTCACTAAACGCCGACGAGGTGGAAACTTTGAGCGACATAAACGTGGTCGAGGCAAGATCCAAGGCACTGGAGCTGATGGCCGCTGCAGACTCCAGCAGCATCAACGAAGAGCGACGCAAGCAAAGGCTGATGAAGGCGAACTGTGAGACGACCCTCGAACGCATCGCCGTGACAAAAGTGAGTTTGGAGCGCAGTGTAAGCGACAAGGGTCACAAGCTGAGTTCGCAAAGGCGCAGCGCCAAGTTGGCGTTGATACACAAGGAGGAGGCCAGCACACGGCGAGCCCTGAAACCGATCGAGGCTGTACTTCGCGTCCTGGATGGAGATCGGCAACGCCAGGCAGGCGAACTCGAAGAGGCGAGGCTTTCGCTGGCGAAGCTCCATAGAAAGCTGAGCCATATCCAACGCAACAAGAAGCGAATGCGTAGTGCGCGCGAAAAGCTGCAAGACAAACCGCGCGTTAAAAAGAACGCAGTAATGCCCGTGCACACGCCCGACACGAGACATCCTGGGATGGCCGACGACACGGACGGACCAGAAACGCCGCGAGCGGCGATGCCGTCCGTACTCACACCCTCGATGAGATCTCCCACGCAGGCTGCGCTTGCAAGGCTGACGTCCACAACGGCGCCACGCATTACCCCGCGCAGAACGAGACGGACTAGGAGGCGCTCAGGAGCCCTGACAGTGCCGCGCACACAAACCGCAACCTTCAACTTGCGCAGCGCTCCGGGCCGACCTAAACCGAGCTTTCGACCGCGGCGGAAAATGACGTGGGCGGAGATCAAGGAGTTGCAACAGAAACTGAGGGCAGCTGCTGCATCTGACAACACGTTTGCCCTGCGCAAGAGCAGAACCGGAATGTCTAGGAAGGCCATCAAGATCATTTTGGAGCGACGAGCGCGTCGGCAGAAGTTGCTGTCTGAGAGTCGAAAGCAATCCCAACAAGAGAAATGAGCGTGGTAAGCTGTTCCGAACAAGGAATACGTCATTACACCGCCGGTCTCGATGACAAACGGTACAAACTCTATGCTAGGAGGCAGCTCTGATAAGTACTTGTCGTTTTTCTTCTTGGACTTACGAAATTAGATACATTACCTTCCTCCCATTCACCCTGTCAAAAGCTCTTCCTTGGCTTTTGACAGCCTTCCATTCCACCAAATCCATCTTTTTTCCACACAAATTTACAATTTACAATTTACAACACGTTTTGCAGTTTTGCGCACTGCACCGGATTTTATCGTGAGCACCCAAAGGGAAGCGGAATTTGCTATCGTGCACGTAAGTGCACGCATTATCGCGCACACCCTTTGCAATTGCACCAACATAAATCACAGTTTGTCACTTTTGGTCAGTGTGAAATTTGAGAAAACAGTTCCGGCCCATTGTCTTGCACAGCGACACAGTGAATTTCACACAACACTTCGTCACACGTCGTCCACATAGCACACATGATCGCGGTGCCGCGGTCTTGGGGTAGTAGCCCGCTCCATCCAAACGGACTTGCCGACCTTGGCAGTTTTGGTAAAACCACCATTGACGGTTGCTTTGGTATCCGAACGCGCTGTGTAACCTGGAACACGTTGCGTCGTCGCAGGAGACTGGCTCGTCGCGGTCACACCAAATGGCTCGCCTGGTATGTTCTGGTTGAACAATTGTTGCCGACTGCGTTTTGGTACACGAACGTGTGGAATGGCATGTTGCACTGGCCATGCATGTTGCGATTTTTTTCCGTTTCGCGCAGCTCTTAATTAACAATCCTTCGACCACTTTTAACATCAAACCCGGACGGTGAGTTTTTTTCCTGCGCCGTCTGCGCCGTTCAAATGCCGCCATTCCTGCACACTGCACACTGCGCAACCACCGCACCACTCCACAACTACCATCTAAGAACAAACTCACGACTATAACCAAGAGCAACAAGAAGTCAGTAAGCTAACACGGCACTTCGTTGGCTGCCAAACAAACGATGACCAACAATCGATGACCAACAACCAAAACAACAGTCGGTGCCGAACACAGCAACCACTGGCCCAAAACCCACACAACCCATCAAACAACTGATGGCCAACAACCAACACAGTCAGCCACCGATGACGAACAAGTAATTCAACATGGACACCTGACGCTGACACTGACGACGAACGACGAACGACAACCAATCCCCAAACACGCTTCGTCGGCCGTTCGTTGCAGCGTTGCCGCGTTGCCGCGTTGCCACCGCCGTTTCGCGGTTTCGCGTTTCGCGGTTTCGCGTTTCGCGCCACAAAAAGTCCAAATTCGACCTCCCCGCAAAGAACACCGAACAGACTGTGTACTGTGAGTACTGATCGCACGCGGGCGTCATTGTCACTTAAAGTACGCTATGTTCTATGCCGAAGTCGGTGGTACTGAAGATATCAGGGTTGTGATATACCGGTATTTATACATATGGGCGGATGGGGGACACTTTGATGATGCACCGACCACCAACCAGACTTTTTGAGTGCGGACGGAGTTTGGTGGCTTTGGTGACAACAAACAAACGACGAACGACGACGACGACGACGACGACGACGAACGACGAACGACAACGACAAAGACGACGAACGACGACGACGACGACGAACGACGACAAAGACGACGACAAAGACGAAGATAAAACGACGACAAAGACGACGAACGACGAACGACGACGACGACGAAGATAACGACGGCGAACGACGACGACGACGAAGAAGAAGATAACGACGACGACGACGACGACGACGACGACGACGAACGACAACCACCACCATCATAAGATAACGACGACGACGACGACGACGACGACGACGACGAACGGCAACCACCACCACCATAAGATAACGAGAGTTGAATGGAGAAGGTGTCTCATTCTTTGTCGTCGTCGTTGTTGCCGTTGCCGCTGTTGCTGGAGGTGTCGTTGTTGATGCACGCGGTTCGACGTAAGATGAAAGGATACGAATCATACGCCCACTTGCTTGCACAGCTGACGCACAAACCTCCCTCTTTCTGAGTGACTGCGTATCCCCACGGTCCACAACAACGACGATGGACGTCCCGATGCTGGTCCTCGTCTTGACCACGCATGAGCACGGCCAATGAAAGAAGGCAAAAAACAAGAGAAAATGCGAGGGCAGTGAATAAGTCGGCGAAACTTTTTCGAGCCGAGTTGCACGGGTTGCGTCGACAATGTGTGGACGGGCAAGGAACGGGCGAAATGCTCGCGACATCCACGCACAAGTGGTTGACGAATTTGATGAAGGCGACTTAGATTCTGGCGGTGACGGTGGAGGTGGTGGCCTCGGCAGTGCACCGTCCGGGTCGAGTGGTGGTTCTCGTCGAGACCAAGCAGGCCGCGCCTCAAAGTTCACGGCTTCAAAACCCAAGTCACGGAAGTCACAGCCTGCTCCGTCCGATTCTTCAAAGGTCGTGAAGGAAGAAGATGGATCCACGGCACCGCAAGACACTAGCACGTCGAAGTTCGTCAAGGATGAACCCACTGAAGTCGTTGCGGGCAGTGATGCAGATCGAGATGACCAATCCGCACAAGAGCAGGCGGAACACGAAGGTGCAACATCGCATGGCAGCGGCAAGAATATACGTGTTTGTGCAGATGTGAGCGGAAACGTCGACCGATGGGAGGCGTCGAACCGAGAAAACCTTGCTCCAGGCACATACATCCCCATTCTTCGGAATGCACGCCCAACTGACGACGAGGGTGCTGCCTCGAAAGAGCTCGTCGTCGACTTTGTGCGATGGGGTCTTATTCCAAGTTACACGAAACCCGGGGACCCTCACAACTACTTTCGCATGTTCAATGCGCGGAGCGAGACAGTGTTGAACAATCGTGTATTTGCACGGCTGGTGCGGCGCAAGCGGTGTGTTGTGCTGCTCCAGGGCTTTTACGAATGGAAGAAGGTCGCCAAGAAAAGTCAGCCATACTACTTGCACGATCCCAACATGAAGACACTTTACGTTGCTGGGCTTTACGATGAACTCGTTGACAAGGAGACAGGGTCAGTGTTGCGGACGTGCACGATGATGACCAAAGATGCTAGTAAGAGTATCCGGTGGCTGCACGACCGCCAGCCACTAATTCTTCCGGACGCAGCCGCTGTGAAGGCTTGGCTGGACCCTGATACCGAACCTCAGGCCGCTTGGCAAGCAGCTGTAAAGACGGCGAATGCCATGGACAATCTCAAAACACACCCAGTGACACCCAAGATGACAAGCATGAAGTACAGGGAGGCAGATGCTTCGCACGATATGACGAGGAAGAAATCGTCCATCAAGAACATGTTTGCAGCTGTTGGGAAACGCAAAACGAGCTCGCCAACTAAGGCTCCTCCCAAACCGTTGAAGAGTCCAACAAAGCGAAAAGCCCCAAGCGCGCCGCAGCGATCGCCTGCCCCCAAAAAAGTGCCTTCGCCAAAGAAAAGTGCCAAGGCTGCTCCCCGTTCGATGAAGAGCATTGCATCCTTCTTTGCGAAAGCGTCGAAGAAGTGACCTGTGATGAAACATGACGCTGTTTCGTGTAGCCAGCGACCAATTGCTGGAGAAACCGAGCAACAGTGTAAGCTAATATGTTTACTGTGAAAACTTCAATAGTTGAGGCCGCCCTGTTTCCTTGCATCTTCGGCCAACAACGTCCCCATAAGCGCCTTCTCGGCAACTCTCAGCCGTTTGACTTCTTCTGACTCCAAATTACAAAATTCTGGGGCGATTGAAGGCCACCAATCGGCCGTGTTTTGCATGTCACGCAGCCAAGCCTTCATATTGCCGATTTCTGCTAAGCGCTCCTCGAGGGCTGCCTTCGAAATTTGGACTTGAACGTCCTTGCCAGCAATTTTGACTTGTCGTGTCTTTTTGCGTGGAGTGGTGGGACGATTTCGCAGACCTGCAAGAATCATCACCAAATGACAGACATCTGCAACGTCACACGAGCAATGGTCAATTGCGGTCTCGCGCAACAGCGTCTTACCGCAGGCGATCGCGAATGGGTTCACGCTCCAAGCAAAGTCTTCACCGAAGCAATCCACCAAAGGGCGGAACTTCACCAGAAAATCGAGGGAGAAGACGAGCATGCGATAAAGCTCACGGCCATTCCATCGAAAAGGTCGAGCCCAAATGCTCGGTGGCGGTGGTTCCGCGTCCTTGTCAGATGGCTGGTACCCAGGATCTGTAGGATATAGTCTTTCGTGACCTTGCTGCTCGTGCCAGCGCTCGACATCGAGCACCAAATCAATGAGGAGTTGCCTGCCCTTTTTGAGTAGTGACGTTGTGCCATCGAAAGCGTGCAATTTGACTTCTTTGATCACGGCCGACCGATATCTATTGGCAACGCACATGGGCACACGCACACGCACACCAGACATGTCAGCGGTGTATTCCATCGCTGCGAGTGTAACCAAGCACAGCGTTCAACCACAAAACTCACAATTCACTCTCACGACTGGCCGAGGCGTACACCTTGTTCAAATGGGCTTCGTAAGCAAGGACTTTTTGAACAATTTCCTGCTCCAAGGTCACAGCACGTCCAGCCGTCGGAGACAGTTTCCTCCGTCTTGGGTTGCGAGATGCCTCTGACTTTGCTGATGTAGGGCTGTTCGGCGGGGATCTTCGCGAAGGGATCCCATTTGCATCGGCGACCTCACCGTTGAGCAAACGCGAAATGATGTCTTCTTCTTCTTCGCGAGCTCGCCGCAATCGAGCTTCTTCGAGTCTCTTGCGAAATTGTATCTTCGAAAGTACAATCGGGAGCATAGAGTCAGGGGTTATACGGCGTATGGGATGAAAAGCAAGGCGTGCGGGTGATTACCTGGTGTGCGTGCTGTTCCGGCCCATCTGAGCCGTTCTTACTGATGCTGGGCTTCCACTCCGGCTGTGTCGGAGGAACGTACTGGCGTCGTACTCTCGCACGCTCTGTGGCTTGCCGAATGGGCTTTTCCCATTGTCGCTGCAGAAGTGCCAACATTGTGAAGTCTCTTGTCTTGAACCCACGCACGTGCTCGACAGGCACGTTAAGGTCAGTTTCTTGCTCCCCATCTTGGAATTGAACGCCAACGAACTTTCCATTGGCTCTCATGCGCACAACGATCGCTGGAAACCAGTCAATGGTCTCGCGCGGCAACTACAGTCAAATAAACGCTCGGTCAATAGATGCATCATGACCAACGAGAAGGTTGCAATGGCACATCTGGTAACCTCCCACCGAGACGGCCGTCGCCAACGAACTTGCACCTCCTCCCCAACGTGGTAGAAAGGTCGACGTTGTGCAGCTTCTGTCACCTCTCGCTCGTACACACTCTCGTGGTGCTCGGATATCGGCTTGATAGACTTTTTCAAAAACTCTCGCACTTCAGCGCTCATAGGTTCACCGTCTTTCAGCTGGATTCGTGGTCGAAGAATGAGCTTCGTCGGCGTCCTCGGGCGCGGATCGCCCTGTGCAGACACGGCCCTTGGCTGACGCTGGTTCGCCATCCAGTCGCTTCGAGACATTAACGATGATGAAGGCGAATGTGTTTTTGCAGGTGCTTTGCGCACAGCAGACAGAGCTGAGGCAGGCGAAGCGGCTGCCTTCCACTCTGCCTCGGCGACCGTGGTGTCGGTTGCGGCTGCAGTTTGATGCGCCACTGCCTCACGGTTGTCGGCTACGCTGCTGTCGAGGATATCGTCCGCGTCGGAGATTCGCGGTAGAGTCTTATCGGCACTCTCGAACACATCACCGATTCGCCCCGGTGCGTGCTGATCACGGCTGGGATCATTCACGAACCCCATGTAACCGACTGACCGGAGAATTTGTTGCTCCGATTCTTTCCACCGACCTTGGATGATCGCTTGACGGTCCAATCGATCATTGTACGAGCCAGGTGCGTCTGCAAACCCCGGTGGAAGGGCATTTCCGGCTGAGCGCACCAGTCGCTCATCGCCGACATACTGCGCACCCGCGTGGAAGGCTTTCTCGGTGGCAAACCAGTACTCCGGATGCCGCTTGAAGAAGGCTAGGACGAGGGCAGACGTCCAGCGAATGGAGTCCATGCCGTCAGGTGGGTTCGGGATGTAGCCTCCGAGTGCTCTAAGTACTGCTTTAGTTCCTTTCCAACGACCTTGGTCATCTTGATTGGCCAGAAGCACCTTGAGCCGCTCGGGGACATACGGCGCTGGGGGCGGTGTCGGTGGTTTCTTTGGAGGGTGCGCTAACTTAAGATACTTTCCCGGCTTCGTCACAGAAAGTTTCTTGCGCGACCGCGCGATCCGCGATGGCTTCGAGCTTGTGAGGCTCTTGGTGAATGCGGTGAGGAACGCCGCCTTCCTGCGATAAAACGGGTTGCTATACTTGTCCTTCAGCTTCGAAAGCGACATAGCGACGCTGCCCTTCAGGCACGCGGCTCAGATCAACGACGTTGAGCAACTGCGGTGCTCATAGCCGCCGCCGGATCGCCGCGCAGGAGCACAGCGGTCGACATGTTTCAAAACACGGTGGTAAAAAAAAAAGGCGAAAGCCGAACAAAAAGAAACAAACAACAACCAGCCAACAACCCTTCTGCGCCTTTGCCACCACCACCACCTACGCGCCGAATACAGCAGCAGCCGCACGAACGACGATGGCGAGGAGGAGCGACGATGGCAGCAACAACAACGTCAATGATTGACGACAACAATGCCAACGGACTGCGACAACGGACGACAACGACGACGGCAATGGCGACGATGGACGACGTCAACGAGCGACGACGGCAACAACGGACAACGACAACGGACAACGACAACGGACAACGACAACGGACGGCGACAAAGGACGCCGAAAGACATCGAGACGACGACGACGACGACGACGACGACGGTCGGCGACGAACACGACACGAACAGCGACGACGACGACAACGTTACAGCGTTACAGCCGCGATGCCGCGATTCAACGTCGCAGGAGAATTGTAATCACACGTTGCATGTCGTGTAATTGCACTCTATTTGCAAACACTCCGTGTAATTACACAGTAAGATCGTTATGATACCTCCAAACAAACGAACAAACAAACGAACAAACGAACGAACGAACGAACGACGAACGACGAAGGCGGCGATCGAACGACGGCGACGACGATGGCGATCGAACGACGGCGACGACGATGGCGATCGAACGACGGCGACGACAACGACGG
>ENA-OWNT01003409-OWNT01003409.1-seawater-metagenome-genome-assembly--contig:-NODE-3409-length-15009-cov-3.659858_pt1 | contig 15009 bp, 15 predicted proteins | sample MGYA00238136_ERZ651165 | MGnify/ENA primary metagenome ERZ651165 (study PRJEB26861, sample SAMN08777766) | seawater metagenome | isolation source: coastal seawater | place: USA: Florida | collected...
ACCCATCGTGGATTGCCGGGTTCGCTGTCGAAGTCCGACACCCAGCAAGCATCTCCCAGCACACTAGACCGAACAACAAGCGTGGCGATGGAGTCAACGTCACCTTCACCCTCACTCAGCGCTGAAGGCCGTAGTAGTCAGTGATGTCTTCAAACGCTTGAACTTCTGCTGCGCCGAAGGTGGCCGGGTGGTTGTGAACCGCGTTCCAGAGCCTAGCAAACGGCATGTCCTCGCACAGAAGGCCACAGTTCCACGGTAGTACACCGGCTTGCGCCCATGTCGGAGCGTCCGCGAGGTCATGGAGCTCGGTTACCTTGTGAAAGCCCATTTCCTGGTTGAGCTCCCAGAACGCTCTTGTCCAGTCCCACTCATTTGCGCGATTCGGCCATGGCGCGGATGCTCCGTTGCAGAATGCTAGGTAGGAATCAGCTGGTAGGCCGTTGCTGCTCGCGCCGACGCATGGGATTTCATGTGTTTCGAAGGACTGGCCTTGCGTCCAATCGACTCTCGTTGAAGACCAGTACATGCAATCGGCGTCAGAAGTGTCGTTGAAGGAAATTGCCGCATAGAAATTCGCGAATCCTTCACTCAGTGCTGCGCTTTGAAACTCTACGGAATCCCGCGAATGTCCGTTGCCGCCCGGGCATGCTCCTGTATTGAATGCCGCCGAAGTGTCTCCTGTTGCGTTTGCCCCGAGCGCCGCGTCGAGAACCGCATGGCCCATTTCGTGTCCAATCACGTACTTGTTGTCTCTGTTCTCCTCCTGCAGGAATATGCGGTTCTCGAACCGCCCTTCCGCAGCGTTGTAGACGTACTGCTGACAGCCGCCCGCATTACCGCTGCACTGGAAATCCTCAGCGTAGATGTCGAATTGTTCACCAGCGTTTGTTGCGAGGCCACCGTGCCGCCGTAGAGCGAACGTCGCCGCTGCCATAATGTTCCAGTGATTGTTCGGGTTTGTGGTCAGAGTGTAGGTTCCTGTGCCCGAAGGTGACAGGCCCCCAGCGGCGTACACGTAGGTGGCCTTCTGACTGTATGTGTTCATCACCTTAATGTCATTTCCGCGCACGCTGGCGAGTGTTCGAAGCTTCACCCGATATGTCTCCTCCGTGTCCATCTGAAAGGTGGCACATGCATCGGGGGTATTCCAGGGAAGATGATCGTCGAAGACGGTAACTTCGGGACTGCATGACGTACAGGTGGCGATCAGCTGCGCCCCCCATGCGGGTATGTCCACGGCGTTGTCGGTGAAGTAGTCATCGCCGAGCAGGGGGAGTGCGTCCTGGTACTCCACATCGTATTTTCCGCACACCGTGACATCGACCGGGGCAGCAAAAGCAACGTTCAAGAGCAAAAGCGGAAACACTAGTCCACCTCCTGGCTAAACACTGCGTGGCCAATGGTCTCGACTTCCACCTCTCCGTGCTCCACGACCACCTTGTCGGCATCGCTGGGCACAACCACAAGGGCAGTTGAATCTACGCTCGTCGTGCCATCGACCAACGTCACGAAAGCGTGCGCCTGGGCCGAAGCGGCCTCGTGAAGGGATAGGGCAGGAGGATCCAGTGTCGTCGTCGCGTTTGGGCCAAGCGTGCCGAGCGTCACGGTCTCAGTGACGCCGCTGTCGTAGTAGATCGTGTACTCGATGGAGACGCGGAGTACGTCGTCGCTAGTGGTGGCTGCGTGGACGATATGTTGCCCATCTCCAACCTGGATCTCGATAGACACATGAGGATGCTCCGCGGCACTATCGTGCGCCGCTGCGAGCTGGACGGCAAGAAGAAGGAACATTGAACCTCCGGGCAGGGAGGAGACTGTACCACAATGACGCTACTTTGGGTACTCGAGTGCTCTCGGGCGGGTCAGGACGGTCAGGTGGAAAGCTCGAGATACGGTGCCAAAAGGAATGGTCTTGGTGCTCGGAAGGAGTGCTTCGGTTGGCGGCGGCCCCCAGCGGTCGATTGTCGGTGCGGGCGAACGGAGGGTGGCGCGGCCGGGCGCCGGTGTGGAGAGGCCTTCGATGTAGGGGTAGAGCGACGGGTGCACCAGGTCGCGGACCGTGCCGTGCGAGCCCGGGTGGTAGTCGGCGGGGCGCTCGCAGAGGGTGTCGAAGAGCCGGCCGAGGCGCTGCTGCAGCTCGTCTCCGAGGGCGTCGTCGGACCACGCGACGCCGTCGGGCCGCCCGGCCTGTTGGTGGCGCTCCCAGATGCCTTCGGCATGAGGGGAGCTGATGATGTGGGGGTAGTCGTCGTCGCCCAGGGGTGTGCGCACGCCATCGACCTCGACCACGCCCTTGCCGTCGACGATGTCGACCACGGGCACCTGGGGCCAGCCGCGGTCGTGCACCTCGACGAGGTCGCCCACGTGCAGCTTGGCGTTCCAGTCGGCCTCGCGGGTGTAGGCCAGGATGTCGTTGAGGAAGAGGGCACTGGGGCCGAGCGCGGGGTGCATGTCCATGGTTCCTCCGAAGGAACCATGTAGCCTCCTCGGGCCTCGTCAGGGGCAGGCTGCCTCCGTGTGGTGTGCTGAGTCCACATCCCGCGCGGCGGCCGCTCAGCGGAGCTGCATCTCGAAGGTGTCGCAGGAGCCGTCGTGGTTGTACGACTCCACGGTGGGCTCCGTGGTGTAGGTGGTGTCCTCCGGGGGGACGAAGGTGAACACGTCGGTCTCGGGGAAGCCGAGCTCGGCACAGCTCTTCGCTTCGCGCATCACCCCGACGGCGCCTTGGCCTGCGGGCCAGAAGGTGCTGCACATCTCGGCGGCGTAGTCGTCGTAGTTCTCGTAGCCGAGCTTCTTGTCCTTCTTGTAGACGACGAAGTTGTCGGTGTTCACGACCTCGCCGTCGAGGACCGCCTCGCCGCACAGGCTGCACGAGGTGCCGGCGGTCCACTGAATCTCGATGAAGCAGGTCTTCAATGGGCCTTCGAGCTGCGGGTTGCCGCAGCCGGCGCCGAGAAACAGGGATGCCCAGAGCATCGGTCGCATGGTCTACCTCCGGTGGGGCGATTCCTATAGCTTGGGCCGACACCGGGGGAGACTGCAGATGAGCTGGCTGGAAGCGTGTCGCGTCGAGGGTGAGCGCGCGGGACTCGACCCCGACTGGTTCGAGGTCTTGTGGGCCTTTGGTGGGGAGGACGCGCCGGGCCCCGCCGATCTGGACGCGCCGCTCCCCCGTGAGTCGCTCCCCACCGCCATCGAGGAGTGCCTGGCGCGAGAGGTGGACGCTGGCCAAGCGGCGCTGTTCGCCCGTCGTTTTCACTCGGTGGTGGGCCTGCTGGACGGCATGGGCCAGCCCGAGACGACGCTGCTCCGGGTCGCCCTGTTTCGGCGCGCGGCCCAGATCCTCGCGGCACCGCCCCCCCATGCACGGCGCATCCGCGCCTTGGTCGACTACATCTGGAGCCAGGCGGCGGTGGTTCGTCACCGGCGGCCCGGCGCTCCACGGCTGGAGGACCTCGTCGGGGAGCTGGTGCTTCGGGAGGTGAGCCCGAAGGTGCGCCATGGCCGGGTGCAGGGGCTCACCGACCAGGGCCCCGTGCACATCAACGTGCTGCGGGTCCGGTCGCCGCGCCTCCGCACCATGGACGCCCGCGGTGGGGGAGGGCTGGTGGCCCTCTGCGCAGCGCACGGCGCCGTAGCGGGAGTGTCGGGGGGCTTCTTCCTCTACTCCGAGCCCGACATCGAGGCCCCGAGCCGACGCACCGACCCGGTGGGGTGGCTCGTGACCGACGGGCAGCTGGTGTCGCCGCCGGTCTTCGGCCGCACGGCGCTGGTGCAAGAGGCGAGCGGCGCCCTGTCCATCCGGACCCAAGACCTGTCCGGCGTGGTGCTGCAGATCGGTACCGTGGTGGTGGCGCCCGACACGCCGCGGGTGCACCGCGCGCAGGCCGAGGTGGTGTCGGCGTCGGAGGGGGGGCTGGTGGTGGCGGTGGTGGGCCACGAGGTCGTGGGCGTGAGCACGACCGAGCTCTCCGTGCCCTTGGCTGGCTTCGTGCTGTGCCTGGCCCCCGGGGCCTCTGTGGCGGTCGGGGACCGGGTGCTCTACGACCTCCCCGCGGTGGCCCAGGCCATGGCCGGTGGGCCTCTTCTGTTGGGCGAAGGGGCCCTCCAGCTGGCCTGCGAGGACTTCGCCGGATCGGCGCCCCCCGTGACGTTTTCCCAGGACGAGACCTTCGACCGCAACCTGCTCCCTCGGATGGCCGCCGGGCTCACCGGGGCCGGCGAGCTGGTGCTGGCGGCCGTCGATGGGCGGAACGCGGAGCGGGCCCCGGGACTCACCTTGCGCCGCACCGGGGAGCTGATGCGGGCCCTCGGCTGCGTCCGCGCCATGAACCTCGATGGGGGCAGCAGCAAGCGAATGGTGGTGCAGGGCGAGGTCGTGGACCTTCCTTCGACCGAGGTCGTCGGTGACAGGACCGCTCCGGCGCGGGTGCGCCCGGTGCACACGGCAGTGCTGGTGCTCTGAGCCCCAGGGGCAAGCCCACGCCCCCAGCTACTCCAAGCCTCGGCGGGGGAGCTGGAGAGGGGGCCCTCCCTGGCCCCCTCAGTGGGGTGTCAAGAGAGGCGCAGAGCCACTCCGGCAAACCGTGGCCGGAACTGGGGATCAGCGGTGCTCGTGGTGAGGTGGGACCCGGGTCGGCGATGACCGACACGAGCACGACCCAGTCGTCGAGTCCAGCGTTCGTGTCGCCGTCAGCTCCACCCTGCACCCCAGCGCGCGGCAGCCGAACCATCGGCCAACAAGAGCGCCAGGTGCAGCTCGTCGACACCAACGTCCCCCTCAGCCACTGCGGGGGGAGTCGGGTTCCTCGCTCACACCGAGGTCGGTGATGAAGGTCGTGCTGGCACTGCTCCTCGCTGTTCCGTCGCCGTGGCTCCGGTTGGCTACGAGAGGGACGTCGGGCTGGTCGTTTGCACTGAAGTCGGTGATGACGTCGTTGGGAGCGATGGCCTGGGCAGCTGGGTCGTGCTGACGCTGCTCCTTGCTGACCCGGGTCCCACCTCGACGCGAGCACCGCTGACCCCACGTCCCGGCCACCTATTACCGGAGGGGCGCTGCCCCTCTCTTGACACCCCGCTGAGGGGGGCAGGGCGGCCCCCCTCTCGACCTCCCCCGCCGCGGCTCAGGTTGGCGGGAACCGGGGGGTGCGTCGGGCTGGTCGTTGGCACCGAGGTCGGCGATGTCGTCGTTGGCAGCGATGGCCTGGGCAGCTGGGTCGTGCTGGCGCTGGTAGTCGCTGACCCGAGTCCCACCTCGACGCAAGCACCGTCAGCCGAGCCCGCCGCTGTAGCCGAGCTTGCCACCCTCATGGGGCAGGCGCCATGGCACAGCGCGGCGGGCCGGGGGCGTCCCGGACGCCTTCGTGGCGCCAGCGGAGATAGCAGGCCTGCTGGTACGCACACGCCAGCTCGAACCAGGCGTGGTGAGCCGTGTCGGTCGACGCCTCGGAAGGCGGGCCGTCGTGGGGCGGGCCCTCGATGTGTCGGATGTGCTGCGCCAGGGCGAAGCAGAGCTCGCCGAGGGCGGCGACGGTGGAGGCGCGGCAGGCGGCGAGCACCAGGCGGGCCATGGCGCGGTCGGTCTGGCGGACGAAGGCATCGGCCCGCCCACGGGTGGTGTGGGGGGAGCCGGCCTCGCGGGTGGCCGCGATGTTCAGGGCGATCTGTGCGTCGATGACGGCATGGGAGAGCGTTCGTAGAGCATGATGGGGGAGCCAGGTCACGAGACCTCCAGGGGGGCAGCCAGGGTGTCGAAGTCCGGCGGCGCGCGGTTGATGGTGGGAGCGCCGTCCCGCTCCTCCGGCACCCAGAGGCGACGACGAACGATGGCTACGGCGCGGCTCGCGCCCAGCAACGGGGGAAGCAGGCCGCAACGGCGGACGGCGAGGGCCAGGTCGTCGTCCAGGCGGTCCAGGGCGCGCTCGGCCCGAGGACGGTGGTCGGCACGTAGGTGGCGGAGCAGGCGCACGCCCGCCGCGGGCAGGGCTCGGGAGAGCTCGGGTTCCTGCAGGCGGAGGGCCGCATGGCACGCGACGAGCTGGTCGAACAGCTGATCGCAGGCCCGCCACAGGCGAATGCGCTGGCGATGCACGCGAGCCATGGGGCCCTCCAATGGATAAAAGTAAACGCTACTTTGCGTCTGCCGGGGCCGGTGGCGGGAGGAGGCCCGCGACCCGCTCGAGGAGCTCGGGGTCGGTGCGCAGGCGCTCGCGGAGCTGCTCGCGGCCCTGCACCACGTTGTTGCCGTCGAGGGCGAACCAGGAACCGTTCTTCTCGAGGCGGCCATCTTCCAGGGCCTGGCTGATGACCTCTCCGGCCCGGCACACGCCGCGGCCGTACATGATCTCGAACTCCGCCGTACGGAAGGGCGGCGCGAGCTTGTTCTTGATGACCCTCACCCGCGTCTTGTTGCCGACATGCTCCTTGCTCTCCTGCCCGGACCCCTTGACGGCGCCGATGCGGCGGATGTCGAGCCGGACGGAGGCGTAGAACTTCAGGGCGTTGCCCCCAGTGGTGACCTCGTTGCTGCCGAAGGTGACGCCGATCTTCTGCCGCACCTGGTTGATGAAGATGACCATGGCACCGGTGCGGCTGGTGACCGAGGTGAGCTTGCGCAGAGCCTTCGACATGAGTCGTGCTTGCATACCGGGCTGGATGTCGCCCATGTCGCCCTCGATCTCTGCCTTGGGGGTGAGGGCGGCCACGGAGTCCACCACCACGAGGGAGACGGCTCCGCTGCGAAGCAGGGCCTCGGTGACCTCCAAGGCTTGCTCACCGCAGTCCGGCTGGCTGACGAGGAGGGCGTCGACGTCGACCCCCAGCTGCCGGGCGTAGGTGACATCGAGTGCGTGCTCGGCGTCGATGAAGGCGCAGGTGCCGCCGAGTCGCTGGGCCTCGGCGATGGCGTGGAGGGTGAGGGTGGTCTTGCCGGAGGACTCGGGGCCGTACACCTCGATGACCCGGCCGCGGGGGTAGCCGCCGATGCCGAGGGCACGGTCGAGGGCCAGGGAGCCGGTGGGGACCACGTCGACCTCCTGCTCGACGCGGTCGCCCATGCGCATCACGACGCCCTTGCCCATCCTCTTCTCGATGCTCTGGATGGTCTCGTCGAGGGCGCGCTGCTCGTGCTTGTTCATGGAAACTCCTCTCTGCGGGTGAGGGCATCGGATGCCCGGGGTGAACTGGTTCGATGGGCTCAGGGGGTGGTGACGGCCCGCCACACCTGGGCCTCGTTCACGGCGACCTCGTCGACGGCTTCGCTGCCGGACAGGTCCGCCACGGTGCGGGCTACGCGGATGAGGCGGGTGGCGGCGCGGGCGGACAGGCCGTGGTGGTCGGCCATGCTGGCGACCAGGTCGCGGGCGCCGTCGGTGAGGGCGGCGATGCGGCTGAGCTCGGCATCGGGGAGCTGGCCGTTGGGGACGCTCTGGCCCCTGGCGTGCTGCCGGGCCCGGGCCTCCAGGACCCGGTCGCGCACGCACGTGGAGGACTCCCCGGGTGGACCGAAGAGCAGCTGCCGGGGCGTCACGGGCTGCAGGTGAAGGTGTAGGTCGATCCGGTCGAGGATGGGGCCGGAGAGCTTGCCCAGGTAGCGGTGGACCATGGCGTCGGTGCAGTTGCAGGGGGTGTCGGCCAGGCCGCGAAGGCCGCAGGGACAGGGGTTGGCCGCCATCACCAGGGTGAGCTGGGCCGGGAAGCGCACGGTTCCTGCGGCTCGGCTGACGCGGACCTCGCCTTCCTCCAGCGGCTGCCGCAGCACCTCGAGCACGCCGCGGCCGAACTCGGGCGCCTCGTCGAGGAAGAGCACGCCGTGGTGGGCCAGGGAGAGCTCTCCGGGACGGAGGGTGCGGTCACCGGCCATGGCGGCGGCGGTCACGGTGTGGTGCGGCGCGCGGAAGGGGCGCTCGGTCAGGAGGCCCTCGGACTGGCCGAGGTCGGCCGCAGCGTGGACCTGGGTGGCCTCGAGGGCTTCGTCGAAGCTCATCTGGGGCAGGATGGTGGGCAGGCGCCGGGCGAGCATGCTCTTTCCGCACCCCGGCGGGCCCAGCATCAGCAGGTGGTGCGCCCCCGCGGCGGCGACCTCCAGCGCCTTGCGGGCCACGGGCTGCCCCCGGACCTCCGCCAGATCCACGGGGTGCCGCGGGCTGGTGGGCCGGTAGCGCGGGAGCGGTGGGTCGGTGAGCTCCCCCCGCAGCCACTCCACTGCCTGGGCCAGGGTGTCGACGGGCACGACCCGGACCCCGGGCACGAGCGCGGCCTGGTGCGCGCTGGACGCCGGCAGCAGCAGGTCGGCCCCCTCCCGCCGGGCCAGCAGCGCCATGGAGAGGGCACCGGTCACCCGGCGTAGCTGACCGCCGAGGGCGAGCTCGCCGGCACAGATGACGGAGGAGAGGCGCTCCACGGGCAGGTGACCGTCGGCCGCGAGGATGCCCAGGGCGGTGGGCAGGTCGAGCGCGGTGCCCTGCTTGCGAAGGTCGGCAGGGGCCAGGTTGATGACCACCCGCTTCCGGGGGAAGGAGTAGCCGCTGCTCTCCATGGCGGAGCGGATGCGCTCGGCGCTCTCCTTCACGGCGCTGTTCGCCATGCCCACGATGACCACCGAGGGCAGCCGCCGCAGCAGGTCTACCTCCACCTCGACCGGCCGAGCGTCGACGCCCTCCAGCGCTACGCCCCGTGCGACCACCGCCATGTTCCCTCCTCGCGGCGTCGGCCCTTGCGAAGCCCGGGCCATGGGACGCGCGGCGGTGAGGGTTCCGGAGCGAGGCAGGCTTTCGCGCGTTCGTGTGCGGAGTGGATGCCGGATCGACGGTGGTCGGCCGACGGACGTCTGTCACCCGGCCCGGGCCGGTGGAGTGGTACGGTCGGGCCCCGGAGGTTCCCATCTCGCGCCGTCGCCGCAGCCTGATCCAGCGCTCCAAGGTGCCGATGCCCTCGGTGGAGGAATCCGCCGAGGTGCCCTTCGAACCTGCAGAGAAGGTGCTCGACGACCAAGCACCGCTGGTGGAGTACACCCGCGCTCAGCCGGCGAACCCGGCCCGTACCACCATGGAGATCCCGGTGATGCGGAACCGCCCCTTCGGCGACCAGCTGGGGGGCGGTGGGGAGACGCCGTTCTTCCTCGACAGCGGGAGCAGCGGCGGGGGCGGCACCCCCTTCGACGACGACGATGGCCAGCCGGGCGTGCCCACGGGCCTGCCGGCGGTGCTGGGGCGGCTCGACGAGGTCGCCCTTCGCGACGACCCCTCCGAGTCCTCGGTGCCCGCTCCGATGTCCGGTGTGGTGGCGATGGGGGAGGGTCGGGCCGAGCTGGAGGCCCGCCTGGCCGACGCGGAGGCCAAGCTGGCCCGTGCCAAGGGCGTCATCCCGGTAGTGATGGGGATGGGCCTGGTCGTTGGGCTGATCGGTGGCGCCGCTCTCGCTATGACCCTGGGCTGAGCGCGATCTACCGAGCCAGGAACCAGCCCTCGACCTCGCTGGCCATCACGAGACGCCAGGCGTCGAGGGCCTCCTCGGTGCACTGGCCCCTGGCTGCCCGCAGGGGGGCGAGGGCGGCCTTGGCCAGGGCCCAGCGGGAGAAGCCGAGGGGGGGCACGTCGACCTGGCTCTCCCGGGCCATTCGCCACAGCTCGAAGACCCAGGTGAGGCCGGTGACGCTGGGGAGGACGTCGTCGGCGGCCCATCGGGCGCCGTGGGCCGCGAGAAAGGCAGGGGCCGTGTCGAGCTCTCCGAGGACCTGCAGCCAGCCCCGGGCGACGATCTCCAGGGTGTCGTCGGGGTCGACGGGGCCGCTGCGGGCGGCGAGGAGCGGCTCGGCGAGGCCCCCGAGGGGCTGACCGGCGCGGGTGGCGAGCCACAGGGCCTGGAGCAGAGGGAGGGGCTCTGCGGGTGGGCTGGCCAGGATCGCCATGGCCCGAGGCACGGCATCGGGGAGGGGGAGACCCAGGGAGCGGCCGGCCCAGCGGAGGGCCCAGTCGTCGGCGAGGGTGGCGGGCCGGTGGGCACGGAGGTCGGCCGCCAGGCGCCCTCGGTCGCCGCCCACCAGGGGCCAGGCCAGGGCGGCGAGCTGACGCTGGTGGTGGCGCTCCTCGGGGCTCGCGGGGGAGCCCTGCCAGCGAGACAACGGCCAGCAGGTAGCGGCGGGGTCGAGGGTGGGGAACCGGGGGGGCTCGTCGATGGCGAGCACGACGAGGGTGTCGCCGGTGACTACCACCGCGGCGTCGAGGGAGAGCTCGGTGTCGCCGCCCAGGGTGCGCTTGTCGAGGTCGAAGGCCAGGCGCTCCCCCACGGCCACGGGCATCCCTCCGGAGGTGCCGGCCCAGCCGGCAGGGGAGTGGGTGAAGCGGACGGTGCGACGGCCGACACCGAGGCGGGCGCCGGTGGGCAGGGGCGGCAGCGGGGGCCCCGGCCGCTGGGCGGTGCGGATCTGAGGGCGGGTGTGAAAGGCCGGCCGACCGACCCACCGGGCTCGGGTGGAGGTGCCGGGATGGTCGCGGAGGTGGACCTCGCCGGCGAGGACGCTCCGAGCCCGCACGTCGTCGTGGAAGAGGCGGGAGGTGAGGCGCCCGGCGAAGGGGTCGTCGACGTCGACGTGGAGGGGACGGTCCTCCAGGGTGACCCAGCGCCCGGCGTCGTCGAGGCAGTGCCAGGCCCACAGGCCCGGGGAGGGGCCGCTGCCCTCGGCGCGCTGGATGCCGATGGGCCACAAGGTGCCGGAGCGCCCGCGAGGCCGGGGGGGGGCCGACGGGGCGGTGCCGCTGGCCTCCTGCTCCAGGGACACGGCCACCTCGTGGAGGGACAGCCGGCGCTGGAGGAGGTGGGCCCGGACCCACACCCGCCGCTGGAGGCCGAAGAGCTCGGCGCTGTGGTCGCCCTGCCCGCCGATGGCGCGAGCCACGGCCTGGCTCAGGGCGTCGAGGGGCTCCGCCAGGGCACCCCAGCCGATGGCGCGGGCATCGTGGGCGAGGTCGGCCAGGGTGTCGGGCAGGGTGGGGTCGGGGCGCCGCAGCCCGGCCACCCAGAGCACCCGCAGCGCGGCGCGGACGTCGGCCAGCAGGTGACCGGCGCTCATCGCTGCACCTGGGTGAGGTCTTCGAGGTCGAGGTGCACGGAGTGGGTGGACAGGGTGCGGCGCCCGACCTTCAGCTGCACCGGCTCGTGGAACACCGCGGTGATGGGCTCCAGCACCAGGGCATCGCCGGCCAGCCGGGCCGTGGCCACGAGGGCGTCGGGGCGATGGCGAGGATCGCCCAGGGCATCGAGGCACTTCACCCGCAGCTTCCGCTCAGGCCGGAGGGGTACCACCAGGTCGGCGCCGAGGCCGCGGCGGTCGACCAGCGGGACCCGTGCCTCGCTGCGGGTGTCGTCGATGGTGCGGCGCCCGAGGTGGGCCGGCTCGAGGTACACCCACGGTGGCTGCCACGGCGCCAGCGGGTCGGCTCCCTCGCTCGCCAGGCGCCCCAGCACCTCGAGGAGGTCGGCGGCGGCATAGTCGGCATAGGCAGCCGCACCTACGGACGCGGCGGGCACGAGGTAGGTGTCGGAGCCGAGGGAGAGCCGGCCGTCGGCGGAGAGACGCGCGCCCTCCACATTCCAGCTTCCATGAGCCAACTCGCGCAGCGATTGGGTGATGCCGTCGCTGATGGGCTGCCAGGCCAGCCGGGATGGGTCGCTGCCGAAGTAGTGGGTGGGGCGTGCGGCGCTGACCATCACCGTGCGCCCTAGGGTGGGGGCGTGACAGGTGACCGTCACCCCGACGAAGTCGGAGTCGGTGAGCCAGCCCGTCATGCCCAGGGGGTGGATGGGCAGCGCTTGGGTCAGGGGCTCGTAGGTGCGCCGCGGGGCGCCGACGATGTCGACCAGATCCGCAGGGAGGGCGCCGGCTTCGAGGCGGTCGCGCACGGCATCGATCCGCAACGAGAGGCGCCCGATCCGATCCACCAGCTGATCCGTGCGGAACAGGGGGTCGCGGGCCAGATAGCGCTCGACGAGGGTGCGCAAGCCCAGGAGCTCCCGCTCGACCAGGGTGAGGCGGGCGTGGTGGGCCACCTGGGCGGCGGCCTCGAGCTCTGTGCAGGTGGACCTCGTGGCCCGCTGCAGCCCCTGACGACCGAGCTCCTGGAGGAGCTCGTCGAGCTGGCGCACCGCCGCGACCATGCGGGCGAGGGTGTCGGCGGTCCGCTTGTCCACGGGCGCCCGGTAACCGGCGCGAAGGACGGGAGGTGTAACCGTCTGTCCACCGTGACCCCCACGCGCTATGGTGTCGGCCATGGCCAGGGTCTACGAACTCATGGTGCAGGGGCCCGAGGCCGTCCCGCACGCCGTTCCGGTCGGAACCACGCCGCTCTCTGTCGGCCGTGGCAACACCAACGACCTCGTCATCGACGATGGCATGGTGTCGTGGGAGCACATGAAGGTCTGGGCCGACAGCGAGAAGCTGTGGCTGTCCGACGTAGGCTCCACCAACGGTACCTACGTCAACGGCGAGCCCATCAAGGGCACGGTCGTGCTCCAGCCCGGCGATGAGATCACCGCCGGCAGCCTCAAGCTGGTCGTGCACGTGCAGACCGAGCTCGAGGGCCCCAAGAAGCCCTCCACCATCGCGGTGGAGGAGGTCGTCTCCGGGCTGAAGCGCCCGATGCAGGGCGGTCGCTTCGTGATCGGCTCCGCCAAAGACGCCGACCTCCGCATCCTCGACGCCGCCCCCTACGTGGCCGAGTTCGCGGTGCACGGCCCCGACGACTGCATGCTCGTCATGGGCCACGACGACTACCCCCTCGAGCTGGGGGAGGAAGTCGAGATCGGCGGGCTGCGACTCCGCCTGGTCGAGGTCGAGGCTCAGCGAGAGAAGACGCTGAAGCCCATCATCGACCGCTTCCCCTACAAGGTGGAGGCCAGCCTCGATGGCCCCACCGGCCCCTACGCCAAGCTCACGCACCTGCGGAATGGGCACCACTGCCGCATCGAGGCCGAGACCCGCGCCATCCTGCTCTACCTGCTGGCGCAGCGCATCGTCGAAGACCGCGCGGCCCCGCAGCCTCCGATGGAGATCGGCTGGGTCCCCGACGACGAAGTCATCGTGGGTGTGTGGGGCAAGTCGGGCCTGCCCGATGGCGCGAACCGGCTAAAGGTGCTGGTGCATCGCCTGCGCGCCGAGCTGAAGAAGTCCGACTTCGATCCCTGGGTGATCGAGCGTCGGCGCCGCTTCATCCGCATCCGCACCCGGTCGGCCGAGATCCACAACGGCTGACGGCCTGCGGAGGCCCGATCAGGGCCAGACGGTGACCGTGAGCACGACGTCGTCTGCGGGGCGAGGCCAGGGGTGGTCGCGGAGGACGGCCATCACACACATGCCGTCGTCGCTGCCGCCTTCGCCGCGCACCTCGGCGGCGCCCGGGCCGGTGGAGTGCACGGTCATGACGAGCTCCAGATTCCCAGGGAGCTCGCAGGTGGAGAGCTGGCCGGCGAGGGCCCCGAGCTGGGCGGTCCAGGGCTCGCCGTGGTCGGGGCTTGCGTGCACCCGCACCTCGGGGGGGATGGGGGCGACGTTGGCCATGATGGACGGCACCTCACCGCGCTGCCGACGGGCCAGCAGCTCGCTGGCGGCTTCCACACCGCACGACCCGGTGGGGTAGCGCCGTGCGTAGCTGGCCCAGGCCTCGAGCGTGTTGTCGACGCGAGCGGTGTGGCAGGCCTTGGCGTCGAGGCGCAGCTCCTCCATGCGCCGGTAGGCGAGCTCGACGCAGCGCCCCTGGGGGAAGCGCTCGGCGTAGTCGGCCCACGCGCCGATGGTGTCGCGGGCCATGGCCTGCTCGCACCGGCGCAGATCGCCGGCGAGGGCTGCCGAGACGAGGACGGGGCCGAGGAAGGTCGTCACAGGCTACCCGGCGTGCCGTACAGCGACAGGGGGGTGGGCTCGATGCTCCACTCGCCGAGGTCGAAGGTGGGGGAGGGGCCCGCCCCTGGGGACCGGATGGCCGTGCTGCCCGTGTGGTCCCAGCCCTTGCTGGAGCCGCCCTGCTCGCCGAACTGGTCGAGCACGGTGCCGCCCGAGGTGGTGAGCCGGACGGGGTCGTTGCCGTTGATGGTGATGCCCCCGACCTCGGCATCGGCGGGCTGAGAGCCCAGCGTGAAGGGGCCGTAGGTGGTGTAGTCGTAGAGGTCGCTCACCAGCAGGTAGACCTCCCCCGGGCCGACCACGTCGGAGGGGATGGCGAGGGTGACCCAGGCCGGAGCCGTTGAGGTGAGGGCGAGAATGCCGTCGGCGATCAGCTGTGCGTTTCCTGCTTCCTCGAAAGCCTGTCCAAGGGGGATCAACGAGCCGAGCAGCACGATCACCTTCCACTCCACGGACTGATAAACCTCCGATCCGCTGATCAGGCCGGCGGCGGCGTAAAAAATCACACAGGCAGCCAGGGCAACCGGGAGATAGGCAAGACCGGCAACGGCTGCTGCAATCGCAACGGCAAAGCCTGCGATGGCCAACCATGCCTTGTTGCGCTGCATGACGCCCGTCTTGCGTCCTTCCAGAGGCAGGACACCAAGCCAGGCGCAGGCGCTTTCCAGCCGCTCCGGGGTACCCAGCAGCAGGAGCACATCACCCGGGCGTATCTCTTCGTGGCGAACGCGTTTCTGTACGCGGCGACCCTGCCTGGAAATGCCGAGCAAGGTAACGCTGTGGCCGTAAAGGAGACGCATGTCGAAACTCGACCGGCCGATGATCCGGGCATTGTCCGGCGCGATTGCCTCGATCAGTGACAGGGCGTCGTTGTTCAGGCCGCCCTTGTGCTGTTCTGAGCCGGCGAATTCCAGCTTGGCGGCGCCCATGAAGGCCTCGATGGCCTTGGGGTCGCCTTCCACGAACAGGTAATCTCCGGATTTGATCGCCTCGCGGCGGGCAAACCCGCGTACACGTCGGCCATTGCGGATGAGGCCGATGATGGCGACATCCTTCTCGTCGGCAACGGGGTAAAGATCGCCGACGGTAAGCGGCTTTTCTTCCGAGATTTCCCC
>ENA-OWNT01003410-OWNT01003410.1-seawater-metagenome-genome-assembly--contig:-NODE-3410-length-15001-cov-4.073171_pt1 | contig 15001 bp, 11 predicted proteins | sample MGYA00238136_ERZ651165 | MGnify/ENA primary metagenome ERZ651165 (study PRJEB26861, sample SAMN08777766) | seawater metagenome | isolation source: coastal seawater | place: USA: Florida | collected...
AGGGCGAGACGGCGACCTAGACGGTCCAAGTTCTGTCAACACCGAGATGGCGCGCATTCATTTGCGCAAGTGCCCGTCCCGTCTTTGCGTGGCCATACCGCAGGGAGGCAGCCCGTCCGGCACAGTCGGTTATGCGTTGTCGGTGGCAGCCGCATTGCTTTGGTGAACCCACGTCACCGGAGACAAAAGTCAGCAACCCCACACAGCCGCAGCACACCAAAAGCCGTGGCTCGTGCACGTGACACGTGACGCGTGCCACAACACAGATGCACGCATGCTCCACGTGTCCGTCGTCCGTTGACAACCCACAACGCAGGGTCACCAGCCACCAACCACAACAACCAACAACGCCACCGCCTTTCCTGCGCCGTCGCAAGCAACTCCCGCCATCGCCGTCCGTCCGTCGTCTATACATCCACTTCTTCTCGCTTCCCCATTCCCTCCGTCCCTCCGTCCCTTCTTCTTCTTCTCCTTCTTCTTCGCAGCAGCACCAACTATGAACAACGACGACACACAGAAGCAGCAGTCAACAACCAAAACAAATGCACACCGACGAACAAAGGAAGTCAACAACAACAACACAACAACGCTTTCCCTTCACTTCACAAACAACGTCGTCGTCGTCGTTGTCGTCGTCGTCGTCGTCGTCGTCGTCGTCGTCGTCGTTTGTGGTGACGACGACGACCACGCGGCCACTCCGGGATTTTCACGTGCCGTCGTCCGTCCACCGTTTTCTCGTCCTGAACAACGATTATTCTCATAAATAGATGACTTTCTTCTGCACTATTAAACACAGTACTCAGAAGTATCTATAACTAATACTTTACACCAATCGAACGAAATCGAAGAAATGAGTTTATTCCTGTAACGCGATATAAGTGTGCGACTATAATACGTATAAATGCATGTATCCGTAAATAATATTATAGTACTTATCCGCGCCTTCACAACGGCAAGTGACCGGAAACGATCATTCCCGAAAGTGGAAATGTACATGCACTGTTATTAGTACTGCATTATTATCCGCAAACAAAATTCCGGATCGAAATGCATAAAATATCAAAAGCGGAAAGACAATTTTAACCACTCTTTGTGAATATATATTATCCGCAGTCAGGAATAACCGATTTGGGAAACATCGGCGGTGAACCGATCCGCTGTTTGAAATTTATCAAATATCAAAAGCGGAAACATTCTCTCAACTGCTAACCGTGAATTAAAACTGTCCGTAGTCAGTAATAAACTGTTCGGGAAACTTTGGGCGGTGAACTGATCCGCTGTGGCGGTGAGCGGCAGCGGGGTCGCCATTTCACCCCTCCCTCCGGAGCGGTGCAGTTAGGTTAGTTGCAGACACATGCGCGCGCGCGCGCACATGCACCACCACACCTCACATACATGCCAATGCTGCTGCTATAAAGCTGCAAGGTGAGCAAGCTGCAACCAAAAGGTATCATAGTGGCAAGTCGGACGCAATTACCACCCTTGTTGCAAAACAAGATGCGTACACTAAGTGACGGACGTGACATACACACGGTGAAATCCTTCGGATGATCCACTGAAAAGGCGGTTGAAATGTCGTTCCACGAGTATGATTTGCTATGGCATATTCTTTTATCATGGCATGCATGCATGCGTTCGTACGTCGATTTTTGCGCTCCTACAAGGTCTCAATTACACCCATGCACGTGTACACCTGCGATTTTCATATACTGTGCTCGTGTGACAGCATTACATGTTGATCGAACGGAGGTGACGTGTGACGCGTCATCATGAGAGTAGATACATGATCGAACTTGCTGGCTATCAGAAAATAGTGGCGCTAACCTTCATCGTGTAAAAGTCGATTCCACATCCCAGAAACAAGATAAAAAGAGATTCGACTACCGTTCCCGAAGTCCAAGTTTGGGACGCGGTGACTACCGTTCGAAGTGCCCGAGGTTGGTGAGGGGGGCAAGGCTACCACAACTCAGAGACACAAAACTGCAGTTTGATTGTCGTGCAGTCAGACAATCGCCGAAAGTTTGGAAGCAACAAGTGACTGAGGAAGACGCTGCAAAAGCAAACAGCTGGACATTTGAAGGTTTGAGCAGCGAAGACGGCAAAAACATGCCGACATTGGGTTTCGACTACCAAACTCGGTCGGGCCAATGACTGATAGGTAGCTTTGGCTCGTTACTTTGCATGTCGTCGTGCGAATATGTTGTCAGCAGGAAGCTCTATGCTATGGCTTTATGACCAAACTGTTACCTGTTGCTCTCACTTTGACAATCGTATTCAGTTTTTGTGAACGATGAACGACATGCTGTGTTGCTCTCACGCTTGTGGGACATGCTGTTGAGCAGTGTCTCAGAAACAACGCTAGAATCAGTGGCTCGAAACTGCTGTTCCCAAACAGAGCCCAAGAATGAACTACGCAGCAGACATTCAGTGCAGAGTATTCGTCCTTGTAATTTTGTTGCTACTACGTGTCGTTTGCGGATCTTAAGACCTCATCATATCACGGCAAAGCACAGAGACACGCACGGAACGTGCGGTACCAACGTGGAAAATAAATAAACCGTACTTTATTGTACAAACCACTGTGGTGGTGTACAAGAAATCTCAAGAGAGACGGACCAACACCCTAGGTCGCCACTAGGGTTCACGCGGATCAACCCAGGATGCCGCCACGCGAAGAGGCGGCACTAGAGCCGCAGCAGTCGTGGAACGAGCAAAACTGCGTGCACCCTTCCACACACACTTTGTATCGGAATCCGTCTTGCGCGTACTGTTTCTCATTCAAGCACTTTTTTGCACAATTAGCAGCGCACGCTGGCAGCGGTCTGAGGCACACAAACATTCACTGCGGGTCAGACACACCGAGGCATTTTGATATGTGTTTGTGCACTTGCCATCAATCAACCAGCCGCAACAAGCAATTTGCAGCACAGCAACAACAACATAGATGCACGGAGATTTCCTGCTCACCTATTCACACATGAGTCGATCTGAGCATCGCCTTTGACTTCACACACTGTCTCGCACTGAAGCGGACCGATTTGGTCAAAGCTGGACTTGATGGTCTGGATGATGCTGTAAGTAGTTGAGTTCTTCCCGAGTTTGTTTTGCACCGACGATGACGACATCTGAAACGACGTCGACGTGGCCGCCCATACCATGCGTTCTTGACCCATGAGAACTGCGACACATACCAACAACTTCTTTGTGGCGAACATTGTGCTGTGAAGCGCGCACGTTTACATGTCGCTGGGCGTCGGCGTGTGAATACCGAAGGCCGTGGTTGTCGATTCCTTTCTGCTCCCAACCAGAAACAAGAAAAGAATATAAGAAACAAATTGCTTCTCACTACGGCCTTCCACTAGCGGCGTTTCCCGTACAAGACCCACACACCGGCAAGTGCCTCCAGTGGTGAGCAAAGTGAACCGTTTGTAACCGCAGTGAACAGTGAACGGTGAACAAGAATCAAAACGGGCCGAACGAACCAAACCAACTCACATTGATCAATCCCCAATGCGAAACCGAGGCAAGTCAGGGCAAAAAACAACAGGACAAGAAGAGAGAAGCAACGCGTTTGCATCAGGTATGGCATAACACGTAAACAGAATTCGGTCGCTGACACTAAGATAATGAAGGACGATCAGTGCACTCGCTGATCAAAGACGGCAACAAGCCAGAAAGAAAGAAGCCGAGCGCGTCAAGCAATGGTCGTTCGTCGTCGTTCGTCGTCGTCGTTCGTCGTTCGTCGTCGTCGTTCGTCGTCGTTCGTCGTCGTCGTCGTCGTCGTCGTCGTCGTTGTCGTCGTCGAACATTCGTAGATTCTTACGGCCGCCACCGACAAAACGAACGAACGAAGGAGAACAACGAACAGCTGAGGTGAGCTGCGGTGAGGTGAGGTGAGATTGATTTGGTGACATTGCATCCAAGGCAATGGCCGGAATCCATTTTGAAGTCGCTTATAACCACACGTATGATTATCTAAAATGGGTACTGTACTACTATTGAATTAGTGGTCGATCCCGCAAAGTGGAGAGATGACTTGGCGTAAAGTTGCAGTTCACGCGGAATCCGGCGGATTTTCGAGTTACCAGGTATTTTTGTATGAACTGACTGCTATAGAGAGTATCAATAATTTCTAAAATAATCAAAATATCGGTAGATGCAACTTTATGACAAGTACACCTCCATGGCCTGGATTTGGAGATCCATATCATAAAGTTGCAATTACCGTCTAAACCACGAAAGTAGAATTTTGGAAGAGAAACTTACATGGTGTAAAAGTGAAATCACCGCTTTATTACATTCACAATAATCAAATACTACGAAAGTGCAACTTCATGATAAGTAAACTTCTCGGCCTGGCCGCCCGCCGCAGTGAGTGAGTGAGCGACTGTGGGCGAGGCGAGTGAGTGACTGTGAGTGACTGTGAGTGACTGTGAGTGAGTGCCAACCAACCAACAACTCGAAAGTCGGTTTCGAATCGACGCTGCGTCGTCTTCTCCCGCGTACGTATGCTTAAGCACTCAATCACTCACTCGTCTCTGCAGTCAGCCACTGACCCAACCTTCCACTCGGCGGCCAAAATGACGACTTCAGCTGTTTTCACGCGGTTGTTCACATATAGTGCGTCAGTCAGGTATCAGTCACAGCAGGCAGTGGTTACAGAGGTCATCTGACGGTCACTTGACTCTGACATGAACGAAGTTATTGATGAATGAAGTGGCGTCGTCTTGCGTTGCGCGCGCGGAACAAGACTGCCAACAACAACAACAACGACGACGACGACGACGACGACGAACGACGACGACGACGACGACGACGACGAACGACGACGACGACCGAGCCCTCTCGAATCTCGAATGCGATGGCGAAGGGGCGCGTCGTGTGGTTGGTTGGTTCGTTGCTCGACGACCTAGGAGGCAGCTTCACTGCACAACACAATGTCCTTGTTAAACGACGGCGTGACGGAGTCGTCGCTTCGCCGTTTTGATAAACTCTCGACAACAACACAACGACGACGAAGACTCCGATGTACCACTCGTGCGTGCGTTTGTGCGTGCTGTCGTTGGCTCGTTGTTGTTTGTCGAGGTCGATGTCGGGAGCTCCGCGTACCCACACTCCTCACGTGGGTGGACAGAAGGCCTGGTTGTCGTGAATGTGCCAGCATAAACACAGCACACAGACAAAGCGCGGTTGACACGTCCTGCGCACCTCGTCTGCGGTTTGCGACTGCTTCCAGGCATTGTGTCTCCGGATAGCTTGCTCAACCCCGCAGCTCCGCAATTCACGACAGGACCGAACAAAGATGTGTGCAGACACATCACTGTTGACGATCAGGGTTTGGGTTATCTTTGGCTCTTGGCTTTTTGTTCTGAGAAACAAAAGACTAAATCACAACCCGTAGTAGTGCCTTCTCGCTCCTTCGTTCTTTCCACAATTTAATTGTAGTTCACAATGGCCCAGGAGACGGCTGACGTGCGTACAACTTTCATCAACATACGCTTGTGTTGACTCTTTCTGACGCATTTATTTTCGTTGTTGATTTTGCGTAGTCCCCTTCACCGGCACCGGCACCGGCTCCGGCACCGGCTCCGGCTGCTGCTGCTGATTCAACCGAGAAGGCTGATGCTGGCACCCCGGCGGCATCGCCAGCTCCTGCTCCTGCTCCATCCGGCAACAATGCATCAGTTGCGGCCGAGGGAAGTGACGCGGCAAAGGGAGAGGACAAGAAGCCAGCTTCATCCCCGCCCGCGAAGCTGGACTTGACAAAGCTTCCCACGCGAACGTATTTGGATAAGACTGTTGTTCCAGTTCTTTTGGACGGGCTTACTGCTCTCGTGCGGGAACGGTTCGTTGGCACACTGCACACATCCACCTGTTCACAATCACAATTTTGCTTACTGACGACATTTTCTTTGACGTCTCGTCCTGTGCAGGCCGGAGAACCCATTGCAGTTCATGGCGGACTTTATTCTCAGCAAAAACGTGAAAAAGGACGAAGCATCGCAGTAAACATCGAAAACCCGAGAATCAAATTGCATCTCCGCGTCAGCGGGCAGTCTCTTTAGTGTTAGTTTCTCTTAACCAACCTGCGTGAACACAACAAACTTCCTATTGTCGTTGCCTCCTGTCCGCACTCGTCATGCCGTCTTCGAACCAATCCCCTGGTTCAATGCGTGCTCCAGCCAAAGTTCGTCGCAAACAAACATCTTGCGGGTTGCAACAGCCCAATGTTCAAAATCGACAATGTAATGTGTGCCAGTCCTCCACCGCAAGACGTGGAAGAAGATGTCACACCCATCTACGGCGTTCTTTGACGTTTCAGTGCCTTGCAAGTGCGACAATCTTAAAGCACCCCGTCAAGCTCGTGGCTCCACCCGGCCTTGCTCGTCACTTCGCGTGTTCTCTGGCTGTCCGTCCACACCGTCGGCTGTGACAACACTGCTCTTGGAACACTTTGCTGTTTCTTTTGTTTGCCCCTCTTTGAACGTGCACAACACTCCGGCGGCACACGTCCGTCACTGGTGCTTTGATCGATGCACGAATTCATTCATTCATTCACCAACACAACCATACCCGGGTAGTTGGGGTCGCCTTGCAACCATAACCTTGCAACTACTTCTTTGCGCGATGATGCTCGCATCAACAACATTCGATCACTTTCCCATGACAATAATTCCTAAATAACGATAAGCATTGGATTCCTTAAAACAAGTAACACGACATTACCCATATATAGGATATCTATCAAAATCACACTTTAATACTGTATGTGGATATGATACTACAGCTATACGAAGTGACTTTTATGTTATCTATATTCAGTAAAAAGCAAACTTCACTGACTTGCGGACGACCTTTCGATGTACGATATTGCCAAATAAAGATACACTCCGCCTTTTTAGAGCGGGAAGTCACTGAGGCGAAATATATAAATTAAGTGCGCGCCAAATGCACCGTAACAACCACAAAAGAGAGAATGTAAATTACCCAATACTGCAACAGTACAGTGACACTTCAACGTTTTTGATGGATGTAAAAAGGTGTATAGAATATCCTTAAATGGGAATAAGCGTAAATCTGAGAGGAGCTGTCGCTGGCCGTCGTCGGTCGTCGGTCGTCGGTCGTCGGTCGTCGGCCGATCGAACTTCGACGACGAACGAACGACGAACGAACGACGAACGAACGAACGAACGAACGAATCGAACGAACGAACGACGACGACGACGACACGACAACGAACGTCGTTGCGGCCAACACAACAACACAACAACGCCATACACACTGTGCACAATGTCATGCAAGGTGCACAAACGTAGTCACTGAATCACATCGTCGACTGTGTTATTCCGCTCGCTCCCTTTGCCACCGTGCTGCTTCTGCTTTCGTCGTTGGTGGTTCCTGTTGGCTTGGCCATTGGTTTGTGCACGGTTGTGGTGTGACTGAGGTGGCACGGACGTTGGAAGAGTGCCGCTCTGTTGCGTTGTGTTGCTTCGTTTTGGATTGCAATGGGTTGGTTTGCGATGAAATGACGTTGGTGTTGGTGTTGGTTACGTTAGTTGTGTTCAATCTGGTGCGAAGCCCTGCGTTGAGTGTATTATCGAGCCCATTCACCTGGCTTCGGCACGTCGTCACATTGTCACATCGGGCTAGGCCAGGTTTCGACACCCATTGTTTGAACACATTTGCATTTTTGCCCAACTTACCGCAGCGATCGTGGTGTGTCAAGGGTAGGCTACCCCGCGCACTGCGTGTCGCATCGTTGCCTTGCGAGCAGTTGGAAGTGTACCGTTCGTAAAGATGGAGTTGTGCCACCCGCCGAGTGTGCGCCGAGCGGCGGCCTACAAACCTGCCTCCACGCGACGCATCGTGTTGCTGGGAATTGTTTCCGTTTTGTACGCTATCGTTGGCCACTTTGTGTACACCACGATCGGTGACCCGTACCGAATTGCGGTCGCTGAATTCGAAGTGTTGAAGCAAAAGCACCCCGAGCTGTACGGACCATCTTCAATTGCGACTTCAAACGCCGAGAAAGCAGCGCGCAGAATCGGTGGAAAAGTCAACACGCGCCAGCGCTTGTTTGACGAATTCGAAGATGACGAAGAAGATGACAACGACGACGACGACGACGACGACCACGAGTATGACGAGCTGGAAACTGGCGAGGCGGCGGACGCAAACGCTACGGAGGAAGAAGATGACTTTGACCCTCTCGACCTCGAGGAAACTCCATCAATGCCACCGACGTTCCTCCCCAACGCGTGGGCGGCTGCCGCACTTTTTGCACTCGTCACTTCTCACGCGTTATTCCACCTCATGTGCCACTGGTCCGTTGATTTCAAAGCCATGGCACTGTTTCAGCCATTGAGCTCCAAATCAGAAATGGCTCCTGGAGTCAGTGTGCTGGTGGAGCCGCACCCGCACCGTGGCGCCAAGGCCATCTGTGCAGTGAGTCGTGACGTGCGGTCTGGATCAGGTCGATTGTTCATTATTTTCCAAAGGCAACGCTATGACTACGATCCCAATTTCTCTGGAGAAACTAAGGATGGAAGCGACTCTGCGGAACGAAATGGTGGACTGTCTTTGATGAAATGCCCAGACAATTTGGATCTGCGAGAATATTTTGCTACCAACGGCCTCGACCACGCAACGGTGCTGAAGAACCAAGCACACTTTGGTTTGAATTCTCTGGCGATTGCGCAACCGAAATTCTTCGAGCTGTTCAAGCAGCAGCTTGTTAGCCCCATCGCCATGTTTCAGTTCTTCACGTCTTTGCTGTGGCTCATGGACGAATACTGGCAGTATTGCCTCTTTTCGATCTTCAACGTGTTCACCTTCGAGTCCATGACCGTGTTCCAACGACTCAAAACGATGAAAACACTGGATGGAATGAGCACGAAATCCGTGCCGATATTGGCGTTCCGTGATGGTCAGTGGATCACCACAACAACGAGCGACTTAGTTCCCGGCGACGTTGTATCCGTGTGCCGCTCTACGCAAATGGGTAACGCTGTCGTTGTAAACGACACGGTTCCTTGTGACTGCCTGATCCTACGTGGCAGCGCCGTTGTCAACGAAGCGACGTTAACCGGAGAGTCTGTGCCTCAAATGAAAGATGAAGCCAGTTCCGATTACACTGCGGACAAATGCAATCTCGACCTCGATGGCGTGCACCGAGTCCACGTTCTCTTTTCCGGAACGTCGTTGATCAATGCCACCCCGACTAAGCAAAAGCAAGGCACAGCTTCTTCCGGTGGAAGTCAAAAGTCCCAGAATCAACGCCAAGTCGACCGCATCCCCACACCGCCAAACAGTGGCTGCCTTTGCTATGTACTGCGCACGGGCTTCAACTCATCGCAAGGAGAACTGGTCCAAATGATTGAATTTTCGACCCAAAAGGTATCCTCCAACAACCGTGAGACGTTCTTGGCATTGGCCATTCTGTTGTTGTTCGCCTTGGTCGCCGCCGGATACGTTCTGAAGAAAGGTTTGGAGAAAGGAGATCAAACCACGCACCAACTTCTCCTAAAGTGTGTCATCATCGTCACCTCTGTTGTTCCTCAACAGCTCCCCATGCAAATGGCTCTTGCGGTGAACACAGCGTTGATGCAGTTGATGAAGTCAGGAATTTTTTGCACTGAGCCATTCCGAGTGCCGTACGCCGGCAAAATCCAGCACTGCCTCTTTGACAAAACGGGGACTTTGAGCACGGACAAGTTGATCCCGATCGGAATCGTCAATGCCACGGATCAAATCAAGTCCAAACCAGCTCCTGATGAGCAAGTGGTGAAGAAACTAGTTTCGGACCGAGTGTTGGAACGTGTTCCTTCAGCAGCACCTGGAGCAGCCATGATATTGGCCGCTTGCCATAGTCTCGTTCAAGTTGACGCGCCAACTGCGAAGCCCGCTGCATCGACGACGAGCACTCCCGCAATCACCAACAAAGGCCCAGAGCTCATTGGTGATCCCGTCGAATTGGCTGCTTTGCAAGGAATTTCTTGGGAATATGACGCGAAGAGGCAAGAGGCACGTCCTGCGGGACAGAAAGCTGTGAAAGCAAAACTCGCGGAGTGCGAACAAGCCCTTGCCGCGCATGCCGCCAAGGCGCCCGCCGCGACGGTTCGTGCTGTATTTTTGTTGCGCCCTGTAAATGCACGCGAGTATGTTGCTGTGATAATTGATTCTTTTCACTCTTTCGTATCAGGCGTCGCAGCAAGTGCGCTTCTCTTTCAACTCGAAGCAAAAGAAACTCGAAGCGCAACGTAGTGGGCTGACGGCCCTACTGGAGCAAATGAAGCACCGTGACGCCACGTGTCCTATTGCCACTGTTCGCATCCAAAACCGCCACCATTTTGCTTCGGCCCTGCAGCGCATGTCGGTTGTCTGCAATGTCTCAGCAAACGCGCGCGTGGCAAGTCGCAACAATGTCGAGGTTTTCGATGGACAATACGTTTTGGTGAAGGGTTCGCCCGAAGCGATCAGCCGCCTATTGGCTGAGGGGGCCAAACCAGACTGGTATGACTCGGTGTACAGACAACTGGCAGAGGATGGCATGCGAGTTTTGGCCTTGGCGTACAAGCCGTGCGGAGGTGTCGACGGGGCGCAAAAACCCCGAGAGTGGTGCGAGAACAACCTCACGTTCGCAGGGTTTATTTCATTCGCTTGTAAAACACGAGCTGACTCACGCATGGTGGTCCAAGCGCTCCAAGAATCTGGCCACGAAGTCGCGATGATCACTGGTGATGCTGCCCTGACTGCTTTGCACGTTGCTCGTGAAACCGGCATCATTCGCAACAGCGACACGGAATCTGGTTCCACCAAGAGACCGGTGCTGCTTTTGGAACCGTCTCCTGTGGACGGCGAGTCGTCAAAATCTGGTGCTCGGTGGATCCGGGCCACAGGGAGCGACGAGGAGCGGCGCGAATCTGTACTCGACTTTGCAAGCGCCCCCAACATGCGTGAATTGTCCAAGACCAATGACCTAATGGCTACTATGGTACGTTGTGCGAGCGTGACCCACCGCCAGTCACGTGTCCATGACGCCTTTCGGATCTCTTGTGCAGGCTGGTCTTGAGGCGGCTGACGTCCAATCCGATGGCGAAGTGTGGCATGATGTGGATTGTGTGCGCGTGTTCGCGCGAATGTCTCCTCAGGGCAAGGCTCAGGTAAGTTGCGACCGCAGCTCAATTTTGCGACGTGCATTCACAACTCATCGCCATGCAATGCGTGCTTCAGGTTATTCGCAGCATGCAGAAGTTCCAAGGGCTTAATGTTTTGATGTGCGGTGACGGCGGAAACGATGTCGGGGCGTTGAAGCAGGCCAATGTCGGCCTTGCGTTGCTCTCTGGCTACGGCGATGCCAACACAGGTGCGAGATTTAGACATTACAAACAAGGTGTTTGCTGGCTGCTCATCATCGAGAACACATTGGTCGTGTAGATATGGATGATGAACAAACCAGCCACGAGACGTCGAACAGTGCGATTGTGACGGCCGATGGCGCCGCTATGTCGGTGAGTTGTGGTGTTTTGTGTTGCGTTGATACTTAGTGCTGAAAACACAATATCTTTTTGGAATTCTTTGTCACCCATGTTGTCGTTGTTTGCGAAGGCGGAAGACAAACTCAATGCACGCGCGGCGGCACTCAAGAAAAAGTCGGCCCAAAATGCGGCTCTCATGAAGGAGGAAATTAAAACGATGCGCGCTGCCGTTACTGCGAAGCAACAACAGTGCGTGAACTGCTTGGTCGTGTGTGGTCCGAACGCCTACCTAATGTGTATTAACGCGATGGCATGTCAACGCATAGGTACATGGCCGAGGAGAAGAGACGCCGTTTGGCTGCGGGTGCCCAGGACGGGTTCATGCTTCAAGCGTCAGTTCTGGCTTCCGTTACGAAGCGAATTACGCTAGAGGTCAAGCAAGAGATCGCAAAAATCAGACAGAAGTACAACGTGTACAAGAAGGACACTTCAAAGGACGGCTCTACGCCCGCTTCGATTGAAGATGCCATGGTGTGTGCTGTCTTTTTTCCATACTGCATGTGTTCCGCCAATTCAAATGGGTATGTCGTTTCCATGTGTTAGGCTGACGCAGGACTGCCGATCGTCAAGCCTGGAGATGCATCTGTGGCTGCACCTTTCACCTCCCGCATTCCCTCTGTTCGCAGTGTGGTTGACCTTATTCGCCAAGGTCGTTGCACGATGCTGAGCGCTTTGCAGCAACAACAAATTATGATGCTCGAGTGCATGATTGCTGCGTACACTTTCTCTGCCCTCACCCTCGAGGGGGCTCGCAGCAGCGAACGTCAAATGATGGCTTCTGGATGGCTGATTATGATTGCGTCTCTCGCATTCTCATATGCCACACCGATCGACAAGATGCACCGAGTGCGACCCTTGCACTCACTGTTCCACCCCTCCATTTTTATTTCGATTGTGGGACAGGTTTGACTTCATCCATTTCGACTGGGGCGTGGTGTCAGCATGTGTGTTACAAAAATATTGCTGTTATGACTTCAGGTCCTCATCCACCTCGGGTGCATGGTGTATGGTGTCCATCTTGCGACCGAGGCCATGGGCCCTGAGTTGTTGAAAGAAGTGGTTCGTTTCCACAAAAGGCAGGCTAATGCTGATTTGATTGCAGAGCGTGCTCTTGAAGCAGATCCCACGGTTCGTTGCCGACTTGTATGCGGCGCCCTGGTGTCAAGGTTGTCCTTCCATCAACCTTTGTGTCATTGCTGCTGTGCAATAGGCGATGGACGACGCCGACCCGTGGGCGGATATCTTGAGCATGTGGTCCAAGCCTTTCATGCCCAACCTCATGAACACCGTGGTATTCTTGGTCGAAACATCGCAACTTGTGGTACGTAGCAAGTTTGCCTTTCCAATGCTGTCAACAAATGTGCCTGTGCTCGCGTACGTGATCCTAACATTTAGTCTTGATGGTATAGGCGGTCTTGTTCGTAAATTACAAGGGGCGCCCTTGGATGAAGGGCATGACCGAAAACCACGGTTGGTTTGCAAGTGACGGTCGGATTGAAGACAGCATAGTGCTGCAACCCTCACGTCGATTCTGATGTTGTGTTTGTAGGATTGTTTTTGAGTGTCTTCATCTGTCTGTTCGGAGTCGGTCTTTGCGCTTGGGGTGTGTTCCCCGACGTAAATGAGCTCATTCACCTTCACCCCTTCCCTGACGACGAATTCCGATGGACTGTGATGGGTCTCTGCGCCGCATCGATCGGGTTTGACACTGTGCACCTTTTGCTTGCAAACTGCCGAGCCGCGATCTAAGCTGCTCCTTCTTCTCGTTTTCCTATCAGGGGAACACTGCTGTGGGACCGCATCGTCACCGCGATATTCGCGCCCAAGATATTCAGCGCCATGCTGGAGTCTGCGCGGCAGACTACGCTCTTGGATTTCTGGCCTGCAGTTCGCACGATGCTCTACGTCGTGGCAGGTGTCGGGGTTTTCGCCTCTGGAAACCTGGTATGTGTGGAATGCGTGTGGCATGTTGATTGATGGTGGCGGTGAGTTCTCTGACGGTGTGTCAACGTGTTCCCTGCTCAGATTCTTTGGGCTGGTGCCGTGTACTTTTGGTGGCGTCGCCGAAAGGCAAAAGCTGAAGCTGCATTGGAGTGAAACTTTAGTTAGATCACAAGCCAATAAAAGTGTGTGTTGTGAAGAATAAGTTTCATTGTTATCCAAACAAAAACAAAGACAACAAAAGAATACGAAACAATGAACGTGTGTTCTCCACCAGCGTTCGCGTGTCATCGATCGCAACAGCAAAACAACGTCACCGATGATTGTCGACCACTCTCCGTCCAAAACGTTCATTGTCCTTCGTCTGGACGTTCGCATCAGTTCGGTATTACGTAATGGTCACTGATGTCGTTCAGACTTCATTCGCATCCCTTCCTTTGTGCATGACGCACCTCATCGCATCGCATCGCAACACCGCAATGTCGCATCGTAACTTCGTTCGCAACATCATCGCACAATGGCTGAATGGCTGTCCGTCTTCCACATTCACCACTGTCGTATTGTATGCAACGAATATGGCCATATTGTCAGTCACTGCTCGTCACTGATCGCGCGTGCATTGCGAGCAGCGCCGATCGCGCCGTCGATTGTACTACAGCATCGTTTGCAGTATCGTTTGCAGCATCGATCGTATCGTTGACAGTGCACGCAAGGGGTAATCTGTCCTGAGCTATTACCCCTTGGTGCACGGGCCAATCAACATGTACCATCATAGTCCTTCCACGAAAGTGCGTTCGGCGTCTGCGGCATGGTTTTGGTGAGTAAGTGACACACAATCACACAAACACACGCACCGTCACCTGCGCGCGTGGCCGCGACGCCGCGACGGTGGTCCACAATCCACACACACCCAGCACTAACTTGTGTTCCCGCGCAAACTCAGTACACTTGTACAACGCAACACACAACTGACAACACCAACACCAACACCAACATCAACACCAACACCAACCAACGAATACAAACGCACGACGACCACAACGACGACGACCGATGGATGTACTCAGTACGATGCAATGCACAACTGACAACGCAAACGAACGAACGAACGAACGAAGCAACGTTCGTTCGTTCGTTCGTTCGTCGGTTGGTTGGTGACGTGGTGACGTGGTGACACAACTCAACTTTCCTTCCTTTCGTTACGGACGGACGGACGGTGGTGACGAACAAACGAACGAACGAACGAACGAACGACGTCGACGCAGTGATCAATGCAACGAATCAATCAACGGACGAACAACAGTCCAACGAACGAACGAACGAACGACGTTGGCGACTGCGACATCATCATCACCACCGCTAGGAACCACCAATAAACACACAAACACGAGACCGCGACGCGACGCGACGCGACGGCGACAGAGACGAGACGTACTGGTGCCATCACCACCAACACATGTCACCAGCACCGATGCCATTGCCAATGCCATTGCCAATGCCAATGCCATTTCAGCGTTCCCCAC
>ENA-OWNT01003411-OWNT01003411.1-seawater-metagenome-genome-assembly--contig:-NODE-3411-length-15000-cov-4.139449_pt1 | contig 15000 bp, 16 predicted proteins | sample MGYA00238136_ERZ651165 | MGnify/ENA primary metagenome ERZ651165 (study PRJEB26861, sample SAMN08777766) | seawater metagenome | isolation source: coastal seawater | place: USA: Florida | collected...
CGACGAACGACGAACGACGAACGACGAACGACGAACGACGAACGACGAACGACGAAGGACGAAGGACGAAGGACGAACAACGAACGAACGAACGCTGAATGAACAGCGAGCGCACTCGCTGGCTCCCACGCACTGCCGATCAGTCAGCCAGCCGCCGACGACGACGAAGCAGTCTGCCACTCCACTCGCTCACACGCTCGCTCGCAGCAGCTGCGCTGCTGCGGCTGACAGTGACTGACTGTGAGTGAGCTGGCCAGCAGCAGTCGTTCGTTCGTTCGTTGGCTGTTCGGCTGCTCACTCGTGCACTACCAATGGTTGACTATCATGCAAACGTACAGTAGTGTGTAAGTGAGTGAGTGAGTGAGTGAGTGAGCGAATTCGGTCGTTGGCTGTTCACTCACTCACTCAGCCAGTCAGTGTCAGTGGTGGACGGTGAAACCGGCCCCCACTCACAGTGACTGTGAATTTACGGTACGAATCCAAAACCAAAGCCTGGTGGTGTACCGTAGAACAACACTGTCAGTACACCACAAACATTCAAATACCACTGTAGACAACGCACTGCCATACAGGGGGTACTACGATGTAGCATACATGGCCGACACCCACCGTGACGAACAGTGCTCAGTATGGCGATATGTGCACTGGCAGTGAGTCCTTCCTTCCCCCACTGACAGTGAGTGAGTGGCGTTAAAGTAGTCTCCCAGCTCCCAGCCGCATTGACGTCTCATACCTCACTTAATACCGGTATGAGTCGTACTTGAAATAACCATTGTACTTGGAAATGGTACGAAGTACTGTAGAGGATGGAATTGATGGATACGTGATGTACAGCAAAGGGAGTTTGGAGTTTGGAGTGCCGTTTCGTTGTTTCGTTTCGTTTCGTTGGTTTGTCGTTTGTTTGCCGTTGCGTTCGTGTCGTTGGTTCGTTCGTTCGTTGGTTCGTTCGTTGCGTTGCAGCAGTGTTGCAGCAGTGTTGTTGCAGCAAGGGGTGTCCTGATAGCTCTGCAGTGTTGCAGTGTCGTTAGTGTTTGGTGATGTCGCAGTGTGTGTCGTTAGTGTGGGGTGATGTTGCAGTGTCGTAGTGTTGGGTGATGTTGCTGCAGTTGTGTTTTCGTGGCGTTGCAGCGTTGCATGACGGAAATACCTTCACGACCGTTAACTGCAGTGGTTGTGCCTGTTTGGACGCAGCCGCTGTAGTGTTGCTGTTGTTGCAGTGCTGCTGTTGCTACAGGGTTGCTGTTGCTCCAGAGTTGCCACGACGTTGCTGCAGTTTTGCGAATGTTGCTGCAGTTTTGCGAATGTTGCTGCAGTGTTGCTAATGTTGCTCCTGCTGCATCGTTGTTGCAGAGTTGTGGTGTCGTTGCTGTTGTTTGTTTGCCGCCGTGTTGCTGTTGCCGTTACCCAACGCCTACGGCCGATAAAGCCAGTTCTGCATTTGAAGATCGACTTTTGTTCCAAAGTTTAAAGTTGAACACATATTTCGACACCGAACAGCCCTCATGACTCTGTGCAGCAACACATAAGAACACTCACTCTTACCATGTCGATGCCTGCGACGCTGTACGCTGCGCTCCACGTGGCTCCTACAGCATCACTCACACAGATACGACGTGCTTACAGGCGGCTGGCGCTAAAGTACCACCCGGACAGCAACCAGGATGATCTTCCGTTGCAACAATGCGAGGCTTATCTGAAACAGCTGTCCAATGCGCTGGAAGTCCTGAGCAACACGCGCTTGCGAGCACTGTATGATAGGTTGGGCGCGGATGGGCTGGTCGGGCACTCGTTCAAGGACGCGCATGTTGTGTTTAACGAGTTCTTCGGCACTGCAAACCCTTTTGCCGCCGTGCTGACCCCTGGAGTTGACAACGACGCGATGTCCGCGATGTCCGCGGACCGCGCCGTCTTAGATCCAGCGCGCGCCACCAATGGCGCCGGGAGTTTTAAACGGGGACGCAACGCAATAGTGGAGCTGCCGCTCACCCTCGAAGAAATATTCAATGGATGCCAGAAAAGGATCCGCGTCAAGCGCCAGCGAATCACCGGGCTGCAACCGATCTTCGAGACTAAATTTCTGACTGTGCAAGTGCCTCCTGGGACAGTAGACGGGACTGAAATTCGGTTTTGCAATGAAGGCGATGAGCAACCTGGCTGCCTGCCGTCGGATATTATCTTCCGCGTTCAAAGCGTCCCGCACAAAGTGTACCAACGCCAAGGCAACAACTTGGTCTGCCACAAGCGCGTCCCCCTCATTCAAGCCTTAACACAGTGTGTGCTTAGTTTGAAAACGCTGGACAACCGTACTTTGTCCGTGGCTTGCCACCAAATACTATCCCCGCAGACCCAGAAAGTACTCCCTGGCGAGGGCATGCCTATACCTCCAAACCTGGACGGAGGATCCACTCCAGGGTCGCCAAGCTCGAGGTCCACAACCCTCGGGACGACATTGCCATCGCTTCGAGCGCAGCCGAAAAAACGGGGAGATCTCATCATCAATTTTGACATTGAATTCCCAACGAAGTTGTCCCAAGAACAAAAGTGTCTTCTGCATCAAGCGCTGGATCCGTCGCGCCACTGATCGTTACAACTACAGACCAACACGAGCTCGCACGAAATGGACAACAAAACCCACGATGCAGACAACAATGCAGCTGCGGCAAGACTCGCGGAAAAACACTTTGCTGCCGGGTTTATTTGCTATGCAGACTAGACTAACGATAAATTTTAGCATACAATACTCGAGTACGGTGTGCATGAAACTACTTCGTATCAGCAAGCCACTGGCAGTGGTGCTGTGTACGGACAACGACGCTTGACAGTGCCACAACGGCGAAGCGTCTGGACAACTAACTGCGCAAAGTGGGGCTTGCTCACTCTTCGTCGCCACCGTCTTCGCCCTCCTCCGCTTCTGGCTCGGGTTCTGCCGGCTTTTCTGTGTTATCAGGCTGCTCTACGATTGTCGAGTCGTCAACTTCGTCATCAATCGGGGCAGGGAACTGAGGTGACCACTGCAGGGCACCAGGGGCGTGCGCGCGCACACCGTAACCGAAGTACACTCGTACTGCCTTTCTACCGTTTGCCAAAGTTGTCAGGCCTGGCCAAACCTGGCTACGGAGGGTGCAGTTCGTATTCGATAGTTCCACAGTCCACTCGTCAGCCGAGAGCTCCCGGTACGCGGGTTGCGGTTTGGGTGCATTGGGGTCAGGAATGGTACTTTCCGGATCCTGCGGATCGGGGATCTGCGGAATGCCGATGTACCCGTTCTCCAGGTGTGGTGGTGTGTACGTGCGGAAACCACTCACGCCACTAGCAGCTAACTGAGCGCCAGTCGGTGCCACGAACTCCTCATCCTCCATTTGCTCGCCCTCGACAACTTCTTGGACAACCTGGCCCTCTTCCTCGGCTTCGCCCTCGGCGTAAAAGTAAGACGGCGCAACCGTCGTCTCGCCATTGATGAGCGCAACGGTGGCACGGAGCAAGTGCGCCTCGGTGCCAGCGAACGGGGGGTGAGCTGCAACGGGGGCAGCAAGATCCCCGGAAAAGAACTTGCGGAAACTGCGGGCGCCGCTGATGTGGCCGGCGGACACGTTGGGCAGCTGGGTGAAAGCCTTGCCCAATTCGTTGGACACGTAGTATGCGTACTTGTTGGCTGCCGGTTCGTATGAACTGTCTGCCTCTTCCTCCTCCGTCAGAATACCGTCCTGTGTTGCCTCGAGCACGTAGTAGTCGGCGTTCTTGCCGAGGATCTTGCCCCAGAAACGCAGCTGCTCGATGCTCTCGTTGTTTCCCAACGTCTGCACCATCGACTGCTTGAGGCGGATGGCCTCCTCCTCCCCAATTGCAACACCGGCCCACTCAAAGTCTTCGGCGACGTGGACAATGTCCTCCAGTTTCTCGTCAGCGTCATCCGGCGGCGGAATGAACTCTTCGGTCTCGGGGTCTTTCTCGCCCGTGATCAACTTCAAGCAGTTGGCAGACCACTCTGCGGCCGCGGCGCGAGCGGCTTCCGCGTCAGAATTTCCAGTCGCAGCTGCAGCTGGACGGGCGCCCTTAATGACGAATGACAAATGCTCGAAGAGCTCGAGAGAGTCGTCGGGTTGCTCTGCGACCAGTCGCAGGAGAATTTCCGAGATGTGGTCGTACGCACTGTACCCATCCGCATCCTGCTGCTGCAGGCGCTTCTTAGCCAACTCGAGGTTGGACGCCATTTTCGAAGCCCACGTACAAAGAGTAAGAACGCACAACTAACAACCAAGAACAAAAAATCAAGGCAGATATTTGCAGTGCAGAAACACCTAGCTATCGTTGGTGTTCAACGCCGACAACGCGTTCGTTGACAACAGCACTCGCCACAATCGAACGCAACTGATCACAATTACAACGACGAATGCCTAACAGCGAACGACGTGGTGCACTCTGTCAGTCACTCACTCATTGCACACGGAAAGCCAACGGCATCGACGACAATGCGACCAACAACAACAGCATAAGCAACAACGACGAACTCAACAAAGTCGTCGACGTCAACAATGTCAACGAAGCTTACAAGTGACGCCAACGATGACGGACGCGATGAAGGACGAAGGACGAAGGACGAACGGCGAACGAACGACGACAAACGAACGACGACAAACGAACGACGAACGACAGCAAACGAACGACGACGAACGAACGACGACAAACGAACGACGACAAACGAACGACGAACGACGACGAACCACAAACGAAGGACGACACACGCAAACGAACGACGAACGACGGTAACGACTATGGCACCGATAAGAAAGGAGATGTGACGACGACGACGACGACGACGGTGAAGTGGAAGACTGCAACTGTGGAGACTGGGACGGAGACGACAACGTCGTCGTCTGCGTGCGGCGGAAGAGAAGACGAAGACGACGTTTCGTTGCTCTTCTGCTACGAACGAGGTGATGCGAATGTGTGCTGTTCTTTCACTGGCCGTGCAGTCGTCGTGTTCGTTGCTTGGAACTTGTTTACTTGCTGCTTGCCCCGTGCTCCGTGCTTCCTGAGTGCTCACTGTCATCTGGTTGTTGCACAGTCCAATGTGTGGCGTTTGATTGGATTTCTGTGTAGTTTTTTTCCCGGTCCATTTTCCGGGCACACAGGAGCTGACTGATCGCCTGTTTGGAGCGGTTGACCTCTCGTGTCGGTGGTTTGGCAGCGCGACGAACTTTGCGAGCGCGCCGTCATGGCAAAGGACGGCAGGACGTCTAAAAGGCCGAAGAATGGAGGCAACAATGGCGCACACGGTTCTGCCACGCACAGCCACAAGCACCGATCGAACGGCGGCGCAGCTGGGGACAAGAAAGCGCGTCACGAACTGGTACGTTTGACTTCTGTCCTTTGCTTTATTTCTCTTGCGCTGGCCCGTTCTTCATGCATCGCCCAAAGTCGTCATTCATTTCCACACCTCAACGCTGTCGTTGTGTGTGAACGTCTTGCAGACTTTTGGAAAGTGGTGGAGCGCCTCAAAGTACGACGCCTTCATTGCAGCAGCGACGCTCTGCGGCATTGCTCTCCACAACATGGTGCTTTTCGGCAAGAACATCGAGAGCTATAATTGGGGACTAATCACACTCTTGGTGGTGTTTGAAATCGCTTGGATGCTGCACAAATCGTTGGACGTAGTGCTGGAGGTACGCCTGCGCCTGCTCTCCTACCCCCAGCGCCGTCTCGTTCAGACACAAGCGTTTATTTACCACCCGTGTGTTCAACCTGTGTTTGTGTTTGTCGCCTTCAGACTCAAGCACGGCTCTCGAATCGGGACAACCTGAGACTGTTCCTGCGCTCTCTACTCGTCGTCCTGTCGTGCGGCACTGTCGCTAGTCTGTGGAAGTTCGACTCTGCGGACATTGCCCCCGTCTTAGTCACGTCGGTACGTCGTGCACGTGCGCGCGCGCACCTCCTCGAACAACATCGGTGACTCCTGTCATTCATCGCGATCCATACATGCATTTGTATTCAGGCAATTACAGTTGCTCTTGCGGCTGGAAAATCAATGACGCGGCCTCAAGGAAAAGACACACCGCTCTCGCAGGAAGCGCTTGTACCGTACGGGCTCGAGCTGTTGCGCGTGTTTTTCGTCGTCGGTTTAGCCCCGCGGCTGTTCCTCGCGAATAGCAGCGCGTTAGTCGACGAGCTGAACTGCTGGGGATGCTCTTTGGGGTTCACTTTCAGCGTGGCGACCCTCGTAGCGTTGCAGGCCCTGTCGCGTGTGCCAGACAAGAAAGTCAGGCGGAGCTGGCTACCGTGGGCCTTGGTGTGCCAGACTGCCGTGCTGGGTCTCGTGTGTGCCTGGGGACTGTCAGGTAAGCCGACCTGCTAGCCAGCTATGCATCTGCACTGCATGCGTTTTGTGTGGGTTCTCCGTAAGTGTCTCTGCCGTGCTGTTGAAATGCCACGACAATTCGCAGGTCTATTGGTGGGGCAGTGGGCAAAGTCTGCACACTTAGGAACGCTATCCTTGTCGATATCCGTGTATGCCCGCGCTTACCACGACCACGTGCAGGTGCGAGAACGAACCGCGGATTGAATTTCTGCGGTTCTTGTATTGCCGGCAAGATTTGGACACCACCGGCCTGGCAGCCTGCTGCCATCGCCTCTCCAGCTCCAGCGCGTTAGTTTAGACGAAGCGGCGAACGAAGCGGCGAACGAAGCGGCTCTCTTTGATGAGTGCCCACTCTTCTAGATATTTTTTTATTCATTATCACCTCCCAACCACTACCAGTGGCATCAGCTCCAATGCAAACCCGCAGATTCCTACGTCTTGTCTCAACTTCTGGATGGCCCTGCCCGGAAGCTCACTTGGTGGATTCTTTCGCGCGGTCCATCGCCATGCGGAGAATTCTTCCGCTTGACTCTTGGAGCTCCTCTACTATGTTCGTCGGAGGGACTACTGCGCGGCGCTCCGCTGGTCGAGCGTCACCTGCTTTGACCTCAAAGTCGATGCTGCTCTCGTCCCAGTCTAGCGTGTGCTGCTGGAGCGTCGAATTCTGCATCCCACCCACAGTGGCACTGTCCAGAATCGAGCGCTGACCCATTGTTGTCGAGGTTTTTGTGGTTGCTGCCAACACCTTGAGAACGAAACAATACCAGAGGTCACATTCTCACATTCTACCCGCCAGCGTGTAAACGACAATGCGGTGTACGCACCGACTTGCGACTCTCCAGCAAATGACGTCTCTCGCGCTCCATTGCTTCCATTTGTTTGTGAAGCGCCATTACTCTCTGCTTCGAGGCACGGTCTGCGCGTTTTTTCAGTTTGCTCACCTTCATAGCGTGAACCTTGGAACAGCGTCAGTGACAATTCACATTCACGCAGATCGAACGCCCGGTTGCAAACCACTCAACGGCAATAACCCACAACGGACCTGCTTCGCTTTTGCCAACCGTTGGTTCAGCTGCGATTGGTAGAGCCCTTGGACCTTCGAGGCAAAAGAACTTTGATATTCGTTCCACAAAGCTTCGACCTTGTGTGTAGATGTAGGTGTCAACACACAGAAGATGTTCGCGTCAAAATGGGCACACTTTGCAGTCGGGTCATTGGCCAAAGGTGCCGTACCTGCTGTTGCTCAAGTTGTTTTTGCAGGCGGATCCTGCGGCTCGACTCTTGCTGAGCCAGCTGCTCCATCTTCTTCATTTCAATGACAGAGGCGTCCGTTGAATTAATCCTCGACTGTGCCTCCTCCAACCTTTCTCTGTCGAATTCGCGGCTGGCTTTGAGCGCTTGCAATTGTGCCTACAGAAACGCCACAGTCAGATGCAAAAACAAATTGGCGCGTCCAACTCTACCGCGCTTGCCCGTACCTCGTATTCACTCTTCAGCCTCTCCAGCTCTAGGGCATGCGACGTCTCCAGTGAACCAAACTTGTCATTGAGTTCTCCTGCCATGTGTGAAGACGCATGAGCGACGCCGCATGGTAGCAATGAGTCTGAAGAAACAAGGGCAATGCAGACGTGTGCGCGTACCCTTCGACGCCAGCGCTACCTCGAGACGACGCTGGGTATCTTTCAGAGCGGTCTTCAGGTTTTCCTGTTGCTGTGCTCCTGAGAGTCGAATTCACGAAATCACAGCAAAGAGTGTGGTTTGTCATGGTGCGAATTGCAACATGTGCACATTTCTGCTGCGCGTAAGCTTACCCATCTGTATGCGGTTCTCCAGCGACAGACGCTGCTTCTCCACCTCCGCTGCAAACTTCACGGTCAGCACGTCAATCTCGCCTGCATGATTTTGTTTTGTGGCTTTGATTTCGCGCTGCAGAGTCTGAGCGAGCTCCTTGTTCCTTCGCTCCATTGTTGTGTGCCGTGCCGATTGGTCCTGTCGCAGTCTATCAGCGACGGCCTGCAGCATGATACAGTATATATATTTACAGCGCGCGCGACATGAGGTGGTTGACGTTGATTGACGTGCTTGTGCGGGTCGAGAGCAACTATCAAGACAGCGTACCCACCTGAGCACCAGCTAACGCCGCCTCAGTGCGGCGGAGTTCGGTTGCATGCTCCTTCTCCAGCCGCTGTTTCAATTGCTCCTGTGCTTCCGCGTGCGCGTTCGTCAGCTGTGCTTCCAGTCGTGTCATGGCATTCTGGTGGTCTTCGACTTGCTGCAGCCGAGATGCCTCCTGTTTACTCTGCCACTCCTTCCGCGCCTGCTCGAGGGCCTCGGCGTGCTTTGTCCGCATCTCTTCCGCCCGTCTGTCCGCCGCATCCAGCCGTTCATCACGTAGAATGACCGCCTGCCTCGTTTTCTCGAGACTTGCCGTCAGTTGCTGACACACAAGTATGCTCTCCTCATTTTCTTGTGTTCTGTGACCGAGCTGCGTTTGAAGCTCGACCTAAATCATGCATGAATGCACCACACAAATTACTAGCTTGCAATGGTTTGCAACTACCACCACGCCGCTGCACGTACCAGTCTATCCTCTTGAGTCTGGCGGATCCGTTCAAACCTATTCGCACATTCTGCCCTGATGGCCGCTGCGAATTCGCGGCGCTTGTGTTCGTCCTGCTCGAAACCACGGCGCGTGGCTTCTACAAGTTCTTGCTTGGCCTCAGTCAGTTCACGTCTCAGTCGACTCGCAGCCACCTCCGCGGCCGCGATGGCCTCATTAGTGTGCTCTTCTTGCCGCCGGATCGCCTGCTGCGCATGTTCCTGTGCAGTGACTATCTTGGTTTCGGCCTGAGCAAGTTTGCGAGACGTCAATTCTGACCGTTCTTTTTCCACCAACAGCTGGCCCGCTGCGTGGTCCAACGATTCCTGAGCGCGCACGACTTGATCGCGCAAGTCAGACTCCATGGCTTCAACGCCTCGGGTGCGGACGGACTGTACAGCGTGCAGCGCAGATATCTCGTTGTCCTTTCTCCGCAGTTTATCTTCCAACTCCTTGGCCGACGACGACGCTTCTTGCAGCTCCGTGGCCCACTTCAAGGTGACCTGCTCATCGTGTTGATGCAGCTCTTGGGCTATTTGTAGCTGGCGTCGAAGTTCGTTTTCTTCCACCTTTGTCCGCACTTCCGTGTCTCGAATGTGAGAGACCAGTGCTTCCACCTCCTGCGCTTCGGTTGCTCGGGCTGCGGCCAGTTCCGTGGGTAGTTGTGATTGTGTAGTGATTTCATTGCGCAGCGATGTCACCTCGCCTTCGAGGGCGGCCACCCGATTCCGTGCCTGCTGCAACGCAGTTGCTGCGGCAGCAACGGACACATTTTGACTCGCAACGTCCTTCGCAGCTGCAATCGCGTTGTGGTGTGCTGCCTGTGCCTCAGCGAGCTGAGCCTCAAGTTGCACGATCTGCTGCTGCTTGACCTGGGCGCGAGCCTCGGCGGCTTTCTTCAACTCCTCATTTTGCTGCACGGTGTCATGCATTTCGTTCAGGGCCATTCTCATTTTCTCCATCGTTGCTTGGCGAGCTTGCAGTGCCGACACTGCTGTTGACTCCGCATTCTCTGTCGTTGACAGCACAGAGCGCAGATCTTGAATTTCGGACCGCAGTCTCCTGGACACACGTTCTTCGTCCTCCAACTGCGACGCCGACTCGCTGAGGAGATGGCTTGCAGCACGAAGCTTTGCGGTGTCGGACTGTGAGCGTTCCAAATTCACTGCCTCGTTGATCGTATCACTAGGCGAGGCTAATTCGGCCACCAGTTTTCGTTCAGCGGCCAACTCCTGTCGAAGTTGGAGCAATTCCTACAGACGAAATCAAGCAGCAGGCCCGGAGACAATTTCTGTGAGCCTACAAAAACACGCATTCCTTCAACCAATTCGAGCAGAACGTACCTGCCGCAACTGTTCTTCGGTGCTTTGGGCAATTTTGAGTTGTTCTTGGGCTTGTTTGCGAGCACGCTCGACAGCCTCCTCCATTTCTTGAGCAGCAGTCTGTTGCAACGCTTCGAGGTGTTGTTGGTGTTCTTCTTTCAACCTTGTGGCTTCCATGCGTCGCGCGGTCAATGCACCTGCCGCTGCCCCTCGCCGGGCGGCGGCCGATTCCTCTTCAAGCAGCGACTCGTGTCGCCGTGCCTCAACCAGGCGGGCGGCACTCTCTGCTTCTTTCTGTTTCGCAGCAGCCGCAGTTTCAGTGGCATCGCTCAGCTGTTCTTGCAGGGTAACGAGCTCTTCCTTTGATCTCCTGGCGTCTTGGTTGGCAGCTGCAAGCGCGATTTCTTTGGACGTAATTTCGGCTTGTGCCACTGCTAATTCGTGCTCGCAAGCCTGAACGTCAAGAGCCGATTGAGACTTCAACGCGGCTTCTGCCACCTGCATCGCCTCGAATCGCTCCTTTTGTGCATCGAGCTCGCGACGCAACGTCTGCAGTTCTTCGTGTTCGCCGAGTTGTTGACGCTCGACCTCCAGAACCTTGGAATTGAGTGACTCGATTTCTTGCCGATGTGCTGCTTTCGCAGCCTCGAGAGCTTGTGACGCCTTCGAGGCCTCGTGCCGCAATGTTTGTTCAGCGGCGCTACTTGCGGCCCGGCCATCAGTGCTGTCGCGCACCGTCTCACCGCCGCTTCTTCCAGGTATGGAACGATCAGTGCTGTCAACCACGTCATCGTTGGTTGATTGCACGTCGCTTTCTTTCACCTCGGTTTTCTGTGAACGCAGCTCCTGCACAAGTCTGTGTTCGGCATGGATTTCGCTCTCCAGCGATTCGTGCTCCCGCTTTGCGGCAGTCTGCGCATTTCATATTCATCAACACGTTGGTGCAAACGCGTCTTCGTGCGGAGGCACCAAACAAACGAACACACCTTGGCGGAATCGATCTGCCGGCGCAGCTGCGCCGTTTGGTCATACATGTTTTGGTTCAGCCCTACAACTTCTGTGTTCAAGCTGCTCAGATGTTTGCACTTCTGCTCCGACGCATGGAAGGCTCTCTTTAATTCCTCGAATTCCGCATTCTGCGTCGCATTCGCGCTGTAACTGCGGCATCGGGAGATTACATGTGACCGCAAGCAATGTTAGTACAGCAAGAAAGGACATACAGCACACAATACAGCGCATGGAGGACTTACGCGGCTGCTAAAGCCGTTGATGCTGACTCCAGGGTCATCTTCTGGGCAACTCTCTGTTTGATTGCCTCCGATGACTCTTTGACTGGCTGTGCTTCCGTCTGTAAGCCAATTGATTGCCGTGACGGTGTGGTCTGAGTTCCTGTGGCGACAGCTTTGCCGTCGCCGGAAGTCGAGGTGCCCGGCGCATCAGTTCGGTCCTGCTGCTCTCCCTCCGGTGGCGTAGTTGAGCCATTGTCAGCTTCTGACGGCACGGTGCGCTCACCAAGTGCAGCTTCCAGCTGGCGGGCATGTGCCTCCAAGCTATGGATTTTGGCGGTGTACTCTGCGCGAGTTTGATCCAGTAAGTGGTCGAATTGCTGCGCCGCGACGGCGTCGCCAAAGTTTTGGCGGCGTCCCATTTCTGAACTGACACCTTCGACCATGCTATTTGCCAGTTTCAAATCTTCTTCGGTTTCTCGAAGTCTCTGCGTCAAAACCTTCACATGCTGGCGCTCCTACGGCACATTCACAACGAACAGAACAATGAGTTGGACGTGATGGCAGGAAGGAGTTGGGGCGCTGGATATCCTCAGTTGAGCGCAGACCTGTGCAAGAGAAGATTCCGCGGTATCGGTGCGCGTCTTGTAATGCACAAGCTCGGCGCGCTCGGTTTTGAGCAAGGTCTCTGCCGATGCAGCGGCTGTCTTGCGCTGTTGCAACTCGTGCCCAGCTTTGGAGAGGGCGGACTTGAGCTCGTCCACTTCGCGTCGTGTGCCGTTCAGGACCACAGTGGTTTGATGCAATTCTCCTCGCACTCGAGCAAGTTCTTGCTGCAAAGTGCCGTCGACACCGGCATGGGAGTCAGGCGTTGAAGTGTCGACGCCACTGCGCGACGAATCACCCACAGAAACGTTACCGCGGTGCTCGGTGTCGTGCCCACGATCGGCTTTCGCATCGTCACGGTGCTCCAACACAACTGCCGCAAATCGTGTCTGGAGCAGGAGGAGTCGCAATCGCTTGATCTCATCTCGCGATTTCGAAAGTTGCTCGCCTCTTGCAGAGGCCAGACTCTTTTGCAGGCCTTCGTCGAAGATTCCGGAGACAGGCATCTCGGGCATGCGCAGCTGCAGGGCGTCTTCAAGGTCCATGGCTGTGTTTTGAGTGTCCACCAACGACTTTGAGAGCGAAGTGCACTGCAACTCCAGAGCAGTGGCCTTCGCTTTATAGCGTTTCTCTTCGGCTTTCGACTTGAGCAGTGCACTTCTGAGCTGCGAAATGACTTCACGCAGCGTTCCAGCGTCCGCAGACGGTGGAATGTGCTCGAAGAAGACGGAGCTGCCGTCGGCATCACCACCTCGTGCCCCGATTCGGGAGCTGGCGCCACTCGCGGCGGTGGATGCAGCCGATGTGTCTAGAACGGACAACTGAGATATTCGTTGCTCGACTGTGGAAACGTCCAAGGCGGCAGAGCGGTGGGTGTCGCTTTCAGGACCAGGGCTTTGGCCGGTGGCCGCTTTTATCGGTGAGAGGTACCGCGACAGGTCACCACTGCTGTGATCGTCGGCAATCTCGCTGCCCAGGCCTGAAGTTCCATGAGTGATGGAAGAAATTTCGTCCATCAAAACGGAGGTGCTGTGCTGCAGCTCCTCAATGCGCTTCAGCGACTGGTGCGCAGTATCGAAGGAGCCACCGCCACCACCTCGAATCGACGAGCCACCTCCCGGGTCGTGGCGCTGTCGCGAAGTGCCTGCGGAACGCCCTGTCGCTGCATCGTGTGCGGCATTCCGGGAACCACCACTCCCTGAGTCGGCGGACGACATGATTGGGTCTCACATTTGCGGAAAGGGTAGCGCCGGGCGGGCCACAAACTTTGTGGCGACGCGCCCTATTCAACTGCGCACCTTCCTTTTTTGTGCGCAGAATTGACGAGCAAGCTGATCGTGTGGCGACAAAAAAGCGAGACGAGGTCGCGGTGCATGCGTCAGGGCAGTCTGTGGTCAGACACGGCAGGCACCAAAACAAAGACTCACTTCGTCGTTGTTGCGGTCTTCATCATCATCGTCGTCGTCGTCGTCGTCGTCGTCGATTGTCGTCGTCGTCGGTATCTTCTTGTTGAAGTCTTCCTTCGTGTCGTTGTCGTTGTCGTTGTCAATTATCGATCGCCTATCGCCAGCGTCGCCGATGTCGCCGCCGTCGTCGTCGTCGGTAACTTCTTGAAGTCCTCCTCCTCCTCCTCCTCGATTGTCGTCGTTGTCCCTTGTAGACCGTCTATTGCCACCGTCGCCGTCGTCTATTATCGTCGTCGTCTGTTATTGTCGTTGTCGTCGGTAACTTCTTGTTCAAGTCTTCCGTTTCATCGACGTCGTCGTCGTCGTCGTCGTCGTCGCCATCACCACCGTCTTCGACGACTTCATCATCCACACCAGCAAAGGTGAACCATAGCACCGCCGAAAAATTGCCGACTGCCACAGCGTCTGCTCCGGCCGTGGCACCACAACTATCCGCGGCTCAACACACATACGACCTCGGCTACAAAAAATGGGACCGACTCGACGTAGATGCACTCATCGAACAGCAGGAACGGGAAGAGGCGGAACGGGAGTCGAAGACCAGCAGTTCCACTGAGAAAGCTCCTGAAAATGAGAAAGGCGATGTTTGTGTTCGGCTGCTCGACATTATTGAAGGCGGCGTTAGCACCCCGAGCGAGCATTTATCGTATGTGCTAATTCGCCACAACAACATTGGTGAATACGTGATTTACATCAAAACTTCGGACAGTAACAAGTTCTGCCTGGGCTCTGGGAGCGATGACAGTAAACCGTCTTGGAAACCCAAAATCAGTGTGCAGGAGTCAAAGATCGTGACCGTCCAATTCCGCACAGACCAGTTTCCGGAAGGAGCTGAAGTGCAGCTGAAACTTCGTCACGCCATCGACGCCGCAAAGTCCACGTTGACACCAGCAGCAGGCGGGCAGTGTTTGGTCATCAAATTGAGATGGAAGTCTCATAACACTGAAGACGGCATGCTACTCACCGACTTTGGAGATTCACGACCAGCAGTGATTGACGGTGGAAAAGAAGGAGCAGCAAGAGCGTGGTCTCAAGGCAACGTTCATTGCCGTTTTTGTGGCCAAAGCATTGTCAATCCCAACCAAGTGCACAAATCTCAGTTGTTACCGTCAGTGAATTGGGCCGAAATGATGGACATGCTGTTGTGCCACGTCCACCCGACTGATGCTACGGACGCCGAAGGCAGTAGTGGAAATGATGCGCTATTGGATATGCTGTCACTTTCCTCTCATCCAACCTCACGAGTTGGGGTGTGCATGAACGGCCCGACTTACATGTTGCTGCAACGAAAAGACTTGCGATCCTCCGCCATCAAGACTAATTATGGTGTCGCACTTGCTGGTGGACGGGTGGTGAATTGCAAACGCTGTTTAACACCACTGGGAGTGGCCACTGAAGCACCGGACACAGAAGAAAATTTACAAAA
>ENA-OWNT01003412-OWNT01003412.1-seawater-metagenome-genome-assembly--contig:-NODE-3412-length-14999-cov-4.205669_pt1 | contig 14999 bp, 15 predicted proteins | sample MGYA00238136_ERZ651165 | MGnify/ENA primary metagenome ERZ651165 (study PRJEB26861, sample SAMN08777766) | seawater metagenome | isolation source: coastal seawater | place: USA: Florida | collected...
ACAGCGAAGTTAAGCCACTGCGAGCACGGATAGTACGGATGTGGGGGACCCGTTCGGAAGTCCGTGTGCTGAGATTTATTTTTGCATTGTCTTTTTTTTGGACGTTTTCTGCGTCGATTTTACGACATTCCAACGATTTTTGTTTTTTGGACGTTTTGTTTTCGACGCTGCTTTTGGACGCTGTTTTTGGACGGATTCTCTCCGCAGCCAAGACGTTTGCAAACGCAGTTGAGATCACGACGCGCCGTGTGGTCAGTTCGAAAACCGATTTTCCCGCGAGCTGTTGTGCACTGTAGTAATAGTGCTGCTTTTCATAACTTCGCTCCGAAAATCAAAACTCACAACTCAAAACTAAAGCGCTGACTGCGCTGTTGTCATCAAGTCTGTGAGTGTGCTTGGACGAACAGACACGCTAGTGCGTACAAATACTCACTGAAACAATGTCTATGAACGAGCCATAGATTCCAAACGTCCTTCGACCGCGCCGCACCTTTCGCGCAACCTTCCGCTCGACAGCCACAGCGCTGACTTTGGCACAATGTTGCAAGGCCACCGCCCTCTCCGCAAACTGCAGCATTACTTCACTGATACTTCACTTCACCTAGATCGCTTATGTGTATATCAATATACGAAAATGATGTCAGCGCAAGTTCATGCCAAAGTAAGCATCTGAGCTTCGGTGAGTGGCCGCGGAAGACCTCCATCCACCACCAACAACGAACGACGAACGACGAACAACGAACGACGACAACAGACAAACGATGACGCGACGACGACGACAGCACGACAGCGCGGCGATCGACCGACGACCGACGACCGACGACCGACGGCAGTTCGTTTTTCTGTGTGCGTTGTGTGGTTGAACACAAAGTATGGATGATGCCTTCAATTCAAGGCGCTGTTGTGGCATGGTCGTATGGGCACGGACGGTATGCCAGACAGTCTCGACGTGTTAAGACTGTCCCGTCTGCTTGTCCGTCCGTCCGTCCGTGCGTCCGTGCGTAGGACCGTGGGACTGTGGGACAACTTCGGCGATCGTCAAACTTCCTCGCGGCATGCTGTGTGGCTGACGAGACGCGCTGCAGACTCCAGCGAGGCGACGAGGCGACTCGCGTCAGGATGGCAAGGCTGCAAGTCGCATGTCGCAAGCCGCTGCGGCCCAAAGAAATGGACGGACGCGCTTCGGTGCCGTGGCAACTCTCAATGATGTTGCGCCAACGGCACCGCGGTCGACCGAAGCACGTCCGTGACTGTCACGGAGCAATGCGGAGTAGCACGCAGCAGGTCAAGGGGTGAGCTGACGAGGCGAAGTTTGCGGAGTGGATGCTGACGTTGGAGATTTTGACTCGCGCTGTGTTGCTGTGTTGCTGTGCAAGGTAAGCCGGTACATACCTTGAACTTTCGCGACCTGCAACCTGTCAGAGTGCTGCTATCGTATGCAGCCAAGCTAAGACGCGATACAAACAGGAGATTTCACTTGCTGTTCACTGCAATTCCTTTGCGAATTGTGTTCCATTTTCTAATTCAACCGTAAATCTTTGTCAAGACTCAGTGATCGACATGAGCGGTGCTGCCAGCGACGCGGCGGGCGAGAGCAAGCCCACGAAGCACATTACATTCACACACGAAATCGACAAGGAATGCATCGAATGCTTCTACTACATCCTGAACAATCCTGGCAAAAATGTACGATCGACGTTGATCGATGCTTTCAATTACTGGTTGAAGATTCCGGAAGAAACAATTGACGCAATCAAAGAGGTCGTTACCAAACTTCACACTGCTTCGCTGTTGATAGATGATATCGAAGACAATTCCAAAATGAGACGCGGTGAGCCTGCGGCGCACACCATCTTTGGGACACCCGCGGTCATCAACGGGGCGAACTACGTGTACTTTTTGGCGATGAAGGAGGTGTATGACCTGCACAACCCACTCGCTGTGAAAGTGTTCACAGAAGAGCTCCTCAACCTTCATCGCGGGCAGGGCCAAGACATCAAGTGGCGCGAGGCCAGCAACTGCCCGACTGAGGAACAGTATCGACAAATGGTCCTTGACAAAACTGGGGGGCTTTTCCGCCTGGCAGTGGGTCTCATGCAAGCGTTCTCAGACAACAAAACGGACTTTACGCCGTTTGTGAACAATCTTGCACTTTATTTCCAAGTACGGGACGACTACCTCAACATCGTGTCTTCAATTTACATGCAAAACAAAAGCTTCGCTGAGGACCTCACGGAAGGAAAGTTTTCCTACCCAATCATTCACTGTATCCGTTCGAACCCGAAGGACTCAAAGTTGCTGAACATTCTCAAGCAACGCACGGAAGACATGAATCTGAAAAAGTTCGCCGTGAAGTGGATGTACGAGGCTGGGTCCTTTGACTTCACGCGCCGCGCCCTGCTGAAGATCCATGCCACTTTGCTCGAAGAGCTCAAGACATTGGGCGGCAACAAGGCTGTTGAGAAGTTAATTGCTTTCATGCACAAAAAGATTGTCGATGACGAAGAGCAGAGTGGTGATGTGCCAAGCCCGCTGGTTGGTCTTAATCTCGTGTTGGGTGCGCGCAATGACATCTGAAAACTGGAGGATGTCGTGTCCAACAACAGAGCACATCCGCCCGTCTTTTGCGCTGTGCGCCTCACACCCGGAAAGCCCATGGCCGTATTGAGGGGATTTGTTGCTGTGGCGCGTGTCGATGGGGTATTACCGCATCAACACGATCATCATGTGCAAGTCTGGCTTTCTTGTGGGGTAGCACTTTGCGAAGCTGCTGCAAATCGAGCGGGAACATTCAATCGTTACGACAGAATTATGTCCAGCTCCAAGAGCAAGCATCATCGAGCAAAAGGGCCTGTGCTAAAATTATTGCAAAGACAATTGTAGTTATCATAAAGAACAAAAAAGACAACTTTCGAGCTTGTTGTGTGGGTGATGTACGATGTTGGGACGGTTTATGCAGTGTTCGTTGTGAGACAGACTCCGCAAGTGGAGCTAGCCCTTAGAGCTCGCGCTCACGAGCTGTGATTTCCTGTTGTAGTTCTTGCAGGACCTCCTCGGCAGCTGCCGCGTGATCGTCTTCACCCGCAGACCGATGGTCTTCGACTGCCTTTCTCACGATACGGGCGCGCTCTTTTAGCTCAGCCAAAGGCGGCGTTCCACTAGACGACTCCTGGGTACTCGCACCGTATCCTCCGTAACCTCCAGCACTGCCATCGTTGAATTGAGCCGCCAGCGTCATCCGAAAATGAGAAAGTGCACCTCGAACAGGTGTGGCATCTTCGCCTCGCTCTTCAAGCAACTCGATGACGGCTTCCAGATTGGTAATCTCTTCCTCATACACTTCCTTGGCCACGTCCGATTCAAGGCCTACATAAAACAACAACAGTACGACGTGAGGGCGTTGCAACAACACCCTTCGACTCCTGGAACACAGACGAGGGAGAGTGATCGCGGGCAGTACCTTGCGGAAGGTCGAGACCTTGCGCGCAGTTAGAGAGTGGATATTGACGGTGGAAGTGAATGTGGAAGTAAGCGGTAGTGGAAGTGCGGGTGGTAGAAGTGATGAACAAGCACACACACATGAGTGGCGTTCTGAGCGCAGCGGCGAAAGAATAACCGTTCTCTGTGAACAACAGCTGCGCGGTCTATCACTTACCACCGGCTTCCGTTTCGACATACAATCCTGACGTGTGTGAATACTGGTTCCGCAGCGCAAGCAGCGCCGTGCCCGCCCCTTGAACATGCTCCGTTTCACCAGCCAGCACATGCCGCTCATACGCCCCGGTTGTTTGCTCGATCACCGACTTGAGCTCTGCACGACTCATGGACTCCAGCGAATTGTCGGGTGCTCGGCCATTGCTGCTCGGACGAGATCCTGAGCTTGGAGCGGACAGCGACCGCTTCGTTGGTGTCGATCCATCTGCAGAGTAGCTACTGTCGACAACTCCTTCCACGCGGGACAACGCTCGTTGGAAAGCCCGCAATATTTTCCCAGCTTCTTCGGCGTGGTCGTGCTCACCTTTTTCTTCGTGCTCGCGAACGGCAACTTTCAACAGATCAACTCTGTCCCGAATCTCGTCAGCTGACATGCCATCAACGTCTACAAGATCGTCTTCTTCTTGCAACTCAGCGAGTTCCTCCTCAAGCTCCCTTAAAACCTGAGTCGCGCCTTGGACATGTTCTGTTTCACCCCTGCCTTCGTGATAAGAGATAGCCTCTTTGACTTGTGCGATCCGATCCAGCAACTCGTCCGCCTCACTCTCTGTTGACGTCGCTGCAGGTTGACGTTGCATGTGATCCAGTTGTGCCTCCATCTCCCGAAGTACTTGGGTCGCACCCTCAACATGCTCGGTCTCGCCGCGCTCCTCGTGCATCTTGATGGCCTCACGCACCTGTTCGATGCGATCCAGAAGTTCATCGACAGTGATGTCATCATCGCCGTAGTCGCCGCCGCCGCCTCCGCGCTGCATATCGTCGAGCTGCGCTTCAAGCTCACGGAGGACTTGGGTCGCTCCCTCAACATGCTCGGTCTCGCCACGCTCCTCGTGCATTTCGATCGCTGCGCGCACCTGGTCAATACGTTCCAAAAGTTCATCGGCGGTAATGTCGTCATCTCCATAGCCGCCGCCGCCGCCGCCGCCAGTTCGCTGCATGGCGTCCAGCTGCGCTTCCATTTCGCGGAGCACTTGGGTCGCACCTTCAACATGCTCTGTCTCTCCGCGTTCCTCGTGCATCTGGATGGCGCCACGCACCTGTTCGATGCGGTCCATGAGCTCGTCGATGGAAATGTCGTCATCTCCGTATCCTCCACCATTGCCACCGCCGCCATTTCGTTGCAGTTCGTCCAGTTGAGCTTCCATCTCGCGCAACACTTGAGTCGCACCCTCAACGTGTTCAGTCTCCCCGCGTTCTTCGTGCATGCGGATGGCCTCGCGTATCTGGTCAATGCGGTCCATCAGTTCTTCGACGGAAACGTCATCGCCGGCATTCGACCCGCGGCTGCCCTCGCGAGCGAGCAAGTCGTCAAGCTGCTGTTGCATGTCCTGCAAAACTTGGGTAGCTTCTTTGACGTGATCATCTTCGCCCTTCCGCTTGTGCTCTTCGATCGCCTCCCTTACACCCGCCATGTATTCCTCCAGCTGCTCCACAGTGAGTTCCGGCTCCCCTTCGTCTCCAGACAGGAAGGCGTCACTGTCGTAGCCGGCGCGGTCCAAAACGTCGCGAATTATTCGCTCAGCAGAAGCGATGTGTTCACTACAATCTGCGGTTTCGGTAAATGCCCCTTCCACAAACGTGCCCTCGTTGTCGCTGTCTCGGCCGCATCCATGTGGCCAATCGTCTTTCCATTGACCAATGTATCCACGCTGTGGTAGGCCGGCCTGTTCTGGGAATCGCATTGTGCCGTAACCGTTGGGCGTTCCATCAACGAACTGACCAATGTACTGAATACCTTCCGGCATGGACTCAATGCCGACACCATGGTGCTCACCACCCTTGAATTCCCCTTCATACATGTAGTCCTCGCCGTAGTCTTTGACTCCCCAGCCATCCTCGCAGTTTCCACTGGAGCACTCGCCGAATCCCTCGCCAGGGTTGCCGGTTCCGTCAACAGTTGCTGCCTGCGTCGACGCCTGCGTCGTCACAGCAGCGGCAAATAGCAGAGAGTAGATGTTCATTTTCCCCCGTGTGCAAGCGGTCGATGTCGCTCCAACAGAAAGTGGTGCACTACGGCAGACGCGCCACGTGGTCGCGCTTCGGAAATCGCCTCGAAACTATTTCACCTGGAACGTTGATACTTCACAAAAAGCGATAGCTCGTTCCTTCACCGGCTTCTCGGCCGCTCGTGGCCGGCCCCTCTCACGTGCCGACCTGCCTCTTCCGCACCGCAATCTCTCCTACGCAGTCCAACCGTCAGCCGGCTCCGCGTCGTCTTCTAGACGTATTCGCTCCGCGTCGTCTTCCTCATATGCGTCGCCAGCACACGTTCATGTTCTGCACATCGCCGCGTCGTGCCACCCATCTCTCACTCCGCGATCAGCCCACCACGGAAGACGACGGACGTCCCAACTCCCAAGTCTCAAGCCCGCAACAACTCTCAACACAACCAACGCAACCAACCAGCAACCAGCAACCAACAGCCTTATGCAAACTCAACAACGTAACGAAAACAACAACTGGCTCCACAACTTCGTGCAACAACAACTTGCAGCAGAACTCATTGCAGCAGCGCGCGTTCTTGCAGCAAAAAGAAACGCCAACAACGAGTGCAAACAACGGACACAAACAACGAATACAAACAACGATTACAAACACCGAACGTTACAACGAATACAACGAATACAACGAATACAACGAATACAACGAACGCTACGAACGTACGCAACAACGAACGCTACAACGAATCCAACACAACGAACGAACGCAACAACGAACACAACAACGAACACAAACAACAACGACAACGCCGACAACAATGACAATCTAACAACTGCTTCGGCGTTGTCGGCTTCGTGGCTTCACGGCTCACGGGCCTCACGGGCGGTGAGTGAGTAAGCGAGTGAGTGAGTGAGTGAGTGACTGTGAATGAATGAACGAACGAACGAACGATCTGATGGACTGACTGACTGACAACACGACGCTTTACTTTTACTCACTCAACTTCACAACTTCACGTGGCATTTCTTACTGTGAGTGAGTGAGTGAGTGAGTGAGTGACAGTGAGTGACAGTGAGTGAAGGCGGACGAACACGCTGAATGTAATGTTCTGTTCTCACTCACTCACTCACTCACACTGAGTGAGTGACTGTGGGTGGGGGTCACTGTGTCACTGTGGGCTGGCTGCGGACGGACTGCGTGTGGACTGTGAGCGAGTGACTGTGAGCGAGTGACTGTGAGAGAGTGACTGTGAGCTGCTTGCTGGCGAGCTGACTGTGGCTGGAAGCGAGACGGCGTCGCCCATCCCCAACGACTGTGTCTGTCGAGAAGCATTTTTTGTCTTTCAATCGACGTATAGTGGATATGTCGAATACTAAGTTTCGTACTGTCACTTCAGTTTTCCTCCAAAGCACAAAACTATAAAACTATGATATGCTCTCAGCGCTGTTCGCTTCTGCTTCTTCGAATCTTCTGAAATGTTGAAAACACGAATACTGAAAGTACCGACACCTCCGTACCGGTACATTGTATTCCAGAATAGATCGACATATGAATGGAGCGCGCATCGACCATCGGATGAGATGAAACACTGAGAACAACAGGAACCTGCAAAAGTCTGGTCGGTGCGGTGTGTTGGCTGACTGACAGCAGCAGCGGCGGCGGCGCAGCGGCTAGTTTGAAAGTTCGTTCGTCGTCGTCGTCGTCGTCGTCGTCGTCGTCGTCGTCGTCATTGTCCTCGACAAAATCTTTTGCGGTCACAATTCACAATGGACGGACGGACTGACTGACTGACTGACTGAGTACGTGGTATGGCGCGGGCGTGACGCCGTGGAGTCCTTGGTCGGCTGTTCACGATGTTTTTGTTCGCGCGTTCCTTGTTGCGTTTTTGTTGCCGTGTGCGACCTCTGCCGTCGTCGTCGTCGTGTGGACGTGACAGTTGCATGCTTGTTTGGCGACGGATTCACGGTTGCTCTTGTGGACGGCACTTTCTCCGAAACGGAGCACACCACTCCGCGGACCGGCCAAGAAGGGCGACGAGACAGTGCATGGCGGGAGTAGGGATATGGAGATCGGAAACATGATGCCGATGCGGCGTGACTTGCGCATGCGCACGCAGAGACGGACCAGTTAGTGTCTATCTTTGGACGAGAATGTCGCAGTCCAAGAGTGAGGAAGGCGTGCGCGTCGGCAAGAGCTGGACACGGAAGTTCAGGTGAAGGATGCACGTGTTGATGGGCTTGCAAGAAGAAACGGGCGTCGTTGACAGGCGCGAGTAAGGGCCACCACCCTGTGATTGTAACGCTTTTTACTTGGTTCCTGCTTTTCGCCATTTATTATGACAATTGCGCCATTGTGGCGCCACCAATCGCGTCACCAATCGCCACGTCAACCCGCGACGCAAACCCGCGGAATGTCAAGCACATCAGCCGCGGCCACGGCCGCATGCGCACCGCCCCCACCGCTAAGGAGTGAGATTGAGCCATCCATCACCGCGCAAAACATTCGGCGAGCAAAAGGCTTCGTTTGGGACCATAAGTCCCAAACCTTTAAACCGGCCGCAGATGTCGCGGAGCAGCCAGTGACGTCGAGCACATGCGTTTTTCACCGTGAGCGCCAGTACGTGCGGGATGACACGGGCTGGTGCTGGTATTGGCCACCGATGCGAAGGGACGCCAGAGAATTTCGCAATGGAGGGGGGAATTATTTCAAAATTGCAAAGTCAAGTGCCAAAGCCTTCAAGGTGGGAGACTTTGTCGCTTTCAGTGAAACAGAAGGTGACGATGACGGCCTGGATGCTATCGGACAAATCAGCTGTCTGTGGGAAGGATTCCCACAATCTGCGAAGATATCAAGGTGGGTTGAAATCAGGTGGCTTCGTCCGTTGACTTTCTTCGCCAAACTTGGCGAGGCTTTTCGGCTCAAGCACCCGCACGCAGCAAGGACTGACCTCGTTCTCACTCAAGAATTCGATGCATTTCCGCTGACGGTCCTTCGCAAGCACGTCGCTATCAAATTCGTTGCTCGGCAGCACTCCCCCGCGAGTACAGTTACAAAAGTGTTGGGACCCAAGGGGCTGCAGGATTTGGTGTCGTGGACATGTCCACTGAAGTTTGACGAAGAAAAACAGCAGATTTCGTGGCTAGACGAGGTTTGCAGTGGCACATGCACGCTGAATGAGCGCACTGAGATCCCGTTCTGCCCTAACGCTGCGTGCTGCGAATCAACAGGTTCCCAGCGCCAAGGCTGTTCTGGCAATCAGCCAGCAATACAACTTCACTGCCCAAGCCACAGAAAGCGACGCAGAATATTTGCCGTGGTCAAACTTCTTCCGCTATGACTTTAAAGAGGTACGAACAGCCAACGATATCGACGAGTACAAACCGCAGGTTGACGTTTTTGTTTATTTGGTGTCACGCCTCCAGACTACCACGGGCAAAATCCATCGGAGCTTGACGTCGCAGGTGTTGAAGCGAAGCACAACAGCGTACAATCCCAAATTATCCACGTTGCCGTTTTACGAAGGAGAGTGTGTGATTTGCACAGTGGCTGCGAAGTGAGTGTCGTTTGCGTGTTTGTCAGAGGAATGAGTGACTCTCTCATTGCAGTCACTGTGAATTTCCCACCAGAAATGCGACAACATCCAAGCAGGGCGTTATTCATCGAATTAGGGTGAGTCATCGATTTGTGGTGTTTGCGCCACTGTTTTTATAAGCGAACCGCGAAGACAATCGGTGCGCCATCGGCGAACTCAATGCGCGCCTGCACCTTGTGTCGCTCTCTGCGCTTGTCAGGTGCTCAAGCAATTCAAAGATCACTCAACGGCGTTCCTGTTCATGTACAAGGTAGGCTGCAGCTGCGATGTGCACTGGATCGTCGTTTTGACTCGTGCACAATTTTGCAGTACATGCTGATTGTATACGTGCTCTGTCGTAATAGGTGTTGCGAAAGTATCAAGACATCTACATCCTCTCGTTCGACCGCAATACAAGCCGTGTCATGTGGAACAAAGCAACTGTCGTCGGTCTCGGTGCTGCCGGTGAAGACGGTGAATGGGCTCGAGTGCGATACCATGCCACCAACATGGTCCGGAGATGTAAATTAGCTGGACGAGCTTGCGAATTCTGGGCATTCGCCCAGCCTGCCCCGCCAACGCGAATTTGCCGACCAGAAGACCATGCCAGCACGCCACCTCCGAGTGAGTACCGGAGCTGCGGTCTGGTCCACGCGCCCTGTCTGGACGCTTACCGCGCATTCGTGGCATCGAATGCGTCATCGCCAACGTCCCAGATTGCGAATGGACCAAAACTTGATATGGTTGGGTTTTACGGGGAAGGCCGCCCAACGCGGCGGCGGCGAATTTGGCGACGGAGGTCAACTGTGCCGCCGGACCACAAGTCCACAACAGAAGCACTGAGAAACGTCCGGACGGTTGAACTGGACGACTATGATCGACCGATGTCTGCTGGTGCGTGTGCACTTAGTCCTAGTTGCTTCAAGAAACGTTGTGCTGTGTCTCCATCACCCATATATGTGTTTTGCGCGCGCAGAGATCGTGTCGTCGACGGACCCCCGCTTTTTGCCTCACCACAAACTACCTTTGCACGTCCAACACCGAGCCTTTTCTTTTCTCTCCCTCCGCGACGTGCTGGCCTGCGCGCTCACCAGCAAAGGAGGTGCAACATCTCTGACACTGTTGTGGGTGTGTGTTTTAATTCGCGTACGAGTTTGACTTCTGCGCTTAACATGCTCACAGGGCTTAGGTTTTGCGATCACTTTCTGCCAGCGGTGGCGTCAGAGGCGCACTACTTGCTGCACGGCCACTATTTCCCACGGTTTGTATCGCGCCCTGAATCGAGTGTGGCCGAGGTCAACAATGTATGATAGTTGCTTGATGTCTCCGGTGTTGCAGACCTCTGCGCCCTTCAGAAACCCCTACACAAGCGTTCGCGTTCAAATACTGGCAAACGAGGGCGCAAGGTTGTCATGGAGTCTGCAACAAGGACTTCGCCGCTTGCGGTGCGACGGCAACGTTCTTCCGCGTCGGATTAAGTGGTTCCGCCAAACAAGAGGTCGTGTACGCCATTGGAAGTAACATTCCAGGTAACTGTCCAGGATCCCTCCTCCCGAGGCCAATTGCGCTACCACAATCCCCAACACTCACGAACATTTCAGGAGGTGCCCGGATCACCGCCACAGACAAGACCGGTGGCGTGCATTTTGGTCATTCGAATGCAGCGCCCAGGATCGTGAAAATAGCCACTGTGCGGCACAATCTCGTCACGAACTCTTCGGGAGGTGCGATTCACTGCCATTTGTGTCGCTGATTGCACATTTCTAAGGTGTGGATGACGCTGTGTTTTATTACATTCTCGTTGTTGTCCGCAGCTGCGCATAAACCGCCGTTGGCGTTGTTGATGTCGGACGGATCCGTCTACACCAACAGTCAGAAAGGCTGGCACATTGTTCGCGGACTCACGAAAAAGAAGAACAGGATTATTGACGTGTCTGTTCGTGGGGAAGGGTCAAGTCATCGATTGATGGCTGTATCAACCGAAGGATTAATTTATGTACGTATTCATCCATCCGCAGATGCGCGATAGTCTTGTCTCACTTGGGAACTTCTACTTCGTAGGAATACGCTTTGCGGCCGGACATCATATTCCCGTATCATTGGCGTCCTTGTGGTCCGCGGTACGTACAAGTCCGCGATGCGCACCTGTGGCGTCGTCTGTGGTGCTGAGTGTGTTCGTGTACTGCTGCCCAGAACTGGTTTGCGTGGCGAACACGTTCTGTCCATTGCTTGTGGACACGATTTCGTCGCCATTCTCACGCGCCAAGGGAAGTTACGTGCGCGAGGGTAAGTGCAGTGTGTGCAGTATGTGCAGAGTGCAGTTTGCTGTTTTCCGCTCGTTCTGCTTGTGACCACAACTGGTGCATTGCAAGGAACCTTTCCACTCCACTACCTTGGGCACCAGGGGTTCGTCCCAGAACAGCTTCAGGTTAGTGCCTTGTAGATCCTAGGCTGTGCCGCGCAAACATCAACTCCATTTGTGGGCGGACTTTTGTTCAGATTCTGCGTACCTGCTGTCGGCGCCGTCGTTTGAGCTTGGTACGAAACGCTGTGATTTGAGCCTGCACTGAAACACTTTTTCACGTCGCTCTTCCAAATACTTATGCAGGAAGCGCAGAGGAATTAGCTCAAGTGTCGCAGAATGCCACTTTGCCCCGTTTCTCAAGGCTGGCTGCGGGTGCCACGCACTTGCTAGTGGCATCAATCGATAACACCTTGTTCGTTGCGGGAACACCGGAATTCGGCAAACTTGGATTCGATTTACCTGCGCGCGATCACAGCGGCCATCGATCCGTTGTGCAGGTCCAGCATCCAGCCGCATGTCATGTGACTAGCATTGCTGCCGGCTCCCACCACTCGCTCTTCGTTTCTCGCGTTGCAGCCGACGGCATCGTTTCAGATAATTCGAGTGGCTTCGTGTACGGCATGGGGTCCAATAGCGACGGACAACTGGGGTTTTTGCCCCAGAGCGCCAGCTGCACTTCCCACCCTACTCTGTTAACCTTGCTCGCGAAAGGGAATTTTGGCAATGTGGTGTGCGTCTGCGCCGGGAGTTATCATTCTGTCGTTCACTGCTCGGGCGGGTCCTTCGCATCATTCGGGCGTGGTGTGGATGGCCAGCTGGGGCATTTTGAGTACACGGGGGCAGGGTTGGTGGATAGTCTGGCAAGCCCAGCAAACAAGCCCCGAACTGACGCACCCACGCAGCGCTTTGCTTGCTCACGATGCGGGTGTGTCCTTGTTGCGGTCTGCGAGTTGGCGAGATTATCTTCCAAGAACTCAGTGTGCTTGCATGTTGTAGGGCCCTTTCGTCCGCGGACGTCAAACACAAGTACGCTGCGCAGCAGCGGTATCTCAAACTCCTTCGATCAGGGAAGGAACGAGCAGCAAAATTGGCCAGCAGCAACCTGTCGTCAGCGACATCAGCAACGACGTCTCCCCAAATTCCAGCAGCTTCGCTGCACGCTGCCCCAACAACCGACACCAAACCGTGCGCTCTGTCCAAAACGCCAGTTCCACGCGCTCAGAGTTTCCTGCAACATCGAGTGAAACCAGCACTACGACCAGAAGCTCTTCGTCAAAAGAACTCTCAATCATCGGCACGACCACAAGCAGCTGTGCAAAAGAGATCTCGCCCAGTACACAGCAGACGCGCGGCGCTGATGGCAGCCGCTGTGGCCGCCCAAGAGGCCCGCGCGAGACCTGCGCACAAGCGCGCTCGTTCGTCTGCCCCGAGTATGCGCGCCAACACGCAAGGCGCTCCTCGAAGTGTTCGTGCTCAACCAACAATACAGCCTGCAACAGCTTCTGCTGACTGGTTCACTTGCCCGTTTTGTTCGGAAGTCAAAACTCCTGTGGGCGTGGAGGCTGAAGGGCGTCGGTCCCACCACAAGCTAGGACCACGGTTACAAGCCGTGGAGTTGCACAACCGAGCTCAAGCGGCAATTGTCAACATGGCAAGACCTCTCATTCGAAAGTAAAACATTGACCTCTCATTAGAAAACAACAACCCTGGCACCATTTGATCCAAGCAATTTATCACAGGTACATCTTCACAGACTTGTTTATGTAATGTTATCAGTGCACACTGCACAACAACAAACTCACAGATGCCATCAGTTTTATTGCGTCGGATCAAGGCACGAGCAATCCGTGCAGTACAGCGTGGATGCATCGCTGCTGCAACAGTCGCCGCCGTCCCAATTGCACCCACAATTGTTGTTATCGTCGTCACATTGACCGTCACCCTGCCACGACTTAACCGCACAGCCAGTACAACCAGCAGCGCAATCGGCACAGTCTTCCGAAATAGTTGTGGTGGTTGTGGTGGTGGTGGTTACACCCGCGTTGGCTGTCGTCGTCGTTGGCTCACCAATGAACCAGTCGTCTTTGTCCACACTCAGCGGTTGGTCGGAGTCAGCAACGTACAGATTTAAGAGCTGCGCGTGTGCTTCGATTTTTGCGAGCGCACTTTGACTTTTGTATAGCATATTGTCCTCGTTGGACATTTGGTCAATCCCAACTTTGTCAATCTGCTTCATCGAGTACCGGCCCAACTTCTTGAATAGGCGGCCGCACAGAATTTTGACATCAGCAGGGGACCCTCCCTGTTTCACAGCCTCCATTTTACCAGTCACAGGGTTCCATCCGTGGCCAGAATTTTCGTTGCCGCTCACCCACTGATCAATGCCATCAGACGTCCGCCATGTTGCACCGTTGTTTCGGGTCGTGATCTTGACAATCCAAGACACCTGTTGTGGATTGTACCCCTCGTCATCCATGCAGATTGTGTAGCACTTCGAAAAGTCAGTATCGTAGTGGTCCAGGCAAAACGACTCTTGGCCAGAGTTCAACCCGTCTGCCAGAGTAAATTTCACGATGTCCTGCAACTCATCGTCTTGGAAGTGAAGGTAGTTGCCTTCCCAACCATTCGCTGGCACTCCCGCATCTTTCATGGTGACTGTCACCCACCGTCCGAATTGATTGTGGCAGTCCGTTTCTGAATCCGCGTCTAGAATACCAAATGTGGCCGACGGCATGACAACCACGCACAAGATCGACAACAGAGATGTCAGTGCAAACATCGTGCTGCCACAAATATGAATAACGCTGCACTTGGCGGTGAGCGATTCCTCCTTGGTTTCGGACCAAACTCTTCTTTCTCTCTCAATCTCTCTCTGTGTGTATGTTCTCCTTTGGCTATATTTGTTTTTCTCTCTTCTTTAGCGCGCGACCAAAACACTAAACGACAATTTTGGCGTTGTTATCGGTCACTCAGCCGCGCAACTTTCACACACGCACGCAACGCAAAGGGAACGTAATCACACCACAGCACAAGAAACAACGAAGAACGAACCACACCTCAACATCGTCGCATCCATCACAAAAAGAACAAGAACAAGAACAGCTATCAACGCATAGTCTCAGCTCCATGCGCAATGTCCAATGCAGACCACCGCCAACAACAACTCCGACGACGACGAAGTCTTCAATCAACAAACAATGACAACGACAACGGCAACGACAACCACGGCGGATGACTTTAACGACGACGACAACAACGAGCGAGCGAACGAACGCACGAACTATTATTCAGCAAACTTGACTGACCGACCGACCGACCGACCAACCAACCGAACGAACGAACAAACGAACAAACGAACAAACGAACAAACGAACAAATGAACAAACAAACAAACGAACGAACAAACGAACAAACGAACGAACGAACGAACGAACGAACGAACGAACGAACGAACGAACGAACGAACGA
>ENA-OWNT01003414-OWNT01003414.1-seawater-metagenome-genome-assembly--contig:-NODE-3414-length-14992-cov-3.594167_pt1 | contig 14992 bp, 13 predicted proteins | sample MGYA00238136_ERZ651165 | MGnify/ENA primary metagenome ERZ651165 (study PRJEB26861, sample SAMN08777766) | seawater metagenome | isolation source: coastal seawater | place: USA: Florida | collected...
ACCGCCGCTGCCAGCTCTGTCCGCCAGGCTGAGGCGCTCTCGGAGCGAGTTCATGAAAGTGCTTGCCGGTTGCAGGGTCGCTTTGTAGATCCACGGCGCCAGTTCCTGGCGGAGATCAGCATCGAGAGGGCCATCGAACGGGATGTTCTTCATCTCATTGCGCAGATACCGCGGCAGGATCGGAAATCCGACAACCTTGTCCAGCTCTCCGCTCGCTTGCGTCGGGGAAGACACCCAGAGTTTCGGAAATACGGGGGTCTGGTAGTTCGATCCGGGATACGGACGAGCGCCGCGCAGCGCAGGAGGCGCTGGGCTGGACGGTGGAGGCCCGCGAGGCAGACGGGCGCATCACCCTTGCCTTTACCGGGCGCGACGGGGTCCGGGTGCAGCCGAAGACGCTGCGCGCCGTGGTAGGCCGCGCGACCGAGATCAGCGAGGATGTGGAGCCCGATCTGGTGTTCACCGGAGAGGTCTACGAGGCTCCGCTGGAGCTGGGCGGGGGCCGCTGGAAGGTGCGCATCAACGCGACCGCCGAGGATGGCACCGAGTTCGTCCAGAAGGTTTCGCTGCACGTGAAGAAATGAACAAGGTCATGACCGCGACATTGCATCCTGCACCCGCCGCTGCCTGCCCCGGCTGCCTCGCCGTTCCGGCGGAGCCGGTCGGCGCGCCCCCTGCGGATGCCCGGATCGCGCTGTCTCTGCCGACGATCCACTGCCAGGCCTGCATCTCGAAGGTCGAGCGCGGGCTTGCCGCGCATCCCGGCGTCCATTCCGCTCGGGTCAACCTCACGCTCAAGCGCGCGATGATCGAGGCCGATCCGGAGATCCGCGCCGAGGAGCTGGCCGAGGTCGTGCGCGGCCTCGGGTACGAGGCGCACGAGCTGGACCAGACCGCGCTGGGCGTGACCGGCACCGACAGCGCCGGGCGGGCCCTGCTGCTGCGCCTTGCCGTGTCGGGCTTTGCCGCGATGAACGTCATGCTGCTGTCGGTCTCGGTCTGGTCCGGGGCCTCGGACGCGACGCGTGACATGTTCCACTGGATCTCGGCGGCGATCACCCTGCCGGCGCTGGCCTATGCGGCGCAGCCCTTTGCCCGGAACGCCTGGTCGGCGCTCTCGGCCGGGCGGCTGAACATGGATGTGCCGATCATGCTGGCCATCGTGCTGGCGGTGATCACCTCGCTCTGGGAAACCGCGCTTTCGGGCGCTCATGCCTACTTTGACGCGGCGCTGACGCTGACCTTCTTCCTGCTGGCGGGCCGGTATCTCGATCATCGCACGCGGGCGATGGCGCGCTCCGCCGCCGAGGAGCTGACCGCGCTCGAAGTGCCGCGCGCGCTGCGGCTCGGGGCCGGTGGCCCGCAGGAGGTCGCGCTGGCCGAGCTGGCGATCGGCGACCTCGTGCTGGTGCGCCCGGGCGCCCGGATGCCGGTTGACGGCGAGATCGTCGAGGGCCGGTCCGAACTTGACCGCTCGCTGCTGACGGGCGAGACCCTGCCGGTCTTTGCCGCGCCGGGGCAGGCGGTCAGCGCGGGCGAGGTCAACCTGACCGGCCCGCTGACGGTGCGCGCCACGGCGGTCGGGGCGGAGACCTCGCTGCGGCGCATGGCCGAGCTGGTGGCTGTGGCCGAGTCCGGGCGGGCGAACTACACCTCGCTGGCCGACCGCGCCGCCAAGCTCTACGCGCCGGGGGTCCATATCCTTGCCGGGCTCAGCTGGCTGGGCTGGCTGCTGGCGACCGGTGACATGCGGGTGGCGCTGAACATCGCGGCGGCGGTGCTGATCATCACCTGCCCCTGCGCCCTCGGACTCGCAGTGCCCGCCGTGACCACCGCGGCCTCGGGTCGGCTGTTCCGCAAGGGGCTGCTGATCAAGGACGCGACCGCGCTCGAACGGCTGGCGCAGGTCGACACCGTGGTCTTCGACAAGACCGGGACGCTGACGGCAGGCACGCCGGAGGCGACGAACATCGACGAGATCGGCGAGGTCGACCTCGCGGTCGCGCTCGCGCTGGCCTCCGCCTCGGCTCATCCGCTGTCGCGGGCGCTTGCCACCGCCATCGCGGCGCGCGGGATCGCGGCTGCGCCGGTCGACGACATTGCCGAGGTGCCGGGTTTCGGCACCGAGGGGCGGCTTGGCGGACAGCTGGTCCGGCTGGGGCGTGCCGCGTGGGTCGGCGCAAAGGAGTGCGGCGGCACCGCCGCCTGGCTCTCCACCGGGCAGGGCGTGCCGCGCGCGTTTCGCTTTACCGATGCCCTGCGCCCCGGTGCCACCGAGGCCGTTGCCGCGCTCGGGCAGGCAGGGATGCAGGTTCTGCTGATCTCGGGGGATACCCGGCAGGCGGTGGACGACCTCGCCGACCGGCTCGGCATCGAGACCCGCATCGCCAACGCCCGCCCCGAGGACAAGGCGGCGCGGGTCGAGGCGCTGCGCAACGAGGGGCGCCACGTTTTGATGGTGGGGGACGGGCTGAACGACACCGCCGCCCTCGCGGCGGCCCATGTCTCGATCTCGCCCGCCTCTGCGCTCGACGCCGCGCGGGTGGCCTCCGACATCGTGCTGCTCGGCACCGATCTGTCCCCGGTGGCCGAGGCCTGCGAGATCGCGCGCAGCGCCACCCGGCGCATCCGCGAGAACTTCCGCATCGCCACGCTCTACAACGTGGTTGCCGTGCCGCTGGCCATCGCCGGGCTGGCGACGCCACTGGTGGCGGCGCTGGCGATGTCGACCTCCTCGATGACCGTATCCCTCAACGCCCTCAGGCTGGCAGGCCGCAAATGACCGTTCTCGGCTTTCTCATACCCGTCTCGCTGATCCTCGGTGGCATCGGCCTCGTCGCCTTTCTCTACACCGTCAGGTCGAACCAGTACGACGACCCGGAAGGCGACAGCCGTCGCATCCTGAACGACGACTGGGACGATCATCCCAAGCCCTGAGACCGGTCTATCCGGAAGCACTCAAGTTCCCGGCCCTCAGGCCGGGCAAGAGAGAGGTTATTGGCAGCCGCCCGCGGCCCAGGCCTTGAGGCTGCGCTTCAGCACGCCGCCGAAGGGATGCGCCTTGTCGAGCGAGCGCTGCATGTTCAGGCTCAGGTAGGTATTGGCCTGTGTGCAGATGCGCTCGCGGGTCCACTCGTGGCAGTTCGAGCAGTGCTGGTTCTTCCAGTATTCGTCTGGCAGCCCTTCGACCGGCGGGAACAGCGGGGTGGTGCCGATCAGCTCGGCGATGGACTTGCCGTTCACCGACTCGACCTCGGAATCGAGCGGCGACTCGAAGGTGATGATGCCGGGGGGGATCGAGGCGTCGGCGGTGCCCGCCTTGGGGCCCGCGTGCTGGCCGGGGCCGACCGGATCCTCGCCGTTCTGGGCGCGCAGCGCGTTCAGCTCCTGGCGCGCGAACTCGGTGAAGACGCCGTTGGGATAGATCTGCAGATAGGCTTCCCACGCGCCGCGGCTCGGGTTGGCCTGCGCCGCTTCGAAGAGCTTCTGCTCGGCCGGGGTCGGCCCGGAGGAGGCGCTGGCGGTCTGGGTCTGTTCCTTCTCCAGTTCCTTTTCCATCACCTCGGCCAGCAGCGTCTTGGCGTCCGCCGCATAGGCGCTGTCGCCGTAACCGCGCAGGAACAGCATGATCTGCACCGGGTCGCGGCTGGACTGAACCGATTTCCAGAACTGCTGGGCCTCGATGTCCGAGGCCGTGCGCTCCTCGGCCTTGGCAAAGCTGAAGTCATTGGTGAGCGAGGAAGCGTCCCACGGGGTCTGCTGGCCCTTGGTCTTCTCGATCACGTCGACGCGCACCTGCTTGAACATCTGCTCGATCGGCAGGCCCGGCGTGGACATCAGCCGCACGACAGCTTCGGTGAAGGGGCTGTTGCCCTCGAGCCCGTCAAGCGCCACGGCGCCGGGCGCGGTCGCATAGGCAAGGAAGGTGCCGGTGGGCGCCTGCATCTCGGCGAGGCCCTTTTCGTTGAAGTCGGGCAGGGCGCTGAACGGGTTGTTGCGGCAGGCGTCGAGGATCATGATGTTGGTGCGGTTCCCCGCCGAGTACATCTGGCGCAGCACCGTCTGCACGTCGAGCGCGACCAGCCCGAGGTCGGCGGCGTCGATCAGTTCGACATCGACGGGCAGCAGGTAGTTCGCCCCGAAGGACTGGACCCCGTGCCCGGCGTAGTAGAACAGTCCCGTCGCACTGCTGCCGGCCTCGCGCAGCTTGCGCCCGAACTGGACGATGCCACGGGTCAGGCCGGTGCGGTCGACGTCGATCAGCTCGATCACCTCGAACCCCAGCGCCTCCAGCGTCGTGGCGATGGTCTCGGCATCGCGGGAGGGGTTGGGGAGCGTCGTGACGTGCTGGTAGTCGGAGTTGCCGACCACGAGCGCAAAGCGCGGTTCCGCCCCCAGCGGTCTGCCGAGGCACAGGATGAACAGGGCCAGGATAAGGGCCGGACGTAGTGCGAACATGGCGTCTTCCACAGTATCGCTGTGGACGGGCGAGGTGCCTCGACACCTGGTAAATTCATTCTCAAAAATGCGGCGCGAGGCGGCGGTGCCGGTCTTCAGCGGTCCCGGTGAAATCAAATTCGGAACGCCTACGAGTATAGAGAAGACGCGGCATATCGCCAGAACTACGTGAAAAGGTGATGTCGAAATGGGGTGATCACCGGAGGCGGATCAATCCCAACCTGTACCGGGCGGCATCGAAAACGCCCATGAGTTGAGCGTTTCGGGGCGCCGGGTTCAGCGGCGCAAGGCCGATTTCATGCTGGCCTCGGGAAAGCAGGTCGCGGCGCGGCCCGTGGATTCCTGCCAGCGCCCGATGGAACGGCGGGTCTTGAAGCCGGGCAGGCCGTCGGCGCCGCCGACGTCGTGGCCCATGCGCTCCAGCGCCTGCTGCATCGTCGCCACGTCAGAGCGATAGAGCGTTCCGACATTGCCCCAGGGTGCCGAGAAATCGCCGACGCCGTACTGGATGCGGTCGCCCACGTGACCGACGAAGAGCGCGTAGAGATCGCTCATGTTGTAGTCCTTCAGCACGTAGAAATTGGGCGTGACGATGAAGGCGGGGCCGTGGCGACCGGCAGGCATCAGCAGGAAGCCCTCGCCGCGCAATTCGTTGTCGGGAAAGGCGCGGCCGTTGACCCGCTGGATGCCCATTGCCGCCCATTTCGAGATCGGGCGGCCTTGATCGGGGCCTTCCAGCGTGCAGGAAACCGAGGCGGGCACAGTCACCTCGAACCCCCAGTCGCGCCCGGACTTCCAGCCGTGGCGGCGCAGGTAGTTGCCGATGGAGGCGATGGTGTCGGCGTCGGAGGTCCAGATGTCCTCGCGCCCGTCGCCGTTGCCGTCGGCGGCGAAGGCAAGGAAGTTGGTGGGCATGAACTGGGGCTGACCAAGCGCGCCGGCCCAGCTGCTCCTCATGCCGCGCGGGGACACGTGACCCGCCTGCGCAATCTGGAGCGCGGCGACCAGCTCGTCGGTGAAATAGTCCGCGCGGGTGCTCATGAAGCCCTTGGTGCCAAGGACCTGAAAGGCGTCGTGGCGGATCGGGACTTGGCCATAGCCGCTTTCCCGGCCCCAGATCCCGAGGATGATGCGGCCCGGCACGCCGGTCTGACGCTCGACGCTGGCGAGGGTGATGGCGTGGCGCTTGGCCATGCTGCGGCCGGTACGCGTCGCGCCATCGATCGAGCCCCGGTTGAAATACTTCGACGGGGCGCCGAATTCGGCCTGCCGCTGGATCTTGGGTGTCTTCTGCTTGGTTCCGGGCGGCACGAGATCGGGCAGTTCCCAGTTCAGGGTGACGCCGGAAAAGGCGGCCTCGAAGGTGTTCCGGGACACGCCCTTGGCGCGGGCGCGGGGCCAGACCGTCTGTTCCAGCCATGTCCGGAACTGCGCCTCGACCTTGGCCTTGTTCTGGGCCGGGGCCGGGCCCACAAGGGTGAGCGCAAGCATAACGAGAAGGGCGCGCGCGGCGCGGCGAAGACCCTTTGACGGCATGAAGAACGCTCCCCTCGGTAACCCTGACGGAATCAGCCTAGAGGGAAGGCGCGCGCCTTCCAAGCATGGGATCGGTGATCTGGCGGGGCTCCGCTGAGGGCGGGGTCAGAACTCGACTTCGAGTTCCACCACCTCGTCGGGCTCTTCCATCGCCGCGGCGATCCATTCCTTCATCGGGGCCCAGTCGTAGATGGTGTCGCAGTAGGCCTCCAGTTCGGGCTCCAGCTCGACCGCGTAGGTGCGGAACCGGGTGCAGACCGGGGCATACATCGCATCGGCGATGGTCGGCTTGCCGAAGAGGAAGGGGCCGCCGTAGGTCTCGAGGCATTCCGCCCAGATTTCCTTGACCCGCTGCACATCGGGGCGGGCGCCCGAGAAGATCTTGAAGCTCTGGTGCTGCGCCTTGATGTTCATCGGCAGGGCCGAGCGCAGGTTGTAGAAGCCCGAATGGATCTCGCCCGATACCGCGCGGCAGTGCGCGCGCGCCTTGCGGGCGCGGGGCAGCAGGTTGGCCTTGGGCTCGATCTCGTTGAGGTATTCGGCGATGGCGAGGGTATCCCAGACCTCGACCCCTGCGTGCACGAGGCGCGGCACCCGCACCGAGGGCGCGAGCAGCAGCAACTCCTGCCGGATCTCGGGGTCGTCGATGTCCACCGGCTTTTCGACGAAATCCAGACCCGCCATCTTGCACAGCAGCCAGCCCCGCAGCGACCACGCGCCATAGTTCTTTGATGTAATGGTGAGTGTTGCCTGAGCCATGCCGAGTCCTTTCGGTGCTGCACTGCAGATAATTCTGTCGCAGTGCAGCATTTTATGCACTACTTTTTTAGTGAGTCCGGTCGTCTGCCGGGTGGAAGGACGAAAAAATGCTCTACCAGATGTACCAGTGGCAGGACGACATGATCGCCCCGATGCGGGCCTTTGCGGGGCGAACCCGGTTCAACGATCTGCCCTGGACGCGGTACATGAACGGCAGCGCGCTGCGGCTGGATGCGATGATGGAGATGATCGCGCGGTTCCAGCTGACCCACGCGCGTCCGCCCTTCGGGATCGAGAGCGTGCGGGTCGGCAACCGCGACGTGGCGGTGACCGAGGAAGTTGCGCTGGACCTGCCGTTCGGAAACCTGCTGCACTTTGCCAAGGACATCGACGCGCCCCAGCCGAAGGTGCTGATCGTGGCACCGCTGTCGGGCAATTTCGCCACCCTGCTGGCGGGCACGGTCCGCACCATGCTGCAGGATCACGACGTTTACATCACCGACTGGAAGAACGCCCGCGACATCCCGCTGGAGGCGGGCGAGTTCGGGGTGGAGGACTATGTCGAGTACCTGATCCGCTTTCTCGAGGTGCTTGGACCCGAAAACAACGTGCTGGCGGTCTGCCAGCCCTGTGTGCAGGCGCTGATCGCCGTGGCGGTGATGTCGAAGGAGGATCACCCCTGCACGCCGCGCACCATGACGCTGATGGCCGGGCCCATCGACGTGCGGGAGAGCCCGACGGTGGTGAACGAACTGGCCTTCGGCAAGCCCTTGAGCTGGTTCAAGCGAAACGTGCTCGCGACGGTGCCCTACCGCTATCCGGGCGCCGGGCGGCGGGTCTATCCGGGCTTCGTCCAGCTGTTCTCGTTCATGCAGATGAACATGGAGCGCCATCAGGAGCAGCACAAGAAGCTCTACGACCTGCTGGCCGAGGGCAGGGACGAGGAAGCGCGCAAGATCAAGGAATTCTACGACGAGTACTTTGCCGTGCTCGACCTGACCGCCGAATTCTACATCGAGACCATCGACCGGATTTTCCAACGGGCGGAACTGGCCAAGGGCGAGTTCACCTACCGGGGCGAGCCGGTCGAGCCCTCGGCCATCCGCAAGACCGCGCTGCTGACGGTGGAAGGCGGGCGCGACGATATCTGCTCGCTGGGGCAGACCACGGCGGCGCATGATCTCTGCTCGTCCCTGCGCCCGCATCTCAAGCGCCATCACCTGCAAGCCAACGTGGGACACTACGGCGTCTTCAACGGCCGCCGCTGGGAACAGGAGATCTACCCGGTGGTGCGCAACATGATCCTTGCCATGGAGTAGGCCGCGCGCCGCCGGACCTGTGGCGGCGTTTTGCCATCCCGTTACATTCCCGTTGGGCTTGCACCGGAACTGAGCTAGCTCACCCGGGCAAACAGTTCGGGATGCGTCGCCTTGCACTTGTCGTCCATCGTCTATTTCCGAGCCATCGCGATCCTGCTGATCGTCGCGGGCCACAGCTATGACCTCGCCGGGATCACCGGGCAGAGCTATGCCTCGGCTTATGCGATCAACATCGTGACCGGCGGCACGGCATTCTTCGTCTTCATCTCGGGTTACATGTTCAACCATGTCTTCGTGAAGCGCTATGCCTATGGCAAGTTCATGCGCGGCAAGGTGAACAATGTCCTGACGCCCTATCTGATCTTCGCCAGCCTTGCCGCCGTGTGGTTCCTGACCAGCGACCCCGACTACGGCGCCTGGGCCGTGGGCAAGTCGCATCCGCTGTGGCAGGGGGCCAAGCTGGTGGCGACTGGCAACGTGATGGTGGCCTACTGGTTCGTGCCCTTCATCATCGTGATGTTCGCGCTGTCGCCGCTGCACTACCTTTTTGCCAAGGCGCCGGGCCGGGCGCAGGCCGCGGTGGTGGCGGTGACGCTTGTGCTGGGTCTGCTGGCCTATCGCCCGGTGGCGAACCTGAACGTGATCCAGTCGGTCGTCTACTACACGCCGGTCTACCTGATCGGCATCCTGACCTCGGTCTACCGCGAACCGTTCCTGAATTGGGTACGGGGCAAGGAGCCCCTGCTGATCGTCGCCTCGCTGGCCCTTGTCGCCGTGCAGACGGCGGTGACCGTCCCCGGTAACGCGGTCAAGCCGATGTTCGAACTGGCGCCGCCGGATATCATGCTGATCCAGAAGCTGCTGATCTCGCTGACCCTCTTTGCCGTGCTCGAGCGCTGGTCGGACTGGTCCTCGCCCCTGCTGGTCAGGGTGTCTGACATGAGCTTTTCCATCTTCTTCCTCCACCCCATCGGGCTGCTGATCCTCGGGGCGCTGGGACATACCCGCGTGACCGGGCTGCCCTGGGTCGATCTGTGGCTGGTGACGGCGGTCAACGTTGCCTTCTGCATGGCGATCGCGGGCGGGATCAAGCTGGTGCTGGCCGGGAACAGCCGCCGGGTGGTGGGCTACTGAGGCCCGTCGAAGCTGTAGCCGAACCGCCCGATGTCCTCGGCACAGGCGGTGGCGACCGCCTCGGCGGTGCGGTCGGTGTAGTAGCTGCGGAAGTCGGCCCGGCGCTCGGACCGGTTGGCGTGGGGCAGGGCGAGGTCGAACCCGAGATGTGCCGCGAGCGGTGCTGAATCCTCCTCGAAGTGTTCGAGCCGGATATAGGCGTGGCACTGTTCGCGCCCGTCCGAGCGGCGCATGTAGCTGGCGGCGGGGCCGGCGCGGAACGAGCTGCGGGTGGCGGGCGCGATCACGAAATCGGCGAACTCAGAGCTGCGCGCCAGCGATACGGCAGGGTGGGCAAAGGACTGCTGGCGCAGCCAGTGGTAATAGCTGACCATCCGGTCCCAGGGGTTTCTGACAAGGGTAAAGGCGAAGAGCCCGTCGAGCACTTCGTCGGTCACCAGCCCCTCGATGTCTTCCAGCGTCGAATGTTTCCACAGCCGCCCGCGCGCCTCGATCCCCTGCACGCGCTTGCGCCGCTGGCGGGCTTTCGGCGTGTCGCCGAGCATGATGTCGTCCTTCATCGCACGCTCTTCCAGCGCCAGGGCAAGCGAGGTGCCCCCGGTCTTGGGAATGTGGATGAAGACGTAGCGGCGGCCGGGGCTGAGGATCATTGCATAACGCTAGGGCCGGGCCGCCGGATTGTCATCCGGCAAATCCGCGATGCCCGCGCCGTGCCGGTTCTGCGACCTGCTTTGCCGCGTTGGGGGATTGCGCAGCCCCCGCGCTACGTGTCAGCTTGGCGGCGGAACAAAGCCGAGGCCGCGCCACATGAGCACATGCGTTTTCATCCAGATCCGATGCAAGCCGGGGACCACCTACAAGGTCGCCGAGGAAATCGCGCTGAGGGAAATCCATTCCGAGCTCTATTCCACCAGCGGCGACTACGATCTGCTGATGAAGCTCTACATCCCCGAAGGTCAGGACGTTGGCTATTTCATCAACGATAACCTGCTGGTTATCGAGGGAATAGAGCGCTCGCTGACCACGATGACCTTCAAGGTCTTCTGACCGAACCACCTGACCGCCCACCTGCCGAATCCCTGTCTGCGCCGGACGCCCGTCGCGTGGGGTGACGTGCCGCCCGTTCCCGAGCCCCGGGGCGCGCAGGATTCGATCAAAATGTATGCTGCTGGCCGGTGAAAGCTGTCCCCGCGACCCTTCCGGCGTGCAATTTCGAAACTCTCTCTTCCCAAACAATATGCATTTGGATATTTCTGGGCTGTACCCACCCGGGAAGGAAGGAAGACTCATGGCCGAGCGGTCATTCAAGAAGGAAGTCGAACAGCTTCGTATCGGAGCGGGCGAAGTCTTTCGCGGCGAGGGGATCCTCGCGATCACCAAGGCGCTGCTTGAGAATGGGGTCGGCTATGTCGGCGGCTACCAGGGCGCGCCGATCAGCCACCTGATGGACGTGCTGGCCGATGCCGAGGAACTGATGGGCGAGCTGGGTGTCCGGTTCGAGGCCAACGCCTCGGAGGCCGCCGCCGCCGCCATGCTCGCCGCCTCGGTGCAATATCCGATTCGCGGCGCCGTGACCTTCAAGGGGCCGGTGGGCGCCAACGTGGCCTCCGACGCGCTGGCCAACCTCGCCTCGGGCGGGGTGACCGGCGGCGCGCTGATCATCGTCGGCGAGGACTACGGCGAAGGCTCTTCGATCATGCAGGAGCGCAGCCATTCCTTCGCGACCAAGAGCCAGATGTGGCTGCTGGACCCGCGCCCGAACCTGACCTCGCTGACCCAGACCGTGAAGCACGGGTTCGAGCTGTCCGAGGCGTCGAATACCCCGGTGATGATGCTGATGCGGATCCGCTCGTGCCACGTGCACGGGGCCTTCGTGGCCGGCGAGAACCGCAAACCCGAGCTGAGCGTCCGCGACGCGCTGTCCAATCCGCGCCGCGACACCAAGCGTATCGTGCTGCCGCCCTATTCGTACATGCACGAGCAGGAGAAGATCAGCCAGCGCCTGCCCGCGGCGATGGAGTACATCCGCAAGAACAAGCTGAACGAGCACTTTGGCCCCGAACAGGGCAAGGTCGGGATCGTGGTGCAGGGCGGCATGTACAACGGCCTGATCCGCGCGCTGCAACGGCTTGGGCTGGCCGATGTGCACGGCGAGACCGAGCTGCCGCTCTACGTGATGAACGTGGCCTATCCGGTGATGGAGGAGGAGTTCCTCGACTTCTGCGCAGGCAAGGATGCGGTCCTGATCGTCGAGGAAGGCCAGCCGGATTACCTTGAACAGGCGTTCCGCGCCATCCTGCACAAGGCGGGCAACAACCCGGTCCGGATCGAGGGCAAGGGCATGCTGCCGATGGCGGGCGAATACACCGGCAAGGTCATGCTGGAGGCGCTGGAAGGGTTCCTGCGCGCCCATGCCGCCGACCTGCTGCCGGCCCGCAAGCGCGCACCGAACCGGCCCGAGGATGCGGACGATGTGCCCGACCTGTCCAAGATCGTGCCGATCCGTCCGCCCGGGTTCTGCACCGGCTGTCCCGAACGTCCGATCTTTGCCGCGATGAAGCTGGTGGAGGAGGAACTGGGCCAGCACCAGATCTCCTGTGACATCGGCTGCCACCTGTTCTCGATCATGCCGCCGTTCGAACTGGGCGGCACCACGATGGGCTATGGCCTCGGCCCGGCCTCCAACGCCGCCTTTGACGGCGGCGGCGAGCGGCGTCCGGTCAGCTTCGTGGGGGATGGCGGGTTCTGGCACAATGGCCTGACCTCCTCGATCGGCAACGCGGTCTTCAACAAGTCCGACGGTGTCACGGTCATCGTCGACAACTACTACTCGGCCGCGACCGGCGGGCAGGACGTGCTGTCGAGCCGGGCAAGCAACGCGACCAAGCAGACCAAGAACCCGATCTCGAAGGCAATCGAGGGGATCGGCGTGAAGTGGGTCCGCCAGATCGACCGGACCTATGACGTGGGCAAGATGCGCGCCACCATCAAGGAAGCGCTGAGCACCGATTACGAGGGCCCCAAGGTCATCGTCGCCTCGTCGGAATGCATGCTGAACCGGCAGCGCCGCGAGAAACCCCTGATGGCGCAGGCCATCAAGGACGGCCGCCGCGTCGAGAAGCCCAAGTTCGGCGTCGACGAGGATGTCTGCACCGGCGATCACGCCTGCATGCGGTTGTCGGGCTGTCCCTCGCTGACGCTGAAAATGCCAGACGATCCGCTCAAGGACGATCCGGTCGCCCATATCGACACCTCCTGCGTCGGCTGCGGCAACTGCGGCGAGGTGGCGGATGAGGCGGTGCTCTGCCCGTCGTTCTACCGCGCTGACCTCGTGCACAATCCCTCGGGCTTCGAGAAGTGGTGGGCCGGGGTGAACAGCAAGGCAATCGGCTGGCTGCAACGCCGCCGCGCCGCGAAACGCCTGACGTGGATCGAAACGATGGAGCCCGCGGAATGACCCAGATGGAACAGATCCTCCCGGCCGGGCAGCGCGATTTGCGGGTCGATCAGATCATCAAGCTTGCCGTGCTCGCCGTAGGCGGGCAGGGCGGCGGGGTGCTGTCGAACTGGATCGTCGCGGTTGCCGAGCGCAACGGCTACGCGGTGCAGTCCACCTCGGTCGCGGGCGTGGCCCAGCGGACCGGCGCGACGATCTACTATGTCGAGATGCTGCCGGAATCCGGCGCGCAGCCGGTGTTCTCGCTGGCACCCGCCGAGGGCGACGTCGACATCCTGATCGCCGCCGAGATGATGGAGGCGGGCCGCGCGATCATGCGCGGCTTCGTGACGCCGGACCAGACGACGCTGATCGCCTCGACCCACCGCAACCTCGCCACGGTCGAGAAGGTGGTGCCGGGCAGCGGGATCTCCGACAGTGCGACGGTGCGTGAGGTCGCGGAGAAATCCGCCAAGACCTTCATCGCCTTCGACATGGAGGCGCTGGCGCTCAAGGCCGGGTCGGTGATCTCGGCCAGCCTGTTCGGTGCGCTTGCCGGTTCTGGCGCGCTGCCGTTCGAGATCGAGAGTTACCGCGAGACCATCCGCGCCTCGGGCCGGGGCGTCGAGAAGTCGCTGGCGGCCTTCGACCTTGCCTGCGAGGCCGCGCTCGAACGGCGACGCGACCCCGAGGTTGTCCCGCCGAAGGCACGTCCGCTGACGGCGGACGGTCCGGCGCGGCAGGTCAAGCAACTGGAGGCGCTCGGTGCGCGCCTTGCAGCGCTGCCGCTGCCCGCGCACGATATGGCCAAGGCCGGTCTGCGCAAGGTGGTGGACTACCAGGACCTGGCCTACGGGACGGAGTACCTCGACCGGCTGGATGCCGTCGCCGCGGCGGATTCGGCGGCGGGCGGGGCCGAGCATGGCTTTGACTTTACCCTGAATGCGGCGAAATACATCGCGAACGCAATGTGTTACGACGATATCCTGCGGGTGGCCGACCTCAAGACCCGCGGCACGCGCTTCGAACGAGTCGCCGCCGAGGTCAGTGCGCGCCCCGAGACGCTGGTGCAGGTGACCGAGTTCGTGCACCCGGGGGCGGCGGAGTTCGTCAGCCTGATGCCGCGCTGGCTGGGGGCCGGGATCGAGAAGAGCCCGGGCCTCTACAAGCTGATCGACCGGATGGTGAACAAGGGGCGCCGCATGCGCTCGGACCGGATGGTGCCGTTTACGATGCTCTACGTCATGGGCGGCTTGCGCCACTGGCGCCGCGCGCTGCTGCGCCACAGCCGCGAGATGGCGCATATGCAGGTCTGGCTGGACACCGCGCTGGCACGTCTGCCCAAGGACTATGCCTTTGCCACCGAGACGCTGAAGGCGCGTCGTCTGATCAAGGGCTACAGCGACACCCATGCGCGGGGCCTTGGCAAGTTCGACCGCGTGATGCAGGGCGGTGCGCTGGTCGCGGCGCGGCAGGACGCGGGCGACTGGATGGGCCGGCTGATCGCGGCCGCGCTCGCGGATCCGAAAGGCGAGGCGCTGGATGGCGCGCTGGCCACCATCCGCTCGTTCGTCACGCCGGATACGGAAATCACTGCAAGGGCCTGATGGCCCTTGCCCGCCGGGGTCAATTCGGCATATTTATTTCAACCTTAAAATTTCTTGCCTGAAGCATCCGAGCTGCAGGCGGGAATGGTCCGCTGCCAATGGAGGATGCATATGGCCACCATCACCGTTCACCCCGAGGGCTGGAAGCCCGCCAAGGGCTATGCCAACGGCATGATCGGCGAGGGCCGCGTGCTCTTCGTCGGCGGGCAGATCGGCTGGACCGCCGACCAGGTCTTCGAGGCCAAGGACTTCATTGGCCAGATGCGCCAGGCACTGCTGAACATCCGTGAGGTCGTCGAGGCCGCGGGCGGTTCGGTTGCCGATATCACCCGGCTGACCTGGTACGTGACCGACAAGGCGGAATACGTCGCGAAACAAGCCGAAGTCGGCATGGCCTATCGCGATGTCATGGGCTATCACTTCCCGGCCATGACCATGGTCGTGGTGTCCGCACTGGTCGAGGATGAGGCGAAGGTCGAAATCGAGGCCACCGCCGTTCTGTCCTGATCGGGGCGGACCAGGGAACGCGACGCGGGGCTGGCGGGACCAGGGGCCAGCGCGTCGCGGTCGGGGAGGGGAATTCACTCGGGTCGTTCCGGCTTGCGGACGATCCCCCAGACCCCGACCAGGAGCCCCTGATGACCAGCGCCTTCACCCTTCCCGTCAGTGTCAGCTTTGGCCACTGCGATCCGGCCGAGATCGTCTATTACCCCAACTACTTCCGCTGGTTCGACCGGTGCTTT
>ENA-OWNT01003415-OWNT01003415.1-seawater-metagenome-genome-assembly--contig:-NODE-3415-length-14991-cov-4.522596_pt1 | contig 14991 bp, 9 predicted proteins | sample MGYA00238136_ERZ651165 | MGnify/ENA primary metagenome ERZ651165 (study PRJEB26861, sample SAMN08777766) | seawater metagenome | isolation source: coastal seawater | place: USA: Florida | collected...
TCCACGGCCAGCTCCTCCAGCGCGGCCCGGATCCGCCCGGCCTCCTCGAAGCGCTGGGCCTCGCTGAACACGCGCGCGGCGGCCCGCAGCAGCTCGGCGCGCAGCAGCGGGTCCGTGGGGCTCGTGGCGATGAGGGAGCCGCCGTCGAACCACGCGTCCAGGCGCGCCATGGCCTCCGCGGTGCGGCCGCTGAGGCTGAGGGCGTCCGCGGCGACGATGTCCGCCCAGGCGCCTCCGTCGGTCACCGACTCCAGCAGCCCCGCGGCGCCGCCGATGTCGCCGTCCGCCAGCCGGGCGCGCGCGCGAAGCCAGGCCTCGTCCTCGCGGAGCAGCGGAGCGATGGCCGCGCCACGCCCGCCATCCACGATCAACAGGAGGGTCGCGGTCCGGTCCAGGCCGAGCAGCTCCCGCACCAGCCCGGTCTCCACCAGCGCGTCTGCCGCGGCCCGCGTGGCGGAGGCGAGCACGGCGCCCAAGGCCAGGCGCTGCAGGAGGGACCGCGCCGCCTCCACGTCTCCGGCTCCCCAGGCCAGCCGGATCCCGTCGACGAGCAGCGCATCGGACGGCCAGGACGCGGTCTCGAGCCAGGTCCGCAGGCCCGCCCACGCGGCGGCGACGTCGTCGGCCGCGGGCCCCGGAAACAGCGGGTTCGGCCGCACACCGTCGACGTCGATGACCAGCGCGCCGGAGTCCACCAGCGCGTCCACCGCGTCGGGCGAGGCGCCGCTGAGGGTCGCGAGGACCGCGCGGGGCACGGCCGCTCGGAACAGCCGCGCGAACGCGACGACGGGGGACGCGGGGTCAGTCACACCGACAGGCTACAGCGCCTCGGACGCGCCGCGGAGCCAGGCCAGGACCCGATCCCGGTGGGGTTCGATCCGCCGCTCCCAGACGTCGGGTGCCTGCCAGAAGTCCTGGGCCGACAAGGCCGCCAGCGGCTGCTCGAGCTCGGGGTACAGGTCGCAGAGCGTCTTGATGTCCCGGCGGTCGTGGGGCCGGAAGGCCTTGAGCTTGGAGGCGACGTGGTCCGCGGGGGAGAGGCGGAACACGTCGAGGTGGGTCCAGTCGCCCTCCTGGGGGAGCGCGCGCTCCCGCCAGCCGACCGGGAGCACCGGCAGCCCACCACTGACCACATCCAGGTACGGCTTGCGTCCGGTCGTCTCCCCGAAACTCTCCAGCAGCGCCGCTGCGTGGTCCCCGAGGGGCTCCTCCACGCAGTCGAGGTCCTTGGTGCGATCGCCCACGCCGTCGTACAGGCGGAGCACTCCGCCACCGAGCAGGTAGCAGGGGAGCCGGACATCCTGCGCCCGGGCCCAGGCGTCGATGTCGTGAAGCAGCGCGGTCAGCTCATCGCGCATCCAGGAGTCCTCGGGCGATCTCGGCGAACGCCGCCACGTCGCGGTCGTAGGAGATGCGCCATCGACGCCAGGCGCGGGGCAGGCGCTCGGGCGCATCGGCGGGGTGATCCAGAGCGTCCCACGGGGCGTCGGTGGGGGGGAGCAACCCGTCCAGATCCAGATCGAGCAAGGCGGTGGTGGGCTGCCCGACGCCGAGGCGGACCAGGGCGAGGGCCACGTTGTGCACCCACCCCAGGCGGCGGCCGACCCCGTGGATGTCGGCGTGAGCGCGGAGGAGCCGGGGGCGGACCGCGGGCTGGAGGAAGAACAGGGCAGGCAGCCGATCGACCACCCGGGGCCGCGGCGCGCGCAAGGCGGCCGCGAAGACCTCCTCGGGCGCGCGGACGGCCCAGACCGGGTCCTCGGAGCCGTGGACGTCGAGCCCATACCAGCGGAGCTCGGCGAGCAGGTGGGCATCATCGAGGTGCGCCTGCCCCTCCAGAAGGTGGAGGACCGGCCGGTCCAGCACGGACGCCAGCCTCCTGAGCTGATCCAGGCCGGGGTCCCGACGACCGGCCTCCCAGGTCGACACCAGGCTCTGGGCCACGCCCAGACGATCCGCCAGCCCGCCCTGGGACCAGCCCCGTCGGATGCGCTCCTGCTTCAGTCTGCTGGCGAAGGTCCGCTTCACGCGATCGACTCTAGGCATCGCAATCGAGATGAGCAATCTCAAATGAGATATCCAATCTCAAACAAGTTGGTGAATCTCGAATGAGATGAACGCCCGGGGTGGCCGCGCCCTCCGCTCAGCAGCCGATCGTGGACGGCTCCGGCTCCGGCGTGCGCATCGTCACGAACTCCTCCGCCGCCGTCGGGTGGATGCCGATCGTGGCGTCGAACTGGGCCTTCGTGGCGCCGCAGGTGATCGCCACGGCGAAGCCCTGGATGATCTCGCCCGCCTCGGGGCCAACCATGTGGACTCCGAGGACGCGGTCCGTGTCGGCGTCCACCACCAGCTTCATCAGCGTGCGCTCGTCCCGCCCCGACAGCGTGTGCTTCATGGCCCGGAAGTGGGAACGGTAGATGCGCACGGGCCCACGCCGCCGCGCCTCCTCCTCGCTGATCCCCACCGTGCCGACGTTGGGCTGGCTGAAGACGGCGGTGGGGATGGCCTCGTAGGAGACCGTCTGGTTCGGGCCGCCGAAGAGCCGGCGCGCCAGGCTCATGCCCTCGGCCAGGGCCACCGGCGTCAGCTGGATCTTGTCGATGACGTCGCCCACGGCGAAGACGTTCGGGACGGAGGTCGCGTACTGGTCGTCCACCAGGATCCCGCCCCGCTCGCCGACGGCGATGCCGACCGCTTCCAGACCCAGGCCCTGGGTGTTCGGCACCCGCCCGGTCGCGAGCAGCACGAGGTCGGCGGTGATGATCTCCTGGTCTTCGAGCACGACGTCGATCGCGCCGTCAGGTCGCTTCTCGAGGCAGTCCAGGTGCGTGTTGCAGAAGATGTGGATCCCCCGCTTGATCATCTCCTCCTGGAGGGACCCCCGGATGTCCTCGTCGAACCCGCGGAGGGGCAGGGGAGACCGGTAGATCATGTGCGTCTCGGACCCGAGGCCGTTGAAGATCCCCGCGAACTCGACGCCGATGTAGCCGCTGCCGATGACCACGACGCGCTTCGGCAGCTCCGGCAGGCTGAACACGGCATCGCTGACGACTCCGTGCTCCACGCCCGGGAACTCCGGCGTCCAGGGATGCCCGCCAGTCGCGATGAGGATGTACTGGGCGGTGTGCAGCTCCTCGCCGACCCGGACCGTGTGGGCGTCCACGAGCACTCCTCGCCCGCGGTGCAGCGTGACGCCGACGTTCCGAAGCAGTCGGCCGTAGACGGCGTTGAGCCGCGCGATCTCCTTGTCCTTCGCGGCGATGAGCGCGGCCCAGTCGAAGCGCGGGGGCTCGACCGTCCACCCGAAGCCCGCCGCGTCCTCCAGGTCGTCTCCGTAGCCCGCGGCATAGACCATCAGCTTCTTCGGGACGCACCCCACGTTGACGCAGGTGCCGCCGAGGCGGTCGTCCTCGCAGATGCCGACCTTCGCCCCCAGGGCGGCGGCGATGCGCGCGGAGCGGACGCCGCCCGATCCAGCGCCGATGACGTAGTAGTCGAAGTCGTAGTCGTGCTCAGGCATGGGCTCGCTCGTGCAGGGTGGGTCCGTGGGTCTGCGCAGCGTGCGGTCTGTGACGCCGGGCCGTCAACGAGACCGGGCGAGTAGGCGGACGGCAGCTCAGACAGCCCTTCGGGCTCGCGCGCAGGGAGGGCGAGGCTAGGCTTGGGGCAATGAAGCGAGGCCTCCAGGTCGTGTCGATCGAGCCGGCGTCGTGCTGCGACGACCCGGGCTGTTCGTCGGAGGAGCCCGTCGCCCCGCCGGTCGCGCCCTCGACGACGGCGCTGGCCACGTACCGCATCCACGGCATGTGCTGCGCCGAGGAGGTGGCAACGCTCAAGCGGGTCCTCGCTCCGCACGTGCCCGTGGACGCGCTCTCGTTCGACATCCTCAACAGCCGCATGACCACGCCCAGCGCGATCGGCGAGCAGGCCGTGATCGACGCCATCGCGCCCACGGGCATGCGGGCCGAGCGCTGGAGCGACGAGGCGCAGGAGGCATCGCAGCCCCGGTTCCCGCTGCGGGACGTGCTGGTGGCCGTGAGCGTCGTCGCCACCGTCGCCGGCTTCGCGGTGCACCGGAACATCTTCCTCGTCGCCGTGGCCGCGGGGCTGTGGGTCGTCCTGCCCAAGGCCTGGTACGCGCTGCGGACCCTCCGGCCGGACATGAACCTGCTGATGACCATCGCCGTGGCCGGCGCGCTGATCATCGGCGAGTGGTTCGAGGCCGCCACCGTGTCTGCACTGTTCGCGCTCTCCCTGGCCCTCGAGGCCTGGAGCGTCGAGCGGGCGCGTCGGGCTGTCGAGGCCCTGATGAGCATCGCCCCGGACGTCGTGCGCGTGCGTGTCGATGGGGAGGATCGCGAGGTGGCGCCTGGGTCCGTGGCCATCGGGACGCGGTTCTACGTGCACCCGGGCGAGCGCATCGGCCTGGACGGGGAGATCGCCGCCGGCGCGACGTCGGTGGACCAGGCGCCCATCACCGGCGAGTCCATCCCCGTCGCCAAGGGCGTGGGCGACACCGTCTTCGCCGGGACCATCAACGGATCCGGCGCGATCGAGGTCGTCTCCACCCACGCGGCCGGCGAGACCACGCTCGCCCGCATCGTCCGCCTGGTGGCCGACAGCCAGGCGAACCGGGCCCGGTCGGAGCAGTTCGTCGAGCGCTTCGCGCGCATCTACACCCCGGCCATCCTCGCGTTCGCGCTGGCCGTGGCGGTGGTCCCGCCGCTGTTCGGGGGCGCGTGGGCCGACTGGACCTACCGGGCCCTCGTACTGCTGGTCATCGGCTGCCCCTGCGCGCTCGTGATCTCGACGCCGGTGGCGATCGTCGCCGCGTTGGCGGCCTCAGCGCGGCACGGGGTGCTGCTCAAGGGCGGGCGCGTCGCGGAGCTTCCCGCGCGCATCGCGGTCGTTGCGCTCGACAAGACGGGCACGCTGACCCACGGCCGGCCCGAGGTCGTGGAGATCGTGCCCCTCGGAGACCACGACGCCGCCTGGCTCCTGGCGCGGGCCGGCGCTCTGGAGCGCGCATCCACCCACCCGATCGCCCTGGCGATCCTCCAGAAGGCCGAGGCGGATGGGATCCCCATCGCCCCCGCCGACGACGTGGTGGCGGTGCACGGCAAGGGCGTGGAGGGACGCATCGACGGCCGCCAGGTCTGGCTCGGCTCCCATCGCTGGCTCGAGGAGCGCGGTCTGGAGACGCCGGACCACCACGCCCGGCTCGAGGAGCTGGCGTCCGCCGGATGCTCCGTGGTCGTGGTCGGCGCCGACGCCCACGTCTGCGGCTTCATCGCCGTGTCCGACGGCGTCCGGGAGGAGTCCAGAGCCGCCGTGCAGGCGCTGCGGGACGCGGGCATCGCCCAGGTCGTGATGCTGACGGGCGACAACCGCGCCACGGGAGACGCCGTCGGCCGCAAGGTCGGCGTCGACGCCGTCCTGGCCGAGCTCCTCCCCGAGGACAAGGTCGCCGCCGTCGAGCGCCTGGAGCGGGAGGTCGGCCCGGTGGCGATGGTGGGGGACGGCATCAACGACGCGCCGGCGCTGGCGCGGGCGACCCTCGGAGTGGCGATGGGCGCCGCGGGCACCGACGTGGCCATCGAGACCGCCGACATCGCGCTCATGGGGGACGACCTGAGCAAGCTCGCGTGGCTCGTGGAGCACGCCCGGGCCACGGTGGCGGTGATCCGGGCGAACATCGCGTTCGCGCTCGGGATCAAGGTCGTCTTCGTCGTCCTGACGTTCGCCGGGTTGGCGAGCCTCTGGGGTGCCGTGGCCGCAGACATGGGCGGATCGCTGATCGTCGTCGCGAACGCGCTGCGGCTCCTGCGCAGGGGGTAGACGCTCGCGGGGTCAGTCCATGCCCATGCACTGGTCCCAGGTCACGAAGCAGAGCGGGTCGTCGCTGATGCAGCCGGCCGCGGCCTCCTGGGTCCCCGGGCTCTCTCCCGCGTAGCTCGCGCAGATGGCGGCGCAGTCGCCGTCCGCGGACCAGGCGACTTCGCAGAAGCCGTCGTTCTCCTCCCGCGCTGCGCGATCGGTGCACAGATCGACACACGGCGTGCCGTCGAGCACCGGCCCGGTGTCCTGCCCGCCGCCCTGTCCGTCGCCCCGCTGTGGAGCGCAGGCGGTGAGCAACAGGGCCAGGAGCAGGGTCAGCAGACGGGTGTGGTTCATGGTGTTGTATCCGACAGGTTTACTATCTGGCGCTCGTTTACTTGACCTGCAATACGAATGCCAGAGGCACCGGACCGTCGGGTGCCCGCGCGCGTCAGTCCCGCCCCGGCCGCCAGATCGCCAGGATGTTCACCAGGAAGAGCGCGTTCGCGCCGGCGATCGCCCAGGGGAACCAGGCCGGCACCGCGAGCGTGACCGCGAGGCCGAGCGCCTGTCCCAGGGCGGTGGGCCAGAGCCGGCGGTCCGCGAGGACGGTCGCCAGGAACGCGATCAACGCCCACAGGAAGAACACCGACGGCGCGTGGGCGACCTCGGTGATCCCCAGGCTCCAGTTCATCCCCACGAGGGCCACCTGAGCCGCGAACATCGTGACCACCAGGGTGAACAGCCGGCGATTGACCTGGGTCTTGCGGAGCGTGCCCCGGGCGACCCATCCCAAGGCCACCGCCAGGATCAGGAAGCCCGCGGGCGGTCCGATGAGCTGCCGGAGCCCGCGCTCGCCGTCCATGTCGATGCCCACCAGGGGGTGCACGACCCAGAGCAGTCCCAGGAGGCCGAGGAACAGCAGCCGCGTGCCTCGCCCGAGGTTCACGTCGAGGTCCTGGGCCACCTGCTCGAGCCCGCGGACCCGCTCCTCTTCCGCAGCGTGGGCGGCGAGGGCAGCGCGGACCCGCTCCTCGAGTCCATCCGGCGGATCCTCGATGCTGGAGAACAGCGCAGACGCAGTCGTCGCCGTCCCGTGGGCCAGCACGTGCTCCACGATCACGATCAGGGTCTCCCGCAGGCCCTCCCGCGCCTCGGTGGACTCCGGCCAGGCCGCGAGCGCCTGCCGGAACCCGAACCGCGCTTCGCTGAGGGCGCGGTTCACCTCGTCCCAGTGCGCGCGCACATCGTCACGAGGGGCCTTGGTCGCCGCGCGCAGCGCCACGAGCTGTCTGGACGCCTCGTCGATCAGCCGACGGGCGCCACGGTGCTGGATGAAGTCCCGTACCGCGAGCTGGAACGCGGAGGCGGTGGCGAACCGCTCGGACGGATCCTGGGCGAGGGCGCGCAGGCAGATGGCGCGCACCTCCTCGGGAAGCTCTTCGGGGAGATCACGCGTCCCAAACGCGGCGTCGTACAGGACCGCCACGGTGCTCCCGCCCTGATGAGGCGGCGCGCCGGTGAGGATGTGGTGGAGCAGCCCGCCGAGGAGGTAGACGTCGGTGCGCTCGGACAGATCCGAGCCGTCCTGGGCGAGCATCTCCGGAGCGAGGTAGGCGGGGGTCCCGAGGATGTCGAGGTTGTCCGTCGCCCGCGGGAGCCGCGGCGCCGCGTCCCCGAGGCCCATCGCGATGCCCCAGTCCACCACGTAGACCTCGCCGAACGCGCCGACCATCACGTTCGACGGCTTCAGGTCGAGGTGCACGATCCCCTGGGCGTGGGCGTACCGGACGGCGTCGGTCACCCGCAGCAGGATCTGGAGGTTCCACTCCAGCAGGTCGGACTCACCGAACTCGTCCCGCACGCGGTCGGCGTCGGTGATCAGCTCCCCCCAGGACCACCCCTGGATCCGCTTCATCACGACCCGGGGCGCATCCGGGTCCTGCAGGTCGATGTCGTGGATGGGGACGATGTTGGGGTGCTCGAGAGAGCCGGTGACCCAGGCCTCTTGCACCAGGCTGAGGGCGATGTCCCGGTCCCCGCGTAGGTCCGGCTTCGGTTCCTTGATGGCGACCTCGCGGTCCATCGACAGCTGCCGTGCGCGGTGGACCACGCCCATCCCGCCAGACCCGATGGGAGCGAGGATCGCGAACCGGCCGGCCGCTCCGGGGACGAGGAGATCGTCCATCGTGGCGTCTTCCCGCTGGCCCGGGCGGATCGTCTGGCTCGGCCGCAGCTGGAGGGTGTCGGCGAACGCGGTCAGGCGCTCTCTGGTCTTCGCGTCGTCCATCGTCCCCCGCCGTGGCGACCGAGGGGTCGCGTGCCGCAGCCTACTGTGGCCAGACGTTCGTGGACGCGCCACTGACGACGCCGAGGAACGAGCCATCGATGCCCGCCTTGCTCAGCATCGCGGCGATCTGGACGTCCAGCACCTCCGGCGTCGCGTCCCAGCTGCTGGCGGACACGGTCCCCGCGACGTTGGCCAGCTCCACGGCCCGGTAGTCGGTCGTCCCGGTGATCGGACGGATGACCAGCATCTGCAGCGGGTTCCAGCGGTAGTGCGACAGGCCCGCGAGGTCCGTCATCCAGGCTCCCCGGGACAACGCGACGATCAGCGTGGGGGACGCGCCGGGCACGGACTGGTTGTTGTCGATGATGGACGCGGTGGCGACGATCACCTCCTGGGGATGGCCCAGGGCGGTGCCCGCGGGACCCCGGACGTCCATCTCGCCGAGGCCATCGGGCACGAACCGCAGGCCGCTCTCGGCGATCGCGACGCCCACGCCGTCGTCTGCGAGCGCCCACACCGCCTGGGCCACGTCGGCCGGAGGGCCGGAGTAGGGGCCGCCAGTGGTGCCGTCGGCCAGGTCGAACAGGAAGTCGCCCGCGCCGATCACCGTGGAGATCGCCGGGTCGTCGTCACTCAGGACCGGCAGCAGGCAGCCGTTCATGTCGCAGCAGCCCCGCATGGTGAGGACGGGATCCACGATGCGGCTGCGGGTCCCGGTGCTGTCCGGCAGACCGAACACGGCCGCGGCCGTGTACAGCGAGACGCCCGGGGTGCCCGTCCGGCGCAGCATGCCGTCGAGATTCTCCGGGACGAACGCGCCGAGGGGCGGGGTGCTCGGGTGCCACATGGCGTCCGCGTAGACGAAGCTCCCGCTCCCCGCGGTGTCGGAGGTCGTCGCCGCGATGGTCCCCACGGTGGCGACGGACCGGCCCTTCGTCGGGTCTTCCGCGATGGTTCCGCCGTAGCCGACCCAGGTGTCTTCATCACCGGTGACCAGGTGGAGCAGCAGCTCGAGCTCTCCCGTGCCCGCTGCCCGGATGTGGCGGCGGAGGTTCAGCATCCGCGTGGCCTTGGCCCCGCTGCGCCGGGCGCGCTGGGCTGCCTGGGCGTCGAGCGTTCCTGCTGCAGCGTCGGTGAACACGGCGGCGATCTTCGTGTTCCAGGCAGTGACGACGTCCGCGTCCGCGGCCAGGAGCTCGGCGCCGGTGACGGTGTTCGTCAGGTCGAGCTGTCCGTTGGCCCCGTCGATGTGCAGGGACCAGGTGAGCGTCGTCGCCGGGTCGATCTGCTGGGCGGAGGCAGCGGCGGGGAGGACGACGAGCGTCCCCAGGAGGAGGGAGACGAGGCGGATGATCACGGGCGGCGCTCCGGGCTTGATCGGCGGATGCCGAGGGTGAGGACGAGCAGGAGAAGAAGGGGAAGAGACGGCTGGCGTGGGCTGATCGCGCAGCCCCAGCTCGGGTCCAGGGCCACGAAGTAGACCGGGGTCGCCCAGGCAGAGGCCGCGCCGGCGGAGTCCACGGCCCGGGCGGTCCACCAGTGCCCGCCCGCGATGGCGACCGTGCTGGTCCAGCTGTCGCCGGAGGTGAGGCTGCCCTCTTCGACGACCGTGCCCAGCGAGGCGTCTGCGGCCACCACGATCTCGTAGGTGATGGCGTCGCCCTCGGGGTCCACGGACCCGCTCACGAAGAACGCGCCGGTCTGATCCGCGATGCGGTTGGGGACGGGCTCCCCCAGGGTCGGCACGGACGGAGCGTCGTTGGGGCCGCGCACGAAGACGCTGATGACGGCCCAGTCGCTGGTGCCTCCGTTCTGGTCCTCCGCCCGGGCCCGCAGGTGCCAGGTGATGTCTGCGTCGAGGACGACGTCGTCCAGGTCGATGGTCACGGACGCATCGGTGCTCGGCTCCGACTCCAAGGTCCAGGCCACGGGGGCGAAGTTGACGTCCCGGCTGAGCTCCAGGGTGTGCGCCACTGGGCCGCTCTCGGGATCGACGCCGGCCTCCAGCGTCACGGTCGGGCTCGTGTCCTCGAGCTGGTCCCCATCGCGGGGCGCGGTGAAGGCCGGAGCGCTCGGCGGGTCGTTCGTGCTGTCGTAGCCGAAGACCTGCGCCGTGGATGGGCCGCTGCTCCGGGACGCGGAGTCGATGGCCTCCACCGTCCAGCGGTACTCGGTGGCTGTGGCCAGGGCCTGCGTGACGGTCCAGGTCTCGTGCGGATCCACCGCTTCCCCGGCGAACAGCGCGGTGTCGATCGTGCTGATCCCGTCGGCGTCGTAGAGCGTGACCCGGTACTGGAGGGCCAGACCATCTGGGCTCGTGGCGTCTTCCCACTCCAGGGTCACGGCGCCCGCGGGGACCACCGCTCCGGTCAGCGGGGCGACGGGCACGGGGATCGTCGGGGGCGCCCCGAGCGCGTCCACCGTGAAGCTCACCGCCGGGCACCACTCCCCGGTGATGTACGGATCGGTCGCGGCGGCGCGCCAGTAGACCGTCGCGTCCTCGGTCAGGGCGACGTCCACGGTCCAGGTCGTGCTGCCCGCGCCCTCGGCGAGGCCCGTGGCGCTCGTGACCAGCGTGGTCAGCGCGGCGTCGGCGTACACCTCGATCGTGTAGGTCAGCGGGTCCCCGAGGGGCGCCGTCGCGTTGGCGAACGTCAAGTCCGGCTGGTCCACGGTCACGGTTCCGCCGTCGGCGGGATCGGTGGGGAACGGGCTGTCGGGCCCGTCGTACTGGTGGGGATCGGTGTCGTCCGTGAACTCCTGGAGCGCGTCGCGCCCGTCGCCGTCGTCGTCCACGGTGGCGTCGGTGGGGTCGTTCGGGTCGTAGCCGTTCTGGTTCTCCCAGCTGTCGTCCATGCCGTCGCCGTCGCTGTCCGCCCGGGCGGTGGACGCGAAGGACTGCGCCGAGTCGTCGTCGTCCGGGTACAGCTCGCTCTCGGCGGGCAGGACGCACCCGGAGAGCAGCACGAGCAGGAGGAGGAGGCGGTTCACGGCAGGCTCCCGGTCACGCCCACATGCAGGCCCTGTGCGTCACCGGTCGCCCACGGGAGCGCAGCCAGGCGGCCTCTGGGTCCTCTCGGCTGGGCGAAGCCGAGGATCGCCATCGTCAACCCGACGCCCGCGAGCCCGGACCCGACGCCCGCGAGCACCAGCCCGATCGTGTTCTGGCGCTTGTAGGTCGCGTACTCGGCGCGCGGCGGGAGCAGGCCGCCGAGCTTCGGGATGCCCTGCTCGTAGGACGTGACGTTCAGGCCCAGTCCGCCGACCAACATCCCCGCGCCCACGCCGACGAACACGAGGCCCGCGACCCCGGCCGGCGGTGGTGGCGGCGCCCCTCCCAGCCGGGCGGTGGGCCGGGGGATGGCGATCCCCTCCGGGGTGTAGAAGCTGCCTCCGCGGAAGAGCATCACCGCGTCCGTCGTCACGACGACGATCTCGGTCCAGCCTTCCGCCTCGGACGCCTGCACGAGCCAGGGCCCGAACCGGTCATCGCCCGCGAGCACGCCGGCTCTCACGTCCGCCGCCGTGGCGATGATGAGCCCGTCGGGCGACAACGGAGGCATCCGCGGGATCGTCACCCACAGCGACGACGTCGACCCCGGCACGAACACGAGGTGCCCGCCCGGGTACAGGCGGGGGTTGCCGTAGTCCCGGCGGCCGTCCACGTGCACGTCGCCGGGGACCGCGTCGGCCACCCGCGCCGGGGGGCTGGCGGTCATGAGCCGCAAGGCTTCGTCGTACAGCGGCTTCGCGGTGGGGGGAAACTCCCTCGGCCAGGGCCGGGACGGATCGATCGCGGTGGCCTGGGAGAAGGCGTCCTGGGCCCGGGCGGTGTCGCCGGCGAAGAACGCGGCCATGCCCTGGGTGAAGAACAGCTCGTACAGGTCCTCCCGGGACGCGTCGGCCGCGTAGCAGGCGATCCGCGCGACGATGGTGTCGATGACCGCGCTCGCTGCCCGGTACTCCATGTCCGTCATGGCCTGGTCGACCTGCAACAGCTCGCCCCGCAAGGTCCGCTTCACCTCGGCCGTGCAGCGCACGAACGGGGCGCCGACGGCGATCGCGGTGCCGGGCTCCACGTCGAAGAGGCTGTCGAGCGTCGCGCTGGCGTCGATGGTCGCGTCCGGAAGCGCCGCCTCCGCGCGGGCGCGGGCCGTGGCGGCGTCCACGCTGGCGTCGTGGAGCAGTGCGGTCCCAGCCCAGGCTGGGGTCGTGAGCAGGACGACGGCCGCGAGGACCGCCGACGGGATGCGCAACATGGGCGAGAGTCCCCCGTTCGGTGTGGGCTCCGACCCTAGGCGGGAAGCTCTGCGTCCAGCGATTACAAGATGTTTCAGATCCGGGGCGCCCGGGCTCGGGGGGCGCACGCGCGCATACTTTGGGGCGAGCCCGATGCGCCTCTCCGCCTGCACCATCGATCTGACGACCCGCCGGGTGGCGGGGCTCGGCGATCCCCGCCTGTCCACCCTCGAGGCGCGGCTCCTCGGCTTCCTCGCCGAGCGCCCGGGCCAGACGGTGTCGCGGGAGGATCTCCTCCAGAGCGTGTGGGGGTACGCCTCCGAGGTCTCGTACCGCGCGGTCGACGTCGCGGTGCACCGCCTGCGGCAGAAGATCGAGGCGGATCCGGCGTCTCCCCTCCACCTTCTCACGATCCAGGGGGAGGGCTACGTCTTCGTCCCGCCCCGGATCGCTCCGGCCTGGGGTGGGCTGCTGCATGCGCCGCGGTCGCGGCCGGGCTTCGTGGGGCGGGAGGAGGGACTCGGGACCTTGCACGGCTGGTTCGGCACGGCGCGCACGGCCCTCCTGACGGGGCCCCCCGGGGTCGGAAAGTCCCGACTCGCCGAGGAGTTCGCGGCGCGGTGCGTTGGGCGGACGGTCCTGCGTGTGGATCTGCGGGCGGTCGACTCGCTCCTGGAGCTGTGCGCCGTCCTCAGCAGCGACGACGGCGCGGAGAGCTACGTCGCTCCTGCGGTCGCCGATCGCCTCGCTGGGACCGGCCGATCCCTGGCCGCCCGCGGGCGCTGCCTGCTCGTGCTCGACAACGCGGACCTGCTCGTGGAGGAGCTGAGTGACGTCCTGCGGGCCTGGACGGACGCGGCCCCCGATCTGCAGCTGCTCGTGACGAGCCGGTCGCGGATCGCCACCCCCATGAACCAGTGGTTCGTCGGCCCGTTGGAGCCGGCGGCGGCGATCGCCCTGTTGCGCGCGCGGCTGGTCGAGGCCGGCGCGCGTCTCGCAGGACGCGACGAGGCCATCGAGCGCCTGGCCGCGCTGCTGGACGGGCTCCCCCTCGCCATCGAGTTGACCGCGGCCCGGGCCGCGGTGCTCGAGGTCGACGACCTGGTGGCGCTGATCGAGGACCGCTCCCACCTGCGCAGTGGCGGTGATGGACCGAGCTTGCGGGCAGCGATCGCCTCGTCCCTGGACCGATTGCCCGCCGCCACGCGTCGGTTGCTGGCGCGGCTCACGGTCTTTCGTGGGGCGTTCTCACTGGCGGACGTGGACGCGGTGGCAGACGTCCCCGCGGAGACGCTCGACGCCATCACCGAGCTCGTGGGGGCCTCGCTCATCGAGCGGGGCGCGGCCGTCGACGGGCGGGCGACGTGGCGGCTGCTGCGGAGCGTCGGCGACCTGGCCGCGGAGGAGCTGGACCCCCTGGAGCGCGCCGAGGCACGGGATCGGCACGCGGTCTGGGTGGCGGGCCGGGTCGGGGAGCTGTCCCTGCACCCGAGCGGGGAGCTGGGCCTGGCGACGTTGCAGCATCTCGATCGGCTCGGGCCGGATCTCGTGCGCGCGTGGCGTTGGGCCCGGACGCGGGATGCGGAGACTGCGGTCACGCTGGCGCTCGCTCTCGATGGTTGGTGGTCGACGCGGGGAGTGGTGTCCGAGCGGCTGACCGTCCTGGACTCCGCCCTGTCGGCCGTGGACGACCCCCGCCTGCGGCTCGCGCGGGCCCGGGCCCTGGTGGTCCTGGGCCGGACGGACGCAGCTCGCGCCGACGTGGACGCGGTGCTGGCGGCCACCGCGGCGGGACCTCCCTCCAGCCTCCGCGCTGTCGCCTTTCACGAGCAGGCGATGCTCAATGAGCTCCAGACCCGCTCCGAAGCGATGATGGCGTCGCTCGCCGCCTCGCAGGCCGAGGCACACGCGGCCGGGGATCGGGTGTTCGCCGCGGTGGCCGACGGTGCCTGGGCGATCGGCTGCCGGTCCTGCGGGCTTCCGACGCGGACGCCCGAGGACCTGGACGCCATGCTCGCGGCCGCAGCGGAGGCGCTCGAGGGCGCGGGGGGACGGCGGCAGGCCGTCATGGCGCTGGTCACCCGCGTGCGGGGGCTGTGTCACCAGGGGCGCTGGGATCTGGTGCGTCCGAACGTCGAGCGGGCCCTGCGGCTCGCCGAGGCCGAGCAGCTCCCCTTCCAGCGGGCGCACCTCGAAGCCCAACGGGCGCTGGCGCTGGAGGTGGCCATGGAGCTGGAGGACGCTCTGGATGCCTGGCAAGCCAGCGTGCTGCTGCTTCGGAGGTTGGGGCGCTCCGCCGAGGCGGAGTGCGTGCAGAGCCGGCGCGCCTGGACGCTGCGGCACCTGGGGCGGAACCCGGAGGCCCGGTCGGAGTGCCTCGCCGCGCTGCACGGTCGCCCCGAAGACCCCGGCCCCCTGCTGCGCTACTACACCGCCGTCTGCCTTGCGGGGATCGCGCTCGAGGAGGGGGATCTCGCCACCGCGATCCGCCACTGTGAGGCGGCCCAGCCGGCGGTGGACGAAGTGTTCGTTGCGTTCGGAGCCCACCTGCGGGCCCTCCACGCGGTCGCCCTCGGCCGCGCGGGTGGCGTGCCGGCTGGCGGTGATGGTGGCCACCTGGTTGCCGAAGACGTCGAGGTTCC
>ENA-OWNT01003416-OWNT01003416.1-seawater-metagenome-genome-assembly--contig:-NODE-3416-length-14990-cov-4.270838_pt1 | contig 14990 bp, 21 predicted proteins | sample MGYA00238136_ERZ651165 | MGnify/ENA primary metagenome ERZ651165 (study PRJEB26861, sample SAMN08777766) | seawater metagenome | isolation source: coastal seawater | place: USA: Florida | collected...
CGTTCGTTCGTTCGTTCGTTCGTTCGTTCGTTCGTTCGTTCGTTCGTTCGTTCGTTCGTTCGTTCGTTCGTTCGTTTTCTTCTTCGTCGTCGTCGTCGTTCGCTCGTTTTGTCTGCCGTTCGCCGTTGGTTGTCGTCGTCGTTCGTAGTCGTCGTCGTCGTTCGGGTTTTTTGTCGTCGTCGTCGTCGCCGTCCGTCGTCGTTGTCGTCGTTCGTTCGTTTTCTCTGCCGTTCGTTGTCGCCATTGTCGTTAGATTGTCGAAGCAATGGAATTGTTGTCGTCGCTGTCGTCGTCGTCGTTGTCGTTGTTAGATTGCACTGCAATGAAAAAAAGTTGTCTGCGGAAAAATGAACAATGAACAAGCAGCGCGAAACGACCAGCATCTTATAGTTAGTTGGCGCAACAGCTTTTTGGTACACTACCGATAAACGATCTTTCCAGGCTTTTCGTCGTAGTGAGGCGTGGCGATGCTTATCCACATGTCGCGCAGCATCCATTTGAGGGTGGCCTCGCCGCCGGCTGAAGAGTCGTAAGTCACACTGGCCGCGTCGCACGCCACTGCAATGTTGAACTGGTACAACTGCAGCGCGTAGTTTGGCTGTCCATGGCAGGGGCCACCGTCGTCAATAAGGACGCAGCTTTCTTGGGGAGTGAGGCCTTCGAACTCGTCGAGCCAGGCACCGGAGTGGCACGAGTCCATCCAAAGCCACAGTCGCTGGCTGATGTGCGCAGTGCGCCGCTTGCGCCACAACTTCATCACATCTCTAAGGCCCACGCCGCCGTCCGAAAACACCCACCTTCCGCTGCCCCTGTATCCGTGGCCGGAGTAGTAGATGTCGAATCGCGCAAACTTTTCTGCGTCCTCTTGGTTGAACAGGCGCTTGATCAGGTCTAACGCCTCGGACCGAGCAAACTTCGTACGGCACTCCTGCACGAACAGATGCTCGCTGCCGAGCCGACGTCGGAACACGCCGGCGACGTTGTCGACGTCTTTCCACACACCCGGCAAACCACCGCCGCCTCTGCGCTTGGAGATCTTCCCGGCGTTGGCCTTCGAATCTTCGGCGTCGCCAGGTGAGCCCAGCACCAGCAGCGACGTCTTGTAGCGTCGATCTTTCCAGTCAAAGCCGCCGCTGTCCCAGTCGACGCGCCTTGGTGCGGCTGCTGGTTGATCTTGCGCGTCCGGCGACGAAGAATGTGACACTCCCATGGTTGCTGTTTTAAACGAGTCAATCACACATCATACATGCATACATCGTGCTTGGTCGGTCACGCTTGTACATGCATCGTGCCAAGCCGAGGGACGATGAAGTTGTCGTCAAAAATTGTCTCGCGCCTTGTCACGCTACTAGTTTTTTTCTTCTTTCCCCCCAGATGTGTGTGTGTGTTTGTTCCGCTGTTCCGCTGTTCCATGTCGAAGTAAGTTGCTTTTGTGCGAAACGACTGAGATAACATCAACAGCAGCATTGTTGTCGACAATGACCGTTCACTGTGTTGATGAACATAAAGCACACGGCATCGCAAACGACTCTCGCAGCCAGCAATATCCGCGATCACCCTCACAACCACGACGATGACGGCGATGCCAACCACGAACAACCACCTCTCTCACCACTTTCACAATTATCAAAACCCTCTCAACCACAATGAAAGGCAACAACAGCTGCCAACGGCGACGGCAACAATAACAAACGACAGTGAGGTGACGACGACAGTTTCAGTAACGACAACCAACTGCGACACCAATGGCAACCAACTGCGGCAGCAATGACGATCATCGATGACGACGATGGCGACAACAACGACTACATGAGCCAACAACGACAACGACAACGAACGACGACAACCAACAATAACCACCACCAACGACGACGACGACAACCAACAATAACCACCAACGACGACGACGACGACGACGACGACGACGACAACGACGACGGCATTCGTTGGGAGGTCGTCGCCGTCCGCTTGTTGCTTCGCCGCAAAGCTGTTCGCTGTTGTTTCGTCGACTTGAAGTGCAGTACAAAGTATGCATCTTGCACAAAGTGCACAGAAGTCAACAACAAAGCAAATTGCAGTTCGTCGTTCGTCGTTCGTCGTTCGTCGTTCGTCGTTCGTCGTTCATCGTTCGTCGTTCGTCGTTCGTCGTTCGTCGTTCGTCGTTCGCCGTCCGTCGCCCGTTCGCTGCTCGTTGCTCGTTGCTCGTTGCTCGTTGCTCGTTGCTCGTTGCTGCGCCGGTTGCGGGTAGATGCTGGCGGTGTTCGGTCGATGTACGTTATGATATGAATCTTCTCCGTCGTCAGTCGCCTGTCGCCACTCTCTGTTATCTCGCGTCTCTTGTCTCTTGCCCCTTGCTACTGCATGTTGCGACGCTACGACGATGTTTGACAGTCGTCGTGAGAGTGTTGGCCATGGCATGGCAGTGGCGTGGATGCAGCTTGACAAGATTGTGGTGCTTTGTGGCACTGCTACTGGGTGCTATAGCTCGACGACATGTGCGCCTCGATACTGTGGGTGGACACACTGTCCCGCACAACATCGCCAATGCACTTCAATGAAACCGGCGCATTTTTTTAAAGTTGCCTTTCAAGAGGTTACTTCTTTGTGAGGGTGCGGCCAAGACGTCGGTAGTAGTTGACGCCCGCAATGTCGGGGGCGTGACATCGAAACTCACGAAGATGCAATACTGAGCGTGCTGTGCAAGCGCGTTGCAATCATTACTGACGAGGGCATTGCTCGCTGCTACATATTTTCTGCGGACAAATTACAGTCGTCTGCCCGCGTCGTGGGGTGGGTCATTTGAACAATGCCAGCGTTGAGGCTACCATACAGCCGAGTTCTCCACCTATGAGGCAGCACGTTGATCGTTGACATGGCACTCGTTCCCTACGATGGTGCCGCTGAGCACACGGCTGCGTCGGCGCGCGAGCTGGAGAAAGGGTGTTTTGACGAAGACGGATACTTTTGGGGCTACTTTTGGGAGTACTACTCCGAATATTTGGAGTTTGAGCCCGAATTTTGCCCTTGGGCGTTACATGCAGTGAATGGACTTCTGATGCGATGGCCTCAAGGCAGTGAGGAATATTTCGACTCGGCTACCAATACATATGAACTCCGTAGAGTTGCTAGCGTCTCGTGCGTTTCTCCCGATCCAGAGAAGCTGTTCTTCATTATCCTGCAGGGGCAAACCACTGACGCCAGAGACGTTGGCGACCAAAACCACCAAATTGACCTCACCTTGCAAGCTGACAGCGAGGTTGAGTGGTGGCAATGGGGCCGGCAGCTTAGTCGAGCGTTCGCGTTGCTCGAGCCATCGGGATTGTTTGCCTCCGTATATCAGGGCGACTTTGCGTCGCTAAAGAAAATGTTTCAATCCAATGGCACAGATCTGTGCCTGGTGCATCGTGATGTTTTCAAAAACACGCCTTTAATTATAGCCGCTGCCCTTGGCCGTGGGGAAATGCTCTCGTGGATGCTCAGTATCGCATCAAACCCGGTACGTGCTGCATTTACATACTATTTTGGCAGTTGCTTTGTGGTCACAACATCATCGCCATTCGACACTTGCGTTGAAACAGGCGCATTTATTTTCAGTCAACAGTCTCCAAGAGTCAGCAGTATTAGTAGCTGCGGTGCAAGGTCATGTTGAGTGCCTGAGGCTCATGTTACGGAGCATTCACAGTCACAGCAAGCAAAGAGCAGCGCAGAGAAAGCGCTTGCGCCGTGCGAACCGAGCACCAAAGCCGTCCCGAAGCTTTGAAGAGCAAAAGACCAGGTTGTGTGCAATCACCGGCATGTGTTACTGTGAATCAAAAGTTCTTGCGCTCAAGACATAATTTGCGAATTATGGCTGTAGATGTATTGAAGCTGCCATGTTCGCCGCGGCAAGGTACAATCAAACTCAGGCGCTGGACCTATTGTTGCAGAAAGGTGATGGTGACATTTATGCCATCAATGGCGAAGGCCAGACACTGGCCCACGTAGCTCTACAAGCCGGGGACAACAGCGACGTACTGGTGAGCTTGGCGCGTTGCTCCACGACCGTGCACGCGATATCGTAAACTTGCTTCGACCGCATATCCAACAGGCAATGATCAATACCATAGCCCCTGAACTCTTTGAGCTCGCTGACGACTATGGAAACACCGCTCTTCATTTTGCTGCGCATCGCGGGTGGGTACGGTCGGCAAACTTTCTGTTGCAGGTAAGACCTCTCTGAACTGCTTGACGTGAAAGAGTACTACATCATAACAAGGGTTGTGTTTCTCTAGTCAATGGTGAACCCGCACGTGGTGAATGGATGGGGAAGGACACCAATAGCCGTGGCTGTCGTCGAGCGGCAATCAGAGTACGTGTCGTCTGTTTGGTGTCGCCGGTTGCGTGCGTTAACCAATGCATGTTCACAGGTGTGTGGAAGCAATCTACCGATACGGAGACGACATTCGCGATGCAGCTCCAGCATATTCCGCTCGCAAAGTTTTCGAAGAAAGAACCATACAATTTAGCACAAGAATAGACTCGTCCGCCATGGTACCATCGCGTCAATCTGCAGGCTCAAAGTCTTCAAAAAAGGTCGACGTAGAAAAGGTATGAGTCGGCCAGTGCCTCTCAGTATCTGCTCCGTGCGACCAAACTCAAAGTGCAAGCTGGGTGCTTCCACGCAGGTGATGAAAGTATGGGATCAGTTTTTTCGCAACGCGATTTTTGGATTTGAGCCGCCTCCAGAGGATGACGATGACTACTATGCGCCTCAATACTGGTCCGCGGACGGGAAAACGCGTTATGTCGAGCCCATCAATCAGTCTCGGCAGGCAATGACGAACCATGAAGAACACGGCGATTGGCTCGAAAAGTTTGATGACGATGGCGAGGTGTATTACGAGAACCAGCGAACGGGAGATTTCCAATGGGTGGTTCCTGGCCGCCCTCAGTGGGAAGTGCAGCGAACGGTCGATCGCCGCCACCACTACTACTTCAATGTCATCACTGGTCGGTGCCTATGGCAACTGCATGAGTGGGAAGAAAAGACAGCCAACGGCATTCCATATTACTACAATGTCGTAACCGGCGAGTCAACTTGGGACGCGCCGCCGGAATGGAGTGCTAATGTTGCGGATGACTACGTGTGGGGGCAAGACGACAGCTTCATGCTCGAGGATGGAACACATTTTGCTGCATTCGAAGGAGCCCACGCGGGCTCCATGGAGGAAGATTCCTTAACTGCATTGCAGGCATCAATTGACGGCGCTGGGTCCAGCAATGAAGATTCTTGCACGTGGATTGTTGCATCTGAAGGAAGCAACACAGAATACTACTGGAATCAAGACACTGGCGAGAGCTCGTGGGAAACACCCTGGACTGGTTGGCTGCAACAGGTATGCTGGTTCTCTCTGTTAATTGGTGACAACGCTTCCTTCGTCTAATTGACTACGAGCTGACCTACTGATCGTGTGACACCATTTCCATGCAGAACGACGATCAAGGCAACGTTTATTACTACAATTTCTCAACAAGTGAAACATCGTGGGATCCGCCTGACAACGCGCCAAAAAGCGCATTAACCAGCTTCCATGACTCGGCTGAAATCCAAGCTCAATGGCACCGTCCCTCAAGCGGGTGCCTGGTGTACTTTGACCACGAGAATGACCTTTCATACTACGAAGATTGCGAGACTGGTGAAACCTTTTGGGAGCCGCCAAGATCTGACATTCAATTATGGGACGTGTGTGACAGCGGTGATGGGGAGTCATGGTATTACGTACCACGACAAGCGTTCAACTCATCGGGGCTCGATGCCGACGGCAATGCGTCTTGGACCAGTTTCTATGCTGTCGAAGGTAGCACAATATCTCCTGCCCACAACGTGCTGAAGGAAGCGAAGGTACATGCTGCAATGTACCGTTGCAACACTGTGAGTGTTCACAGTGTTGCAAATAACTTGTGTTTGTTATTGTGTGAACAGTTGACACACAAAGTACATCAAGACTCTGATGGCAGCCTTTGGTTACAGAGCGCCTACTCTGTCCGAAGCCAGGCTGTCGGACACGAGCTTGCGCAATCCGTGCAGAGCACCAACCCTATTCAAGAAGCGGCACAAGGAATTATTCGACGAGCCTCTAACACTCCATCTGCACCGCTCCCTCGAACACAGTGGGAGTATCCCGAGACCGGCTGGCTTTTGCAGTTCGACGAATCCACTGAACGCTACTATTATCTCAACGTTGAGACAGGGGTGAGATTCTCCACCACACGATGTGCTCCGCGTGCTGTCCCCTCGCTTGACATTGCCGTGCCAGTTGGCTTGCACAACTGAGCACTCAGTTTACTGTCATGTATGTCCGTTGTCTCAGGATACATGCTGGGAACTGGAAGACCCGTCCGCGGTTGTGTGGCAGTCTGAATTTGATGAAGCGCAAGGCGGCGCCGTTTACTACTCTCGTGTATCGTAGAACGTGCCACAAAGCAGCCATCCCCACCCATCACAGCGTATCTCTCTGCATTTTTTCGGTGCCAAATATAATTATTTCTACGCATGTGGTTGGTGCTTTCGAAATGCAAGAGATCAGCGTGTGCCATAACCACACGTTCATTTTGCACACATACTACGCCCCGCGACATCCAAGCGTCAGCACTGCTTCACCGAGATGTGCACGGACCCACGTCTTCATTCACTCCTTGGTCTCACAACCGCCGGACCACAACAACAGTCACCAACAGTGTGTACTTAGCGTATCTACGTCGCATTCAAGACAACGCAATGCAACGCAACACAACGCATTCACAAACCACCATCGTGGCCATGGACCGACGATGCCGCCAGAAGCTCTGCATTACGTTCGCCGTGTAGCCTCTGTGTAGCGTGACTGTGAGTGAGTGAGTGAGTGAGTGAGTGAGTGAGTGAGTGAGTGAGTGAATGAGTGAGTGAGTGCGATAGAGCGTGTTGGTGGTTAGAGGTTGGCAGCAGTTCGCCAACGCAACGCAACGAACACAACAACACTTACTTTGTCGTTGTCGCTGCCATCATCGTCGTCGTCGTCGTCCTCGTCCTCGTCCTCGTCCTCGTCCTCGTCGTCGTCGTCGTCGTCGTTGTCGGTGTCGTTGTCGGTATGGCTTTCGGAAAGGAACGACGCTTCTGTGGGGGCATTGGTTAGTTTAGGAGCGCTGAGTACTGAGTACGAGTACGGTAGCCGTGCGTTCTTGCTTTTGAAAAGTGCGGCGCGTGGGTGGAAACGATGTGGCCGAGGAGATTCAAACGATTGTAACTTGCCCATCGACCGAGCGTGTCTAACCTTGCCGCGGAAGTGTCGACAGTCTGTTGTTGCTGTGTCGTCAGAACGCATTTGTCTGTGCTTACTTTAATTCCTGTTTTGTTTTCTTTCGTTTGCAAGAGGTTTAAGGTGACACGCCACGCAGTGCGAGAGTGGTTCTGATATAGAGAAGTCAGATGTGTAGCAAAGTGCAACACGAAACTTAAAGCGGCGTTCTCAACTGTCCCGTGTGTTTCGTGGACGCACTGACAGCAACGCCCACGGACCAATCGACCCGCTGCCGTGTCGAACTTGTGCAGTGTATTGACCTTCACTCGTGTCGGTAGTGATGTCGAGTCGCACCGTGACCATTGCTGTCGAAGGATGCGCGCACGGCGAGCTGGATGGAATTTATGCGTCTCTTGCCGAAACGGAGAAGCGCACCGGCAAAAAGGTTGATTTGTTGATTTGTTGTGGTGACTTTCAAGCCGTAAGAAACCTTGTCGATTTACACAGCATGGCCTGCCCTATCAAATTTTTGTCAATGAACTCATTCTACAAATACTACAGCGGCGAAAAGAAAGCACCGGTGCTCACCCTCTTCGTCGGCGGCAATCACGAAGCTTCGAACCACTTGCAGGAAATATATCACGGTGGATGGGTTGCACCCAACATTTACTATCTTGGAGGCTCAGGGGTCGTGAATTTTGGAGGCATTCGCATTGCAGGAATCTCCGGTATCTACAAAAGCGGAGACTACCGCAAAGGTATTTACGAGCGGATTCCGTACGACCGTGGAAGCATTCGGTCAGTGTTCCACACGCGCGAGGTGGACACATTCAAGTTAGCACAAGTGTCCGGGCCGATCGATGTGTTCATTTCCCACGATTGGCCTCGCGGTGTAACTCGTTTCGGTGACGAGCGTAGCCTGCTGCGCCGAAAACCATTCTTCAGGGAGGAGGTACATTTCCGCGCGTGCCGCCAGCCATCGCCCGCCCGAGTGATGATTTGTACTTCGTTGTGTGCGTAGATCCAACGAAATGAACTTGGTAGCGTCGCTGGCGAGTTCCTGTTGCATCATCTACAGCCCAACTTTTGGTTTTCAGCGCACCTTCATGTCAAATTTGCTGCCTTGGTGAACCATGGCCCTCCGCCACCCCCGCCTCCAGCCGCGACCACCGGCTTAGTTGGCGGAGGAATCCATGAAGTCATGCACGGTGCAGTAAGTGATGACAACGAAATTGACCTCGACGCGGCGCTGGGTGATGATTTGGACAGTGGCCCCGCCACCACCACCACCACGTCGGATCCTGCCGCACAGAGCTCGCCTGACGTCGACGATAACGAAATCAACATCGATGACGATGAGGCGCCCTCCGTCACGACACTGAAGGTGGATGGCTCCGAATCCGGCGCAAAGGTTCCAAACCATCCGCCGCCCGCCGAACCGAGTAAAGCACAACAACCGATGTCCCCGACTGCGACAGCTGGCACCCCAATCGGCAGAGTAACAAAGTTTTTAGCATTGGATAAGTGTGCCCATAGGCGTCACTTCCTACAAATTTTGGAATTACCAGCGACGAGCGAAACACTGCCCACCTCGGAGCCAGTGCTGTGCTATGACGCGGAGTGGCTTGCGATACTTCGAAGAACGCATTGCTTGCTGTCGACAGCGGTTCGAATCTCAAGCTTTTCCTGTATTTCCGTTTCGTGCGCCACGACTTCAGCAACGTGTTTGTTTGTTCACATATTAGGTCCGCCCGGGCGCGATTCCGAAGGAAAACTTTAAGCCAAGCCCTGCGGAGATAGAGGCAGTTAAGCAGGAGGCAGCAAGTCGTCTTGGCAATACGTCTAGCGAGACACCGCTGAAAATTCCACACAACTTTGAGCAGACAGCTTCAAGTTATGTGGCAGGTGACGCAAGAGTAAGTTTTGTTGAAGCAGCAATAAAATTTCAGCCGAAGCATTGACATTTGCTTGCTTCTTCGAACAACAGGCTATCAGAGTAAGGCCTCCGCAACATGAGTTTGAGGCCGCCCGACGTGGAAGTCCTCAAACAGATGCTTTCCTTCACCTGCTCGACCTTCCCCATGCCGTGACAATACCGTTTCGTCGAGAACCTACGCAGGCAGAATCTGCACGAAAGCTGATTCCGGTGCAGGTGCTGATGAATACCGGTCTCGGAGCCGCTGCCGCAGAAATCGCGGCGGACGAGAATGAAATCAGTTTGGACAACGTCGACGCGGAACCTGGAGAAACCGAGACGAGCACTGCCCCTGCCGCTGCAGGCAATGAATCAGGTATCGAAGCCGAAGACGAAAACGAAATAGATATTGACATATAAAAACAAAGTAAGACAGACAGAGATATTTGATAAGTGTTTGTGACTGATTTGTGACTTTTCAACAGAGAACTACGTGGTGTTATGAACAAACGCGCTGCTGCCGCGAAGTGCGGACACTGCGTAGCTCGACAGATGCTCAGTGTAATTATTTATTGCCCGGCGTTCTGTGCAAACTTCTGCAGCAACTGCAGATACTGCGACGCCTCACCCGTCTTGCGGACGAAGGTGATGCAGCCTTTCAGCTCGGCGTTGGGTTTTTCAATTTCGACAATGATCCGCACGACACCTGTGTGGCCCATGCGAATAGCAACTTGAATTTGAACGTAGTGTGCCGCTTTAGTGGTTTTGGTCAAATCGTCGATGTCGCTGGTGTATCTGCACACCATTGGACAATGAGGGAACACAGAACACGTCCGCCAATCCACGATACGATTTACGAACCCAAGTTCTGACACGACTTTGCGGATAGACGCCCGCATGACGCCGGCCACTTGCGCCATGTACTCTTCCTGTGTAACCTTAGCCCCCTCACCGGCAGCATAGGGCCTAAGCAGAGCATATTATTGATCACGCGCTGGCCCCTGACTATAACCCTATCAGCACTCCACAGCGGATACTCACCAAGCAACCATGTTCTTGGTTTTGCCATAGCCTTGGATGCGTTTCTGCATTTCCTTCTCAAAGGCCTGTATGTGCACACCCAGCAGCGCAAGGAGTGAGGAATCCAACCTTGCCAGCACACGGAGGGATTATTGCTACACACCTGATTGGAATCTCCTTCCGTGGTACCTCGCTGAGACAGCCAACGCAATTCTGGCTTGGCATCTCGAGATCCCCGCACTGCGTTGATCAATTCCGCCAAAGTTGGGCGCTTGTGGAAGTCGCAGACAAGAAGTGCGTTCAAAAACTCGCGCTCTCCAGCTCCAAAATCTTCCGTCTAAGTGCAACAAGTTACGCGTCAACGTCGAAAGCTACACATGAACACTCCGCCGGACACGCCAGCTGCGCGCATCACACACTCACCCGGTATGCTGCTGTCCAATCAATTTTTGAATACTTCCCGCCCGGCAAAATGTTCTTATGCCAGCGTTCCCATCGCTTCCACCATTTGTCATTTGCGCGAACAGAATCTGATCAACGCAAGCGGGTGGGTGAACAAGTCATGCACTGACTCGGATCTGAAGCCAAACAGGACGATCACGAACCGGTGGCTTCGTTGAAGTCATTGATGGACGTTTTGAGCACATGGCTGTCAAGCACTCCAAGACACGTGCGCAACTGGAAGTGAATGCAGGCAATGGACCAAATGTCTGACTTCTCACAATCGTACAGTCCTTGTGGCATCTTATTTTCATAGTAACCCGTGACTTCGGGCGCCATTGTGTTTTCGGATCCAAGCACCGTCATCTGCGTAATGTAGGGCACCACACACACAAAGTAAGGCGCCTTGTTAAAACGTCACAAAAGAACATGCAAGTACGCGACTTGGTGCCAACCTCGCGGAAGGTGGTGCCTCCTTCTAAATCCTTGATGTTGCCAATGTCACCGAGAACCATCTGTCCAAACTTATTGAAGAGCAGGTTCTCGGCTTTGAGATCGCGGTGAAGGTATCCGTGCTCTCTCAGCGTTGCCATCGCCTCAATTACCATGATAGTCAGCCGTCTCGCGTGATTTGCTGTGTAAACCAGCGGCCGTTGCGTGCCCTGACTCGAAACGACGATGCTGTCGAACAGGTCACCGTTTTCGGCGAGTTCCATGATGATCAGCTCGGCCTGCGAGTTGATGTAAGGCGCCATGTCGCACAACGCCAAATAGTAAATGATGCGGCCGCTATCGAACAACTTCTGTGGGAGTTTGCGAGCTTTCTTGAACTCAGCACTGTTGCCTCGAACTTTGCGATTCTCTTTAAACATGAACTTCATGGCAACTTGAAGGGAGCTGTCGGCAATAGACGCTTTGAATACCAACCCAAATCGGCCGTATCCCAGAATCTCCGTGCACGTCACCTTGTAGCCATCAATAAGGACCGAGAACACGCGTCCTGAATTCAGGAAACGTGGGTACAAGTCATGCTTGATCTCCGAATTCTGCTGGAATTCCCGGAGCAACATCGTGGATCGACGATCGAATGGCTGAGTGCCGATCTCGACTGTGCGGCCGATCAAGTCTGGCGTAATGTACGGCACGCGGCCGTCATGGCCGTGCTCACGCCACGGATTCTTAATGCGATCTGCGGACGGTGAGGTCACGGTCCCAGCCGCTTCCGGTATTTGGACAGCGTCGTCGGCAGAGGAAGAAACAGCCGGCGTCCCCGGGTCTTGTGTCGCAGGGTCTTGGGACATTGTACCACGGGCGGCGCGGTTGGACGGGCACGGCGTGAAACTGCCTTTGGTGTTGAAGTACTAGCTGCACACACAAAAGCAACCCAGAATATTTTTGCGCAATGATTTCCTTTTTGTTCTAATTTGGCGCGGCTTCCGGAACGCAGATCCATTCGTCGTTACGACACGAACGGACGAGCGCACACAAGAGGATAAGTTGTGTGCAACACCAAGTCCAATGCGAAACGCTGATGAGCAGCCACTGTTTGGTACTGCTCAAGAAAGCAGCAATCTCGTCAACGCTGCAGCTCACGTCACAAGTTCGTCGCATGTTCTTTGTCCAACAACTTCGTACCGCAACCCCGTTCATTCGCACAACAATAACGACGACGACGACGACGACGACGACGGTTCGCGGACCAACAAACAGGACAGGCACACCGACAGACAGACAGACGGACAGACAGAGAAGCGGAGCAAGCAACAACCTGGCGACGGTCGAAGACGGCGATATGGAATATCAAGGCAACACACAGGACAAGAACAGACAAGATGAACAACGAACGCACAAACAAACACATACAACAAGCTACCAAACTTGCCGCTTCGCGCGAGTTCGTACACTTTATGTACACCAGCACCACCATTCCACTCCAGTGACGTGGGGCGGTCATCGAACGAACGTCCAAGCACAAACAACAAACAACGAACGACGACGACGACGACCACAACGACGACCACAACGACGACGACGACGACGATGTACAGAAAGTGTACGACGTTGGTTTGACTGACTGACTGACTGACTGACTGACTGAGAGTGAACGAACGCTGAAGGGAGGGAGGCCGAGCGAACACTATCGAATTCGGTGGCGAGCGGCTTTGGTGAGCGGTAACGAAGTTTGTTCGTTTGTTCGTTCGTTTGTTCGTTCGTTTGTTTGTTCACACAACGAAATTTGTGACGAACGACTTCGTTTGCGTACTGACTACACTTACTTACGTTGTGACGGCGGGGGGGGAGTGGATCGGGTGGTCGATGAAGCTGCTGCAGCGAACGTGTCATAGAAGTGGGGACGCTGGACGGTGGCGGGGTCACTGCAAAGGTAGGAAGCTCTCTCTAAACTTACTTTCGTGATGAGTCGCAGATGTCAACGTTTTGTAGTCCGGCAGGTTCCCCAGGATAGACAGGAGTTTGGCGACGAAGACACGGACACACTGTGCTGTCTGGAATTGAGTGTGTGTGTGTGCTGCCGCTGCGCGTGTGCGCGTGTGCGCGTGTGCGCGTGTGCGCGTGTGCGCATGGTGTGAGGGGATTGTCGAACACTGGACCAACGGCCGCGTGGATCAAAGCATCGGCGAAGTGATGGATGGATCTTGGGACGATTACAAGCGCTGGTGTCACGTCACGGTCGTTGTTTTTCGCGAACGCAAATACTGAAGAGAAAGAAAAAACTATCAAAGTGCGTCTCGCTTGGATTAGAGCAAGGGAGCGCGCACGTCCTCGTCAAAGTTGATTGCAAGTCATTTCACTGACTGTCCCAAACATGGGAGGCACGTAGAGAAGGGCACACTGATCGACGATGCCACAGTCTCGACGTCGACACGTTTCGGATGTAGTTCCCAAGAATAGTTCGGCCGATGGCGGAGCACCCAAAAGGTCCCGCCTGGGAGGCAGTGGAAATTGCTGCACAGACAACGTATGTACGGAACGACTTCGCAACGAGGAGAATGCCGGCGGAGATGAGAATGCACAGGCAGGATCGACCTCGAGCAGCAAAAAAATGGCCCGAGCGGCATCTGGCATCGTGCGCAGAGCATGGTTCGTTCAGCAAGTTAACGACTCCACCGTGGCTGGAGCAGAAGGATTTCCCAACCACACGCTCGTGTTGAACAACTACAAGCGGCAGCCTGAAGTACTCGGGACGGGAACCTTCTCAACCGTCTTCGCTGCACGAGTGATATCGAAGGTGAATATCCCTGGCGCCGACAACGGAATGCCTGTCGCCGTCAAAGAGATGCCCTTGAGCCGCCGCGGAACTGCAGACGTTGCAGATATCGAGATAAAGGCACTAGCGGCCTGTGCTTCGCAGCGAGGCGTTATCAACTTGTTCTACGTTGATATCATTGAGCAGGCGCAAGGCCAAGCGAGTCCCGGCGACGAGCAAGGTGACCCGCCCGCTCCGGAGCAAATCCTTCGACTTGTGCTTGAGCTGTGTCATAGCGACGATTTGTACTGCACTATCCAGCGTCATGGACCTTTGGAACCAGCCGTGGCTCGTCAGCGAACCGTTGAGCTTGCGGACACCATCCAATGGTTACATGACAACAACATCGCCCATTTAGACATCAAGTTAGAAAATTTAGCAATGGCCAGAGACAACAAGACGCTCAAGTTGCTCGATTTCGGTCACGCCCTTCTGTGGGGCAGCCGGCATGGATACGCCGACTTTGATTCTTCCAATTGGGCGAACTCCTTGGCACCAACGACACTGGACTGTGCTGATCAAGCCCCGCCTCCAAACTCCAGCCCGTTGTGCATGCGTTTGTCTGGCACAGAGCGGTACCGTGCCCCAGAGGTACAAATGACAGAACACAACCATGGTTGCGACCCTGGCAGCGACTCCGCGCCGTCCGCCCCCCACAGCGGAAGCAAGTCCAACCAAGAATCAACCCAGGCCCGTCGTTATTGCTATGATGCCCGAGTTGCTGACACGTGGAGTCTGGCCGTATTATTTTTCGAGTTGCGCCGGGGTTACCCACCATACGAGAGGCACTGCACGTCCAAAAGTGACCCACGCTTCGATGCTTACTTCTGCGCCATGGCTGGGAACCAATGGGCACGGATCTGGCGCAACCACGACAAAATCAAACCTCGAAATTCAATCCCACAAGCGCAATACACCTTGACCAGTTCAGAAAAACGAGTCTTTGAGCAAAGCTTCCGAATGGAAGCACATCGCAGGCCAACGTTGCATGAATTCAGGACGAAGGTTGCTGCATTGGATGCTGCAACAAGTGATGCCGAGACCGATCGCGCCATGCAAGCCCCGTCGACGTGATGCATTGACGTTGCGTCGT
>ENA-OWNT01003417-OWNT01003417.1-seawater-metagenome-genome-assembly--contig:-NODE-3417-length-14980-cov-4.062471_pt1 | contig 14980 bp, 17 predicted proteins | sample MGYA00238136_ERZ651165 | MGnify/ENA primary metagenome ERZ651165 (study PRJEB26861, sample SAMN08777766) | seawater metagenome | isolation source: coastal seawater | place: USA: Florida | collected...
GTTCGTTTGCTCTGTTCGCGTTTGTTTGCTCTGTTCGCGTTTGTTTGCTCTGTTTGCGTTTGTGTGTTTGTTTCTTTTTGTCTGTGTTTCTTTCTTTCGTTGTTTTGCGTGGATTCTCTTCCAAGTTTTGTCAGCTAGCGCTTGTTCACCGCGGATGCAAGACTGTCTTTGCCCCGCAGGGTCGGGACCGTTCGATGTCGCGTGAACGACGAACGGCAGCTTCTGACTCGACAGAGCGCAGCGCATCGCCAATCATTGTTCGACGTTGTGCACCGGCGCTGCCACGAGACAGTGTCCGAGTGTCGGCGACCATGAATACGCAATCAATTACATGAACAAACGAGCGGGTCGACCCAAGCATGCACTCATCGCGAGGGAAAGACATCGATGCATGCCCTACAACACACGCATGCATGCAGAGCGACTTCGTGGGTAAACGGCATCGTGAACCAGCGACCGGCCGCGTCTAAGACAGATGCCCGTGCACGAGTGAGTTGGGAACAAAGGGAAACTGTGGAACGAACGAAGGAGCGACGTTGCGACGAACGAAGGAACGAACGAAGGAACGAAGGAACGAAGGAACGATTGAAATTGGGAGCGAACGACGGAACAAACGAATGAACAATGTTTGGAACAAACGAACGGACGGACGGACGGACGAACGAACGAACGAACGAACGGACGAACGAACGAACGAACGAACGAACGGCGAACCTTTGCTGAAATGACACACAACACTTCTATACTGCTTTACACAATACTACTAGTACTTCCTATAGTACTATCAGTACACTGTTGTCTGAATTGATAAAGTTTGTTTGTTACTTTGTTGTTGATGGAAAGCTGCAAAAATAAAAAAAATCATGGTCGTGACAGTACAGATGGTGGATGAATGCAAGTGACAGTACAGAAAATGAAAACTAAGATAGTGAATAATCGAGCAGAAAAATGTAAAAAGCAAAAAGTCAATCAGTCAGTCAGTCAGTCAGTCAGTCAATCAGTCAGGCACTCTCAGCTCTCCGTCGTCGCTTCGATGGCACTTCGTCGAACCTTTTGGTGACAACGAACGACGAACGACGAACGACGAACGACGAACGACGAACAACGAACGACGAACGACGAACGACGAACGACGAACGACGACGACGACGACGACGACGACGAACGAGGTCAACATTCAGTGAGCGAGTGAGTGAGTGAGTGAGTGAGTGATTGTGCGGGGTGGTGAGTTTTGACCAGAGTAATGTACATGAAGGTTCTAAATGTATTATTTGACACGCACAAACGATGCTAATCGTCAGTTGACTCACACTTCAGGTACCTTCATAATAGTTGAGCATGATCCATGAACGCAGCTTTGTACGGAGGCGGGAGATCTTCGCGGAACAGAGCCGCTGACTGCAGACATGTGCATACTTTTTGAAAAAGGGTATGTGCGATTAAATTTAAGGGTGTAAACAGTGAAGTTGACCACAAAATACAACAAATAGAGTAAATCACAATCCGGAATGCAACCTCAGTAGCCATGTACTCCGCGGCGCCGCTTCACAGGATGAGTTCATGAGCGCTCTACAATAAAATGGGTCGAATTGATTAATTGTAAAGGTATCACTGCATAAACAGAGTGTATTGGAAAACGTAAGCGGTCGTTGAATGTGAATACAACACCAAAATAGTCATGAACCAATTTTCTGAGCGTATGTGTGCTACATGGGTCACAGTCGTGTCAATAAAGGTTCTGCAGGTGTCGTATGCATAGAAAAGAAAGAAGAGGGTTGAACAGCTGGATGAGTAACCGTTGTGACCATACTATTTTAAACCCCAGCGAAGGCGGGCTTTCGTTCGTTTGTTCGTTTGTTCGTTTGTTCATTCGTTTCCGTTCGTTTGTTCGTTCGTTCGTTCGTTCGTTCGTTCGTCGTTCGTTCGTTCGTTCGTTCGTTCGTTCGTTTGCTCGTTTGTTCGTTCGTTCGTTCGTTCGTTGTCCGCCTTGTTGGCAACAGTTTCTTGCGGGCTTGCTTTCCCCCGTCACCGTCGTTACACACGCCGGAGTGTCTTGTTGTGACGGAGAGGATCATACACAGATGGCCGGTGTGACCGAGGTTCCCCCCATCCTTATTGACGTCTCTGGTCTGCTCTTCCACTTGGGCTCGGTCGGTCAACGTGTGATGGTCGTGGAGTGGTGGAATGTGATGCGATGCGTGTGCCACGAAGTCGCAGGCAGTTATTTGCAGGTCCATGTCTGCGGTTTGATGTGAACGTCTTGTTTGCGCGTTTGAAAGTCAAAATGCTGCATGTGTGTGTGTCGTGTTGGCGGGCAAGCACGTGAATGAATTGGACGGGAAGGAGGAAACGTAACAGCATGGTGGGAAGGAGGAGGAGGAGGAGGAGGTCTACTCGTTGTGTTGTAGAAGGTCGCCCACAACAGCAACAGCAGGTCGTGACAGCACACCACCGCATCTGACCAAAGTAGCCGAAGTCTTTCGTGCACATCATGGGGTATTGGTTGTGTGTGCCACGGCACCACGAATGGATATCGGCCATTTCTAAATCGAACCCTCAATCATCTCGTTCGAGCAGCACCGTCTCTTTCTTGATCTTCGTTGTCGAGGTGGGCGTGCTTTTGTTTGTCTTGTTTTGTTGCCTGTGTTGTGTTTGCCTGTGTTTTTGCAAACGTGTAACTCTCCACTTGCTATTTTTCGTCGGCAACCTACCTGTACGTGGCTTTGGTGCAAGCCTTCGCAAGGCTACCTTGCACGAATTACGGAAGCTGCAATACTCCCCTGCGAGCAGCGCCACAATGAACAGTCTTATTTCTCCACAGAAACAACTGGGCATGGGTCTGATTTTCTTCGGGCTTTTGTTTTTGTTCCTTGGCGTGATATTGTTCTTTGACCGCTTCCTCTTGGCGGTCGGCAACCTTCTTTTCTTGTCCAGTTTCCCCGTGTTGATCGGTGTGACCCCGGCCATCAACTTCTTCAACCCATTTTACGGTGGGGACGGCCGCTTCAAGGGCAAGAAACTCGTCGGCACTGTGTTGTTCTTCCTTGGCTTCTTCCTTGTTTGCTTCCTCGGGTAAGCCAAACGTTTCCACCGAGAAACTTGTTCATTGGTGGTGTTGTTGTATTCATGGTGTTGTGTTCTAATCGGGTCCTCCGTGCTTCGGTGGTTTGCTGCAGATGGACGAAGATAGGCTTCTTGATTCAGTTGTGCGGAGCGGTCCCACTGTTCCAAAACTTGGATTTCCTCCGCATTCTGCGCTCAATACCGTTTGTTTCCCAGGCGCTGAACTACATTCCTTATTTTGGAGCAGAGAAAACAGCCGGCTCGAATGTGTAGGTTTGCAAATTCCGCAGCGCGGTGTTGAGGTTCGCTCCGCCACGACGCGGCAGCCTCGTAAATGTTAGTTAGTTTTATGTCATCAGTCTTCTGGAGCTCCAATCACGACACGCCTTGTTGAAAGTGATTTGCCAGAAACTTATTTCTTCATCACTGCGTGATGTACGTCTCCTCCGACCGTATTTGACAATGCTGCTCTGACATACAACTTTTTCCTCAACGACGCAAAGCGTCCACCGCACCAATTGCACTTGGGGCCGTGGGAGCTGCCACAACATAGCCAATAGACTCCAGTAGCCATAGCCTGCCACGTGAGTTTTGCCTGTCTGTCACGACGAGGTTGTATGCATACTCGAGTGCAGTACTGGAGTACTGTATGTCACCACAATGCCAGCATTCTCGCAACGGGCGACGGCGTCCTCAATGCATGACGAGAGAAAGAGAGGCCGGCGGTCACGTCATACCATCGACGACCCAACAACCAACATGACCAACATCCACAACATCCACAACAACAAACAACAAACAACACACGCGTCGATTCATCTCAAACTTGTGTTCAACGACGTATATGGGTACTCGGGGTATAAATGCATTTAACTACCCTCATTGAACAAAACTATTAGTGCAGTACCGTTACTTTCACCCATCTTGACCCTTGTAGCAGGAATATGTACGTTTCAGCGTTCCGTCAGTCAGTCAGTCCGTCAGTCGTTGTGGCAGTTGTTGCAACTCACTCACTCACAAACCATTGCAACTGAACAAAATCAACAAGCAACAATCAACAGATTTTCAGTGAGTAAAATTAAGGTTTTGATTCAGTGTTCTTTCAGCTTTGCATAATGCTACACTTTGGAACTGCACATTAGATTGGAATTTGGAGTTGCGGAGTCCAGCAACGGAAACGGGCGAAGAGCGAAGACTGCGAAAACTGCAGTGGGATGCATACATACATACATATCCGCAACTGGTATTCTACCGTTTCACATAGTCATACATTGTGGAAAACATCGTAATGTCAAATAAGGATATACTCCGACCTGCGTCTGGGGAGTGGTTGGTGGTTGGTTTTTGGTGGTTGCGTCACTCACTCCGCTCGCTCACACTCGCTCGCTCACGGCAGTCGGCTTCAACAACTTCAGCGTTGGAAGGTCAGCGACTCTGCGTGTCCAACCAGTTCGTTCGTTCGTTCGTTCGTTCGTTCATTCGTTGGCGGCTGCCCACACATTGTGGCGATGAGTCGTCGGGGAGAGGACGAGGACGAGAGTGTGAGACGGCGTGGTCGACGGATGGTGTCATTGGTGGTGCCATGGGTGGTGGCGGCGGATCTGTTTTTATTTGAAGGAGCACGGGGAGTGAGGAGGAGGTGGCCGGCTGTTGGTTCGGAGGCTGATGTGGCACATGCGCAAAAAAATTCACTGACCGCGAAAATTTTGGGGGTGGCCATAACGACGAAAACGCCGAATGGACCACAGAGAAAGGAAATGAATGTACTTGTGAAAGCATTATAGCTGATTGCGTGGAACTAGACATAATCGCAGACTGATTGGGTTTGCAAGTGTGATTGAGAGGGAAGCTTCGCTGAAAATTGTAGCGCAGTGGCACAATACTAAAAGACCCGCTTGCGCAAGACGCGAGATAGACGAAGAATTTCAGTTTCATTTTATAAAAGTCCGTGACAATGGGAGCAGCATTTCGCAAAATGTTCCAGCAGCTGTTCAGCAAGAAGCTTGAAGCCGTGGTTGTCGGACTTGACAACAGTGGCAAAACTACATTGTTGTCGGTGCTCGCGGACGGCGAGCCGACAGAAACAGCCCCCACAGTCGGTTTGAATGTCAAGACCATGCAGAAAGGAAAGGTCACAATGAAGTGCTGGGACATTGGAGGGCAAGCGAAATTCCGCAGTGAGTGGCCAAGATACACAAAAGGGTGTGACGCCATTCTCTTTGTCGTTGACGCAGCTAATTTTGAGAGGTGCGCATCGGTTCCGCGTGCTAGCCCGTGGGCACGGAATATACGCCCTGAAGCGCACGCAACTGAATTTTTTGCTGTTCATTGGCAGGATGTCTGAAGCACGAAAAGAGCTACATCGCTTGTTAGAACACCCTGGACTCTCCACCACCCCTGTGCTAGTTCTTGCAAACAAGATTGATTTGCAGCCCCATGTGGTACGGTGTTTGTTATATTGCAGCGACGTCGGTGCTGTGTTCGTTGGTCTCACTGTCGTTCTCGCTTCACAGTCCGAAGTAGAATTGATCAAAGAACTCAACCTAGATTACATTGTTGACAACCCGTACGTTTGACATGAGCCTTTTACGCGTTTTGTCGATCGTCTCATCCTGATGTATGATTGTCACATAGATGGCTAGTTGTGCCGTGCTCAGCCCTGCGAGTGATAAACATCGATCAGGTGCTCGATTGGCTCATCGCACAAAGCAAGTGAGGTGTTGCTCTTTCACGGTACAACACGTTGCAACAGAATTAGATGTGCATTCCATTAAACTTTTAGAACCCATGCCAAAAACTAAAGAAGCAAGAGGGCTGTAGACAATACGAAAGTTGGAACCGTCGGAGTTATCACATGATTTTGTGGCGTCGAATCTACCATTTCGCGGCGCACTCAGCGGCGTCGACGCGAACCCCTGGCCCCACCAGCACCGGCAACTTTGAGTTTGGGCACTTTAAAGGCTTCAAGGAAGCTCCCAAACATAGACGATGTGGATCTCCGACTGTTCACCTACATTGTGCATGCAGAAGGCCATGTGGTAAGCATATAAAGCCATATCAAGCGCTGACTGCAGCACAACTACTTACATCAACCGTCGAAGACGACCCGATGGAAAACCGATCTCCCGACACCCGACTCTGGCTGCCCGTTCCGATGGGAGAAGCATCGATATTGCCCAAGGTGGCTGGAATAGCTCCAGAAGCAGATGGCGCCGGGAACTAAGACCACAACAAGTCAAGCAAATATGAGTGGGAAAGGTTGACTGTGATGGTGGACAGACGGGTCGCGCACCTTCTTCGCGACCGCCGCTTTTGTCAACCGGCTTGTTGCATTATTCTTCGAGGAAGGCTTGAGAACACCTTGTGAGGTGGCCTTGGAAGAAGTCGGTTTCTTCGCTCGTTTTGCTTTCTTGGCGGGTGCAGCCTTCTTCTTCGCGGCTGGCGCTGCGAAGGCGGGTTCGTTGCCGGCATCATCAAACCTGTCAAACCCACATGAACAAAGTCAATGTCGCCTGCAAACTCCCTTTCGAACACGTGCGGGCGCGAAAAACGTTGACATACATGGCCAGCCAGTCAAGCTCTTCATCGTCATTCTTTGGGGATGGCGCGGCTTTGCGCTTCGGGACTTTCTTGGCAGGGGCCTTCTTGGCCGGAGCCTTCTTGGCAGGGACCTTTCTGACGGGTTTCTTGGACTGGACCGGGGCGCTGATGTTGGCGACCGTGTCATCTTCTTCGTCGTCCGATGCTCCGACAGCAAAAGCCGAGTTCGCGCTGTACTTGCCCTGTTGAGTTTTCTTCGCTTTCTTTTGAGGCGCCTTCTTTGCAGTGCTTCGCTTTGAAGGTTTTGACGGCTGCTTCTTCTCCGCCGCCGGTGCTGTTACTCCGGCGATGCGATCCTCTAGAGCCTGGATCTTATTGTCGAGGCTCTGGCGGCGCACAAATTTCGAGTTTGATGAGCTAGACTGCGCAAAAGTGTCGCGCATGCCTTCAATGGAGCTAGCCAGAGTGGCGTGAGACTGCAGGGCGGTGTGCAAGTCGCTGAGCCTCGCTTCGTAACTCTCCTTCAGTCGTTCCACCTCAATGTTGTGAGCTTGGCGTTGTGACTCCAAGTCGGCCTCAATCTTCGCTTTTTCTGCCTCCGTGGCAGACGCTTCGTCGTGGACTTCCTCGAGCTGGAATTGAAGCTGCTGTTGCTTGCGCTTGATGTCGTGCAACGAAGACAGCAGTTTGTCAGTGGGCTTGAAAACGTCAGTGAGCAGCGCGTACAACTGATCAATATTCGCCTGCTTCTGCATGTTGTCTGCTTCAAGAGACTCGACCTGTCTCTGCAAGCGGATGACCTCCAAGCGATCAGCTCGCGCGCTGCAGCTTAACACCAATCTGTCGGCACGCTCGCTCGTGTATCGACTTTGAAGTCGGTCAAGCGCAGCCTGCTTAGCGTTAACAAGACGCAAGGTTTTCGTGCGACTGTCCTCTGCCCGCTCTTTGCTGTCCCGCTTCGCCGCAGCAAGCGCACCGGAGAGCTCGTTGATTTGGTCTTGCAGATCTCGGTTCACGTCAGTCAGCGTTTCTCGTTGCTTTTGGACAACACCAAGCTTGTCAAATAGCTCGGGGTCGGCAAAACTTTTGGCCTTGCGCAACTCAACCTCCATGCGGTCGTATTTGATCTGCAGGATCTCGCGCTTCTTCTGTGACGCTTGGAGTTTGTTGAAGAGATCAGGGTCAGCGAAGCTCTGTGCCTTGCGCAATTCGGCTTCGAGCGACGCGATTTTGGCTTCCATCGCCGCTTGGTCCATGTTGACCAACCTCAATGGGATGAACTGGACGCTCTGGGACTACGTCTGATTTTAAACTTGGCTTCAAACACGCACGGTGGGCTGGAGTCCGAAAATGCACAACAGAAATGCCGCCAATTGCCACGCCAAGCGCAAAAATAGTGCGAGTGCTTTGCGCTGAGTGTAGCGCCGGTGAATGTTGTTGCTGGCGTTGGTTGCGGAATGTGGTGCCTTCCCTATTTGTGCGAGTGCCACACCAACACAATGACGACTGCGAGGTTCTATCTTCGGTGCAACGTGCTTGGTTCACTTTCTATGGATCTGCTCTACGCTCGCCACCTCTAACATCTGTCCCGCGTGCCAAGCCAAGTTGATTGCAACTACTATTTGGAGCCGAGCGAGATCACGCGGAGGACAGATTGCGCGCACTCTCGCGCTTCCACGTTAGCCGCAGTCAAGTGTAAAAAACTTTGCACCCGCCACCGTCGCGGACGTGACACGGCTTCTGGCCATAGCACACTACCTCGCATGACGCTTGGCAATGTGCCATGCTCTGGCAATGTCGCAATCGGTCTCTACAACGAGCAATGAAGCGAGGGACGGAGACAATGGAATGGAGTTGCGTGCAAGTCGCAACGACCACCGGCAGCAGCATCGAAGATCAGCACTACGACAATGCCAAAGCAAGGAATAAAGTAAGCTAGTGGAATGGAGTTGCTGCAGTACAGTAGTCAACCATGTTGTGGGCGGGCGTGTGTTTCAAGCAACTTGATCTACAAACAAAAGGCATCATCCCCTGCCAGCCGAATGTATGCAATGGTATGGAATGGTAGACTACAAACAAACAAAACGCAGCCAATTCTTTCCACCATCATCCACTCAACAATAGCAACAACAACAACAACAGAAAGCAGAGTGCAGAAAGCACGAAAACGACGACGACGACCACCACCACCACGACCTCCTCCACCACCACCACCACGACCGCCACAACAACAACAACAACGACCAACAACGACGACGACGACGACGACGACGAAAACACTGTCGTCGACCGCCGACCGCCGACCGTCTTCGCCGAGACCACTGATGAGCCATTGAGCCATTGAGTCAGTCAGTCAGTCAAGTCAGTGACCAGTGAAAGCCACCACCACCACAAACACGCTCGCTCGCTCACTCACAGTCACTCACTCGCTCACTCACTCACTCACTCACTCACTCACTGTCTCTGTCAACCCCCCAAACCCACCAACTGGTTTGAAACCCAACCGCCACTCCACTCCACTCCACTCCACTCCACTCTCTTTCTCAATTGACGTGGATTCTTGGTTATAGATAGGAATATTGCGGTTGTATATGTGAAGAATAGTATCTATAAATAGGAACATGCGGTATGTCGATTGTCCAGTGTGTGGCATGCTGGATTACGCGTAATCGTAATTATGGATATATATCCTGGCTTTAAGTCACAATATATTTCAGTGTACAATGCCCGTCATTCCCAAAATTATACAACGTATACACACACAAAGCAAATCACAAAACAGTAACCGTACATCAATATTTCCAGCCCCACCAAACGCTGCCTGTTGTGAGAAATATATCCACATCCAGGAATATCCAATAAATACATACATACTCTGTCGGACAGTGAGTGAGTGAGAGTGACAGTTGAGTGAGTGAGTGAGTGAGGGAAGGGGAGCGTGTCTGTCTGGGCGGCCAGCCGCAGTGGATGGATAGTTGGCGCGCCGCGCGTGTTGACACGCTCGGCTCACTCACTCACTGTTGGCGCGCGCAAAAGTCCGTCAGTCCGTCAGTCAGTCAGTCAGTCAGTTCACTTGTTCACTCGTTCACTGCCAGGCACTGATGGTCAGTCAGTCAGTCAAGAGACGGTGTGTGGCGCTGTGGGGAGGGAAGGAAGGGAGGGAGAGTGACTGTTGAGAATTTCGTCAACTTCGTTCGTTCGTTGGTTCGTTCGTTGGTTCGTTCGTTCGTTTGGTCGATCATTCATTCGTTCGTTCGTTTGGTCGTTGGTTCGTTCACTTCGTCGTTCGTTTGGGCGTTGGTTCGTTGGTTGGTTCGTTCGTTAGTTCGTTGGTTCACTTCGCCGTTCGTTCGTTGCTGTGCTTCGTTGCTTTCGTTCGTTCGTTCGTTCGTTTGCCTGCGGGAGGTTCTGAGCAAGCGGTTGTCAGCGTAGTTTGGGACGTCTGCTTGCTTGTCTTGCTGCGCTGCGCTGCGAGGTCGTGTTGCGTCGTGTTCGTTTTGTGGCGGGGTTTGATTGGTTGTCTCATCAGTGCGCTTACTTCGCGTTGTTTTCGGTTTTCTGACGTCGGCATTACGGATGGCGTGTTGCTGCATTAGTTCATTGTCCGTCCGTCCGTCCGTCCGTCCGTCTGTTCCGTGCGTGCTTCATGTGCGTTGTGGTGCTGCTGCTATGCGGGGACTGATGGTGGTCGCTTGTGGCGATCGTGTGTTCGATGGTTGGTTGGTCGATTGGCGAGCCTCAGGACAACGAGGCGAGGTTGATGAGCGTCTTGTCGTCGTCATTGTCGCCGCTGCTATCTATCGTGCACCTTGTTCATGGACCAGGAAAGCGGGCTGGCAATGGCCGACACGTCAAGGGGACAGGGACTCCAATCCGTCAGAGGCTATTCGCGACTCTTCTCAATCAACGCGACGGACACTGCACATTGCAGTCCTCACTATCGCACGCACACACCTGCGGCATGGGTGGGGGCACAAAATAATTTGTCCCAAACCGAAACTTGATTTGGCAATTTCCTGTTGGTGTGTCCATAACAAGCCCCACTTATTACTCCCTGTCCGGGAACGCCACGATGTCCGCGTACCGCACCCGCTCTGCCACCAAGCAGAGGCGAAATCCTCTTGAGGATGTCAACTCTCTTGACTCCAGCACTACGAGTGCTCGAAAGAAGACGAGAAGCTCGGCACGCAAGCGCAGCAAGACCTCAATGACCGGAGAAAACTCTCTCAATGAGGCATCTGTCGCTTCCGCTGCTGATAGCACCCACATGGCGGAGCTGCAGAACTTCAGCGAGCTCAACAGCTCCAGTATGTCCAATGCGTCCGGCGACGGCAACGACCAGACGGCGACTCTGGGTGACCTGGCCAAATTGATGCAATCACCGGAGGCGGATGAAACTCCTGCGAACAGACGACGCCAAACTGCTGACCCTGAGGCCATGGGCGCCTTGAATGCCATGTTCAACAGTGACAGCGACAGCGACAGTGACAGCGACGACAATGAAGCCGGCGCGGGCGCGGAGACTTTCAACAGTCCTGCTCCCAACCAGTCACCCAAGCCGCTGAAGAGCTGCATCAGTGCCCGCAAGACGAAGGGCGCACAAAGTGTCCGCAAAGGTGTGCGCTTTGGCTCACCCGACGCTGCCGAGTTTGACAAAAACATGGCAACTTCGGCCGTCACTCCTCTCCCCAAGTCGTTCTCTCGTGCGCGCTACAACATGAGCAGCCCTGAAACGCAGGCTCGTGAAACCAATGCGGCGACTGAGGAGAACGACCGCGTGCTGGCCGCTTGTGAGGAGGTGTGTTTCTTTTCATTGATTATTTGCATTGTGTGCAAGGGCCTGTCACTCAATGTTGCCGTGTTTTGCTTCTGCCTCAGGACGACAGCGCAGCGGTGAGCAGCAAGCTCACAGCCTCGGCGCGTCGCCGTTCCATGGGCAAGTCCAAGAGCTCTGGTGCAGCCCGTAGTCCGAACTCCGAGAAGAAGTCTCTCAAGAAACTTCGCCGCAGTCCTCGTCTTCGCAAAAAGAGCCCAGCCGCCGGCAATCATTCCACGGAGGACTTTGAGGACGCTCTTCGAGCTATGGCCCCACTTCCGAGTCCGATGGACGGCCGTCGCCGATCTACTATGCCCGATCTCAAGATCCTCAGCGAAGTGGACGCGCAGTACAGTGAATCGGATGATGACGATGACAACAATCAAACCAACAACAGTATCGACACCGAGTACTCACAAAACTTTGACGAGATGTCCGAAGACGAGGGTGAGAACGACCAGACGAACAACACGAGTCGCCGTCTTTCACTGTCGTCGGCAGCCTCTTCGCCGGGCCACACGTCAGTGATGTCGGAAGTGTCTGGAGCTGACCTCACCGTGCCCCTTCAGAGCCTCACTGAGCTTGTGAAAAAGAGCAACGAGGAAGTTGCGAAGCAGCAGCAGGGTCAAGCTCCTGAGGCTGAATCGGACAATGAGGAAGAGGTCTCCGAGGAGTATACACAAGATTTCGCTGATGTGACAGTTGACACCCCGGCCAAGACTGACGACGACCACACGGTGGAGTTGCCCAACTTGAAGTCTCTGTACGAGCAGGGTGCCAAAGCTGCTGACGAATCTGCCCCGAAGTTTCCCGATTTGTCCCACATGCAACGTTACGCGAACACTGAAGCGGAAGACAAAGCGGATGAATCGACGGAAGAGAACACTGTTGAATTGGCACCTCTGCAGGCCCTCATTCAGAGCGCGGCTGCTGCAAACGCGCAAACGGCGAAAACGCAGACTAATGAAAGCGTCGACATTAGTGACGACGAGGATGACGAGGGTGCCGCTGATGCGGGTGCTGACCACACTGTGCCGCTGGGAACTTTGGCCGATTTGTACAAGAACGGCGCACCATCAACACCGAAGGGCGCACAGGGAGTGTCGGTCAGCTACCCCACGGACAGTCCGTACCCAGGCGATCAGTCCAGTCTCATGATCACTCCCGAGCCGGCTGACGAATCTGTGGAGCCGGTCCCCGTGGCCGAGTTGGTCAACGTCGTAAAAATCGACTTTGCTGTGCCCGAAACGACTCAAGTTCCGACATCAAACAATTTGTCCGGTGAGGATGTTAAGGTGTGGAATCCTGCTCTGACATTCATGACGGAACGGCTTGCCACTGAGGCAGAGGAGGTGGAAAAAATGGTTTCCAACATCGAAGAGGACATTTCGTCCACCAACCCGCCGTTGATGCAGGCGTTCAGCAAGATGGTGCGTGGTCACTCTGGTACGATGAGCCCCGAGTTCACCCAGTGCATCGCTACTCTGCTTGCCGCAAGCAAAAGCGAGGCCGAGCTCGAGTTCTTGTCCAGTTTCCAGAAGAGCATGTTCCAGCAAGTCGAACAAGGCCACAAAGCTGTCAGCATGGAGGTCGCAGCAGAAGCTGCTGAGTTTGCCAACCTTGAGACTGAAATTGACCAACTCATTACCGCGAGTGCTACGTCGGCAAGCTCTACGTCTGACCAAGTCTCCCAGAATTCCGCCCTGGAGAAAGAGCAAAGCGAGCTCATCAGCATGTATGAGAAGCAAATTCAAGATCTTCAGGAAGAGCTTCAGACAACCACCGAGGCCGTCCACACTGTGCAAAAGCAGGTCAGCGAGGCAAACGAAGCTATCGCTACCCAGTCAGCTGCCAGCTTTGCTGCCGCGTCAAACTTTGCACCACAGTCCGTCGAGTCCAGCGGCCCCCAACAAGACTTCGTCAGCATGTACCAACAGTTGCAGACCAGCGTTGGATGGCACTTGGAGTCTTCCAACGCCTGCAGTGGAACAGACTGCTACAACGGCACCGCTCACACGTTCTCGTACTCCGCAGCAAGCACCCGCGTCCTGCGGCGAGCTGCTCTGCCCAACTTGGAGATGCGAGTGGCAGGCAACGGCGCCGTTGCGACTATCCGCTTCGTGGCTCGCCCGTCACAGCCGCTTGCGGCATTTTGGAACCGCGTGTGTCCGGCGGTTCACCCCGTTGGATGCACTGTGACGACAGCGGTCAGTCACATCGCAAAGTTCGACGTTGCATGCGCTCGTGTTGCCATGGCGTTGGAAGAAGTTGCCGAACTGCAGACTGCCGGCCGCCAGTCGGGTTCGCTCGTGAGATGGATTGGTGGTGGTGTGAATGCCTCCTCATCGCTGAGCTTGCTGATGCGCTTCTCAACAAACAAAGACTACACAGGACCAGCTTCACAGTTTCAGATTACTGTGCGGCTCGAAGACTTCATTTGTAATGATCACACCGACTTTGCACAGTGCTGCGACGTCAAAGTCATATTTGGTGTTGTGGACGAGGCCACGGTCCAGACAGCCATCCGCAATGCCTTCGCCGAGAACAAGATGTCATTCGGCGGCGTGACACGGGTACATGATCACCTGCTGTCTCTTGCGACGCGGTCCACGTGCTAAATTGTGATGAAGGCCATCTCAGTGCAATTTGAAAATTGACGTGGTTTACTGCAAGTGGTACACTGCACTTGCCGACATGTTTGCTCAGTGGCATCGCCTTGAAGGGATGACATCTGTAGCTCAGTGCAAAGCTTGACTGCGAATACACTGCATATCGAATATAAATAAGAAATTCCAAGCTTCACAACATTGGCAGGCGACCTTGGCTTGTCAGAAAACAGGTATAATCCTCGTATTCGGTGCGAAGAGAAGCAGTCACCGGACAAAGCGATTCATTCAGTAAGTAAGTGGGCAGAAATAAATAGTTAATTCAAACGGTCATGCGCAAGTGAAGTGAAGGCAGCACTCAAGGTCACGGTTGAGGGCACAACGTAGTCGTGCAGATAGTTTTTAGAAGGGGGATCTCAGTTTCCAGCTTCGTGCATCACTCCCAGCTCGCCCATTCAGAATTTTCTTCACCTCGAACGGGGGCTGCTGTGGTTTGAGAGACGGCCTCCTGCCGAAGCTCTGGTTGCTGCGTAGCATCATTGTCAGTGGTTCTCATTGCTGGAGGGTGTGCCATGGTTCTGACTGCGGCATCAGCCTCTCCGGTGTCTGACTGAGGTGCTTCGCGTCTTGACCTTTTCATCTCTGGGCGGCCATTGCCTCCTGCGTCGGAGACGTCCTGGCTGTCGTGAGTCCCTTTGCATTTCTTCGCGGCCTCTTTGTCACAGTAAATCGTCTCCAAGATCTCTGCGGGCAGTTGGGGTCGAGCTTGGCGGAGCGATCGGTACCCTTCAGAATTTAGAACTGCTTCTGCATTCGCGCTGATGAACGCGAGGCAGCCTGACTTCAAACGGGCAACGGAATGGTCATGCCCGAGAATGAGGCGGTCACACACGTTCTCGATGCTCAGCGTGCCCAACAAGCGCAATGCGCAGAGTTCACACAGCTCCACCAAGCA
>ENA-OWNT01003420-OWNT01003420.1-seawater-metagenome-genome-assembly--contig:-NODE-3420-length-14972-cov-5.855992_pt1 | contig 14972 bp, 14 predicted proteins | sample MGYA00238136_ERZ651165 | MGnify/ENA primary metagenome ERZ651165 (study PRJEB26861, sample SAMN08777766) | seawater metagenome | isolation source: coastal seawater | place: USA: Florida | collected...
GTGCTCGTGGGGGTGGACACCGAGGCTGGCTTCGGGCAGGCGGTCGCCCTGCACAGCGACCTCGACGGCGCCGGCTGGACCGACGTCCTCGTACACTCGACCGGAGACGGCATCACCGGTGGCTATGTCAGCACCTTCTACGGGCCGCTGAGCTCGGGCGTGGAGCACAAGCCCGACGCCGTCATCGAGCTGGCCCTGTCCGCCGTCACCTTCGGGCAGGCCACCCTCACCGACCCCGGCGACATCAACGGCGACGGCATCGCCGACCTCATCATCACCAACACCCACGCACTCTCCGTGGGGGCCACCGGTGCAGCCTGGTTCGTGTATGGGCCGGTCACCGGCGACCTGCAGCTGGTGGACCGCGACGACGGCGTCTTCGCCGTCTACGACCGCTTCAACACCGGCCTGGGCGCCCGGGTGTCCTCCACCCTCGATGCTGCCGGCGACGCCATCGTGGTGCTCGCAGAGCCGGGCTACGACGCGCAGTCGGGTGCGGCCCACCTCTTCCTGGCAGCCGACCTCCGCGGCGAGGTCGTCGACCTCGACGATGCCCGCAGCTACTCCGGCGTCTCGAACGGCAGCTGCGGCATGGGCGCCGAGGTGGCCGACCTCACCGGAGACGGCCATCCCGAGCTGGTGGTGGGCTGTCCGGGGGCGGACGGAGGCCTCGGCGAGGTCTACATCTTCGAGTGGAACCACATCGAGGAGTTCGCCGACGTCCCCGAGATGGACCGCGCGTCCTGGCTCGCCCGCATCACCGGCAGCGCCGATCTGCGCAGCATCGGTCTCAACACCGTGGCGGCGGGCAACATCGACCTCACCGCCGGCGACGAGCTCGCCATCGTGGGTGGGCGGGGCGACGAGTCCACAGGCACGGAGTTCTACCTGTCCTACATCCAAGTGGGCTCCGAGCTGTCCGGCGAGCTGACCCTGCCCGGCGCCGACTGGTCCCACGAGCTGCGTGCGCCCGTCGTGGGCAGTGGCGCGGGCATCATCATGTCGGATGCGGCCTGGCTCAACGGTGACCCCTTGCCCGACCTGCTGGTGGGGGTGATGCGCACCGAGACCGCCTCGGAGTCCCGCGGGGGCGCTCTATTGGTCCCGGGTATGGGGCCCTGAACGATGAAGATGGCGTAGCACGCGCCACTCTGGACGACTTCCATGCCCCGCTTCCAGCTCCGCGCCTACCAGCGAGAGGCCATCGCCGCTGTCATCGCCACCCGCAAGGCCGGGGTGCGGCGGATGGTGGTGGTGCTCCCCACCGGCGCCGGCAAGACCGTCATCTTCAGCGAGCTTGTGCGCCTCGCCCGCCGTCCTGTGCTGGTGCTGGCCCACCGGGGCGAGCTGGTGACGCAGGCCGCCGACAAGATTCGCCGGGCGCTCGGAGACGATCCCCGCGCCAGCCGGGTCGCCATCGAGCAGGCCGACCGTCATGCCCCCGACGACGCCCATGTGGTGGTGGCCTCCATCCGCTCCTTGCACGACCGCCGCCTCGCCCGGCTGCTGGCCGCCCGACGCTTCGGGCTGGTGGTCTACGATGAGTGTCACCACGCCCCCGCCGAAGACAACCAGCGCGTGCTGCGCACTCTGGGCGCCTTCGACGACGCCTGGACCGGCACCCTCCTCGGCTTCACCGCCACGCCCATCCGCGCGGATGGCCAGGGGCTCGACACCGTCTTCGAGCAGGTCGCCTACAGCCGCTCGCTCCCCGACCTCATCCGGGCGGGCTTTCTGTCGCCCCTCCGAGGCTTTCGGGTGGCCACCGCCGCCGACCTCGAGTCCGTCCGTCCCACCCGAAACGACCTCGACGAGGCCTCTCTCGCCGAAGCCATCGACATCGAGGACCGCAACGCCCTGGTCGCCCGGTCCATTCAGGAGCTCGCCCGCGACCGCCGCACGCTCGCCTTCTGCGTCACTGTCGCCCATGCCCGCCGCTTGATGCGCGCCCTCAACGCCGTGGGTGTCCCAGCCGGCATGGTGTGGGGGGCGATGCGCCCCGACGACCGCGCCAGCACCCTCGCCGCCTTTCGTGCCGGCCGCCTCCAGGCCCTCACCAACGTGGGCGTGCTCACCGAAGGCTTCGACGATCCCGGCGTGAGCTGCATCGCCATGGCGCGTCCCACCCGCTCATCGGGCCTCTACGCCCAGTGCGTTGGCCGGGGCACCCGCCTGCACCCCGGCAAGTCCGACTGTCTCGTGCTCGACTTCGTCGACCTGTCCAGCCTCGACCTCGTCACCCTGCCCGTGCTCTACGGCATGCCCCGCGACGTCGATCTCGAAGGCCAGGACGCCGACGAGGTGGCCCGCGCGGTCTCCCACGCCCTGTCGGGTCACCCCGGCTTCGAGATTCCGCCGGGCGCCATCACCCTCCAGGAGATCAAGGACCGGGCCGCTGCCTTCGATCCACTCGACCAGCACGTTGATCTGGAGGTTCGCGCCATCTCCGCCAACGGCTGGGCCTCCCTCGGGCGCCGGGGACTCGTGCTCCACCTCGTGCGCGGTCGGAAGATGAACGAGATTCGCGTGCTGGACACCCAGCGGAGCCGACGCGCCGACCGCTGGCAGGTGTGGTGGGACGGCCGCAAGGTGGCCGCCTTTTCGAAGGTGGAGCAGGCTGTGGAGGCGGTGGACTACGAGGTCGCGAAGAAGGGACGCACCTGGCAGCGGGCCGCCCACGAGCAGGCCACCTGGCGAGAACAGCCCGTGCCGGCCGATCTTCGGGACCGTCTGCTCCGGCTGCGCACCCCGGGCGACGCGCGATGCTGGGGCCAGGCGCTCCAGCTCATCAGCTTCGCGGAGACCTGGCGCAAGGGCTGACTGCGCTCAGAGGGTCTTCTTCTTCGGGCTGTCTTCGGAGTCCGTGGAAGTGCCCTCCCGCGCCGCCTTGAGCCGGGCCAGCTCCTCCTTGGCGGCCTCCTTGCGGGCCATGCGCTCCTCGTGCAGCGACCACTTCTCGGACTCCGCCTCCTTCATCATCGCCTCTCGGGCGCCTTGCTCGGCCCGCGCGCGCTCCAGGGAGGACTCTGCCGCTCCGAGGAAGTCGTCGGCCAGCCCCTCCACCGCCTTTTGAAAGCGCGAGGCGGTGTCCTTGGCGGCCTTCTCGGCGGCACGCCGTGCCAGGGTCTTCTTGAGGTCGTCGAGCAGGCTCATGGAGGCTCCCGGGGGACGGACTAGGATTCGCCAGCGTCGGCGTCCACATTGCGGGAGCCGGCCACCCAGCCCACCGCAGCACACCATGCCACCGGGCCGAGCACCATCATCCACTTGCCGGAACTTCCCACCTCGGCGGGGTCGGCGCCGGCTTCGATGGCAGCCATCACGGCCTCCAGCTGGGCGTTCGCCCACCACGGCATGGCGCACATGAGCGCGAAGCCAAGCACCATCGCGAAGGCCTGGGCCGGCGGGGAGGCGGGGGACTTCAGGCCAGAGCGACGTCCGAGCACGGTGGCCGCGATGGCGGGCGGGGTGGCGACGAACAGCAGCATCATGGTGGACACGATGTCGGGAGGGGTGACGACGACCGCGTAGCCCTGGAGGCTGAAGCCTACGGCGACGAAGGTGGCCACCCAGCCGGTGGTCTTCATGAGGACTCCGGGGGCTTGCTGGGACGATGGAACAACAGGGCGAGCGCAGCGGTCAACACCAGCGCCCCACCCACCAGCACGGCGGTGCTCGGCGGGGTGGAGAAGGCGACAATGTCGATGACTACGGCGAAGACAGGTGATGCATGACTGGCGGCGGACACGACTGCGGCGCGGTCGAGCTGGTAGGCGCGGGTCATGAGGTTCTGGCCGAGGGCCGCGAAGAGACCCACCCCGCCCAACCACGGAAGCAGGCCAGCACGCGGCATCTCGGGCAGGTGTCCCAGGTCTGCCGTCACCCAGGCGAGGGCCATGGCCGTGACGCAGAGCTGAAACCAGAACACGATGGTGCGGGGATGGTCGGTGCGCCCCAGCCGACGCAGGATGGTGTGCGCCACCGCCGAGGTGAGCACGGCTCCGAGCGCGATGAGTCCCGCTGGGTTGCCGCTCTCCAGCTCCGGGGCCACCAGCACCCCGCAGCCGACCACCCCGAGCGCGGTCAGCAGCCAGGTCCGCCCGTCGGCCCGCTCCGACGACCCCAGGAGCATCGGCGCCACGATGGCCACGACAATTGGCTGCAGGCGACCGATCAGGGTGAGGTTCGCGACCGCCAGTCCACCCGCAGCGGCGTAGTAGCAGGCCATCGCGGTGAAGCCGAAGACCACACGCAAGGCGAACAGACCGCGGGCGCGAATGACCCAGGGGCCGCGTCCGAGCCAGAGTGCACACAGGGGCACGCTCACCACGCCCCGCCACCACACCACTTCGAAGGTGGACAGCTCCACCCGGGCGACCTTCACGCAGGCCACCATCGTGGTGAAGGACAGGGCCGCCAGCAGCATCAGCAGCGGTCCCCAGCGGACTCTGCCCGCCGGGCGGTCGGTCACCCCGCGGCGCGGTCGAACAGCGCGACCACAGCCTCACGCCCGCGGAAGCCCGGCTCCAGGTGTACGATCTCGCCGCCCTTGATGATGGCGAGGGTGGGGATGCTGCGCACGCCGAAGGCCTGGGCCAGGGCGCGCTCCTCGTCGACGTTGATCTTACCCACCTTCACGCGGCCGTCGTATTCCTCGGCCAGCTCGTCGAGGATGGGGGCGATGTTCTTGCAGGGACCGCACCACACGGCCCAGAAGTCGAGGATGACGGGGGTGGGGCTGCCCACGACCTCGGTGTCGAAGGTGTCGGCGGTGACGGCAAAGGGGGCGGACATGTCGCCTTCCGGGGAGCGGGTTTGGCCGTCTCCTAGCACGCTGGCTGGGGCATCGCCTTGCACCACATCAGCGCGTGCCGACACACTGGCCGCGCTCCCGGGGGAAGCCGCTCCCGGGGCCCGTGGGTTGTTGTCCCCAGCCTGGAGGTCCGATGTCCACGCCTGAGCTGAGTGTCCTTCCGAGCCGAGACCGCCTGGAGGAGGACCGCTTCGTGGCTGCCTGGCGACTGGCCGCAGACGACGAAGGTGAGCTGCTGGTGGACATGGTCACCGCGGCGGTCGATGCCCGGCGCCCGATGCTGGCCGCCCGACTGGTGGGCCTGCTCGACGATGAGGACGGCACCGATGAGCCGGCGGTCCGCCGAGCGAGGGCCGCAGCCAGGCTCCTGCTCCGCACCCCCGAGCGCATCGACCCCGAGGTGCTGGAGGACTTCATGGCCGCCTGGCGTCGCTCCCGGAAGGTCTACATGGACCGGGTGCGTCGCCGACACCGCGCCAAAGCAGGACAGAAGCGTCCCCGTCGGCCCCGGCGCAGGTAGCGACCGACTCAACGGGGCTGTGCGGTCCCCATCGCGGGCGCACTCATGTTGCCGGCCGCGTCCACCGCACAAACAGCCACCTGGACGGGCAGCAGCCCCACACTCCGCTCGAGGACCACTCTGGGGACGTCCGCCGGCACCTCCTCGGCGTCTTCGGTGCAGGTCGTGGGCGCGCTGCCGAACACCCAGCTGTGCACCTTGTAGCTGGCGATGCCGCTGGTCTCGTCGGAGAAGCCCTGCAGGCGCAGCACCACCCGTCCGTCGCCAAAGCGGGCCCGGGCACTCACCGCGCCGGCCAGCGGCACCGAGCGGTCCAGGCCGATGTCGGCGGTGGCTGCATCCGACTCGGTCCCATCGGCCGAGCGGAACCACACCGAGACCGTCCGCGGTCCCTCCACATCCGGCAGCGACCAGGCGTAGGTCTGCGTGTAGGGCTGCCAGCCCTCCTCTGCGCAGCGGGGCGTGTTGCTCAGGCACATCTCGGCCGCGCCATCTGCGTCGAGGCTCAGCTCGACCGAGCGGGAGTCGGTCCACGCTGCGCCGCCGTTGATGGTGAGCGCCCCCGTCACGCTGCCGTCGCCAGTCACCGTCGCGCTGTCGCCCACCGCTTCATTGCCCGCCGCATCGGTGACGCAGAGCTGGAAGCTGTAGGTGCCACCGCCGGACAGGCCGGCCACCGAGGTGCTCCGCGCGCTGCCTTCGTAGGCCAGGGTGCCCGCGCTGCAGTCGCCGGATGCCGTGGCCCCCGCCTGATACCGAAGGGCGTAGCTGGACACCCCGCTCCCGGCGTCGGTGCCGGCAGTCCACGACAACGACACCGTGCCGTCCGACGCGCTGGCCGACAGCTCGCCGCTGGTGGGCGCGATGGTGTCGAGGGTGATGTCTGCCGTCGCCGGTTCCGAGGCCTGTCCGCTGCTGTCCCGCACCCACACGGCCACGGTCTTGTCGCCCTGGCCGGCCGAGGTCTGCCAAGGCAGCTCGGTGTCGAGGGCCTGCCAGCTGGTGCAGGAGGGGAGGCCGTCGTCTGCGTTGGCCAGGCACATCTCGGTCACGGTTGCACTGCCGGCGGTGACCTCCAGGACGGCATCCACCACGCGGCCATCGGTGTAGTCGTCGCCCCCATTCAGGCTCAGGCTCACCGTGGGGGGCTCCCCCACTGCCGCGTCGGCCACGGCCTCGCCGACGTCGATGCGGGGGAAGCTCAGGCCATTGCGGTCGTCGGTGATGTCTGTGCCGGTGTCCTGCAGGCGGGCCAGCCAGTCCTCCGGTCCCTCGGTGGGCCAGGCCTCGGCGAGAACCGCGAGTGCTCCGGCCACATGGGGCGTGGCCTGCGACGTGCCGCCCATCTGGTAGCCGCCGGCCGAGATGATGGCCCCGGGCGCGAGCAGGTCGATGAAGCTGGCCGAGTTGGAGAAGCAGGTCACCTGGTCGGCGGTGATGTCGGTGTCGGTACACCCCGACCACGAGATGCCCGAGTAAGCCTTGCTGTAGACCGCGCCCACCTTGATCGCGCTGGGGGCGCAGGCAGGCGAGCTGATGCTGTTGGTCCAGCCGTCATTGCCGGTGGCCACGGCGCTTCCGATGCCGGCGCTCTCCGCGATGCCGATGGCCAGCTCGTAGGCGGAGTAGGTGCAGGTGTCGGTGTAGCGCCCGCCACCCAGGCTCATGTTCAGGGCGACAATGTTGTATTCATCAGCATTCTCGACAACCCAGTCGATGGCGCCCACCACGTCGGAGGTGTAGGCGTAGCCGTCTGTGCGGAAGACATCGAGGCCGATGAGGTCGGTGCCCGGGGCCACGCCCCCCACGATGGCGGCCACATTCGTGCCATGGCCATGGTCGTCGAGCTCGCCGTCGTCGGTGGCGATGTCGATGTTCTCCACCACCCGGCAGGTCGAGGGTGTGCCGACCGCGGTGCAGCTTCCGAACTGGCTGTGCGTGTGGTCGATGCCGGTGTCGAGCACGGCCACTGCGGTGCCCGCACCCGTGAAGCCGGCGGCCTCCGCTTCGGGCTGCTGGATGAGGGGGAGGCTGCTGGCGAGCGTCGTCTCCAGGCGCTCGTCGAGGTGGAAGCCCACCACGCGGGGGTTGTGCGCGAGGGCGTCCAGCGATGCGGCCTGGCGGAGGTCGAGGGCCACGAGCGGGATCTGGTCGTAGCTGCGGGCGATGCGCGCGGTGGTCGGCAGCGCGGTCATCAGGGTCTGCACCTCGGTGTCGAGCACCTTCTTGCGCAAGCTGCGCACCCGGAGCTGGTCTGCGCGGGACTGTCCGCGGTGCAGCACGGGCAGGTCGACCGGGGCGAGCTCCACGAGCAGGCGGACCTGGCCGTCTCGGGCGAGGGCGGACCGGGCGGCGGGGGGCACCTCGATGGGTTCAAGCTGCCCCGAGTCGTCGAGAATGCTGTTTGCTACGTTGTTCTTGGTGTTACTCGATTCGCAGGCCGCCACGACGGGCAGCCCCAGCAGGGCGAGCACGGCAGCGCGAGAGGGCATCGACATCCAGTTCTCCGAGGCATGGGTCGCCGTGGAGATCGGAAGCGACGCGTCGCGAGGTGATGGGCGGTCCCCACTCCGACGCTTTCAGACAATTGCCTCCGGCGAAGAAAGCCACGATGCGGCGGGGCAGCTTTCTGCTGTCAGCTCTCAGCGGGGGATGTGGATCAGTTTCTGAACGTCTTCAGACAGCCTGGCTGCCACGAGCGGCACCCGCGGGGAGGTCGCGGGTGCCTGGGTGGCCTCAACGGTGCTTGCGGACCAGACCGTAGGTGAGCGCTCCAACGCGGCCCCAGATCCGGATGGCCTCGTTGGTCGCCTTGCGGTCGATGGCGCCCCGGTCCGCCAGCTCGTCGAGGATGGAGACCGTCTCGCCCAGCTCGCCGAGGGCCTCCTCGAAGCGGCGGCGCTTGTCTCCGCGGGCGAAGCGGTCGCCTCCTTCGGCGATGAGTCGGACCACACCGCCACTGGACCGGCGGGCCTGTCGGGCGTCGTCGCCGAAGCCGGGCGGCAGATCGGTCAGCAGGGCGTGGGTGATGCGCCGGGCTTGTTTGGCGAACTGCCAGGCGAGCAGCTTGCGATGGGGTCAGGCTGGGTCACCCGGCCCGGCCCCTGGAGATGGCCGGATTTGGGGAACGACGATGCTCGTGGAGGACGGTCTCTCCCACCTTCACGTCCACCTTCACGAAGTGGACGACGACCGGGAAAGGACGAACGACCTGCAGCTCAGCTCGGTGAGAGAGGCGTCGGCAGGTCAGCTGTGCCCTACGTGAAGGTGGAGGTGAAGGTGATGGTGAACGTGCTTGTGCGCCTGACCGGCCACGGGCGAGTCCAGCAGGGAGACGGTCACCTTCACGGTCACGTCCACCTTCACCCTTCGCGAACTGCCTGACCCGAGGCCACGGACCCAACCCGAAGAGCACCCTCGAACGACCTGTCCGCCAGACCAACCGGCTGAACAAGCCGGGGTCCTGGTGGAGGTGCGTCCTGGCCGGTGCTCAGGAACAACTGCCTCGTCTACAGCGTGCGGCCCGTGGGCCTGGCCGTCTGGAAGCGGGCCGGCGTCGCCACCACAGCAGCGAGGGCGTCGGCATCTGGAGCAAGGTCGCGGGCGCCTTCCAGCCACAGCTCGCCTTCTTCTGCGCGGTGGGTGGCCATCAGCAGCCCCGCGAGTCTGGCCAGAGTGTCCGCCAGACAGGCCGCCGCCTTGGCTACCTCGCCGCCCAGTGCGAGCTCCCGGGCCGGCTGCTGGGCCGCTCGGAGCACCTTCTCCGCTTCGTCCGCATCCCCGGCATGAAACAGGGCCTCGCCGTGGCTGATGCGTGCGGTGTGTGCCTTGAAGGGCTGCTCCAGCATCTCCCGCACCCCCCAGAGCGTGTCGTAGGCGCCCGCAGCCAGGCGATGCTGGCCGAGCTGACTGGCGAGGTCGGCCTGGGCCTGGAGCACCATTCCGAGGGCCCGGCGCTCGTTGCGCATCAGCAAGGTGGTGCGCATCGTGCCGAGAACCGCGAGTGCTGAGGCATCCTGGGCCACCTTCGCCCGGTGCACCACGTCGGCGGCCGTGTGGACCAGCTCCTCACGGGACAGCTCCCCGAGGAGTCTCGGGGCATCCGGGTGGTCGAGCCAGCTGAGGTCGGCAGGGGCGGGCGAGAGGTCGGAGGTGTCGTCTTGCATGCCGCCCGTACTCCGGAGGTCCAGAGGCTATTCTCAACTGGTCGAGAACGACCGCTACAGCGTCACAAAGGTGAAGAAGTAGCACATTTCCTCATCCGTGCGTTCGCCATAGGTGATGGCGTCGGTGCCGTCCTCGTTGCTCCAGGTGCAGGTGTACTCGAGCTCGTCGCCGATCTTGTACTCGGCCGGCTCGGTGAACTGGTAGGTCATCTGGTTGTTGAAGTTCCAGGCGCCGTTCACCAGGCAGGACTCCGAGCCGTCGGCATGCTTGATGCGGGCATCGAAGTACGTGCCGTACTTGTGCATGTGGGGGAATATGCCCAGCACCTTGAGGTCGGTGAAGGTGTTCTCCAGGGTCTCGGTCTCGGAGTAGTCGACCGCGCCGGGCGGAATCGAGAAGCCGAAGTTGCTCACCGGAGCCATGTAGACCGGGGTGACCGGGCCTTCGGCCACGTTGAAGGCGTAGCCAGACTGGTCGGACTTTCCGTCGTGCTCCGGGCCGCTGTAGAAGTAGTGCACCTGGGCCACGAGGTAGTGCTCCTCGGGCACCGCGAGGCCGTGGCCTTCGGGGAACTCGACGGGAAGCATGCCGGGCGCCCAGGCGGTGAGCATGCCGTCGAGGGCGTCGGAGCCCATGCCGTCGATGCAGTCCCAGCCCGATGGGGTGAGCATCTCGTCGCTCACGCTGCCGTGGGGCAGGGTGAACAGCACGATGTGGTGGACCAGAGGGTCGGTGCCGATGACCGGGGCCATCGCCGTGATGGACTTGCCCGCCAGGTCGTCGGCCTCGATGGCGAAGCAGCGGTACTCGTTGCCAGGGTTGCTGGTGTCGGCGAAGGTGGGCGTGTAGGGCGCCTCCATCATCAGCACCACATCGGGGTCGGCGAGCTCGCCGTTGATCTCCACCGTCTCGGTGGCCTCGCCGGGCGTGCCCTCGGGCATGTCGGCCGCCACCCAGGCGGAGAAGGTGTCCAGCGCCTCGGAGGGGAGGGTGAGGTGCTCGCTGCCGGAGTAGTCGCGGCAGGTGGGGTCGGAGGCCGCAGGGGGCATCTGGCCCGCTTCCATCGCGCCGAGCATGGCGGGGGCCAGGGCGGTCACCACGGCGGGGTCGGTGAAGTCGCCGGGGCCCAGCCCGCCTTCCTGGTGGCAGCGGGTGCAGTGGGTGGCCATCACAGGCTGCACGTCGGCATGCCAGGTGGGGCCCTCCAGCTCACCTTCGCCTTCGCCGCTGTCTGCGGGGGCGGGCGTGGAGGTGGCGTCGGCGTCGTCCTTGGTGCCGCCGCAAGCAGTGAGGAGCACGGCGGACAGGAGCAGGTGCAGGCGCATGGGAGACCTCTGAGTCAGGGCGTGGCGCGGACGTCTTCGAAGCGGATGACGAAGTCGCCGGCTTCGGTGGCCCGGTGTGTGGAGACGGTGAGGGGACCGGAGCGCGTGTGCTCGGTCCAGCTGAAGTGCCCCTCGCTGCCGCCTTGCAGCACGAAGGACCATGCCGTCACCCGGGCGGACTCAGGGTCGACGGTGAGCATGTAGCGGTCGCCGGGCGTGAGGCCGACGCCGTCGAAGGACAGCACCAGCCGGCCTTCTTCGTCGATGCTGCGGTTCACCCCGCCGTCCATCACCTTCGACGGGGCCAGCAGCCAGTAGGAGTCGTTGATGAAGGCGGACCAGGCCTGGGCAGCGCGCTTGGGGTCGGTGCCCGGACTCACCGCAGCCCAGTCCGCGGCGTGGGAGGCGGGCTCGGCGACGAGGCGGGTGGGGTCGGTGTGGCCCAGTCCCGAAAAGTGTACGGGCTCGCCGCCCATCTTCACCGTGAGCGTGCCGGCCTGGGGCTGCCAGCTGTGCGAGCGACGGGCCTTCTCGTCTTCGCCGGCCGTCACCACGAAGGTGAATTCCAGCGACTTCAGCGCGTAGGGGTCGCCCGCCGCATCGGCCACCCGGCGGGCCAGGGCGTCGGCATCGGCGTCGGCCATCGCGAGAGATGAGATGGCGAGAATGGTCCAGCACGCGCTCATCACAACGATTCCTCAGGGGGTCTGACGCAGCAGGCCGGGCACGGTGGGGTGGTTGTCCACAGGAGGCGTGTCGACACCGTCGAGCACGAGCTCCGGCTTGCGGGTGGTGGTGCCGCGCAGGGAGATGCGCCCCACCTGTCCACCCCGAACAGCGACCTTCGCACCATCGCGCACCGAGAGCGAACCCGCCACCGTCGACGACTCGAAAGCCGCCTCGGTCACCCCATCGAGCACGACGTCCTGGTCGGCCGCTGCAGACAGGTTGCGCACCAGGAGGCGTCCGCGGATGGCGCCCAGTCCGGCACCTCCACCGCGGCCCCTCTCGTTGCCCTCGAGCGCACAGTCGTCGAGCGCGACCTCGGCGTAGCTGTCCACCAGCACCCCCGCCCCGAAGTCCGCCGCCCCACCCGACAAGGTGAGTCCCCGCAGGCGCACCCGGATGCCGTTCTTCGCGACATGCACCACAGGACCGCGCCCCTCGGCATCCAGCACCGCGCCCGCATCGGCCTGCAGAGTCACGGGCACCTCGATGCGCAGCGCCCCTGGATAGCGGCCCGCACCCAGACAGATCACCGCATCGGGCTGGATGTGCGGCTGGATGTCGGTGCCAGGGGACAGTGTGACGGTGCAGTCGGACACAGGAACTCCTGAAGATGCATCGGCGACCGGCGCCCCACCAGCGGGGGGACCCGCGCTGCAGGCCAGGCCCGGTATCCAGAAGACCGCGACCACGGCACCCACCCAGCCGAAGCGGGCCGGCACCGCAGCGAGGCGGCTCACCCTTCAGCGTCCTGGGCGGCCTTGGCCTGGGGCACGAGGTTGGTGGCGCACGAGCTGAAGTACTTCGTGAAGTCTTCGGGCGTGATGGGCTTGGGCTGCCAGCTGCCCCACGGGTTGTGGAACTGCAGCTTTCCGTCGACCACTTCCTTGAAGGCGTAGCCGTGCCAGCCCACCAGCTGGTACTGCGGCGCGATCATGCCCTTGAAGTCGAAGTTCACCTCGAGGTCGGAGGCCGCCTTGGGCGTCTGGCCTTCCTTGTACTGCACGGTGATGCTGCCGGGCTTGGCGTAGTCGACCTCGCCTTCGGCCACCGCACTGCCGCGCAGGTCGGACTTCTTCGAGTTCTCGGTGCCCGTGTCGCGCGCGTAGCCAGCGCCGCCTTCGCCCGTGTCGCGGATGGTGAGGCTGCCGGGCTTGATCTTGTTCCAGTCGTGGATCTGGCTGACCTTGCCCGTGTAGGGGCCGGTCTCGCTGCCCGACAGGGGGGTCTGCTTCTCGGACTCCCAGCTCGACTGGGTGCCGGCGTAGATGGCGCGACCCTCTTCCTGTGCCTTCGTGAAGAAGGTGAGCACTTCCTCGGCACTCATGCGGCTCGGGGTGGCCGAGTCGGACTCCACACCCGACAGCGCCGCCATCGCCTTGCTGCCGTAGCCGCCGTTGCCCATCTCCTCGTAGCCGCCCTGCCACTTGGCGTAGGCCTTCTCCATGAGCGCGCCCCAGAGCTCGGGGTTGGCGCGGGCGTAGGCCGTCTTGTCGCCGCCCTGGGTGGTGGGCAGGTAGCCGTCGACCTCGACCCAGATCTCCTCGTACTCCGACTGGCCGGTGCGGTAGTCGTAGCCCTTCTCCTCGAAGAAGCGGACCTCGTAGAGCCCCGAGGACTCGTTGAAGCGGAAGCTCTGCTCGAGGAAGGCCGGACGCGCACTGCCCACCGCAATCATGGCGGCCACGAAGTAGCAGTCGGCGAGGCCACCCTGCTTGATGTCGGTGCCCTTGAGCTGGCCGGCCTCCGGGAGCACCTGGTCCTGCTCGTAGAGCTGCCAGATGTGGTCGTCCATCATGCCGGGGTTCTCGTCGTCCTTGTTGAGGCCCGGCTGGTCGCTGAACACACCGATGTGCACCCAGCCCTGCTCTTCTTTGTTGCCGTCGACCCGGTACTCGATCTTGAGGTACTCGCCGTTCACCTCGATCACTTCCACCGGCTTGCCGTCGACCACCTTGCCCGACACGGCGGCATCCGCGCCCGGACCGCTGCGCACCTCGATGTCGGCGCCCCCGCTGATGACCGCGCCCTTCATGCCCCGGCGCACAGAGTCTGTGCGGTCGATGTTGTGCACCACCTCGGGCTCGGGCTCCTCGATGACCGGCGCCGGCACCACCACGTCTTCGTCCTTGTCCGGACCGTCGACGGTGGGGGTGGGCGTGTCGATGCTCGGACCGTCGATGTCCTCCTCGTTCTCGCTGCCCCAGAGCCCGTTCCACCAGTTGTTGAGCTTCTGGGTCCAGTCCCAGCCGGTCTTCTCGTGGAGCCAGTCCATGCCCCAGATGTCGCCCTGCATCTCCTCGCCGCTGCCCGTGCCGCCTTGGGACTGCAGTGCCTCGCGCGCCCCGGCATTGCCCATGAGGCTCTGCAGGTCGTTCGGGTTGCCGCCTCGGCTGCTGCCAGGCTTCCTTGCGGAGGACGACGGGGTGCGTTGCTGCTGGTACGCGGGCATCTCGACCTCCAGTACAGGTCAGGCGAGGGACGGGAGGGTCTGCGGGGAGGGGACCATCCAACGTCGAATTCCAGGTCAGACGCCGTCGACCCGGTTCGCCCCAGAGTATCGTGAAACCGGCCAGATTGCGCACTGGATGCTGGGGTGCGGGGGCCGCTGGAGGACCGGGTGAGACTTGGGCTGAGATTGCTTCAGAGTGCCGTGGTGGCCGTTGTCTTGATGGGGTGCTCGGGCAAGTCCTCCGACGACACCTCCGACTCCGGCGACACCGGCACGACATCGCCCGATGCGGCCCCCTGCGCTCTCCGCAGCGACAGCGGCCTCGCCATGACCCCCGGCGACGGCGCAAACACCACTGCGCCCGCCATCCAGGAGATGAACTCCCCCTACACCATCGAGCTCGCCGCCGACCGCGGTGGCTGGGTGCGCCTCGTCCTCCCCCACGCCGGCACCTACACCCTGCACACCGGCTTCGCAGGCGTGGCCCTCAACCTCCTCGACGACGCCGGCGAGGTCGGCATCGGCATGGGGCGCGCCAACGACGTCTGCCCCACCGAGATCCCCGAGGTCTTCACCATCACGGTCGACGCCCCCACCACCTACTACCTGCAGCTGGGGCCGCTGAGCGCCATCTACTTCTGGGTGCTGGTGCAGCCCGAGGCGGCTTGAGGGGCTGCCCGGCCTTCTGGGCGACCGACAGCCGTAGGTAGACAGGGCATCTGGGCGCGTCCCTTCGGGTCGGGTGCTGCGTGGGGTCGGGGCCCGAGACGCGGCGAGCCCCTTCGTTCCTCAGGGGTCTCCCCGCTGGCCCCTCCGTCTCGCCCGCGGCCCCGCTGCGCGGACCGCAAGCGAGACCCGCTGCGCGGCCCACTCCGCCCCCTCGCGCGGGCCGAGATGACCGCGGCGGAGAATCCGACCCGGTCATCCCGAACGCCCCACCGGGGCGGGCGGCGGCAGCATCGCGCAGCG
>ENA-OWNT01003421-OWNT01003421.1-seawater-metagenome-genome-assembly--contig:-NODE-3421-length-14972-cov-4.036522_pt1 | contig 14972 bp, 14 predicted proteins | sample MGYA00238136_ERZ651165 | MGnify/ENA primary metagenome ERZ651165 (study PRJEB26861, sample SAMN08777766) | seawater metagenome | isolation source: coastal seawater | place: USA: Florida | collected...
TGACGCCGATGATGGCACAATATCTCGAAATCAAGGCGGCGCATCCCGATTCCCTGGTGTTTTACCGTATGGGCGATTTCTACGAGATGTTCTTTGACGACGCCGTCGCCGCGTCCGAGGCACTGGATATCGCGCTGACCAAACGCGGCAAACACGACAACGCCGACATCCCGATGTGCGGCGTTCCGGTTCATGCGGCCAAAGGTTATTTTCTGACCCTGATCCGCAAGGGCTTTCGGGTGGCGGTCTGCGAGCAAATGGAGAGCCCGGCCGAGGCCAAGAAGCGTGGATACAAATCAGTGGTCAAACGCGATGTGGTGCGGCTGGTCACACCGGGAACATTGACCGAAGACGACCTTCTGGAGGCGCGCAGCCACAATTTCCTTGCGGCTTTCGCCGAGGTCCGCGACAGCGCGGCCTTGGCCTGGACAGACATTTCGACCGGTTCGTTTCACGTGATGCCCGTTACTCCGGTCCGGCTGGGCGCCGAATTTGCCCGCTTGGCGCCGTCTGAATTGGTGGTCTCGGAGGCAACCGAGGCAAAAATCAGCGGATTAGCCTCTGAATTCAAGATCCCGCTGGCCCGGATTGCCCGCAGTAGCTTTGACAGCTCTTCGGCGGAAAAACGCATCTGCTCAATTTTCAATGTCAGCACGCTGGACGCCTTCGGGAACTTTTCCAGGGCCGAGATTTCGGCGATGGGCGCCGTTGCCAGCTATCTTGAGATCACACAGAAAGGCAAACTGCCGCTGTTGCGTGCGCCCGTGCGCGAATCCGAGTCCCGCGTGGTCCAGATCGACGCCGCAACCCGGCGAAACCTCGAACTGACACGATCACTCTCTGGCGGGCGCGCCGGATCGCTGTTGTCTGTCATCGACAGAACCGCCACCCCGGCCGGCGCGCGCCTGTTGGAACAGCGGTTGTCCAGCCCATCCCGCGATCTGGACTTAATCCGTGCACGGCAGGATGTGATTGCCGCCTTCCATGACTCGGACCAGTTGGCGGACGATCTCCGCCAGGCCTTGCGGCGCGCTCCCGATCTGGATCGCGCCCTGTCACGACTTGCCCTGGACCGTGGCGGCCCACGCGATCTCGCCGCCATTCGATCCGCGCTTCAGCAGGCGGACCAGATTGTCGCGCGAACCGTCGGTACAGACCTGCCGAAACTGGCGCAACAGGCGCTGAAAGATCTGACGGGCCACGACGATCTGATCGCGCTTTTGGACGCCGCTCTTGTCGCAGATCCCCCGCTGCTTGCCCGTGACGGTGGGTTCATCGCGACCGGGTACGATCCGGACCTGGACGAGTCGCGTACGCTGCGTGACGAAGGCCGAACCGTGATTGCCGCGCTGCAACAGAAGTATGCGCAGAAAACAGGAATTTCCGCGCTCAAGATCAAGCACAACAATGTGCTGGGCTACTTCGTTGAAACCACGGCGACGCATGGCGACAAAATGCGGTCAGCGCCGCTGTCAGAAATTTTCATTCACCGCCAGACAACGGCGAACCAGGTACGGTTTACGACCGTTGAGCTCAGCGAGCTCGAGACCCGAATCCTGAATGCTGGAAACCACGCGCTAGAGATCGAAAAGAGGCTCTATCAATTCCTTTCGACCGCAGTTTTGGATCAATCGGCGCGCCTTGGCACAGCTGCGAGATCGCTAGCCGAACTGGATCTTGCAACGGCGCTGGCCGACCTGGCCAGAGGCGAATGCTGGGTTCGCCCCAAGGTTACGGACACGCGTGCCTTTGATATTCAGGGTGGCCGCCATCCAGTGGTTGAACATGCGCTGCGTCAACAGGGCGGAGCCGCCTTTGTCGCCAACGATTGTGATCTCAATGCAGAGTCCGGTGCCGCGATCTGGTTGCTGACCGGCCCGAACATGGCCGGTAAATCGACCTTTCTCCGTCAGAATGCGCTGATCGCCCTACTTGCACAGATCGGCAGCTTTGTCCCGGCTGAACGGGCGGAAATCGGCATCGTCAGCCAGTTGTTCAGCCGTGTCGGTGCATCCGATGACCTGGCCAGAGGCCGGTCGACATTCATGGTCGAGATGGTCGAAACCGCCGCTATTCTGAACCAGGCGGATGATCGCGCGCTGGTCATTCTGGATGAAATTGGCCGAGGTACCGCCACCTATGACGGCCTGTCGATTGCATGGGCCACGCTCGAGCACCTGCATGAGGCAAACAAATGCCGCGCGCTTTTCGCCACCCATTACCACGAGCTGACCGCCCTGGCTGGAACCCTGGAAGGGGTCGACAACGCCACCGTCGCCGTGCGCGAATGGGAGGGCGAAATCGTCTTTCTGCATGAAGTCCGCAAAGGCGCCGCAGACAGATCTTATGGCGTGCAAGTTGCCCAGCTCGCAGGCCTGCCCGCATCCGTGGTCGAACGTGCACGCACGGTGCTGGAACAACTGGAAAAGACCGAGCGCGAAGGCGGCAAGCAAAAATCGCTGGTCGATGACCTGCCGCTCTTTTCAGCCGCTCCGCCGCCACCAGCCCCACAGCCCCCGCAAACAAGCAAAGTCGAAGAGGTGCTCTCAGATGTGCGCCCTGACGACCTGAGCCCGCGCGAGGCGCTTGAACTGCTCTACAAACTAAAAGAGGCGGCCAATTCCTGACCGCCCCGAATTAATCCAATCGCGAATCTGTCAGGACGCCGGCATCGACGACACGCCGACCTGCGCCGGGCGCAGCAACCGGTCGTGCAACATGAACCCTTCGGCAGAGACCTGAATGATGTCCCCGGCCTTTGTTCCCGGCAGCGGTGCCTCGAACATCGCCTCGTGCAACTGCGGATCAAACCGGTCACCGACCTGCGGCGAAACCACCACGATCCCGTGCTTTGAAAAGACGTCCCGCAATGCGCGGGCCGTCAATTCGACCCCTTCGATCAAGGCCGCCGAGACTTCGCGCTGTTCATCTGTCGCGGCTTCCAGCGCACGCTTCATGCTGTCGTAAATCGGAAGCATATCACGCGCGAGCTTCGAGCCGCCGTACTGCTCGGCGTCACGCCGTGCCTTTTCTCCACGTTTCCGCGCGTTTTCAGCATCTGCCAACGCCCGCATGAATTTGTCTTTCAGAGCGTCTCGTTCCGCACGCAGCTCGTCCAGCTCAAGCGCTTCGGGGTCGATCTCGGCCATGTCTTCTGCCAGTTCTTCCGCCTCGGCGGTTGCGATGTCGTCCAGAAAATCGTCGTTCTTCGGCTCTGCCATTTTTCACCTCTAGTTCCGGTCCGAAATCAGCTTTCCAACCAGCTGTGCCGTGTAATCCACGATCGGCACGATCCTTCCGTAATTCAGACGGGTCGGGCCGATCACGCCCACCGCCCCAATGATCTTTCGATCCGAGTTCATATAAGGAGAGACCACCAAAGAGGAACCCGAAAGTGAGAAAAGTTTGTTCTCAGACCCGATAAAATTCTGACACCTTCGCCTTGTTCGGCCAGTTCCAGAAATTCGGCAATGTCTCGCTTGCGCTCAAGGTCATCAAACAGCGTTCGAATGCGATCCAGCTCCCCCTGCGGACCGCTTTCGTTCAACAGATTCGCGCGACCGCGCACAATCAGACGCGCGGCGTCGCCTTCACCGCCGTCCCATACCGCCAACCCGCTTTCGACCATCTCCTGGGCGAGGCTGTCGATTTCCTGCCGCCGGCTGCCGATTTCGGTCTGAATGAACTTGCGAACTTCGGTTAGCGTTTTGCCTTCGATCAGGGCGTTGAGAAAATTCGCGGCCTCACGCATCGAGCTTGGCGTTTGACCCGGTGGAGGCGCGAACAGGCGATTTTCCACGTGGCCATCAGAAAACACCAGAACAACAAGAGCGCGGTCATGCGCCAATGATACAAATTCGATGTGCCGTATCTCGGCTTCGTGCTTGGGTGTCAGCACCAGCGAGGCGCCCTGTGTGACCCCTGACAATGCCGATCCGACCCGATCCAGCATACCGCCAACATCACCTTGGTTACTGGACAGGGTCGCGTCGATCTTTTGTCGATCGGAATCGGTCAGATCGCTGACCTCCAACAGGCCATCCACGAACATCCGCAACCCCATCTGCGTTGGTATCCGACCAGCGCTGACATGCGGGCTGTCCAGCAGACCAAGGTACTCAAGGTCCTGCATGACATTTCGGATCGTTGCCGCGCTAACCTTTTCGCTCAGGCTGCGTGTCAGGGTTCGACTGCCCACCGGGTCACCGCTGTCCAGATAAGCCTCGACCACGCAGCGAAAAACTTCGCGCGAGCGATCGTTCAGGTCATCCAGCACATTTGTCGCGTCGTTCATCTATGCGCCCTCAGTGGAGGTCTGTCATTAAAGTCGCCATATCACAAAGGTCAATCGGGGTTGCATCCGTACGGGACCCGACGGTATCCCGGCAGCAACCAAAAAAGGATTTCCCATGCGACCCTCTGGACGAAATTTAAGCGATATGCGCGCGGTTTCAATCGAAACCGGGGTGACCAAACACGCCGAAGGCTCCTGCCTGATCAAAATGGGCGATACCCACGTTCTGTGCACGGCAACCATCGAAGACCGTGTGCCACCATTCATCAAGGGCTCCGGCCTTGGATGGGTCACCGCAGAATACGGCATGCTGCCGCGCGCAACGAACACGCGGATGCGACGCGAAGCCGCCGCCGGTAAACAGGGCGGACGCACCGTCGAAATCCAGCGCCTGATCGGTCGGTCGCTGCGCGCCGGTGTCGACCGGGTCGCACTGGGTGAACGGCAGATCACAGTGGACTGTGATGTCATTCAGGCCGACGGCGGCACACGTTGTGCGTCCATCACCGGTGGATGGGTTGCGCTGCGTCTGGCCGTCAACAAGCTCATGAAAATCGGCGATGTCATCAGCGACCCGTTGGTTGATCCGGTCGCTGCCGTCAGTTGCGGCATCTATGCAGGCCAACCGGTTCTGGATCTGGACTATCCCGAAGATTCCGAGGCCGGCGTCGATGGCAACTTCATCATGACCGGGTCCGGCAAACTGATCGAGGTCCAGATGTCCGCAGAAGGGTCTGTCTTCTCTCGCGCTCAGATGAACGAACTGATCGACCTTGCGGAAAAAGGCGTCGGCGAACTGGTCGCGGCGCAAAAAGCCGCAACAACATGACCCGCAAGTTTTCCGGCGACCGGCTTTTGGTCGCAACCCACAACAAGGGAAAGCTAGAGGAAATGGCGCATCTGCTTGAACCCTACGGGGTTCAGGTGGTTGGCGCCGCAGAAATGGACCTGCCCGAGCCCAAAGAGACCGAAGACACCTTTGTCGGCAATGCCCGGATCAAAGCCCATGCAGCCGCCAAAGCGACGGGGTTGCCCGCGTTGTCAGACGATTCCGGAATCATGATCGATGCCTTGAATGGCGCGCCGGGCGTCTACACTGCGGATTGGGCGGAAACCGGCAATGGACGCGACTTCATGATGGCGATGGGCCGCGCCAATTCCGAACTCGAGGCGGTCAACGCTGCGCATCCACGGCTGGCCCAGTTCTGCTGTACCCTCGTTCTTGCCTGGCCCGACGGTCACGACGAAGTGTTTCCCGGCACCATGCCCGGACACCTGGTCTGGCCGCCACGCGGTGACAAAGGGTTTGGATACGACCCGATGTTCGTGCCCGATGGCTACGACATAACATTTGCCGAAATGGACCGGTGGGACAAAAACAAAATCAGCCACCGCGCACGTGCCGTGAAGCTGTTCGTCGATGGCTGTTTTGGCTGAAGACTGGCGCGACGGGGGCTTTGGCCTGTATGTGCACTGGCCCTTTTGCCAGGCCAAGTGTCCCTATTGTGACTTCAACAGCCACGTATCCCGCGAAGTCGACCAGAATGCTTGGGTTAGAGCCTATACTCTGGAACTGGAGCGCGCGGCAAATCAGACCCCTGGGCGGGTTCTGAATTCTGTTTTCTTCGGCGGTGGCACGCCAAGCTTGATGCACCCCGACACCGTGGCGGCCGTCATCGACGCTGCGAAAACGCACTGGCAGTTCGCGAATGATATTGAAATCACGTTGGAGGCGAACCCCGGTTCAGTCGAGGCGGGAAAATTCGCGGGATTCCGCGATGCAGGTGTCAATCGTGTGTCGATGGGGATACAGGCGTTAAATGACGTCGACCTCCGGCGCTTGGGTCGCATCCACTCGGTGTCCGAAGCGCTCGACGCCTTTGCCATCGCACGCAACTGTTTTGACCGCGTCAGCTTTGATCTGATCTATGCCCGCCAGAACCAGACGCCGGCCGACTGGCGCGCGGAACTCAAGCAGGCGCTGTCTTATGCAATTGACCACCTGTCACTCTACCAACTGACGATCGAGGACGGCACGGCCTTTGGTGATCGCTATCGTGCGGGTGGATTGCGGGGCCTGCCAGTCGAAGACGACGCGGCGCAAATGTACCTGGAAACGCAAGAGATCTGCGCCGATCACGGGTTGCCTGCCTACGAGGTTTCCAATCACGCCACGCCGGGCGCGGAATCCCGTCACAACCTGATCTATTGGCATTATGGCGATTATGTCGGCATTGGTCCGGGCGCTCATGGCCGGGTCACAGTGGGCGGCAAAAGGTTCGCGACCGAGAGCCCAAAGGCGCCAAGTAACTGGATCACAGCCGCAGAAACAGGAGCCACCCGGACCACCCGTCTGACAGCACAAGAACAAGCCCAAGAATACCTTATGATGAGTATGCGGCTTTCAGAAGGGCTAGATGTAGACAGATTTAGCCGGTTGGCCGGTCACGCCTTGCCTCGACAGAAAGTGGACTATCTACTTGATCTGGGCATGGTTGACACAATAGAAACCCGGCTTTTTGCAACAGAACAAGGGCGGCCAGTACTGAATGCAATCATTCGGGAACTTCTGGCGGATTGATCAATCATGAAAATCGTTTGGGCCAGCCTCGGGATCTTGTCAATTGGGCTTGCGGTGATCGGCGCATTCCTTCCCTTGCTGCCAACGGTTCCGTTCCTCTTGCTTGCGTCGTTCTGTTTTGCCAGGTCCTCCAGCCGGCTGCACAACTGGTTGCTGTCACACCCGACATTCGGACCGGTCATCGACGACTGGAACAGTTCCGGCGCAATCCGACCTCGCGCAAAACGGCTGGCCACGCTGTCGATCGCGTTTGTTTTTCTGTTGTCGATTATTGTCGCGGCCCCAACAAAAGTCATAGTAATTCAAGCTTTGGTGCTGAGTGCCGTGCTGACCTTTATCTGGACCAGACCAAACGCATGATTTACCGGCTGATACGCGAACAAAGATCGTCCAGCTGATCAAGGTTTTCGTAGATGATCGTAACACGTCCGGATTCACCGCCGGCACTGTGATCAATCGTCACCTTCATTGCCAGAATTGCCGACAGATCCGATTCCAGTGCCCTAGTATCCGCATCCTTTGTAACAGCTGCTTTCTTTGGCCTTGGAACCGCTCCATCGTCAGTCTTTTTCTTCACCATCGCCTCGGTTTGACGCACCGAGAGGCCGCCTTTGACAACTGCTTTTGCAAGCTCCGAGGGATTGTCAGACGTAATCAAAGCCCGTGCATGGCCCGCTGATAGCTTCCCCTCCTGAACAAGCTGCTGCACATCGTCTGGCAAGTTCAGGAGCCGGAGCAAGTTCGCAATGTGACTGCGGCTTTTCCCCAAAGCTTCAGCCAGTTTTTCCTGCGTGTGCCCAAAACGATCCATCAGCTGCCGAAACCCGGCGGCTTCTTCAACCGCATTCAGATCCGCCCTTTGGATGTTCTCGATGATTGCAACCTCGAGAACCTCGGTATCGTCCAACTCGCGAACCAGAACAGGAACTTCGTGCAGCTGCACCTGCTGCGCCGCGCGCCAACGCCTTTCGCCCGCTACGATCTCATAAGTATCATCAGCAGACGGACGGACGATAAGCGGCTGCAAAATCCCCTTGGTTCGGATAGAAGCCGCGAGATCATCCAGATCGTCCTGCGAAAAACGGCGCCGAGGCTGGTTCGGATTCGCCACCAGTTTCTCAATTGGAACCCGCATATCAGCGCGCCGGGAGCCTTCTTCTGTTTCCAACGCAGGCGCCGGAGCAACATCGGCCATCAGGGCGGACAGGCCACGCCCCAAGCCCCGCGGTTTAGCTTTCTTATCAACCATTATCCGCTCCTCACGAATTGTTATGCAGCCAGCTGCCCGTGTTTTCCGATCAGCTCCAACGCCAATTCCCGATACGCCATGGCGCCTTGCGAATTGGTATCATAGGACAAGACCGGCATGGCAAATGACGGTGCTTCGCTCACCCGCACGTTTCGAGGGATCATGGCCTTGAAAACGAGATCGCCAAGATTGTCCCGTGCGTCTTGCTCGACCTGTTGAGACAAATTATTGCGACGATCATACATCGTAAGAACAACGCCTTCGATCCGAAGTTCCGGGTTCGCCGATTGACGAACTTCCCGAATTGTCAGCATCAGCTGCGATAAACCTTCCAAGGCAAAGAATTCGCTCTGCAACGGAACCAAGACCGAGTGTGCGGCGACCATTGCGTTAACTGTCAGAAGACTGAGCGATGGCGGACAGTCGATGAGCACGTAATCCAGTGCAAAACTGTCGATCGCTGTCTGACGCAAGGCATCGTGCAAAAGAAAGCTGCGTTTTTCGTTGGAAACCAGCTCGATATCCGCCGAGCTCAGATCGACCGTAGCCGGAACAATCAGCAGACCTGGGGTTTCTGTTTCACGAACCACATCAACCAAAGGGGCGTCATCGACCAAAAGCTCATAGGTTGTCAGGTCGCGGTCAGCTGCTTCTACACCCAGCCCGGTAGAGGCATTTCCCTGGGGATCGAGATCAACGACAAGGACACGCTTGCCGTTTTCAACCAAGGCTGCCGCCAGATTGATGGCAGTCGTCGTCTTGCCGACTCCGCCTTTTTGGTTGGCAACTGCGATAATCTTGGGCCCGGGCGGACGAGAAAAATCAGGCACGGGACACCCCCTTGATCTTCAAAATGACGGCACTGCTGTCTGTTTTACTCATAATTGCCTCTGACCCGAATTTCCATTCCTTCTGGGCCTCTTCGACTTCTTTTTTCCAAGTCGCCCCCTTCGGAAACAACGCCGTACCCGAGGTGCTCAGATGTCGATCAGCATAGCTTAGAAGCATGGTCAAATTCGCAAGAGCACGTGCTGACAAAATGTCGGCATTGCAAGGTTCAACTTGTTCGATTCTCTTCGCCAGGACTGTGCAGTTAATGCCGGTTTCTCGAACCACCGTGCGCAGAAAAGCGGCCTTTCTTCGATCACTCTCGACCAAAGTTACCCGCAAACCCGGTTTTTCGTCCGCCGCCAGGATTGCAACAACCAAACCCGGAAATCCGCCCCCGCTGCCCAAATCTACCCAGGTTCCTGTTGGATCCAAACATCGAAAGACCTGAACGGAGTCAACGATGTGCCTCGTCCAGCTATCTTTCAAACTTGCACGGGACACCAGATTAATGGTTGGGTTCCACTTGTGCAGCAAATCATCGAACCGCCGAAGGCGTCCCGATGTTTCACGTGAAACATTGTACTCGCCAAGATCCGGAACCTCACTCACGCGCGTCGACCTTTTTTGTCACGACGCAATCGAGCCAGAACCAATGTAAGGGCGGCCGGAGTCATCCCCTCTACCCTGGAAGCTTGAGCTAGATTTTCAGGACGAGCTATTCCTAGCTTGGACTTCAATTCGTTCGACAGCCCGACAAGCTCTGTGTAGTCAAAGTCACTCGGGATAATGTGGTTTTCATCACGCTGCAACGCATCCACATCTTTTCTCTGCCGCTCTATATAATTCGCATAGAGAGCGTCTTTTTCAATCTGCCTTCTGGACACATCGTCCGTCTGATCCAGCGTCGGATTTAACGGAATGAGATCTTCAAATGATACGTCAGGAAAGGCCAGTAATTCGAAACCGGACCGCTTGGTGCCATCCTGGTTTATACGTATCCCACGGGCAGCAACCTGCTTCGGAGTATAGGTTTCTGATTCCAGACGCGACCTGACTTTATCAAGTCGTTCCATCTTGGCCGTGAACGCAGCAATTCGTTCCTCGCCCACACAACCCAGTTCGATCGCAAGCGGTGTCAATCTCTGGTCAGCATTATCCGCTCTCAGGCTCAGCCGAAACTCTGCTCGCGAAGTAAACATCCGATAGGGCTCGGATACGCCGCGCGTTACAAGATCATCCAACATCACCCCGATATAACTGTTTGACCTGGTGAACTTTGGCGCGTCGATACCTTTGACGGCACAGGCCGCACTCAGACCAGCAACCAGGCCTTGGGCCGCTGCCTCTTCGTATCCGGTTGTCCCATTGATCTGACCCGCGAGGTACAAACCTGGCACGTCTTTGACCTTGAGTTGCGCATTCAGAGCTCGCGGATCTACGTAATCATATTCGATCGCGTAGCCCGGCTGGAGAATTTTCACTTGCTCCAGACCTGCAATACTGTGCACATACGCTTCCTGCACATCTTGGGGAAGCGAGGTTGAGATCCCGTTCGGATAAACGGTTTTATCAGAAATGCCCTCTGGTTCCAAGAAGACTTGGTGCGAGGTCTTTTCGGCAAACCTGACAATCTTGTCTTCTATCGAAGGGCAGTAACGCGGCCCAACACCATCAATATGGCCCCCATACATTGCCGACCTGGCCAGGTTCTTTTGGATAATTTCGTGCGTTCGTTCATTGGTATGTGTAATTCCGCAAGATATCTGTGGTGCTGTGGCTTTGGTGGACAGGAAGGAAAACAACACCGGGTCTTCGTCCCCCGGTTGCATCTCCAGTCCGTCCCAATCAATCGTCCGCCCATCCAGCCGGGGTGGTGTTCCTGTCTTCAGCCGGCCAAGAGGCAACCCGAATTCATCAATTCGTTCGGCAAGTTTGACTGACGGCCTGTCTCCCATCCGGCCACCCGGCCGCGACATATCTCCTATGTGGATGAGGCCACGCAAGAATGTACCCGACGTCAGAACGACGCTGCTGGAATGCAATTCGGATCCATCCGCAAGCACAACACCGGCAACTGAACCGGCATTCATCAAGAAGTCGACAACCTCTCCTTCCACGATGTCCAGGTTTTGTTGCGTTTCGGTTTCAGCCATCATTTCAAGGCGATAAAGCTTTCGGTCGGCCTGGGTCCGAGGGCCCTGTACCGCTGGCCCTTTCTTGCGGTTCAAAAGTCGAAATTGAATGCCAGCGCGATCTGCCACCCGACCCATGACACCATCCATTGCGTCAATTTCTCGAACAAGGTGGCCTTTGCCCAGACCTCCAACTGCCGGATTGCACGACATGACCCCAATGTCCGCGCGACGAAGTGTAACCAGTATGACCTGCACGCCCATTCTGGCCGCGGCGTGTGCCGCTTCGGTTCCAGCGTGACCGCCGCCCACAACCACCACATCGGCATCAAGTTGTTTCACGTGAAACACTCCTCACTTACCCAGGCAGAAGCTGGAAAAGATTTCATCCAGCAGAGTTTCTACGTCAATACGCCCGACCAGCGACTCCAACGCTCGTATAGCGTTGCGAATCTCATCCGCGACAAGATCGTAATGGTCTGGACCGCCATCGAGAAGTCCTCGAGCGTCTCTCAAATGACCCAGCGCGCGTTCCATTGCCATCCTATGCCGATCACGCGATGCAATACCAGCGCTTGCAGACTTCTGGCTCAGTACTTCTCCGATCTTCGCGATCAAGCGATCAAGCCCCTGCCCCGTCAGACCTGACACCGCATCTGTGACATCGCTTCTCAGATCGGCCTTCGGTGCCAGCCGGATGTCACCTTCCCGCAGGTCAATCTCCAGATCATCATCCGGATCCGCCAGAAAGACACGTAGATCCGCACTCTCGGCGCGTTTTCGTGCCAAGGCTATTCCCATTCCCTCAACAACATCATCAGTGACGCGTAACCCGGCCGTATCCAGTAAGGTAACCGGAAGACCACCAAGATCCATTCGTACTTCGATAACATCCCGCGTCGTGCCCGCATACTCAGACGTGATCGCGGCATCACGACCCGCCAGAGCATTTAGCAGCGTAGACTTCCCGACGTTTGGCGGCCCGACAATGGCAACTTCAAAACCGGATCGAATCCGTTCTGCCATAGCCTGGCCAGAGCTCTGAGTGACAAGTCCGCCTTCAACTCGTTGCAACAATTCCAACACGTCCGGCGTCACATCTGTCGGAATTTCCTCGTCAGCGAAATCAATAACCAGTTCGATCAATGACGCAGCCCTGATCAAATCCTTGCGCCAACTCTCGGCAAGATCACCCAGAGCCCCGTCCAATAGACGATGCGCCTGTTTCCTCTGTGCCTCGGTTTCGGCGTCAATCAGATCTGCAAGTCCTTCGACCTGTGCCAGATCGAGTTTACCGTTTTCCAGAGCGCGCCTGGTAAATTCCCCCGGCTCGGCCGATCTCAAACCATCAATCTTCCCAAGATCGTTCAGAATCGCGGTAACGGTTGCAGTGCTGCCATGAACCTGGAGTTCGACAACGTCCTCCCCAGTGAAACTTGACGGCGCAGAGAAATACAGAACCACCGCATCATCAAGAGCGGTGCCATCTGTCCCGAACAACCGTCGAACTTGCATTCCTCGCGCGTTCGCGGCTCTGCCTGTCATCCGAGCAATAGCGGAATGCGAACCGGGTCCAGAGATACGTATGACCGCAACACCGGCTTTTCCCGGCGCGCTGGCCAGTGCAAAAATCGTATCCATCCCCGCACCCCGCAGGATCAGATGAAATTAGGTGTTCATCGAGTCGAAGAAATCTGAGTTCGATTTTGTCTGTTTCAGTTTGGACAGCAAAAACTCGATGGCATCCGTCGTTCCCATCGGGTTCAGGATTCGCCTTAGGACAAAGGTCTTTTGCAGGTCGATCTTGTCCACCAAGAGGTCTTCCTTACGCGTACCAGATTTCAGAATGTCAATTGCCGGGAACACGCGCTTGTCTGCGATCTTACGATCGAGAACGATCTCAGAGTTACCCGTGCCCTTGAATTCTTCAAAGATGACTTCGTCCATACGGCTGCCCGTGTCGATCAGAGCCGTCGCGATAATCGTGAGCGATCCACCCTCTTCGATGTTCCGTGCCGCGCCAAAGAACCGTTTCGGGCGTTGAAGCGCATTTGCATCGACACCACCTGTAAGCACCTTACCAGAGGAAGGCACCACAGTATTGAATGCCCTACCAAGTCTTGTGATCGAATCGAGAAGGATAACAACGTCGCGTTTGTGCTCGACCAGGCGCTTGGCTTTTTCAATCACCATTTCCGAAACAGCCACGTGCCGGGTTGCCGGTTCATCAAATGTCGACGACACAACCTCACCTTTGACAGACCGCTGCATGTCGGTGACTTCTTCGGGCCGTTCATCAATGAGCAGTACGATCAGGTAACACTCCGGATGGTTCCGTTCGATGGAATGCGCGATGTTCTGCAGAATGACCGTCTTACCGGTCCGGGGAGGCGCCACAATCAGCGACCGCTGTCCTTTGCCGATAGGAGCCACCAGATCAATCACACGCGAGGACCGGTCCTTGATGGTCGGATCCTCGATTTCCATCTTCAGACGCTCGTCCGGATAGAGCGGTGTCAGGTTGTCAAAGGCAATTTTATGGCGCGCTTTTTCAGGCTCTTCGAAATTGATCAACGTCACCGTGGTCAACGCAAAGTAGCGTTCATTGTCGTTCGGGGCCTTGATGACACCATCAATCGTGTCACCGGTCCTCAGCGAATACTGACGGATCATATCGGGCGAGACATAAATATCGTCCGGACCCGGCAGGTAGTTTGCCTCGGGCGACCGCAAAAAACCGAACCCGTCCTGCAGCACTTCCAGAACGCCGTCTCCCGAAATCTCCCAACCTTCGTCTGCGCGTTCGCGCAGAATCTGGAACATCATTTCGCCCTTGCGCATCGTCGAGGCGTTTTCGATCTCCAGCTCTTCGGCCATGGCGAGCAGGTCTTTTGGGCTCTTCGCCTTGAGATCAGCAAGATTAAGGGTGTCAGTTGTCATGATGGTATAACCCCGTCTCTCCGACATGTCGGAGTGAGATCTGGTAAGAAAAGGAAAACACGCCGCCCGGACGGGCAGGTTGTCCGTGTACATAGTCGCGGCGGGCTACCGAGTCAAATGGCGAAAAGGTCAGAATTTGAACACGACCGAGATCACAATAATGACCATCAAAACCGTCGGAACTTCGTTCATCAATCGATACTGTCGTCCTGTGAGAGTATTCTGACCCACAGCAAAACCCTGGGCCCGGAGGAGAAGCCAGTGGTGGAACCAGGTCATCGCGATAACCGAGGCGCCTTTGGTCCAGGGCCAGACCGACGTCCAATCGACGATCCCCGGCGTGAAGGCCAACATCAGGCCAAAGACCCAAGTGGCAATCATTGCAGGACGCATGATGACCTTCAGAAGCTTTGCTTCCATCACTTCAAAGATAGCCGGGGCTCCAGACACGGATTGGGCTTGTTCTACGTGGTAGACGAACAACCTTGGCAGATAGAACAGCCCCGCCATCCAGGAGATCACCGAGACGATGTGCAGGGCCTTCGTCCAGTGATAGAGCGTGCTGAGCAGGTCCGTCATCTTATCCTCATCCCGTAGCGCCGGGTCCCCTCTATAATAAATTAATAGAAAAGAAGAGATAAATTATTAATGAATGCCAAAAAAAATAAAGAAAATTCTTGAATTAATTTTTAAAAATTTTTATATATATACATATTATGTATTTCGAATTATCAATAATAATTTAATAATAATTTCAATATTGTAATGATAAGAATATATTAATATTATGTGCGGTAGATTTACCATTTCCTTAGCTGAAAAAGAAGTAATTAAAGCTACAATTGTAAGTATCACAGATCGAGATGTTGTTTTAAATATTGGTTTCAAATCTGACGGTTTAGTATCTCGTAACGAATTCAGAGATTTAGACGAAATCAAAGTTGG